>Ga0315548_1000563_pt1 | contig 34175 bp, 28 predicted proteins | sample SalMarSW160110MG_2_FD_202540 | JGI IMG/M metagenome (GOLD analysis project Ga0315548, IMG submission 202540) | Salt marsh sediment microbial communities from the Plum Island Ecosystem LTER, Massachusetts, United States - Salt Marsh Sediment SW1601-110 ... | reverse complement strand
GCGCCCCCCCCCCGCCCCCCCCCCCCCCCCCCCCCCCCCCCCCCCCCCCCCCCCCCCCCCCCCCCCCCCCGGCAGCCTAGTTCGCGGCAAGTGTTTGGGTTGGTGCAGGGTGAAACACGTAGCAATTGGGCTCATGGGACTGATCATTGTCGTCTGCGCCGGTGCCTGTTGCACGGATATAGTGCCTTACGCGACTGTCGCCACGAATCAGGCTCCAGCGGCGACGCGTAGACCGACGCCAGCGCCAATACCGACAACCGTATCTCCTCCTCTCACACCCACTCCCACGTTGGCTGCTACTGCGTGCGACAGGCTAGCGTTCGCCAGCGGATCGGGCATCTACGTTGTCAATACTGATGGTTCTGATCTAGTACACGTGGCTGATACACCAGATGGGTATACCCCTATAGGCATCCAGTGGTCTCCTGACGGGAAGCGCCTTGCTTACCTGAATGCCGAGGTGGACAATCCTTGGGCTATGAGCCTGTGTGTTGTGAATGCGGACGGGACGGGTCAGAGGCTGCTCTCTGACTGGCCTGGTGGATTGACCTATGGTTGGTCCCCCGACAGCCAGTACATTTGGAGCGAGCACTGTAGCCGTGCTGGTGAATGTACGTTCACCCTGCAGTCAGTCGAGATCGGTGGGGGCGGCTGTGGAGAGTACTACCTTCCAGGGCTTACACGTTGCATCTCGGAATGCTTTCCCCTCAAACTATCCGATGGCAGATGGTGGTCGAGTCACAGAGAGTGGGGACGCACGATGGTTGTCGCGAGTGAGGACCACCTGTGGGCGCTATGCCCGGAGTTTGAAACGGTTGGGTACTCTCGCGGGTTGCTGTCTCCCGATGAAGCTTGGGTGGCGTTTGGCCCGTTCATTGATGACGTGTCCATTGGGCGCATTGCGGAATCCAGTGGTGAGAACGTGTATACTCCGCAAGCGGCGGGATCTCCTCACTGCGGCATCGGTGCCTGGTCTCCAGATGCTCGAAGCTTCGCCTTCGCCACCTACGAGGGTGATAAGATACTTGTCTGGACCGTCGATCCAATCGAGAAAGCCGAGTCGCTTGTCGCACGACTTGAGGGAAGGGAGTGCCCGGAGGATATAAAGTGGTCTGCGGATAGTCGTCACATTAGCTTGCTCGTCGATGACTATGTGGACAATGGCGGATCGAGTCGCATAGTCCGGGTATGCACTGTGAGCGTGCCGGACGGTGAGGTGAGTTGTCTTCCCCTCGGCGAAGTACCTGAGAGGTGTAGCTGGTCTCCGGGTGGATATTGGTTGGCTTGTGCTGGAGCCGACCTGACGGTGCTTCTAAGCATAGGCGGTGAACAGGTTGATCTCACGACATTGCACACGCGCGGAATTGAATGGTCGCCCACAGGAAGGTGGCTCGCCTTCAGCACAGACGAGTACCCGCTCACTGACGACGATGGTGAGGGATTATATGTGTTCGATCTTGTCACACGCGAGACGATGCAGCTCTCCCATGAGAGAACGCCAGGGTTTGCTTTCTCGCCGTCATGCAGGTGAACGACAGAAGGGTCCACATGCCTTAGCAGAGTGTCCTGTGAACGTGTTGCCTGCCACACGTTCTTCCGCAAGGAACACCAGGTAGAACAAAGCCCAGCCCCCGGGGCTGCCCCCCCCCCCCCCTCTCCCGATAAATCAGATTCTCACGTCACATATCCCAAGTTTTCCCAAATCCATTTGGGATAAAACCCCCGCCCTTTCGCTTGACTTAGAACATACGTTCTGGTATGATATGCGCGCAATGCAGTGGTACGTATGTTCTATTTGTGTACGCGCAAAGCCTCCGCAGCATCCGCATCAAGCTTCCAGGATGAGGCGCGCGGCTCTGCCAGACACTCGAGCGAGCACAGGAGCAAACAAGGATGCGCGAGAAACTAGAGTTTCAAGCCGATAGGATCGAAGCCGTGCTATCTCTGCACAAGATACCGGCGCGCGTGACCGGCGGGACGGTGACGCCCCGCTGGGTGCGCTTCCAGGTGCTGCCCGCCGTGGGCGCCAAGATCTCCAAGATCAAGGGGTTGAGCGAAGAGCTGGCCGCCGCGCTCGACGCATCGAACTGCCGTATCTCCCGGCGCGGCGCGGCGGTGGCGGTCGAGGTGCCGCGCGACGACCCGACGCCGGTGCAGTTGATGCCTCTCTTCCGGCAGCTCAACGACGGGGATGCCGGAACCACAGGTTCCGCGAACGTCCCGCCAATAACGGCCATCCTCGGCTTGGCCGAGGATGGCGCACCGCTGCTGATCCGCCTGCCCTCCCCCGACGTCGCCCACGTCCTGGTGGCCGGGACGACCGGCTCCGGCAAGACGGTGCTCATGCAGACGATGATCCTCAGCCTGGCCATGACCAACCCCGCGCCCTCGCCTTTCCAGATCAACGGCGCGCCGGGAGGGCTGCGGCTGATGCTGATCGACCCCAAGGGATACGCCTTTGCCCCCTTCGAAGGGCTGCCGCACATGGCGCGCGGCGTCATCCGGGATACGGACGAGGCGGTGGAGGCGCTGCGCAGCCTGGTGCACCTGATGGAGCGTGCGGGTCCAAGTCCGCGCGGCCCGACGGACGAGCCGCAGGCCCAGCCGCACATCGTGGTCGTGATCGACGAGCTGGCCGACCTGCTGATGACGGGCGGCAAGCCGATGGAGACGGCGCTGACCCGCCTGACGCAGCGCGGGCGCGAGGCCGGCATCCACATCGTCGCCGCCACGCAAAAGCCCTCGGCAGAGGTGCTGGGGCCGCTGATCAAGGCCAACTTTCCGGTGCGGCTGGTGGGGCGGGTGACCAGCGGCAGCGACGCGCGCACGGCCACCGGCTGGACCGGCACGGGGGCCGAGCGGCTGATGGGGCGGGGGGATTTCGTGGCGGTGGCGGAGGGGCGGGTGATGCACTTCCAGGCCGCCTACGTCTCGCCGGAAGAGATCCGGGATACGGTGGCCCGCCTGGCGCAGAACGAGACGGTCACACCGGCAATCCCTGTGTCTTGGGCCAATCCGCTGGCCCGGTTTGCCGAAGTGTTTCAGGGAGGAGCGTAAACGATGGAAATGGGTGAGAGAGTAAGGGAAAGCAGCAACGCGCGCGGATCGGGAAGGATGAAGACCTTCCTCGGGCTGGTGACGTTGACCTTTGCGGTGACGCTGGCGCTGGTGATCGGCAACCGGCTGAGCGACCAGGCGCTGGCGGTATTGGCGGGCGCGGTGTGCGGTGTGGGGGCGGCGATCCCAACGAGCCTGATCATCGTCGCCGTCAGCCGGCGGCAGCGCGAGGAGGTGCGAGAGGCCCCGCCCACACACCAGCAGGGAGCGTACCCGCCGGTGGTCGTGATCGCGCCGCAGGGGCACCAGCAGCAGCCCTATGGCTGGAACGGGCTCCCTGCTTCACTGACCGGACAATCGCAGCGAGAGTTCACGGTGGTCGGAGGACCACCTACACACACGGAGGTGAAAGCAAATGGCAACTATTTTTAGCGTGAGGACTGGAACTCGGCCGAGAAGGAGAAGCAGCAAGAAAAGCCGCCGGAACGGCGCGGAGCCGATCCAGATGCGGGAACGGCGGCACGGCTACTTCCCCAAGCTGTTCGTGTGGCGGGGAAAGCGGTATCACGTCAGCGCCGTGGAGCGGTGCTGGACGGTCTCGCGGCGCAGCAGGGACAACAGGGTGGAAAGGCATTGCTTCCGCGTGCGCTGCCCGGAGGGGACGTTCGAGGTGTACCAGGACGTGCGGTACAACACGTGGCATATGCAGAAGCAGGTCTCGCCGTGAGCCAAGCCGAACGGTGGCACAGACCATGAAAGAGGGATTGTTGTGGTACGACGATTCGGGGCGCGATCTGGCCGAAAAGATTGGGCAGGCCGCACGGCGGTACCGGCAAAAGTTCGGCACGCCCCCCGACGCCTGCTACGTCCATCCTTCAGCGCTGAACGGCAATGGCAAAACACGGGACGTGGGCAGGGTGCGCGTGACGGCGCTGCCCACCGTGCTGCGGCACCATTTTTGGCTGGGGCAGGAGGCAAAGCGCCGATCAAGAACGAGAAAAGGTAATAGGTAGCTGGCTGTTGGGTAGTGGCGGAACCATCCCGCACAACAGCAGCCGGCCCGTAGCAGCAACACTGGGAGGGTAGTAATGAACGAGCCCAATTGGGTACTCACAACCGTCATCGGGGCCGTAGCGGGCTGGCTGCTTCCCTATCTCGTGAGGGGCGTGGTTTTTGTCGTCCGGCGATTCCGGCGGGGAGCCGTCGAGGGCAGATGGTACGTCTACCACGTCGCAGACCGAGACGGCAGGCTCAGGGTCGAGCCATCCATCTGGCACATCCGCAAGGGCTTTAGCAGCAGCTTTGCCGTCGAAGAAATGCGAAAAGGGTTAGAGACCCCAATGTACAAGGGGAGCCTGCTCTTTGAACGGAATTTCTGGCTGGTCAGGCTCAGCGGCGTGGAGCACGAGGAGGAGCTCTTGATTCGCCTGCTCACGCCCATCCCGACCGAGAAAGCCAGCACGTGGGGGCTGTACCTCGGCATAGACGTCCAGGGTAGGCCCGTGGCCGGCCCCATCCTCGTCACCAGAGAAGAGCTGCCGGTGGCCGACGCTTCGGGGGTATTGCTGGAAAAGACAAAGGTGCATAGCAGGATGAGGCTGCTGACCGCATAGAGGTTCAGCGGCAGGGAGACGCCGGGGGTTGCCCCGGCGTCTCCCTTTCAATCGGATGAGGCCAACTCTGCCACCAGCAGGTCGAGCGCCACCTCCGCCTCGATCTCCCCACTCTTGATGGCCACGTCGGTATCGAGCAGGTGGCGGTAGATCGCCTCCAACTGCGCGGCGCTAAAGTGAGTAGCCTGGCTGTGGAGCTTGCCTGCTGGGAAGGGATGGATGCCCAGCGTCTTGGCGATAGATTGCGGGTTGGCCCCTCCGACTTTCAACTCCTTGACCTGGATCAGGAGCCGGAACTGGCGCACGATCATCGCCAGCAGCCCCAGCGGGTGCTCGCCCGCATCCAGCAACCGGTGGAGTGTCTGGGCGGCGGTGCGGCCGTCGCGCTGCCCGAGGGCATCGACCAGATCGAAGATGACGGCGGCCTGGGCGTAGGGCACGAGCGCGTCCACGTCCGCTGCCGTGATAGGCCGCTCCCCATCGGTGTAGGTCACCAGCTTGACGATCTCCTGGTCGAGCAGCCGCAGGTCAGCCCCGACGACGGCAGCCAGTTGCGCGGCGGCCTGCGGCTCGATCTCGCCGCCGTGCTTGGCGACACGGTCCGCGATCCATTTGGGCAGCGCTTTTGCATCCGGTGGGTCGAACTGCTTGACGTAGCCCTGCGCCTCCTCCCGGGCCAGCTTGAGGATGGGATGGCTGGCAGGCAGGACCTTATCCTCGACAAAGACCAGGCGGGTCGTCTTAGGCAGTCGGAGGAGGTAATCGGCGAGACCCACCAGGGAATCCCTCTGACTGGCAGCCCGCGCCAGCAGCCCTTCGACGATCACGAGCCGCTTTTCGGCCAGGAAGGGGATAGCGTCGCAAGCGTGGCGCAGCTCGGCCAGGGTGGTCTTTCTTCCATCGAGGATAGTGGTGTTCAGATCGACCGTGTCGGGCGGGCCGAGCCGCCGCTTAAAGTCGGCCAGCGTCTCGGCGCGGGTGAACTCGTCGGCGCCGTGAAGCACGTAGAAGGTGGGGGCAGGCTTCGCCATCGTCTCCTATCCCTGCGTACGGACAAGGTGGACGGCAGAGGCGTCAGCCCGCCTCTGCTGCGCGACGCTGGCGATGCACAGGCCGCCGACGTCGGGACAGGTGGTCACGTGCGCCTGGATGACGGGGCCCACCTGCCGGGCCAGATGGATCCCTCCCAAAGCTGCGAGGCAAGCGAGCGGCAGGCGGGCGAGGCGATTTAGAAAACCCTTTTGCCGGTTCTTTGACGATCCGCCAAGGACCAAGAAGGTGCCTAGCCCGGCCAGTATCGCGGCAGCGGCAAAGTTGGTGCCGCAGTTGGCGTGGACGGCCATCTGGCGCTGACCGACCCTCAACCGTCGCAATGCTTCCTGAGCAGCAGCGGCCAGCTCTTCCGTAGGCACGTCGCCAAAGATGTAAAAGCCCCATGGTGTGGAGATTCCCCCCACCCGGCGGTACAGATGCCGCTCACCGAGAACGTTCAGCGTCGCGTGCTCCAGCGCGTGGTTGCGGCGCGTGCGGGAGATCAGGGAGAGTAGAAAGGGTTGCTTGGGTGTAGGTAGCGTCTCGTCCATTGGCATGTCAAGATGAAGGACACGTGATGGTGAAACGTGAAACACACTGATGCATATGATACCACGAATGCGAAGAAGCGGCCAATTTGGCGGGGGAAACGTCACTCCGAGACTGGCCGGGCAATGACAACCAGACGGTTGCGCAGGCTGCCGTAGGGATGGCAGGTGACAAGGGTGAGCCGCTCGTCCTCGGTGGGTTGGATATAGCTCGCGTTTTCGACGCGCACCTCCAACGGCCGGCCTGCCTCGGTCAGGATCAGCGTCTCGCTGACGGCGTAAGTGCGAGACACGGCCCCCGAGTAGACGACGACCTCGTCCCCCTCCTCCAGTTTGTACAGATCGCGAAAGACCTCACCGTGGGTGGTGTTATGGCCGTTGAGGACGGTATTGCCGGGCACACCCAGCGGCGCGGAGGTCTCGTGCCAGCCGACGGCGCGCGTATCCGGGATCTCGAACGTTGGCTGCTCTTGTCCATCGACTTTAATCATTGTCCGAGGGACGGGCACAACCGGGGCGTCCAGGTCGATGGCGGGGATGACGATGCGATCGGGGACGGCAGGGAAAGGTGTGGAAGTGGGGCGATGGGCGAGGATAGGTACGGGGGTGTGGGTGGGAGCCTGCGTTGGAGAGGCAGCAGTGGCAGTGGGAAGAGGCGGCGCTGAAGGCGTGGTCGGCGTGGAGGGTGGAGAGGCCAGGCGGGAACTCACGTAGGGATAGGCCAGAAAGCCGCCGCCGAGGAGGAGCAGCAGGCCGCCCCAGGTGAGGACTTGGGCCCTCAGTCTCCGTCCCATTTGCTGCACTGAGCCGAGTTCCTGCATACCGCCACTGTGGTTGTTGAGCCACCCTCCCGCCGGTTCGACGCTGGCTGCATGTAAATCATGTTGGTCGCCGGCATGCACTTCCCATTACGGAATTGCTTCTGAACCCAAAGCAAGGTGGGCACCTACAAAATGGCGGACGGAGGGGCTATTGATCGGAGGAGGCGGTAGCGCTCAGGCGTCCGGCCATGTCGCGTAACTGGCTGAAGCTAATGGGCTTGATGAGCACGATATCGGCCTGGCGCCGCACGCCATCGGTCAATTGGGGATGAGCGGTGGCGACGACGACGCGGGTTTCTGCCAGCCGTGGATCGGAGCGGATCCTTTCCAAGATCTCTATCCCGGACACACGGGGCAGTCCCAGATCCAGAACGATTACATCCGGTTTTGCAGTGGACAGGCGTACAACCGCCGCATCGCCAGTACGAACCGTTTCAGTCTCAAAGCCTGCCTCCTTCAGCGCCTCGGAGAAGATGATGGCAGAGTCCACGTGGTCCTCAACGATCAATGCGAATGGCTTGCTCATGCCGCGCCCTCCTGTGCGGGGGCAGGCCTCTCGCCCGCAGGCGGATACGAGATGAGCGGCAGGATGACGGTGAACGTGCTGCCTCGCCCGACTTCGCTCTCCAGCTCAATCTCGCCACCCATCAGTCCAACCAGTTGCTGGACAATGGACAGGCCTAACCCCGCCCCACCGTACTCCCGTGTGATTGGATCATCTGCCTGTAAGAAGGGAACAAAGATGTCAGCCTGGGCCTCCTCCGCGATGCCACGCCCGGTGTCGGACACCTCCACCGCCCAACGATCTGAGGCGGGCATGTAGACGCGCATGCGCACAGAGCCCCTATCCGTAAACTTGATACCGTTGCTGACCAGATTGGCCAGGATCTGAAACAGACGCTGGAAATCACCGACGAGCATTGCGGGCACGTCATCAGCGACGTGGCCGGTCAATTCCAGCCCTTTACTCTGCGCCGTCATGGCCATCACGCTCTGGACGTTTTCAACCAGTCTACCCGGCGCAAGAGGGGTCACGTTCAAAGCTAGGCGTCCTGTCTCCAGTTGGGTTCGATCCAGAAGATTATTGATCAGGTTCACCAACTGTCCGGTGTTGGCCGCTGCACGTTCCAACGCATTGCGTTGCTGATCGGTGAGGGGGCCATAGACGTCCTCTTTCAGCATGTCGATATAGCCCAGGACGGCATTGAGCGGCGTGCGAAACTCGTGGGAAGCGATGGCCACAAAATCACTCTTGACACGCTCTACCCTGGCCTCTTGGGTGGAATCGTGGAATACGGCCACGGTGCAGATCGTTTGGTCAGATGTGTCGGAGGCCGGAGCCAGGCTCACCGAGAGCGTCCTGTCGCCCTGACGGAGCTCAATATCTTTTTTCTGGCGACCGTTGTCCTCCCCCTCACCGATCAGAGCATTGAGGTCATTGCCCACGATCTCACGAACGGATCGGCCCAGGAGGCGGGCAGCAGCAGGGTTGGCAGCAGCGGCCTTGCCGTCCAGATCAAAGATGACGACCCCTTCGTCAATGCTCCTCAGGATATCGTCGTTCTTGCCCAAGAACTCGATCAGTTGGCGCGCCCGCTCGGAGACGCTCTGGTTAAACGCACGGTTGAACATAGGGGAACCCAACGCCAGTGACCACTAAAGATTGGAACAAGAACCTGCTACTCTTCCGACGAGGAATCCGCAGAAGCCAAGCGTGCAGCCAAGCTCCGCAACTGGGTGAAGCTTATCGGCTTGAGGAGCACCAGATCGGCTTCTCCCTGGACACTGTCGGCCATCTGGGGGTGAGCAGTGGCAACGATCACACAGGTCTCAGCCATCCGAGCATCGGTGCGAATCTGACGGAGGATATCGATACCCGAGACCTGAGGCAAATTCAGATCCAATATCACCATACCCGGTATTGTCTCAGCCAGCCGTTCTAGAGCTTTGTCACCAGAGTCGATAACCTCAGTCTGAAAGTCGGCTGCCTTTAGCGCCTCCGCAAAAATAGTCGCAGCGTCGATGTGATCTTCGATGATAAATGCGAGTTGGTTTTCCATCTCACGCCTCCTACTACTATCGAATTTGTACATCCTGCAAAATTATACACCACAGACGCAGGCAGGACAAATGCACCAAGCAACACGATCACACCCTTAGCCCCTGGTTGACTGACAAAACTCTGTAGTCGCGGTTTCCAAACCGCGCGATTTGGAAATCGCGGCTACACAGTGCCGTTTTTCGGCAAAAGCTGACGCTTTTTCGTAGGTCCGTGTCTCAACCGCGATTTGTCAGTCAACCAGCCCTTAGCCCTCTGCTGCAAAGCGCTCGATCTGCGCGGCTTGTCCTGGCTTGATGCGAATGAAAGGGCGCACAGCCCGGATGCGCGCCCATGCCTCGTCGGGCACGAGACCGGTGCTCACCAGATAGGCGGCGGCCATCGTCGGCGCGCGGCCTACGCCAGCTCCGCAGTGAATGTACACCCCGCCACCCCGCGCGATCTCCTCCGCGATGAAGGCAGCCCCCTCATGCAGTTGCTCCAGCGTGGGCGGCGTGTCATCGACCGCCGGCACGTGCAGGTAGCGCTCTGGCGCGATGCCGGCAGCAGCGTCGTCGAACTCGGCCCGCAGGTTGACCACCGCCGTGATGCCCCGCGCCGCCAACCTCTGCCACCCGCGCCGCCGGTACTGCCCACCCACGTGCAACTGCGGCGCGATCTGGCTCACGCTGCGAATGGGCGCGCCGGTGACGACGCGCACAGCGTGATCGGCAGCCCACAGCACGGTCACGCGCACTCCTTGGCGGCTGAACCGGGACCACACGATACCCGCGTTCTTGATGAGCTTTTTCAGCAAATTCGACATCGTCGCCTCACTTCTCCACACGAAGCTGCTCCAGAAACGCTGTGTTCCCTCCCGCCACCAAGTCGATCCGCTCGAGCCCTGGCCACGTGTAGAGCGCAACGGCGATCTGGTAATCGCCCAGCGGCAGGTCCGGAGGCACGGAGATGTCGAACCAGGTAATGAACGTGTCCGCTTCTCGCCACTGGATGCTGTCAAAGCCGGGCCCATCGGACTGGGCGATCAGCCGGTTATCCAGCGTGAGCAGGTAGGTGCCAAAGTGGTACACCACCTCCGGCGGCTGCGTCTCGACCGACCAGGCGAGCGTCAGCCGAAGCATCGTGCCGGGACGCACCGGCCCACGCTCGTACCGCACCAGCGCGACGCCGTTGGCCCACGTGGCCAGGGGCTCCTGGGAAAAGAAGCCCTCCACCACGTCGGCCCGGGCATCCTCAGGCAGATCGTAGAACCGCCAGCGCTCGCCCAGAACCTCGATCGTCTTCTCGGAGAGCGGCACGGCAACGGCCTCCAGCCACGCCGAGGCCTGACTCCCTGGCAGCGCATCCAGATAGACCGCGCACGGATGGGGCACCGGCACGGCGAGGTTTCCGTCCGCCAGCAGCACACGCTCCCACGAGACAAACCCGCGCAATAGCGAGAGCTCGGACGCCTCCAGGTGATGCCCCTTGGCTACGACGACCAAGTCGCATCCCGGGCGCTCGGCCAGCAATTGGCGGCTCGTCTGGATCGCCGCCCGCACGTGTCGAATCTGCGGGGAGCCCTTTCGCGTGTCGAAGCGGTGATCCTGAACCTGCAGGTTGAACCACGTCTGCCAGCCGACCAGCGCCAGCAGCGGCAACAGCACAACCCAGGTGGCGATCTGGAGCACACGCCGTGTCACCTTTCGCTTGGCGCTCTGAGCAAGGCGCTCGACGACGCGCTGTAGCCCGGCCACGCAGACGCCGATCAAGACAAAGTGAGCTGGCCACTGGCCGATCAGGTAATAGATCTGCAGGTAGTGCGCCGAGCGGAGGTAGAACAGGATCGGCAGGAAGAACCACAGCAACAGGATGACGAGGCCAGTCCAACTCTGCGCTGCCTCCTGGCCGCTACGACGTCGCGCGAACGAACGCGCGCACGCCCCGATGGCATAGGCCAGCGAAAGCGCCAGCAGGATCGTAGCCAGGGTGTCGAGCTGCGCCACGTACCTGGCGGCCCTGAACAACCCTTGCGCGCGCAGCAGGTCAAAGCTCAGCAGAATTGCGGCAGGGCTCAAAGGCGCGGGATCACCGGCGAGATCGAGCAGGACCTTCACGTCAGTCCATCCCACGCCGCTCTCGTAGAGCAGGAAAGGCACGTAGGAGAGTACAAAGATGGCGCCACCGGCGACCAGCGGCCAAATCCTAAGCTTGCGCAAAAAGATCACGCAGACCAACCCCGTCGTCAGTAACTGGATGACCGTGCCCGGATGCACCTGTGTCAAGCAGGCAGCCCAGGCAAAGCTGAGGATCAGGTAGATGGGGCGCTGCTCGGCCGCAAAGTAGAGCAACAGACAGGCGAACATCAGCGACGCAAAGACCGGAACCATCGTCTGGTTCCAGATCTGCTGGCTATAGAGCACACCCCACGGGTTGACGGCAAAGAGCAGCGCCGCCCAAAAAGCCGCGCGCTTGCCAAACACCCGGTACGTCGCCCAGCCGGTGGCGACGACCGCTACCATTCCCGAGATCAGTGTCATGATGGCGACGCTGAGGACATCAGGCCAGACCCGCAGGGCGGCGGCGAAGAGATACTCGATCATCGGTGGGTTCATGAACCCGGCCGAGGACTTGTTGGCCGCCAAGGGTATCTCGCCGCCGCTGATCCACTGCATGGCTATCGAGAGCGTGAGGGCCTGGTCGGCCCAGATCTCTGTCGTATCTAAGCGCCGCACCCGCAGGAAGAGCGCTAATCCCAAGACCAGCAAGGCCAAGATGGCTTCGATGAGAAGGCGTTTGCGTTTGTGCATGCAACGTAACCAATCAGTCTCTGCCCGGTTTCAATACTGGGGAACTCGAACACGCCGGGATATTATACCGCACCCTCACCAAGCTGTGAAGTTGCGGCTTGCGCCACCCGGTGTTAAAATCCAGCCAAACTACTATATAAGGAGTGCACGATGACCGAATCACCCCACCCACGTGGACGCTATTTCGAACAGTTCGAGGTCAGCGAAATGCTGGAGACGCCCGCCCGCACCATCACCGAGGCGGACGTGGTGACCTTCGCCGGGCTTTCGGGCGACTATAACCCCATCCACACCGACGCTGAGTTCGCCAAGGAGACGATGTTCGGTGAGCGCATCGCCCACGGCCTGCTGGCGCTCTCCACCGTCAGCGGGCTGGCCTGGCGGACGGGCTTCATGGAAGGCACCGCCGACGCCCTCATCAGCGTGGAGTGCAAGTTCCGCAACCCCGTCAAGTTCGGCGACACCATCCGCGCTCAGTTCGAGGTCAGCCAGAAGAAGGAGATGAAGCGGTTGGGCGGAGGCTTCGTCACCTTCAATGTCGTCGTCCTCAACCAGCGGGATGAGACGATCCAGAAGGGTGCCTGGACCGTCCTGATCAGAAGCGCGCCCTAGGCTGCTGGCAACAGGGCACCGCTTCACATCCCCGACACGCCAGCCACCTCTAGCCCGGCCGGGACGCACGCCCCGACCGGGCCGCCACTTTTTCGCGCAGAGCAACCGTGGGTGAGCTGTCGTGCAGGCGTAGGCCGCGCGACCTGAAACACGGTCTGTGCAGAGTATAATTGTGCCAGGACGGATAGGTTTGCAATCTCCAACTCACCTGTTATAATCTGCCCAGGCACGGAGACTGGTGTCTTCGTACACCCTGGTGGATCGCAGAGGTACTATCGCACATGTCCGAAGAGCATGATTTGGACAACACGCTTCGCGTGGAGGACGATCTCCATCGCACGCGCCGCATAGAAGCCGAGGATAGAGGCGACGTCCAGCGCTGGCCTGCGGAACCCCCGCCAGCGCTGGACGACACACAGCCCTCGCCATCCCTGTCTTCGGTAGAAGACGCATCGTCGGTAGATGATAAGTCTTTAGCAAACAACGCATCTTTGGCAAGAGATGCATCTCCATCAGGAGGCGCGTCTTCTGATGAAGCCGCTTCTTCGGACCTCTCGCCAGATGACATAGAAACGGGCGAGTTGCCGGGCGACCTAGGGGAGCCCACTGTCGCGATGGCGCGGGTGCCCACCGGCGCGACTCCGACCGCCAGGCTGATCCGCGCCGTCCCGCCGCCACAACGCGAGGGCTACGTTCTGCCGCGGCCGCCCGCCAGGGAAGCTCCGAGGCAGCCGCCGCCGCCTGCTTACACCATCGCGCCGCGCCCTCGCACCGGCCAAACCCCTCCACAGCCGCCGTCTGCCCGCCCGGTGCCGCCCACGCAGCGGCCCGGCTACGTCCCGCCAACCCGCACGCCGCCACCAGCGAGGAGAGCCACCCGCAAGCCGCGCCGGTGGGGCCGGATACTGGCGAACGTCGTTTTCTTCGCCGCCGTCGCCGTGGTGCTGGTCTTTATCCTGGCCGTAGTATCCTCGCTGATCGGCTATGCATCCATCGCCGCCCAACTTCCTGCGCCGGAGGAGCTACGGAACCGCCAGACCACCTTCGTCAGCAGCAAGATCTATGACCGCGCGGGAAACCTGCTCTACGAGGTGACAGATCCTCAGGGGGGGAAGCGTACCTACGTCACCTACGACAACATCTCGCCATACCTGATCAACGCCACAGTCGCCACCGAGGATCGCAATTTCTGGCTGCACCCAGGCTTCGACCCAATCGCCATCGCCCGCGCCATCTACTACAACGTCTCGGAACAACGGATCGTCTCCGGCGCCAGCACCATCCCCCAGCAGTTGGCCCGCAACATGCTGCTCACGCCGGAGGAGCGCGTCCAGCAAACCAACTGGCGCAAGATCAAGGAAGCCATCCTGGCTGCCGAACTGTTCCGCACCTACGACCGGGAGATCATCTTGGAGATCTATCTCAACGAGATCTACTACGGCAACCAAGCCTATGGCATCCAGGCTGCCGCCGAGACCTACTTTGGGGTAGGCGCGAGCGAACTGGCGCTGGCGCAGGCCTCCTTCCTAGCCGGCCTGCCTCAGTCTCCCGCGGTGTACGATCCGTTCGGCGGAGGACGGGATGCGGCCCTCGCCCGCCAACAAGACGTGCTGGCGTTGATGGTAGAGGACGGCTACATCACCGAGGCGGAGGCGGCGCTGGCCGCCTCCGAGATGCGCGCCTACCCATTCCAAGCACCCCGGAACGACCTCGACATAGCCCCCCACTTTGTGGTCTACACACGGCAGACGGTGGAGGCGCTGTTTGGCCCAGAAATGCTCTATCGCAACGAGGAGGGCAAGAGCTGGCGCATCTATACCACCCTCGATCCTCGCCTGCAGCGACTGGCCGAGCAGGCTGTGCGCGACGGCGTGGCAGGACTGGCCGACCGCAGCGCCACCAACGGCGCGCTCGTCGCCATCGACCCCGACACCGGCCACATCCTGGCGATGGTCGGCTCCGTCGATTTCAACGACGAAGCCATCGATGGGCAGGTCAACGTCGCGCTGCGCTGCCGCCAGCCCGGCTCGTCCATCAAGCCCCTGACCTACCTCGCCGCCTTCGAGCGGGGCTGGACCCCCGCCACGCTCCTGTGGGACCTGGAGACCGAGTTTCCCAGTGGGACCGGCGAGCCGTACGTGCCGGTCAACTATGACGGCAAGTACCACGGGCCGGTGCTCGTGCGCGACGCGCTGGCCAATTCGTACAACGTCCCCGCTGTGGAGACGCTCCAATTCGTGGGGGTCGATGGCCTGCTGGAAATGGCCGGGCAGTTGGGCGTCGATTCGCTGGTGCATCCTGAACTCTACTGCCCAGAGTACCCATACGACTACCCGCCTCCTTATGGCCTATCGCTCACACTGGGCGGTGGCGAGGTCAAGCTGCTGGAGATGACGAGGGCCTTCGCCGTCCTGGCCAACAGCGGCACGCGCATGCCGCTCACCCCAATCCTGCGCATCGAAGATAGCAAGGGCAACGTGCTGATGGACAACTCCGTGCAAGCGGGCGAGCAGGTCGTCACGCCCCAGCACGCCTATCTCATCACCAGCATTCTCTCCGATACCCAGGCCCGCTGCCGCGCCTTCCGCTGCCCCAGCATCCTCGAGCTCTCCCGGCCCGCGGCAGCCAAGACTGGCACCACCGACGACTTCCGCGACGCATGGACCATCGGCTACACCCCTGACTTGGCGACCGGCGTGTGGGTGGGCAACTCGGACAACTCGCCAATGAGCCAAGTAGCCGGCGGAGGTGGTGCCGCGCCGATATGGCACCAGTTCATGGAAGCGGCCCACGAGGGATTGCCTGTGCGTGACTTTGTGCGCCCACCTGGCGTGGTCGAGTACGAGATCTGCACCGACTCGGGCGCCCGGCCAACCGAGTACTGTCCCCAGCGCAAGGTGGAAGTCTTTGTCGAGGGGCAACCGCCGCTGGACAAAGCACACGATTGGTACCAGATGGTGCAGATCGACGACTTTACCCGGCTGCGGGCGAACGATCTCTGCAACGACCGGGTCATTGAGGAGAAGATGATCGTCATTGAGGATAAGCGTGGGCGCGAGTGGATCCAGGCGCACCCGGAGTATTTCAGCAGCCGAGGGCTAGAGCCGCTCCCCCTGGCCCCCGTTGAGTACTGCACCGATGCCTCTGATCAGCCAGTGCTCTACATCTCCCGGCCCGCCGAGGAAGAGACAGTGCACGGCATCGTGCAGGTCTTTGGCACCGTGCAAGTGCCCAATTTCCTCCACTACGAGGTGCTGTATGGCGTCGGCGACGCCCCCATCGGCTGGGGCTGGATCAGCGGGCCGCACAAGGCGCAAGTGCGCGACGGTCTGCTGGCCGAGTGGGACACCTCCCACCTGGCCCCCGGCTTCTACACGTTACGCATCACGGCTTTCAACCAGGAGACGCGCAGCGTCGAAACGCGCGTTCACGTCTACGTCTCGCAGCCGACCAAGACGCCCGCCCCGACATCGATCCCCACCACGATGCCGACGGACGTGCCGACCCTCACGCCGACGCCAGGGGCGACCGCTGCGTCCCCCACGTCCCTGCCCACGCTGCCACCGACCGACACACCTGTACCAACGCCTGCACCTACAGGCACGCCGACCAACACACCCACACCTACACCGGTGCCCCTGCCTACAGCCACGCCAACCCCGACGCCCACACCCGTCCCGCTCGACACGCCGACACCCACATCGACCCCCACGCCGACCAACACACCGACGCCTACACCCTAGCAAAGCCCTTTCGAGCTTCGAGGCCAAGGGCCCTTATGGCTGGATCTCGACGCTCTGCAGCCACACTAGGCTGTCCCGGGCATAGGGCCGGTCGCTGACGACGGGCAGGCGCACAATGTCCGGGTACGTGTACATCCCTACCAACAGCTCGTATCTCCCCGGCGGCGTGTCGGGCGGGACCTGCAGGTCGATCTGCTGGGTGACGATATCCCCCTTGAACCACCACGACGTAGGATAGAGCCCTTCCATCGGCGGTGCGTCGTGCTGGGCTACCAGGTCTCTGTCGGCACTCAGCAGGTGGACGAAGACAGTGTAGTCATCTCTGGGTGGGTGCAGCGCCTGCCAGTAGAGGGTGAGGGAAAGACGATCGCCTGGGAAGACACCCCCCTCTAACTCCCCCCTACCAGGGAGGAGAACCAAGTTATATCCCACCAAGAGCACCTGGTCGCCGAGGGTCGTATCCACGGGCTGGATGGCTACCGGAGCGCTAGCGTCGGCTGCGGCGATGAAGCGCACGTCCTGGAACAGTACGCTGAGGCAGCGTTCGCTCTGGATGTAGGGTGAGCACCCCGACTCGTCGCCGGCCACGCCTCGCGTGACACCGCTGCAGCGCGGGTCGCCGACGTAGCGCGTGCAGCCGTCGAGAGCGCTGAGGGTGATCTGGTTGAGACCAGGTCGCAAGGTGAGGCCCGGTGTGGTATAGGTGATCCAATCGCCGATGACCAACGGTGACAGCCGGGTCCGATTGACCTCCACCTGCAACCGCTGGGGGGCAGCGAAGGGCAGGGCTCTGAACTGGAGCACGCCCTCCTGCCCGATGGGCGAGTAAATGTACAGGTCTGCAGAGTTAGGCATCCAGCGGGCTGGCCGCCCATCCCAGTCTTCCACGTACTGCCAACCGCGCTCAGGAGAGCGCCAGTCGTTGTTCGGTATCGCATACACCAGGTTTTGCACTGCCGACGGCCCCGGCGCGACCTCGTAGATGGCGATACCCTCTTCAGTCGAGCGGGGTGGGCCGAACTCGGCCTCCAGCAGCCGCATCTTACTCTCGACGTTGCTCGCGTAGAGCGTGTGCAGGAAGACGTAGCCTACCCCCTCGGCGCGGGCGACTGCTGCCCGGTCGCCCCCCCCTGGCGTCGGGACGATGTCGTCCTCCGCTTGCGAGTACAGCAATCCGTCCAGGAAGCCGGCCACGTCGGGGAATACGGGCAGGTCGCGCTGGAACCAACAATCGAACACGGGGCGCTCGTGGATCGTCTGGTGGAAGACGGATAGCTGCTTGACGTACCCGGAGACAATGGGCAGGTTCAGCACAGCGCCATCCGCAGGATCACGAGCTATTTCGGTCAGGTAGGCCGGGATGGAGACCGACATCGTGGGAAAGGGCCAGGCGACCAGCAATTCCCCCAGCGTGAACAGGCACAGCGCCACAGCGAGAGCGTGTTTCCACTCCCGCCGCGTTCGCACCACCAGCCACGCCAGCCCGTAGGCCGACAGCACCGCCAGAGCCAGCATGAGCGTCGCGTTGATACGCGCCGGGGCGCGGTTGAGCGAGAGCAACGGCAGATTGGCCAAGAGGGCATAGGGCAGCGCTATCGTGATCCCTGCGCTGCCCTCGATATCGTTTATGGGGAAAGTAACCACCCCACCATTCATCTTGAGCACCGGCCCCAGTGAGAGCACCGCTGCGACGACGGCGACCAGCGTCCAAGCAGCCACCTTGCGGCGCTGGGTCACGGCAGCGAGCATCCCCAGCCCCAACGGCACGATGCCTGCGTAGACCAGCAACTCGGCGATGCGCCAATCGGAGGGCGCCGCGCGCCGCGCGTAGTCGGGCACCATCCCCAGCGCGCCGAGAACAGGGTGGATGGGAGAGGGCGCAATGACCCCCAGGAGGTCGGCGGAAAAACTGACGGCGCCGATTCCCTCCAGGTAGTTTCCCTGTCCCGCCGCTTGCTGGCGCAGCACCGGCCCAAAAAAGGGCATTGCGATGACTGCGCCGAGGGCCAGCGCACCCGCCAGCGCCAGCCACGCCCGGCGCTCGATCTTGCGCTTCAGCAGGAACACCTCACATAGCAGCCAAGCCACCGTCGCCGGGGCGAGCAGGAACGGGATGAACAGCGGCTGCACCAGCAGCGACGCCCCCAGCGTGAGCCCGCACAGTATCGCCGTCACCGCCCTTGGCTTCTGGATCACCTTGACGAGCAATAACAGGTAGAGGGGGAATGCGTAGGTCGCGATCAACTCCAGATGCCCGGCGAGGGCGTGCGCCACACGGCTAGGGGCAAATGCGTACACGATCCCGCCCAGAATCCCGGCCCAGCGATTGCCGGTTAGGTGAGCGCACAACGCGTAGGCGGTCAGGCCGCTGAGGAAAAAGGTGAGCAGGACGACCACGTTGTACGCAGTGACGGGGGAGAGAAAGAGCAGGAAAGGAACCCCCTCCACGTAGGTAGCGAAGTAAGTCAGCAAGAGGGGATAGTCAGCCCCGTCGGGGAAGTAGAGCCAACGCAGGTGGCTTGGGCTCTCGCCCAGTTCAAGCAACGCCTTCCTGAACCACCAAATCTCATAGGTCTGCTGATAGGCATCACGGCTCCACTGGGGATTCTGCGCCAGGCTGGTGTCGAGTTGCGTGACCAGCGGCCACGTGACTGCAATCGTCAGGGCAGCAAAGGTCAACACGACAGCAACAGCGGGGCCGATCCGCTGTAAGCGCTCTGTGAACTGCTTCACTGCGAAAGACGGCTCCTTCATCCCCAAAACTTTAGCTCCCACACCGTTGCCGAGTCCCCCGTCGCCTCGAACCCGAAGCAGCGGTACAATCGCTGGGAAAACCGGTTGTCGGACTGTGTGTTGAGTGTGACCAGTTCGGCTCCCCGATGCCACAAGGCGCGCAGCGCGCAGTGCAGCAGCGACGCACCGATACCTTTGCTCTGGTGAGCCGGGTGCACGGCGACGCGGTTGAGATGGGCCGACGGCAGGCGCAGATCCGCCTCGGCGTACCCGACTACCTCCCCTGCCACCTCTGCCACGACAAAGTGGGCCGACGCGGCTACCCGCTGGTGCACCGTGTCCTTGCCCTGCCACCAGTGGGAGGTGAACGCCGACCGATCCACGGCCACGACCGCCGGGACATCCGCATGCGACGCCGGGCGCAGATGAGCGGTCGTGTCACTCACATCAGGGAGATTGCGGTCGAACTTGGCCAGCGTCACCACGTCGGTCAGCGGCTCAAAGCCGCGCGCTTCCAGGTGCGGTCCCGCCCAGCCGCCATAGTCCATCCAGGCCAGCGTCTGCGATCCGAGACGGCGCAGCCCGTTGAGAACGGGGGACAGTGCCAAGTCCAACCACTCATCGATGTCCAGCCCGTCATCCAGGGCAGCCACCCGTATCCAGGCCACGGGCGACTCGTCGGGCCAGGCAGAGAGCGCCCCCGCCACAGCTCCGCCATGCTCGACCACGACGAACGCGTCGTCCGTGAGATGCTCCTCCCAGGGCCACATCCGGAGCAATAGGCGGCGTCCTCCTTTGTGCAGGGATTCGATGGCGAGCCGATCGTCTGGAGAGGCCCTTCTCATCCTCATGGTCACGAAGCCATTCACCGGTGTTTACTTTAGCACATCGCAATCAGGCGGTCAAGCTGTTGAAAACCCCGCTCCCAGCAACTATTTGCCTTTTTACTCCATTTGGTGTACACTTTGACAACAGAGGCGAACGAACGTTTCACCTTAATCATATCTAGTAGCGGCATAGGCGTGAATTGCACGTATGGCTGATGAAGGACGACGGAAAGCGCTAGAAACGGCATTGGCAAGTCTGGCCAAGCGATTCGGCGAGGGAGCGGTGATGCGGCTGGGGGAAGCGACTCACCTGCAAGTCGAGATTATCCCCACCGGTTCCCTGGCTCTCGACCGCGGCCTCGGCGTGGGTGGCATCCCCCGAGGCCGCGTCACCGAGATCTATGGCCCCGAGGGTTCAGGCAAGACCACCCTCTGCCAGCACATCGTCGCCGAGGCGCAGAAGCGCGGCGGCACCGCTGCCTTCGTCGATATGGAACACGCCCTCGACCCGGCCTACGCCGCCACCTGCGGCGTGGACGTGGAGAACCTGCTCATCTCCCAGCCCGACACCGGCGAGCAGGCGCTGGAGATCGCCGAGGCCCTCATCCGCTCAGGGGCGGTGGACATCGTCGTCGTCGACTCGGTGGCGGCGCTGGTGCCGCGGGCGGAGATCGAGGGGGAGATGGGGGATTCGCATCCGGGCTTGCAGGCGCGGCTGATGAGTCAGGCGCTGCGGAAGCTGAGCGGGGCGGTGAAGCAGTCGAACACGGCGCTGGTGTTCACGAACCAGTTGCGGGAAAAGATCGGGGTGATGTTCGGGAACCCGGAGACGACGTCGGGAGGGCGGGCGCTCAAGTTCTACGCGACGGTGCGGTTGGACGTGCGCCGCATCTCGGCCATCAAGGAGAAGGGCGAGGTGATCGGGAACCGGACGCGGGTACGGGTGACGAAGAACAAGGTGGCGCCGCCGTTTCGGGTAGTGGAGTTCGACATCATGTACGACGAGGGAATCAGCAAGGCAGGAGACGTGTTGGACATGGCGGCGGAGGTGGGGGTGGTGGAGAAGCGGGGGTCGTACTACTACCGCGAGGGCGAGAGCCTGGCGCAGGGGCGAGAGAACGCGAAGCAGTACCTGCGCGATAACCCCACCATCGCCGACGAGATTGAAGCTGCTGTTCGGGAGAATCTGGCTTCGGAATCAGCCATCGTGCATGCCGCGCCGGCCGCTGAGGAGGCAGGCGACGAGCTTGACTAATCAACTTTAATCGTTTTATCGGCTGAAACTGGCCACGGGTTGATCTCAACCACTGGCGCTGGGCACGAGAGCGCCAGATAGAATCGGTCCTTTCTCTAACGATAAGTGCTTTGCCTGGAATTCATCCAGGAGATAGATAGCTTTTCTTAACTGCGGTTCCACCGATAGAACTGCAAGCTAAGCAAAATCTCCAAATACGTGTTGTGAGCATAGCCGTAACGAGCAGATCTTGGTAGCAGAGCGATTGCATCAGGTGATCGAGCCTGGTGTTCCTCGTTGAGAAAGGGTTTCCCTGAAAAGGGGATGTTGTTGGTTCCAATGAGATCAACGCCGACGGTTGCGCGTCGGTGTGCAAGCCGTGGCTCTCCAGCCACGGCTTTTCTTTTGATACGGAATGGCAGGAACTATCACGGCACTGCGCTTTCAAAAGCGCAACAAGGACCGAGTCAACGTCTATCTTGACGGTCAATTTACCTTTGGGCTGGCCGCCATCGAGGCGGCACGTCTGGAGGTAGGCCAGGCGCTGAACGATGCCGACATCGCCCGGCTGCAGAAGCAGGACGAAGTCGAGCGCGCGTATGAGCGCGCGCTCAACTTTCTTTCATATCGTCCTCGCAGCGAGGCCGAGGTGCGTCGCAATCTATCCAAGAAAAACGTGGAAAAGGAAATCGCCGACCTCGTGGTCGAGCGCCTGACGCGGGCCAGGCTGCTGGATGATCGGGAGTTTGCCCGTTACTGGGTGGAGAATCGGCTGCAGTTCAAGCCCCGTGGCGCGCGGGCGCTACGCCAGGAACTGTGGGAGAAAGGCGTGCCCGACGCTGTTATCTCCCAGGTGCTGGCAGGTTTCGACGAAGAGACTGCCGCCCGCGAGGTAGCCGAGAAGGGCGCGCGTCGGCTGGCACATCTCGAGCCTCGCGATTTCCGCCGCAAGTTGCGGTCGCACATGGCGCGCAGGGGCTTTTCCTTCGCAGTCATAGAGCCGTTGGTCAAGGAGATGATCGAGACCTGGTGCGAGGCTTTATTTGACACTGAAGAAGTCGAGGAGGAATGTTATGGGTGAAGAGCTCAAGATCATAATCGCGGCAATTCTTGGAGTCATTGTGGGAGGAGGGCTGGGTTTCCTGTTGCGTCACTACGCCGTTCAACTAAAGACCAAGCAGTTGCGGCAGCAGGCGGAACAGAAAGTACAGGAAGCTGAAAAGAATGCCAGCCAGATCGTGCTGGCTGCCAAGGATGAAGCGCTCAAGGCCCGGAATGAGGCTGAGGCGGAACTGGAAAGGCGGCGCGACGCCCTGCGCAGGGAAGAGGAACGTTTACAGCAACGGCGTGAGAAGATAGATCAGCGCCAAGAGCGGCTGGAGCAACGAGAACAAGGACTCAACAAACGCCAGGGCACCTTGGACAGGCAGCGTAACGAAGTGGAACAGTTGCGCCAGGAACAGATTGCCACGCTAGAGCGAGTGGCAGGACTAAGCCGAGAGGAGGCCAAAGAGGAGCTTTTGGCAGCCATGAAAGAGGAGAGCCGACAGGACATGGCACGGGTGATCCGCCAAGTGGAGGCTGAGGCCAACGAGGAAGCCGATGAACGTGCCCGCAAGATCATCACATACGCCATACAGCGCATGGCCAGCGAGCAAGTTGCAGAGCTCACCGTCGCCACTGTCTTGCTGCCTTCCGATGACATGAAGGGGCGTATCATCGGCCGCAGTGGGCGCAACATCCGTGCCTTCGAGCAAGCCGCGGGAGTCGATGTGGTTGTGGACGACACGCCTGAGGCTATTACTGTCTCGTGCTTCGATCCGGTGCGCCGGGCCATTGCCGCGCGGGCAATGGAACGACTGGTAGTGGACGGACGCATCCACCCTGCACGCATTGAGAAGCTCGTTGCCGATAGCCGGAAGGAAATCGAGCGCATCATCAAGGAAGAGGGAGAGCGGGCAGCCTACGAGGCTAGCGTCCCCGGACTGCACCCTGAGATCATCAAGCTACTGGGGCGATTGATGTTCCGCACCAGCTACGGCCAAAACCAGCACGCCCACGCCATCGAAACAGCCAAACTGGCGGGATTGATGGCGGAAGAACTGGGGGCCGACGCCGATGTTTCCCGTACTGCCGGGCTACTGCACGACATCGGCAAGGCAGTGGACTTTGAAGTGGAAGGTACGCACGCAAACATCGGCGCCGACATCTGCAAGCGCTACGGTGTCTCAGAGGCAGTGATCCGCTGTGTCGCATCCCATCACCATGAGGCAGAACAGGACTCTATCGAGGCTGTCATCGTCGAAGCCGCCGACGCCATCTCCGGCGCACGGCCGGGGGCGCGCCGCGAGAGTCTGGACCTATACCTCAAGCGCATCCACGCCCTGGAAGAAATCGCCAACTCCTTCAGCGGAGTTTCGGAATCCTATGCCATTCAGGCGGGCCGAGAGGTACGCATCATCGTCAAGCCCGACGAGATTGACGACATGGCGACCATCCAGCTTTCCAGGGACATCGCCAGCAAACTCGAAGAAAGCATGGAGTATCCAGGGCAGATCAAAGTGACTGTGATCCGGGAGGTGCGGGCGGAAGAATATGCCAAGTAACTCTCGACACACCGCTGGTAGATAACTAACGGGCCGGGCTTGAGTGCCCGGCCTGTTCTTTGAAGGTCCCGTTGGGTTATGGCAGATGTGCCCGCGGGTTCAACTGCTGGCCGTAGTAGCGTATCTCAAAGTGTAGATGGGGACCGGAGGAGTAGCCGGTGGAACCCACAGCGCCGATGACCTGCCCGCGCTCCACCGCTTGTCCCCTCCTGACGTATATGTTGCTCAGGTGGGCATAATAGGTCGCAAAGCCGTTGGCGTGATCGATCACGACCAAGTAACCATAGCCCACATCCGTCCAGCCTGCAAAGCTGATGAAGCCGCCATCGGCAGCGAGAACCGCACTGCCTGTCGGAGCTCCAATATCGATGGCCCGGTGGCGGGACCAGAACCCCTGTGTGATCCTGCCCAGCACAGGCCACTGAAATCGTCCCGTGCCGCGAGCCCCTTCAGGGACAGGGCCATCATACGAAGTGACCACCTTGGGTACATAGGGCTTCTCGCCGTCCGGGACGATAAGCCACGTCCTCACAGTGATCTCGTAATCAGGCGGCACCAGGCTATTGTATTCGCAAGTGGCGATCGTCTCGGTGTAAACCTTGTACGTCTTGGCAATGGACTCCAGCGTATCGCCATCAGCGACCTGATGGTACGCTCCGTCGATGGGCAGGATGACCACTTCTTGGCTGATCCGCAACAGATCTGGTGCGTCTTCGATGGCCGGGTTCGCCCACATGAGCGTCGTCGGCTGCAAGCCAAAAGAGAGTGCAATAGACTGCACCGTGTCGCCCGCCTTGACGGTATGGGTGATCACTCCTAGCCGAGGGCGATCGGGGATGATGGTGTGCGGCTGAGCCATCCGGGGAACAGCTTCGTGAATACCGTTGCCACCCCAACCACTCAAGCTTCCACCGTTCTGCCTGTCTGATTCTGCCATCATGGCAACAGGCATCTCCTCGTCTACCCCGCCGCTGGCAGAGACGCGCAAGGCAGGTACAGGCGAGATGGGAGCTGCGAGAGCCGACCACTCAACACCGCTCAACCCAATAGCCGCAACCGCCACGACGACGACCGCCACGTGCGCACTGGTACGTGTGAGCAGTGGCCGCCAGCCGCGCCAGTCGCCCGCGCACCGATAAACCGTGGTAGCAAACCAAGCAAAGGCACGCACGAAACCACTCTCAAGGTCACGACGAAGGGAGTGGAAACCTTTTATCATAGCAGAAGGTGAAACGTCAGGCCGTCGCAATCTCATCGTTCCCCTACTTCGCTAGGGCTGGTACACCAATGGATCCACAGGCACGCCGTTGAGGCGAATCTCAAAGTGGAGATGGGCGCCGGAAGACCAGCCGGTGCTGCCGCAATACCCGATCACATCACCTTGCTGAACCGAGTGCCCACACCCCAAGGTGAGACTACCTTCCCGCAAATGCGCGTAGCGGGTGCGGAACCCATTGCCGTGGTCAAGCTCGACCATGATACCATATCCACCGTTCCATCCCGCGATAGTCACAACACCGCTGTCGGCAGCGTATATCGGATCCCCCGACCTGCAACGATAATCGAGACCGATGTGCGTCGGGTTGCGTGGATCGTGGAAATACCACCCCGAAACCGCGGGGCTACCGGTGGGAAGAGCGAACCAGCCAGTAGCGCCGGGGCCGGCGTATTCCACGCCACCGCAGACACCGTAGCTGAACCGGGCTGGGCCGGGAAGCCTGGGAGGAGGTGGCGGCGGCTCCCATTCCACATCAGCTCCCTTGCCGCCGGGGACGACGAGCAATTGTCCCTCGCTCGGTTGTTGCCCTTCCTCAAGCGCGTTCCACTCGTTGTACAGAGCCACCGGCTGCACACCGTAGCTGGACGCAATATCTGATACCGTCTCCCCGGCACGGGTGGTATGATATACCCCGTTCACAGGAAGAATGGAAAGTGCAAGTCCCGGTTTGATGAGCCAGGGGGCATCCATGAGCGCTTCGCGGTTGCTCCACACGATCGTCTCCGGCGACAGGCCAAACTTGACCGCAATGCCGAAAACAGTATCGCCCGACTGAACAATGTAGGTCTGAACCATGGAGCGCACCCGCTCCGGGAGATTGGTATGAGGAACAGGCAGCCGGGACACTATGTCCGTACTAGCAGACCGCGGCCGGTTGCTCAGAAGAGAAGCTGTGGGCAACAGTGATCCCTCTGTCCCCACTGCCATATCGAGACTGGCGGCTGACAGGCCGCTGGCACTGAGCGAGCCACCGACGGCGATCCTCGGTGCTGAAACGCCCATCCCCCCAAAGAAGATCGTGACCAGGGCAAGGGCAATGATGGTGAAGTGGGCTGTGGCTCGGGTCAGGAGGGGCCGCTTGGTACGCCAGTCCACGCATACACGCCAAGTCCCCGTCACGCACCAAGCCACGAAGCGCAAGAGAAGGGAGCATGAGCAGGGGGAATCAGCCGCCGCCGTATCGTTTTCCCCTTTATTGGAGGAAGGGGGCACTGAATCATTCATTGCGTCTTATCTGAGGTTCTGCAGCAAAAACCGCAAACCCCACAATCAATTATACCATCAAAGAGTAGCCATGACAAATCCTGGGCCACCCCAGTCCTCGACGAATGCTCTCAAACAGACACCAGGCGGCGGAGTGTGGGTATCATCGCCTCAATCGCCCGGGCGCGATGGCTGACGCGATTCTTCTCCACTTGAGAGAGCTGAGCCATGGTGCAATCGTGTTCAGGGAGAAAGAAAATGGGATCATATCCAAACCCCCCTTGCCCCGCCAGTGTGAAGGTAATCAGCCCTTCGCAAACACCCTCGGCACTATAGACCTCCCCCTCAGGTGCGGCAACAACGACCACACAGCGGAATCGGGCCGTGCGCCGCTCCCATGGCACGTCGGCCAGGTGAGACAGCAACAGTTCAACTCTGTCAGCATCGTGCCCTGGCGCGTATCTAGCGGAGCGAACCCCCGGCGCCCCATCCAGGGCATCGACTTCAAGCCCTGAGTCGTCGGCCAGGGCGAGCAGATCTGACGCACGAGCATAGCTCAACGCTTTCTTGCGCGCATTCTCAAAGTATGTTTTGCCATCCTCGATGATCTCGACTGCCAAGCCAAGATCAGGTGGGAAGCAAAGGGCTACCTGCAAGGGCGCGAGCAGATGCACAAATTCACGCATCTTACCCGCGTTTGTTGTTGCAACGAGGACTCTCATAGCAGCACGTTTTTAGCACAGATCGGCGATTTTGGCAACGCAAGACACGTTGATTGAGAGACCCTATCTATCTCGCCTGACATACTTATGTACACTTGGGTTTGTTGTTATGTCTACTTAAGTGAAAAATCTTGACGCTGATGATCAACTGTGTTATAATATCTGCAATCATGGACCGCTGACAACCTCACCAGGTCGGTCGAACGGGGTAGGTCAGCAGCAATGTGGCCGTGGGTCCTTGCTTACTTTTTCAGCAGGCCTAGTTTATGGTCCGTTTCGACGTTTCTTCTCTGACCAAGGCTCCACTTGGTACGTCGCTCATCTTGGATGTTGACGCTGGCCCCCAGGACCTGACCGACGGCTCGGCTGAGCGTTCGACTGAGCGCTCACGCCGAAGACTCGCCGAAGCCCTGGAGGTGGACTTTCTTCGCGGGGCACTTCAGATCACTCGCGTACAGGGCGGCGTGCTTGTCCAAGGTATCATCGAGTCGCGATTGGAGCAAGCGTGCGTCCGATGCCTCGAATCTTTCAATCTCCCCATCACTCTGGAGCTAGAAGAGACGTTTCGTTTGCCAGGAACGAACCCCAGGCTCGACACTCCGTATGCAGTGAGTGAAAACGGTCGGCTGGACCTGACACCCCTTTTGCGCGAGCAGAGTTGGCTAGCCGTCCCCATGAAACCCCTCTGTCGCCCCGATTGCCTGGGGTTATGCCCGCAGTGCGGTGCGAATCTCAATTGCGAGAAATGCGCCTGTGAGAAAACATGTGTCGATCCGCGCCTGACAGTCTTGAAGGAACTCTTGTGAACAGGCGATAGGAGAACTATGGATGTAATCGGTGAACTATTGGAGCGGGCAGAAGTTCAAGGTTACCTGACGACGGATGATATTCTAGACCTACTGCCAGAGGCAGAGGAAACCCTGGAACAGCTGGAGGAAGTCTTTATCCTATTGCATGAGACAGGCGTCGAGGTGTATGACGACAAGGTAGACATTGACGCCGAGGAGCAGGAGTTGAATCTGGAATTTGGTGAGTACGACGACGATGATGGTTACGATCTGGCCGGTATCTCCAGCGACGACACGGTGGGCCTGTATCTCAAAGAGATGGCCCGCGTCCCCCTCCTGACGACCGAGGAGGAAATCCACCTAGCCAAGGCTCTCGAAGCAGGACGCCAGGCAGCGGAGATTCTGAGCAACGACGGGCATGACCCGGCTAAGTGGACGGAACTCGATCAGTTAATCGTAGAAGGCATGTCCGCCCGTGAGCACCTGATCAAGGCCAACACGCGCCTGGTGGTCAGCATTGCCAAGAAGTACATGGGGCGTGGTGTGCCTTTCCTGGACCTGATCCAGGAGGGCAACCTGGGGTTGATGAAGGCGGTAGAAAAGTTCGATTACACCCGTGGTTACCGCTTCAGCACCTACGCGACGTGGTGGATCCGCCAGACGATCACGCGGGCCATCGCCGACCAAGGGCGGACGATCCGCGTGCCGGTCCACATGTCGGATCGCATCCGGCGGCTCTACAACACAGCCCGGGAGCTTGAGCAGGAGAACGGCCGCCGTCCCACCCCAGAGGAGATCGCGGCGGAGTTGGACATGGAGCCACGCAAGGTACAGTGGATGTTGAAGGTTTCGTGGCGACCGCTGAGCCTGGAGCGGCCTATCGGCGAGGATGAAGACAACGAGCTAGGGAGCTTTATCGAGGACGAAGCGACACTCACGCCCAATCAGAGTGCGTATCAAACCCTGCTCTCGGAGCGGGTGGAGGACATGTTGTCCACGCTGAGCCCGCGGGAGGCGCGTATCCTGCGGCTCCGCTTTGGGCTGCTCAACGGACGCAGCTACACACTGGAGGAGGTCGGCCAAAAGTTCGGTCTCACGCGAGAGCGCATCCGGCAGATCGAGGGCAAGGCCCTGCGCCGCCTGCGCCATCCCCGCCGCAGCCGCCAACTGCGGGATTACCTGGGTTAGGGATATGATAGGTTATCGTTTCATCATCATGATGATGCGGCGCCAGGAACTGGCGCGTTCGCCGTGGCGAACGGGGAGAGGCTTGCCCTGCTCGCGATAGGCCGCTGTGCATTCGGCCCACGGCAAAAGGGACCGCCAGCCTCGCTGGCGGTTTTCGTTTACCATAGGCTGTGCTACAATACGCACTGCTAACCAAGGAGGAGCACGATGTCAGAAAACATTCTCATCGCCATCGCCTGGCCCTACGCCAGCGCCAAGATCCACACAGGCAACGTCACCGGTTCCCACCTGCCGGGCGACATCTGCGCCCGCTACCACCGCCTGAACGGCGATCACGTGCTGATGGTCTCCGGCTCCGACTCGCACGGCACGCCCATCACCGTGCGCGCCGAGGAGGAGAACAAATCCCCCAAGGAGGTCTTTGAGCGCTTCCACCACAGCTTCCTGGAGATGTTCCTGCGTCTGGGCATCAGCTACAACCTGTTCACCCACACCGACACGGAGACCCATCACCGCGGCTCCCAGGACTTTTTTCTCGCGCTGCTGGAGAAGGGCTATCTCTACAGTGAGGTTCAGGAGCAGATGTATTCGGAGGCACAGGGTCGCTTCCTGCCTGACCGATACGTCGAGGGCACCTGCCCGGTGTGCGGCTACGAGGGCGCGCGTGGCGACCAGTGCGACAAGTGCAACACGCTGCTCGATCCCAAGGAGCTGATCAATCCACGCAGCAAGACGGACGGCAGCACGCCCGTCATCCGCGAGACAGTGCACTTTTTCCTCGACCTGCCCAAGCTGGCCAAGGTGGGTTTGGCCCAGTGGCTTGAAGAGGGCAAGGAGCACTGGAGGCCCAACGTGATCACGTTTTCGCGCAATTACGTGAACGAAGGGCTGCAGAGCCGTCCCATTACGCGCGACCTGGACTGGGGCATCCCCGTGCCCGTGGAGGGCTGGGAGGGCAAGTGTGTCTACGTCTGGTTCGAGGCGGTCATCGGCTACTTTTCCGCCAGCGTCGAGTGGGCGCACAACCAGGGTCAGCCCGAGGCGTGGAAGGCCTGGTGGTACGATCCGGCGGCCAAGACCAAGTATTTCATCGGCAAGGACAACATCCCTTTCCACACCGTCATCTGGCCGGCGGAGTTGATGGGGGTGGAGCGGCTGTACGAGGAAGATCCGTCCAAGAAGCTCAACCTACCCTACGACGTGCCCGCCAACGAGTTCATGAACCTGGAGGGCAAAAAGATCTCTGGCAGCCGCAACTGGGCGGTGTGGATGGACGATGCGCTCGACCGATACGATCCCGACCCGCTGCGCTACTACCTGACGGTGGCGATGCCCGAGACGCGGGATACCGACTGGCTGTGGGGCGACTTTGTCAGCCGCAACAACGACGAGTTGGTGGCCACCTGGGGCAATCTGGTCAACCGGGCGCTGACCTTTGCCTACAAGCGGTTCGACGGAAAGGCGCCCACGCCGGGACCTCTAGCAGACGTGGACACGCAGCTTTTAGAGAAAATCGAGGCGGGCTTCCAGCCCATCGGCGAGCTGATCGCTGGCTGCCAGTTCCGCGCCGCGCTGCGCGAGGTGATGGCGCTAGCGCGCGAGGCCAACCGCTACCTGGAGGAGAAAGGCCCCTGGTTCCAGATCAAGGAGGATGAGCAAGCGGCGGGCACGACCATCTACGTCACCCTCAAGGCCATCGACTCGCTCAAGGTGCTCTTTGCGCCGTTCCTGCCCTTCTCGTCCGAGCAGCTGCACCAGTACCTGGGCTACGAGGGAGCGCTGTTCGGGCGATCGTACACCGATACCTTCAAGGAGGAAGGTGGGCGGGTGCATGAGGCCCTCTGCTACGATGCCAGCAGCGCGACGGGCGTGTGGCGGCCCAGCGAGCTAGCGCCAGGGCAAGCGCTGCGCCAGCCAACGCCCTTGTTCAAGAAGCTGGACGAGAGCGTGGTCGAGGAGGAGTTGGCCCGCATCGGGGCCGCGCCTGTAGCGTGACGCTCTGCTATACTGACATGAGTCAAGGATGAATATCCTATCCATTGCCTTGGCTGCCATCGGCTTGTTCGTCCTGCTTCAGGTCATCAGACTCTATTTGACCGTGAGGAGCGTGACCCGCATTCGGGTAAAGAATGCCGGTTATGAGCTTCAAGCGATAGACGATTTACCTGCATACTTGAGAGATCTTGCCAAGGTCTACGAAGAGGAGCTCTTCGATCTGGGGTTCAAACTATCCCACTGCCAGCTTGTGGATGGACCGTTTTCGCCTGAACATCCACGATGGCAGTTAGTCTATCTTAACGCAAGCCAGAGAACTTACGCCATACTAACCATCCCCACGTTGCCCGATCAAACTGCCCCATGCAGGGTTGAATTTGAGACTTTGTTTTCGGACAATCAAAGCTTGAACACTGTCAATGGTCTCTCCCACATAATCGCTGGCGAGCTCCCTGATACCATCTTGCTCGATCCATATGCGACCACTACCAAAGACCAGTTGGCGGTTCATTTGACCGCCCTGTTCAAACTTGAGAAGACCCCGATCATCCTAACCCCGGCTGAATTTATCGCTGCGTCAGAGCGGTCTTCAGACAAGTATATCTCCAAGCTTCAAAGCGATGGCCTCATCAAGCCGCAAAACGAGCACTATGCCCTACGGTTGAGAGCCGCTATTCGTTATGTGTGTCGCTTCCTCATCGGCAACAGAAAGGCAAAAAGACTGCATCGGCAGAGAAACGAGTCTACAGAATTCGTGGTCAGTGTGCCGATTGAAGTAGAAGTTGAGAGTTTCCAGCGAATCGCTTCTCAGAGTGCCAGACCGAAGCAGATGAAGTGGATCGGCAAAACGACCCTTCTGCTCGTCACGCTGTTATTGTTCGCTCTCTCCTTTGGTTTCAGCATGTCACTTCGATTTCTGGCAATGTTAATCCTGGCACTCCTAATCCACGAGCTGGGCCACGTATTAGGGATGCGCTTGTTCAAGTATGGGGACCCAAAGATCCTCTTTCTGCCGTTTTTGGGTGCGGTCACAATTGGCTCACCGGAAAATGCAAAACCTCACCAGAGGGTGATCGTGCTCTTCCTCGGCCCGGTTCCCGGCCTCATCCTCGGAACAATCTGTTGGATTGCTTACGGATGCACCGGATCCGAAGCGGTCAGAGACGCGGCCACTACACTGCTTGTCCTGAATTTCTTCAACCTTCTGCCAGTTATGCCTCTGGATGGGGGACAAATACTTGACCTGATTCTCTTTTCAAGATTCCCCCTGGCCCAAACTGTTTTTCAAGCGGTCGGCCTGGTCTGCCTGACGATGCTTTCTCTCCTTTCGGGAGTTCCTGTTTTGTTAGTGGTTTCTGCTTTGGGATTCTTTACAGTGTTGAGCTTATTCCGGAAAAGACAGTTCCTCAGTGAACTGCGAAAGGAGCTTGGCGAGACGGGAGCGGGCCAAGCGCTGTCCGAAAGAGAGACTCTTTTTGAGATATTCAAGCTGATGAGGAAAAAGCCGCTCGCTGGATACCATTTCGCAAAAAAGTACCAGCTCGCTAAATACGCGGTCGATAACCTTGCTATTGACTTTCCCTCCCTGAAAACGATCGCCGTCTCACTGTCTGTATACACTGTCTTTCTTGTTTTACCGGTGATCGTGTTCGCAATAGTTGTATTTGCCGCAGTCAGCCGATCTTGGCTGGGGCTTGTCCTCCCTCAACCGTTCCGCCGATCTTGGCCGGAACTTGCCCTCCAGCAACCGTTGGGCGATGGTGAGACCCTGGTGTTTTCACATAGCACAGGCTATTCAGCAGACCTATATCTCATTGACGATGTGGACGGCCTTCGTCCTATCATGCAAAGTGAAAATCTTTTCGCTGGTGAACTTGTATGGTCTCCCGATGGAACACGGATCATTTACACAACAGTGACCCGTGAAGGATATAGACATTACGTCATCGATGCGGATGGGGCAAACCGACACCAAGTCCCGTCGGGCGATCACTACGTAGGGTGGCTCCAATGGTCGCCGGATAGTTCACGTCTGGCAGGGTTGGCGTATGACTTCTCCGACGATGCTGTCTCGGACACACCAAGTTTCTACATCATTGCAGTTGCGACCGGCGAGACGCTTGAATTGCCAGTGGAGGCAGAGGATGTCGAAGACTTTGTGTGGATGTCAGACAGCCAATCCCTGCTGACCATTGTGTGGATGGATGATTCGATCGCCGCACAAGTCTATGGAGTCGATGGCAGTTACGAGCGACTACCGGCCGAGGCGACTCATCTGAACGACGCCACGCGCCTCACTCTCTCACCTGACGCCAGCAAAGTTGCATATACCGTCCCTTCTGAAGACAACGAAGCTTGGACCGTTCCCCTATACGTTTCCACGCTTGACGGCTCAAGTGTAAAGATCATGGGTAGTCTTTCATGGGACGGGGAAATCGTGTGGTCGCCAGATAGCACGTGCATCGCCTTTGTCACCCTGGATGACAACTATAACAATGCGTTGTACGTCGTGAATTCAGACGGCACGGAGTTGCGACAGTTGATGCTGCTTGATACGGGCGATGAGAGCGGCGAGATCATGCCACCTACACCTGCCTGGTCGCCAGATGGCACGCGTATCGCCATTAGTTCGCATATCAGCGCAGATGGCTCTGCGATCTTTGTCGTAAACGCCGACGGCTCCGAACAACGACAGATAACGAATGCAAGCGGTTGGATCTATGGTGACTGTTCAATAAATGGGGAAATAGGTTGTTGGTGGGGCGTCAGCCCTAAATAGCGCCATACATAGCATCGAAGTGGGGCGAGTTGCACCAAAAGTATGTCTTTTTGCAACCCCAGTGGGGAATACAGAACACGTTCCCAAATTTTGAACAGACACGATCTATGACCTAGCTTGGCAACCACGAGAATAACGGGTGGTACGGCTCGAAGCACATGCTCTGCGAGGAGGTGCAACATGGGCAAAGACTTGATCGAGATCTAGCCACCTGACAGTTTCGAAATAGAGCGGCGCTTTTGGCCGTAGCGAGCACCCTGAGCGCGAACCGAAGGTTCGGCGTCGAAGGGTGCTCGAGGAGGCTCCTTCGACAAGCTCAGGATGCCTCCGCTCGCTTGTTTTGCCAAAGTGTCAGGTAGCTAGCAGCCTGTCGGAGAGGAATCTGTGTTGACTTTCCGCCGACGATTTTTCATACGATTTGCCGTACTTGTTTAGCGTCAAGTGGGAGCGGGCTGCGGTGGACCTAGGGACGGCGGGTTTCCCACAGCACGCTGCAACTCGACCAAGAAGTCCAGGATAGGGATCGCTCTCTGATGACAGGTTGCCA
>Ga0315548_1000562_pt1 | contig 34391 bp, 28 predicted proteins | sample SalMarSW160110MG_2_FD_202540 | JGI IMG/M metagenome (GOLD analysis project Ga0315548, IMG submission 202540) | Salt marsh sediment microbial communities from the Plum Island Ecosystem LTER, Massachusetts, United States - Salt Marsh Sediment SW1601-110 ... | reverse complement strand
AGCCGTGGCGGGAGCGCTTTTGCCGCTCGTTCGGGGCAATCCCGAGGGAACCTGATTGCGTATCGCCTCCCGTACGAAGGACTCGTCAACGAGCTGTGTCCCGTTCCAATTCCCCCATCGCAGATAAAGCAGCCCGAAGCGAGCCATGTCCCGCACAGACGCCCGGATTCTTTTCGGCACGCTCCACGGGTCCTCGAAATGAAGGTACGAGACGATTTTGGACTGAATCGCAACCCTTGGGTCCTGCTTATAGATTTTGTTATAGACGATGTTGTGGTACAGCATGATGGCGACGTCGTTGTACGCCCACGCCTGCCCCGGTCGCTCCGCAAGTCCATAACCGGAGGTCATCGTCGCCAGATGCCGAAAGGTTATTTCCGCGTCCTTCCCCGTCAAGAGCGGCTCAAACTCGGAGGCGAGGGTGTCCATTGAGCACTTCCCCTCCTGGATGGCAATTCCCAGCATGGTGCTTATGAGCGTCTTCGTCGCCGAGGCCCAGTCCCCGCCGGAAGAAGGGTTGCCCCACGAATAGACGAGGTATCCGTAGCGGACGATAACGCCGTCACCGGGTTTGCTGATTTCATCGAGCGCTGCGGCGCTCATTCCGACCTGTTCGGGCGTTCGCGTCTGCCATGTCTCCCCCGGAAACACGCTCACGGCAAAAGATTCTTGCTCCGCCGCGATTCCCAGCCCGCAACACAGTGCCAGGAAGCCGAGTGCCTTAGTCATTTGTTTCTGTCTCCTTTTTGCGAATTGTCGCCGGCGAGACACGCCAGCAGAGGTGCAAATGCAGGGATGCCCGGCAAAAGTCGGTAAGGCCGACAGCCGCTCTCCGGACGGCCAAAAAGATTGAGAAAGAGGGGCGAGCGCCAATGAGGGAGGATGAGTTAGGTGTCCGCGAGAAAGATGGTGTAAGAAGCGGAATGTTGTTCTTCATGTTTCGGCCAGTACAGACAGCGTTCGTTTTCCTTCTTTTTTGTAATCTTATACAATGTTTTGCATCTTTCGCCAAGTGGCAGCGAGGGGGGAGAATTTTTTTGACGGGATAACAGGATAAACAGGATTATACGAGAGCCGGGTTTCTTTCCGACAGGATAACAGGATATACAAGATGCCGAAAATCGGGTCAATCTTCTGCATCCTGTCTAAAAGTCCTCCGACAGCATGACAGCATATACAAGATGGCGAAAATCCAGTCAATCCTGTGCATCCTGTCTAAAAGTCCTCCGACAGCATGACAGCATATACAAGATGCCGAAAATCCAGTCAATCTTGTGCATCCTGTCAAAAAGTTTCCCGACGGGATAACAGGATAAACAGGATTATATGCGGACTATCCAGTCAATCTTGTGCATCCTGTCTAAAATTACTCCGAGAGGTTCTTTTTTGATGGGAGAACAGGATATACGGGATTACAGCAAAAGCCCTGAAAGGATTGATTGATCGCTGAGGCCCAGAGGCGCGCAGGGGGGAGTAGATGGGAGAGAGAGCTTCACGCAAAGACGCAAATACGCCGAGTTGTCGTGAGTCGTCGTCAAGCCCGTTGAGTATTGGGTCACGTCGCGCTTGACATCGCTCAAGAATTTGGCATAATGAGAAACGGGTAGATAAAACGATGTAGCGATTTCCGAAGGAAAAAGTCCAGAGTTTTTGGCGGGGTATCAATGGCTGAGCCGAGAGCGCCGTTGCCAATCGCTTTTCGACATGAGAAACGCCTATCGTCCGCACAGACACCCCGCGCCCTCCCTTGTTCGCATCGGCTTCGCGAGAAACCGAAACTCCTCGATGTCTACGACACGATACTTCCACCGGCAGTAAGGGGAGCCGCCCGTAAGCTCTGCGTCGTGAAAGGCGCGCTGCCATACCTTCCCTCATTTTTTCCAAAGCAGGTTGCCAGCTATTGCGCGATCCTTGCGCCGGGTCCGGCCTTAGTGGCCTGCGCGCCGGGTCTCTGGCACGTAAGAAATACGGCACAAACGGCATTTCGATGCGAGGCAATGAAATGAGTGCTTCCAAGCAATTCCCCTGGGTGTCCGAGCTGCTCCAGGACAACTTTCTTCGTGTCTACGATGTCGTTCTCGACCTCCGCGAGTCCCTTCAGATGTCGGATGTGGCAGATATTCCGCTTTACCAAGCTCGGGTAAAGTGGAAGGCACTCCTCCCCGTCGACGGCATTGGTTGGCGCGATGCCTACTGCCGGGGCCGCTGGGATGCCCTCAAGTTCCTTCAGCAACAAGGACTGGCGGACGAGATCGAGGTTATCGAAGGAAATCAGAGGTGGGAGAACAGGTTACGGATCAGCGCTCCGGGCGACAGGATCGAGGCTCTGTGCATCGTGATGAAGGAGGAATTCGAGGAGAGATCGAGAAAGCCCGGTGAATCCGAGGATGAACCCCGCCACCTGGACGCATCACCAGTCGACGTCTTGATCAGTTGGTCAAAAACACAGAGCAAGCTTGTGGCATCGGCCCTTCACGGTTGGCTGCCCGGCGTCCTTCCTGGGATCAAACCCTGGATGTCGAGTAGGGACATAGAAAAGGGCCGCGAGTGGTTTCAGGAGCTTCAGGACATGCTGCTACGAACGCGGGTTTGTATTATCTGCGTTACACCGGAAAACGTTCGGTCGCCTTGGATTTACTATGAGGCCGGCGCGATCGCAGCGAGGGGCCCGGATGTTCTTATCTGTCCTTATCTCGTGGGCGTCTCTCCGAGTATGCTTGCCGATGGCCCGCTTGGGCAGTGGCAATGCACTGCTGCCGATCAGGACGACACGTGGGAACTGATTAAGTCCCTCAATTCTAACGCGTTGGCGTCGCGTCATGACGTATCTGTTCTTCGGGGTAACTTCGACGCGCGATGGCCCGGTTTCGAGGCGCAGGTTCGACGCGTTGCGGAAAGTGATGTCGATGCCCAGGAAGGTTTTGTCGCCACGGATGCGGATCAGTTGGCTGGCACCAATCTGTCCGCGGAGGCTCGGACGATGATCGTGGAGGTGTCCAGGGAGCCCAGCGGCACGCTCCTTTACGTGAGAACCTTTGGAGGCACATCTTTCCAGACACACGGCGTGAACCTGTGCCCGGACCAATCACCCCGAACGGTGGCACGGTGGAAAGCCGCAATGGACGGTCTGGTTGCCTGCAATATCCTGGAGCCTCGCGGGTACAAGGGTGAGATCTTCGTGTTGACGGCCAAGGGCTACGATATTGCTGACGCTTTGCGTGGCGAGAGCTCCGGGAGACCTTGAGAATCCTAAAGTTGAAACTGAGGGACGCAGTCATGGTTGGCCGAGAGGCGCGACGGGTGAAGGTGTTGTCAAGAAACTACATAAACCATGGTTAGACATTGCGGGGACGGGTCCGGTACAATAAATGGTGATTTTCAATTGTTCCGTCATCGGAGGTGTGAACATGAAGGGAGTGCAATATCTGATCGACGAAAATGGTGAAAGGACCGCTGTTGTGATTGACCTCAAGAAGCACGGCGAACTATGGGAGGACTTTTACGACCGGGCTGTCGCGGAAGCTCGCAAGAACGAACCCCGAGAATCTCTGGATTCGGTGAAGAAGCGAATCGCCGGGCAAAGCGAACCTCGGGCTGATGTCTGAACATTCGATCGTTTTTACACGTTCTGCAAGGAAAGAACTTGAGGGTAGGCGTCCGGTGAACACATATCGAGTCTGCCGCACATGTAGGGATCTGAGGGATCAGGCGGGAAGGGTCTGGGTGGTGTCCTGAGCCGCCTTCCACTGGTCCGAATTGGGTTCTCTCGCCAAGACGCCAAGAACGCAAAGGAACACCGAGTCCTGCTCCCGTTACGTTGCCCGTTTGTCACCCTCAGCGCAGCCGCTCTGTCTGCATCCGGTTTTTCTTAGCGAGCTTTGCGCCTTTGCGAGAGGTGTCCTTTTCTGTTTTTTCACGCCAAGACGCCAATCTGATTTGCGATTTCGGATTGCGGATTGCCCATTCCACATTGCGCATTCTGCAATGGGCGGAAAGCCAAGCATCTTCTGTATTCTCTCGCCAAGACGCCAAGAGCGCAAAGGGGAATTGAATCCTGCTGGCCTTACGTCGGCCCTTTGTCAGCCTCAGCGCAGCCGCTCTGTCTGCATCCGGTTTTTCTTAGCGAGCTTTGCGCCTTTGCGAGAGGACACGTCAACTTTCGAAATAGACACCTCCGTTTTCAAGAGCCTTTCTGAGATTGGCGTATGGAAGCTCGCGCGTTCCACAGTTTTTGGCGGCGCATAGAGCCGCAGCCGTGCCTGTGGCCTGCCCTTGTCCCATACAGCTTACCGTGTTCCGGGTGGACATGTGTGCCCGACGGTCCGAGGTAATCATCATGCCCGCGACCAACAGGTTCTCGATTCCTGCCACTCGCAGGGCACGGTACGGGATTCCGTAGGTGCCCCCATTCTTGATTTGCAGCCGGGGCGCTGAATCGTGAAAGCCGTACACAAAGACGTCATCGTTGAAATGCCTGCCTTCAATGACGTCCTCATGGGATATGTCGTAGTCGCAGGTAATCTGTCTGCCGCGTCGGATACAAAGCGAAGGGCTTGTCCTCGCCATAAAGGCCTTTTCACAGCCGGGGACATATTTCCTGAAGAGCTCGACCGCTCTGTACATGCGCTTTCTCAACTCCAGTTCCGCTTTCGCCACCTCATCCCGGTTTGTGGGACTTAGCGGCAATTTGAGATTCAGCTTGATGAACATGAGATAGTTGTCATGAACGGTTGTTGTTACCGTTGACATGCCGATTTTACCGGCCTCCTTTGCGAATCCTGAGGGAAGATTTGCCGAACGACCGCTCAATCGCACTATCTGTCCCTGTTTGCCGCTGCGCAAGCCTTCACAATATTCACTAACAGCCTCATGCTTTTTGAGGAATTCGTAATACTTCTCCACGCTCACGTTGCCGATGCCGACACTATTGGCCACCGCGTAGTCGTTCGGTTCGGTGTAATCCGCACCAGCGTAGGCAGCGAGGTCGCCGTATGCAGTGCAGTCCACAAATGATTTTGCGTGGATCGCCTCGCGTCCGGAGCGGCTTTCTGTGATTGCACCTTTGACTCGGGCCCCCTCCATAACGGCGCCTGTCAGAAGGGTGTTGACGGCGACAAATACGCCCGCTTCATCAAGCATTTCGAACGTCACGAGTTTGTACAGTTCCGTATCAATAGCCGTGCACACTGAATCGAAATCGTAGCCCTTAGACATCTCAGGGTATCCCGTTGTGCCGCCAACTCTCGCGAGCCGCTCGATAATCTCCTCGGGAATTCCTCTCACAACCTTACGTTTCTTGACGCCTGGGAAAGCTTTCCAGAGATTGTAAAAGCTATGAAGGGCAGTCCCACCTTCGACGGCGGTCCCGCCTGTATAACCTTTCCTTTCTATAAGAATCGTCTTGGCGCCCTGACGCGCCGCGGCAAGAGCCGCGACAACGCCTGCCGTACCGCCGCCTGCAACGGCAACATCGAATTTCCTGACAGGCAGTCTTTTCGGCGGCTCCTGATAATAGCTCCCTGCTTGATTGCCAGCCCTTGCCGCGCTGACCTCTTGAAAGCCAGCCAGAACACCCATTCCCAGCAGTAGATTGTGTTTACAGAAGTCTCGACGATTCATTGTTTTCTCCTTTCTCAACAGGCCGCACTGATTACGGCTCATGAACGAGTAGCTTTCATGCACTGTTCTGTCCAAGTTGGGCGGGCGGACGTGCTTGCACGCACTGGCTGAAATGGCCTTATGGTGTAACTTATCGCCGTGAAGGAACACGATATTGGGTTTCTGCATGCTCGGCTTCCTTGTTGATGAGCCTATCTGCCGTGCCAGCAGCCTTCGACGACATCTGCCTCGCAATCAGGAGTCTAACAATTCTGTATCAGGGGTCAAGACCGAAAGAGGTCGGATTGCCCGAGCCAACTTCGGGCAAGGGTGCGCAACGACACATGCCGGAGAATCGCATCCGTTCGGCCAACCCATGTTGCGGGCGACGGGAGTGTGAGGGAAACTCCTCGCCACGTCAAAGATGTGTGCGAAGCGAGGAGGAAACAAGCGGGTGTGGCGGCGTTTCAGTGGCACCGACGTCAGCTCTCTTGTGTTGGGAACGAACCCCACATTTGCGAGCAACATTTAGCCACCGGCTTCAGCCGGTGGTGTCGGATGCGCTACATGTTCCCGTCGGAGCCGGCTTTAGCCGGGCTTCTCGACTAAAAGGATTCATCCATGCCGCAACATGTTTTTCACGGCATCTGCCCTCAGGTCGTCTCGCATACGAACAACGAGGAGTCGCTGGAAAGCGCGGCCAGAGGTGACGTTTCCGGCCGGAAGGACGAAAAACCGCCGGGTGTCGGGGAAAATGGCTAAAGCCCCCGGCCCCGCTGAAACGGGGCTGAAGCCGGCTTAGGGAGGCCGGGTCGCAGGCCAAGCAGCACGGGCTGAAGCCCGTGCCTAACGGGAGCGCCGTGCGATTGGCAGGGGCACTATGCCAGGCAAAAACTGAAGCGCGCGCCTAACAGGGGCGCCGGCAACGAACCGACAGCCCGGTATGCCAGCGTTTTTGACTATAAATACGGCTGCATTCTTGCAACAAAAATCAATGGTTCTCTATGCCTTTGGGCCATGTTCCTCTGCCAGAGCTTGACCGGATTTGCGCTATTTCATGGTCCGGCCTGCCCGCCTGCTAAGTGTTCTGGTTAGCAGGCTCGGCCCCGTACTGAGGTGCTGCGAAGAGGAAAAGGCTATGCAATACATGAGATTTTGCATCCACAATACGTGGCCGTATTTACGAACACCTGTACTTAGCGCTCCAAACATTCCTCAAGGCGAGTCCGAACAGGCCGGCGTTTTCTCCTCCTCGTAAAGGGGGGCGTCGAGAGTGGGTCCAGATTCCCGCACGGGCCGCGTCTGAGGGAAACTCCGCCACTCACATACAGCCACACGCGAATATTGGGTTGACTTCCCTATTGTGGTGTTGATAGCGTACCAGGGTCCAGAAGCCAAGCGGAGGTGACATCATGAAGCAAACAGGACCGCAAGAGCTCTGGGCTTTGCTCTGTGCGTTAGCGGCCGCGGCCACACCGTTCTCTGCGCCCGCCGCAGACGCGGAGGTTACCAATAATGTTGGCACGGTGAGGCTTCCGCGCATTCGAAGCTCCTTCGATTTTGATTGGAAGTTTCTTAAAGCCGATTGCAAGTCGGCCGCGGAGCCAGGCTACGACGACTCTGTCTGGCGCCCCCTTAATTTGCCGCACGATTGGAGCATTGAGGGGCCGCCGAATAAGGAGATGCATCGGGGTAGAGCCAACGGTTTTTTCCCGGGCGGCATCGGCTGGTATCGGAAGCACTTTGCGGTTCCTGTCGAATTTAAGGGTCGGAAGGTTTTCATCCAATTCGACGGCGTTTATCATCGGAGCGACGTTTACCTCAACGGCCAGCACTTGGGGCGTCGGCCTTACGGTTACGTAAGCTTCCAGTATGACCTAACCCCACACCTGAATTTCGGCGGAACGAATGTGCTGGCGGTGCGTGTGGACCACTCCGACGCTCCGACCAGTCGCTGGTACTCGGGGTCCGGCATCTACCGCCACGTCTGGCTGACTGTGACCGCCCCCCTCCATGTTGCGCATTGGGGCACTTACGTGACCACGCCACGCATCTCGGCGAAGTCGGCTGCGGTCCGCATCCGCACGGCGGTTCAGAATGAAAGCACGCAGACACCAAGTTGTGTTCTTGTGACTGCCGTTGAGGACAGGTCCGGGCGTGTCCTGGCCAGCGAGGAGACCCGCCGGGAAATCCCTGCGATGGGCCGGATGGAATTTGACCAGACATTGGAGATTTCCAGCCCTACACTCTGGTCGCTCCAAGCCCCATATCTCTACGTCGCCCAAACCGCAGTGAAAGTGGGCGGACAGGTGGTGGACATTTACGAAACGCCGTTTGGCGTACGCGGAGTCCGGTTTGACCCGCAGCGCGGTTTTTTCCTCAACGGCGAGAGCATGAAACTGAAAGGTGTCTGTCTTCATCACGACGCGGGTTGTCTGGGGGCGGCGGTGCCGGTCCACACTTGGGAACGGCGATTGGAGGCCCTTCGCACACTCGGCTGTAACGCCATACGGATGAGCCACAACCCGCCGGCGCCGGAACTGCTCGACCTCTGCGACCACATGGGATTCCTGGTCATTGACGAGGCCTTCGACAAGTGGCGGAGCGGCTACTACAAGGAGTATTTTCATTCGTGGTGGCAGCGGGACCTCGAAGCGATGATAAAACGCGACCGCAACCATCCCTGCATTATTCTCTGGAGCGTGGGCAATGAGGTGGCCGAACAGGGCACGCCGGAAGGCGCGCGAACTCTCCAGATGCTCTTGAACTATGTGCACCGGCAGGAACCGTCGCGATTGGTCACCTATGCGGCGCATCCAAACAGGAGGGAGGGAAGGTCGGTCAACTCAAACGGCTTTGGCGAGCTGCTCGATGTGGTGAGCTACAACTACCAGGAGCAATGGTATGAGGCCGACAAACGGCAGTATCCGAACCGTATCATCCTCGGCAGCGAATGTTATCCTTTCTTTCGGGGACGGGCCGATTACGGCACCGACCGCAAGGTTCACAACATTTATTGCGACTTCTCGCCGGCGAATCCCTGGTACGATGTGGAGAGAGACAGCTATGCTGTCGGCCAGTTCATCTGGGCCGGCATTGACTACCTCGGCGAGAGCTCCGGCTGGCCGAGCAAGGGCTGGCCCAATGGACTCATAGACACTTGCGGTTTTCTGAAACCGCGTTCCGGCTTTCACCGCAGCGTATGGAAGAGCGACCCCATGGTGCAGCTCGTGGTTCTTGACGACGCACTGGATGTTGATCCCGGTCGGGCAGCATGGAGCTGGCCCAGGATGGCATTGCACTGGAACTTCCCCCGGTTCAAAGGCAGCGTGATTCGCGTGGAGACGTTCTCGAACTGCCAAAGCGTGGAACTCCTCCTCAACGGTGAGTCGCTGGGAGTGCGGCGGCCCGAGGATTATTCCAACTCAACCATCCTTTGGTATGTGCCGTATGAGGCCGGCAGCTTGCGAGCCATCGGAAAGAACGAAGGCAACGAGGTGGCAACCGACGAGCTCCTGACTGCGGGGCCGCCAGCCGGGATCGTCTTGGCGCCCGACCGAGCAAAACTCGCGGCGGACGGGCAGGACGTGTCGCATATCGAGGTGCGCCTGGTGGACGCCAAAGGCGTGCTGGTCCCGGACGGCGATCGGCTGATTCGTTTCGCCGTCAAAGGCCCCGGCGCCATCATCGGCGTGGACAATGGCGACCTGCGTTGTCCCGAACCTTACAAAGCCAATCAGCGGACGACTCACTGGGGACGATGTTTGGTCATTCTCCAAGCGACGCGCCAGGCGGGTACAATCGAATTCACGGCGACGGCATCCAATTTGCCGCCGGCCACTGTGACGATCGAATCCAAGCCGTCCGGTTAGGAGATGGAGTGAGATATGTGGCTAAGGAAGCTTGGGACTATGTCCGGAGACGAGCTTGAACCCGGCAGTCTCCAATTGCATCGGAAACCGAGCGCTTGCTTCCGGCAGGATGAACAGGATGCACACGATTTCGACGCGAACGCGCCAGGGCACGATGACGTCCCACACGCCGACCAAGGAAGGCGACATTCCCTGTCCTGTGATCCTGTCAAAAAAATACGTCATCGAGCCTACCAATGATGGCACTGACGAAATCGCTGCCATCCTTGAACGAGCGCCACAATCCGTTCGAGCGGCTTGGCCATGATCCGGAGGAGACATGAAAATCAGTTTAATAAAACGCCTCGGCGTGGCCGTTCGGCTCGGCTGTTTGGCGAGCCTCGCTGTTATCTCGCCGGCAGCCGGACAGACCGTCGCACAGTCTGCCAAGCAAATGAAGGCAAAAACCGGCAACCTGGCCTTCACAGCAACAGGACAAGGGGAGTACAAGTTTGACACCGGCGTCCTTCGAGGAAAGCTGCGTGCCGGCGGCAAATCGCTTGGTCTCACGTCGGTTGTTCACGTCCCTTCTGGGATCACTTTGTCGGGAGCATACGGCATCTTCGGTCATTATCGCGTGTTCGTGGCACATACCCGGTTCGGCACGGCGGCTTGGGACTGGCCCAGCACAGCCAGGCTCATCGAGGGCGGGGCTGTGGAAGTTTGCTGGTCTGCGGCGAAGGACCGCCCGTTTGAGATGACGGCCGTTTATCGCTGGCATGATGCCTCGTCCCTCGACCTGAAAACCGTGGTTAAAGCGAGCAAAGACCTCTCGCACTTTGAAGTGTTCCTGGCGTCCTATTTCAACGAAGTGTTTACGAATTCACTCGTTTTCGTTAAGGAAAATCCGGAAGTTCAAGGGAAGGCGGGGTTTCTTGCGGCAAAGAAGTCTTTCGGGGACTGGCTGATGTTTGCACGAGACTCAGCGGCGGTTCGAATCATTAAGGATGGCCGCTGGGCGATCAAGCCTCATCCGGTGGACTGGGCGATGATGCCTGAGTTTGGCAAACCACTGGGCTTGCGTCGTGACCCCAAGACAGGCATTACGGCAGTGTTAATGGCGCCGCCGGACGATTGTTTTGCCCTGTCCACACCCTATCAAACCGAAGGGCATTACTCATTGTACTTGTCGCTGTTTGGGAGAACCATTCGCGCGGGTGAGGTCGCTCGGGCCTCCTCACGCTTGTGGATCACGCAAAGTCCTTCCGCCCAACAAATCCTCGAACAGTATCAAACCTACTTGAATGAAGCCGGCGGTGGACAGGCTGTCGGAGAAGGATGCTCGTCCGGACAGTAGAAGACCCGCACATTCTTGATTCCAGGGGGATGCATTGCGATGTCATGGTCTCGCGTTGGGTGAACTGGGAACAACCGACTCCCGGGCCGGAGGCGCGTTTCCAGGCGGTCCGGCCTGCCCCCGGACTTTGTGCCGCACTTTTACTCAGTCCTCTGGAAACTGCCATTGCCGGGAGCCGGACCGGAGCGGAGCGGCAACGCCTCGACCGCCGGGTGCACTGTTCATCAGACCAAGGCATGAGGTCAACCCCGCCTTCAGGCGGGGCCGTGACGCGCCCTATTATTAGCATTTTCAAAAGAGTCTTGATGAATTCCGAGATTTCACCGACAATGAAAAGCCGGCAGGCAGGAATGATAACGGTACGGCAGGTGCGGATGCCTGCGCTACGATAAAGGCCATTTTCAAAGGAGCAATCATGAAACGAGACATCAAGCGTCACGCATGTAGTCCATTGCCAACAAAACCAAACAAAGTCTCTCGCCGGGAGTTCCTGACACAGGGTGGAAGAGTGGTCGCGGGCTCTGTGCTCGCCGGGGTCGCTGTGCCTTGGGTCCACGCCGCGGAAGACAATACGATCCGGCTGGCGTTGGTCGGGTGCGGCGGGCGCGGGTCAGGCGCCGTCACCAACGCCGTTTCCTCGCCGACCGGACCGACCAAGCTTGTCGCCATGGCCGACATCTTCGAGGATCGCCTGGCACGATCGTACAAAGTCCTCAGCGAGAAGTTTGGCCGACGGATCGACGTGCCGACGGACCGGCGCTTCATCGGCTTCGATGCCTATCGGAAGGCCATTGATTGCCTGCGTCCGGGCGACGTTATGATCCAGACCACCCACTCTGCCTTCCGGGCGACCCACGTCGAGTATGCAATCGAAAAGGGCGTGAATGTCTTCATGGAGAAATCGTTTGCGCCGGATCCGGGAGGTATCCAGCGGATCCTCCGACTGGGTGAGGCGGCAGAGAAAAAAAACCTGAAAATCGGCTGCGGGCTAATGTGTCGGCATTCGTCTGCGCGGCAGGCGTTGATAAAGAAAATCCGCGACGGCGCGCTTGGAAACATCCAACTGATCCGCGCTTACCGCATGGATTCCGGCGCCCGAATGGGGCCGTTCAAACGTGGAGAGAACGAGCTGCTGTGGCAAATCCGGCGCCCGTACTCTTTCATGTGGGTCTCCTCGGCGTGGTTCATCGAGATGATGATTCACCAGGTTGACGAGTGCTGCTGGATCAAGGACGCCTGGCCGGTTGCCGCGCACGGCTTGGGCGGACGCGAGCCGAACAGCACCGATTGCAGCCAGAACCTCCACATCTACGCGATTGAGTACACCTTTGCCGACGGGGCCAAGGCGCTGGTCAACAACCGTGCCATGCGGAAATGCCACAATGATTTCTCCACGTTCGTGCACGGGACGAAATGCGCGGCGCAGTTCTCGGGCAATGTTCACGCCCCGACCGTGCAGATATACAAAGATCAGCGGACAGCCTATAACAACATTGCCTGGCGGCCGGAGAAGGAGAAGGTCAGCCCGTACCAGGTCGAGTGGGACGTGTTGCTGGACGCAATCCGCCAAAACCGACCGCACAACGAGGTCCGGCGGGCGGCGTTGGCGAATCTCGTCTCCATCATGGGACGCGCCGCGGTCCACTCCCAGAGAATCGTCACCTGGGATGAGGTCATGGCTTCCGATTTCAGGTTTTGCCCGAACGTGGACAGCCTGACCGAACGGAGTCCGGCGCCGGTCCTGGCTAATGCGCAGGACTGCTATCAAGTGCCGGTTCCAGGGGCGTGGACGGAAATCTGAACAGTTCTCCGCGGGGGCCGTAGTTAGCCGCCGGCTTTAGTCGGTGGTATCGGCCACGGGATTCTTCTTGTGACAGTCGGCTTCAGCCGGGCTTCTCGACCAGAGGATTCATCCGAAATATGCCGTGCAGATACGGCCGCACTCCCCAGTTGGCATGTCCCAAGCAAATCTTCAGGTCTCTTTCCGCCGTAGCCTACCACATACAACTTACCCATTGTTCTCTCCGTCGAGAGTTCATGCGAGAGGCGTTTTTTTGTTTTCCCGGTAGAAATGTGGCGTTCCTTCCCTTAGTGCTCCGATTCGTAAGTTCGGTCACGTATTCGGGTGCTGCAAAGAGGAAAAGGCTATGAAACACATGAGATTTTGAATTCACAATGCGTGGCCGTATTTAGGACCACCATTTAGCCACCGGCTTCAGCCGGTGGTCTCGGATGCGCTGCATATCTCTCTCGGAGCCGGCTTTAGCCGGGCTTCTCGACCAAAAAGGATTCATCCATGCCGCGGCGTGTTTTTCACGACATCTGCTTTCACATCGCCTGGCATACGAAGAACGACCAGCGTCTGGAAATGGCGGCCAGGGATAAGGCTTCCGGCCGCGAGGACGAAAAACCGCCGGTCGTCGGTGAAAATGGCTAAAGCCCCTGACCCCGCTGAAGCGGGGCTGAAGCCGGCTCGGAGAGGCCGGGCCGTACGCCAAGCACGGGCTGAAGCCCGTGCCTAACAGGTGCGCTCGCAGCGAATCGAGAGGCCGGTATCCTGCGCTTTTGACTATAAATGCTCCTGCGTTCCTCCGACGGAGACCAACTGTCCTCTTTGCCTTTGGGCCATGCTGTTCTGCGAGACGCTGCTCACATTTGTGCTGTTTCGTGATCCGGCCTGCCCGTGCGCCAAGTAACGTATTCGGGTGCTGCAAAGAGGAAAAGGCTATGAAACACATGAGATTTTGAATTCACAATGCGTGGCCGTATTTTCGAACTCATGTACTTAATGTACTTAGCACACATTGCGAGCCACCGGAGTGATTGAGTCAGGGAGAAAGTCTGTCAACAAAAGTTCTTGACAATGATAGGCAATACGTGGTTTATTGGACATGTAATCGCGGGGTGGAGCAGTCTGGTCAGCTCGTCGGGCTCATAACCCGGAGGTCGTTGGTTCGAATCCAACCCCCGCTACCAATTGAAGTCGCGCAGGGACAGGCATTGAGGTCTGTCCCTGTTTTCTGCGCTCGGAGCGACTGTAGCAAAAATGTAGCAAAACTCGCTCGGCGTGGACCGCCGGGACAGGCCATGGCAAAAGGAGGAGGATCGCCATGGCCAGCATCTACAAACGAGGACGTATCTGGTGGATTCACTACATGGTCGTGGGAAAATCGTAACCGTCCGGCGAACCCATCTTGCGGGTGACGGGAGTCTGAGGGAAACTCCTCGGCAGGTCGAAGATGTGTGCGAAGCGAAAAGGAAACAAGCCGAGGAGGAACGAGATGCAAGGAGAACCGAAGGGAAGGGACAAAGAGAAGGAACGTTATTGGCGGAAGGTGATTGGGGAGGCGGCGCGGAGCGGGGTATCCATTCGACAGTTCTGCCAACAGCGGAGGTTGAAGGAGACCCAGTTCTACTGTTGGCAGTCCCGCCTCAGGCGGGAAAGAAGCGGCAGCAGGCGCGCACGTTCGCACGTAAGAGCAGAAGCAAGACCGCCGAGCAGGCGACGTTTGCCCTGGTCAGCGAGCAGGCGGGGGAACTGGGACCGGCGGGTCAAGCGGCTCCACGAACTACTCACAGACAACTGGAAAGCCGCTCAAAACACCGCCCAAAACCTCCCCGCCTGATCCCCCCGTCCCAAGATCCGTGCCAGACCCGATGTGCGTTCACCGGACGAATATTCCCAGGGTGCACGACTTTGCCCCAAGGATTGTGCTCTCGTTCCATCTATCATTATGCTGAAATTCCGATTCGGAAAAGAGAATGCCAGGGCACTTGAAAACCCGGGTGGGGGACGATGAGTTGTGGCTTCTTCCCTCTCTCGCCACAACGGAGGGCAGTTGGTCCTTGCAGATCCTCGACCAGCACGCTATAATCGGACAACGTGCATCCGGTCTGGATAGTGTCCGGAGGAAATTGCCAGCAGCCCCGAAAGAACTTCTTATCACCGCGGAATGGGAGTCGAAATGACGTTGTCTTGGTTAACGCGATGGAGATGCCGAAAGCTAAAAGACCGATCCTCATCAACTCTGCCGTTTCGAGAACGGTCCCAATCGAAGGAGCGGATTCGGCGGTCAGACCTTCGCCGAGGTCGCCGGATCGCTGCCCCCGCTGTGCGCTCGTGCATTGCGGCTATCGCAGCGTTCTCGGCGCTTGTGTTCAGCCGGGCGCCCGCGCTCGGATTGAGTCCTTTCTACGAATACGCGGTCATCGCCCATGAGGGGATGCACACCGGCGAGGGAGAGTACCTTGCGGGCATCAAACCGGAAGTGTCCGTCAACGAGGACGGCTGGGTAGCTTTCATTGCGACCATGGACCCCGGATCGAATCTGTTCGCCGGGCAGGCGCCGTACGATGCGGTCAACATAAGCATGTCGAAGGGTTCCCAGCAGTTCACGTTTCCTCAGATCAATAACCACGGTGTCATCGTCACCCGTGAACTGCTCTCGGGTAATAGCGTTGTCCGCACCTGGCGACTCAGCAATCCTGGGGATTTCACGTTACTGGCCTCCACGACCCTTTCAGCCTTTAGCCAGCTCACACTACCAACTATCGGGAATATGCTCTTTCCGAACAGCGACCCGATTGTGGGTTTTCTTGGACGCGAGGGAGACCTCCCCTTTGCCTACTACGCCAACGATACGGGCTATCGGGACATGCAGGACAAGGTGAGCGGATTGTCCGGTACGGTATTGACGAGTTTCCGCTCCATGGCCGCGGCGACCGAAAAGCGCACGTTTGTGGCCCAGTACAGTACGAAGAGCGATAACGGACGGATCGTTGTTTTCAGTGATCCGGGCGATGAGGGCCTATGGGAAAGTACTCTCATCGCGACGACGGTCGGCAGCGATTGGCTGAACTTGGGAAACACACCCGGCATCAGCGACAACGGCAGGGTAGTAGCGTTTGTGGGGGAGCACCGTGTGGCTGGACCTGGGATTTACATCGCCGTGGCAGTTGGCGCCTTCCGCGCGGGATTCCAGCTCAGGCGTGTGTTCGGCATCAATGATATTATTGCATACGACGAGAATGGTGACCCTATCACCTTCGCCTCCTTCGAGTTCGTGAATCGGGTGGGCGTATTGCATCAGGAGCGCGGGAGTCCGGGCTTGAAAGATGACTGCATTTTGCTTGTCTTTTCAGCCACACCGATACGAGCCAGCCGCGACAATCCGGCCGCACCGGGACGACCGCTCCTGTTTTCGGAGAAGCGGGGAATATGGAGCCTGCGGGTTGATATTGAAGAGGAACTCAGAAACCCGCCCGTCCTGCAATACCATGCAACGACTCCGGTGCCGGTTCTTCAAGAAGGGGACGTGATTGACGGCGGCACGGTTGAGGGGTTGACCCTGTACGATCCGTTGAGCTTACCTGCGGTGGGTTCCGACGGGGCGCCGCATGTTCCCCAACCCGGTGATCATTACGTCGCCTTTTCCGCCCTGACTGACCAAGGGGTGAAAGTCGTTCGCGGCGCCAGACTGGATACCGACGGCGACGGTCTGATGGATCATTGGGAGACCACCGGGATAGATATGGACGGCGACCAGCGACCTGAGCTCAAGCTGCACCTGTTCGGCGCCAATCCCCTGCGAAAGGACCTTTTTGTCGAAATCGACTGGATAGTGCCTCGTCAAGCCGGTGGATACAAGCCGTGGACGAACGAGTTCGCCCCGTTCACTCCGCAATGGGTGGCTGCTATGTTCGCCGAGGCGCCGGTCGAGAATCCGGATGGGAGCACGGGAATCACGCTGCACATTGACGCCGGGCCGGGCGGTGCGTATGAAGTGGAACCTACACGGAACAGATATGGGTTCGCTGTGGTGAGTTTTGCGCGGGATTCCGTGAACATGGGAGAGGACAAAACGCTCCTGGCCGGAGGGGACGAGATCGGGATGCCGGGGGACCCGGATGCGCACGTGGATGTCGTGCATTACGGATTGCCTGGAAGTTTCAAGGTCCCCGGTCTCAATATCCGGTCATTGCATGAAATCAAGGAGGAGTACTTCGGGAACAAGGATAAATGGGCGCGGGAACTGGCATTCAAGTACGCGGTGCTTGCTGATTATCACGATTTCATTCTCAATCCAACCTCCGGTGAGCCCTTTGTGGGCAACGTGGCCTCCGCAACCTGGAACAGTGTGACCAGCACGGCGAATCTGCCGGGGGGGGGTATGGGCGCTAAAGCCGGGCACATCATTGGGATTACCAGTGGTGAAGGCGCTGGACAGGTAAGAACGATAGACGGGTTCACCGGCAGCAAGCAGACCTGGGTTCGACGGCCCTGGAAAACTAAGCCAGATGCTACCAGCAAGTTTGTACTCATAGGGGGCTGGGGAGGGATGGCCGAAACCGTCTTCTTGCCCAAATACGATTATCATTCAAGGCCAGCCAATGACGTCGTCATCTCGCTGGGGGGATACGGAGTCAACAATGGGGGGTGGCTGGCGAATCACAAGATCTTCTGGCACGTTCTCGCTCATGAGCTGGGACACACCCTGGGCCTGCGGCACGGTGGAATAGACCACCAGAATGAAAAAGTCAACTATCGCAGCTTAATGAATTACAGATATGGTCATGTCGTGGACAGTTACGCCGGCCCGGGCGATCTCGTGTTCAACGATTGGGCGTACATCAAATTCGACTTCCAAAACACCGGCTATATTCTGGGGAATTCGTTCATAAAACATCCGTGGAGGTTCCAGGAACCGGAGGACACCCCGGACCCGAATGTCATAGACTATGAGGAGCTGGTGGGACATCCTGTTGATCTCACCTCGCCAACGGTCGTTATCACCTCCCCTCCGGATGGTGGCACGGTGGACCCGGGCGCAAATCTTACGGTCACAGTTCACGCGGAAGACGATATGGGGATGGGCTTGGTTTCTGTACACTTCGATGTCAATGGGGACGGCATACTGGTGGGACAGGAAGAAAACAAGTCCGCCGCGGACGTAGGGGGAGGGAATTACTCCGCGCAATTCCAGAATGTCGGGGGCCCCTTCGGCGTCAGGGAGATTGTATCGTTTGCGGCCGACCTTTCAGGCAATCGAGGCATCGCCGTGTCGAGAGTGACCGCCGGCAGCGGCGCCGGGGGAGGCGTTACGTTGCATGAATCCAGCGGCACCATTCCCGCACAGCTCGCCACCGGGCAGCGACAGAAGGTTGAGGCGCCTCCCATTCAGGTTCCCGGTTCGGGGAATCTGACCTTCACGGTGACGAGCACACCGCCGGTCCGGCAACCGACACAGGACCTGGAACGTTATGACGCCACGGTGCACTATGTTCAGTTCAAAGGAAAGAGCATTGATCTGATGCCGGCATGCAATCCGCCGGGAAGCGATCCGGGCATCTGTACCTCCTCCTGGCAGGCGCCTTCAGGCGGGCCGCTTAATGTGGAAATCCTCGGACCGGCAGTCTTTGACGGCGACGGAGAGTTCCTCGGCCACCCCGCCCAGGATTATACGTTGAAAGTTTACTTCGAGGCTGTGGACGTGACACCCCCAGAAATAGAGATTACCTCTCCTTCGACAGGCGGTTTCGTGGGCATCACGGAAACATTGGTGGTCGAGGTGAATGTTACCGACGATTATGGTGTTGCATCTGTGGAGATCGCTTTTGACATCAATGATGATGGTTCCCAGGACGGGGCCGGCGAGACAATTTCAGCGGACGATCTCGGAGGGGGAACATACCGCGGGACCTTCCCCAACGTAGCCGGCGATGCCGGCATCCGGCCGATCCGGGTTGTGGCGACGGATTTCTCAGGGCATAGCACGCGGGAAACCGGGTTCGTGGAGGTCCGCATCCCAGACACAGAGCCTCCTTTCGTGGCGATCAAGTCACCCCCTGCCGGATGGCCCATCGAGCAAAACGACACCCTCACCGTCGAGGTGAACGCTTACGATGACATCGAACTGGCATCCGTAACGGTCATGTTTGACATTGACGGTGATGGAGCGACAACCGGAGCGGGCGAATCTGTTCTTGCAGAAAAAACCGGGGTCAATCTCTATCAGGCGGAATTCCCCAACGTTACCGGTCCCAACGGCTCGCGAACGGTTAACGCCGTCGCCGCCGACACCTCCCTGAACTCGAGTCCGGCTGCCGTCCCAGTCACCGTCGGCGGGGTTGAGCCGACGACCGAAACAATCTTCACGGACACGGGGCACATTGACGCCCAGCCCAGCGTATGGAGCGGCGGCAGCCAGCAGGTGATCGAGTACGACCCCATCGGGATACCCGGTTCCGGCACACTGACGTTCACCGTCACCGCGACCCCGCCTGTCCGGCAGGAAGTGCAGAATATTACCAGGCGCGATCCCTATGTAAAGCGGATCAACTTCAACGGCACGGACTATAACCTGACCTCCTCCTGCAACGACTTTGGCGCTGACCCCTCCGTTTGCAGCACCACCTTTGAAGCCACGGAATCCGGCACACTTGATTTCGAGATCCTGGGACCGGGCGCCTGGAACATCTGGGGCGAGTTCTCCGGGCACCACGCACAGGACTACACCATCGAGATTCAGTTTACGTCCGTTGACATCACGCGCCCGGAAGTGATCTTCACATTACCTGACATGGGAGGGGAAGTGGACCTCGGGAGTCCGTTGACGGTGGAGTTATCCGTTGTGGACGAGGTGGAGGTCGCCTCAGTCGTGGTCTCTTTTGACGTGGACGGAGACGGAGATAGCAACGACTTCGGCGAGCAACTGGCTGCTGACCGTATCGCTGGCGACAACTACCAGGCGATCTTTGCTGACCTTTCCGGCATCCCCGGCACGCGGACAATCGGAGTGCTGGCAACAGACACGTCTTTCAACAGTACGCGCACGAGCATGACCGTAGGCGTGGATGGAGTCGGCGCCGGCGAGACTGTCCTTTCCTCGCTTTCGGGCGCCATCCCTGCCCAACAGAGCGTATGGAACGGCGGCCAGCGCCAGATCATCGAATTCGACCCCATCGCTGTCCCCGGGATGGGGCGGATCACCTTCGTGGTCACTGCAACCCCCAATGTCCGACAGGAAGTTCAGAATATCGAGCGTCACGATCCCAAGGTGGTGAAAATCAACTTCGACGGCCAGGACATTTCTTTGACCCCCGTGTGCAACCCTCCGGGGAGCGACCCCGCTGTGTGCATCTCGGTGTGGGATTCCCCGGGCTCCGGGACGCTGGATTTCGAGATTCTCGGCCCGGCCACCTACAACATCTGGGGAGAGTTTCAGGGGCATCCCGAACAGGACTACACCCTCGAAATACTTTTCCTCCCGGGACCAACTGTCGCGGAGGTCACGCCGAATACCGGCTCTGTCGGCGGACACGAGACGGTCATGGTGAAGGGCACCGGCTTTGGATTCAATGCAGTTGTTCTCCTTGGAGACGTGCCGGCCACCGACGTCGTACGGATCAGCGACGAGGAACTCTCTTGCACCACCCCACCGGGCGTCCCGGGCAGTGTCACGGCGACTGTCTTGAACGCCGACCCTGAAGGGCTGCCCTGGAATTACGGCGGCCCCTATGGACTTTTCGGTGAGCTTCAGAACGGTTTCACCTATGAAGCGGCGCCGCCTCCGCAGCCGTTGCAAGCAGAGCATCTACTGGCTACGCACAAGGGCTATTTTCCCGCGGTAGGCTCCGAGGAAGCGCAACAACAGGAGACCCTTGATTTCGATATCCCCGCCGTCGGTCGGCTGCGGTTTGAAGCTTGGGCGTTCGTCCCCATCCTGAACCCCATCGCCGGTCCCTTTGATGATCCGGACAGCCTCGAGTGGCACAACGAGAGTACGGCAGTACGCAGCTTCAAGGCCGGCGACGGCTCGGGCCACTGGACAGAAGTTGAATACACCGACCTGAGCTATGCCTACGGGCCAGTGATCGGCAACTCGACCCGGGTCATCGGCAGCGAAGCGGCGGGTTCGGGCCAGTTCACCGTCAAGGGACCGGCGAGATGGAATGCGTTCTGGAGACAGTTCGGCGACTACGTGATGGTAAGCGCTCCGGCTCAGAACTGGAGCCTGGCGGTTTGGTTCGCCGAGCCACCCTCACTGACTTCAGTTTTCCCCGCGTCGGGGACGGAAGCAGGGGGAGACACTGTGACGCTGACCGGCTCGAATTTCGCCGAAGGCATCCAAATCCTATTCGGCGGCGCCCTCGCGACAAACGTCGTGGTATCGAATGAGAATAGCCTGACGTGCACAACTCCTCCGGGTCCGGCAGGCACCGTGTCCGTAGGAGTGGAATTGCTGGATATGACCGCCGGGTTGAACGACGCCTTCACCTACGAAGCGGACGCACAGCGTAAGGCAATCACAGAGTTCACGTTCAGCGCCGATGGAAGTTTCATTGTTGGAGTCCAAACCCAGGTGGGGAGAACGTACCAGTTCCAGCGAAACGACGACCTGATGAACCTTTACGGCTGGGCGGACGTTGGCGGGGAATTCGCCGGGACCGGCGCAGAGGAGTCTTTCACGGACACCACACTTCCGTTGCATTCTCTCAGTACCTTTTACCGGTTCATCATCAGGGAGTAGCTGCCACAGGCTTGCCGAAGCCGAGAGATACCTCCAGTGCGGACTTTTGTGGAGTAGCCCGCCCGCAGACAGCCGCATCATTTGGTCGTGCTCTGGCTTCGCAGAGGGTGAATGGACCGAGAATGGGACAATTTTGCCACCAGGCCTGACAACCACTTGGACTGAGCCCGAGACAACGTCCTGCCAAAAGTTCCATAGAATCCAAATTCGGCAACTGGCAACTAATGTCATGTCATACTTGTAATGTCGTAAATAATGTGGTATATTATCTTCATAATCAAGCCGGGAGGATTGAATATGAAGAAATACGTCGTGACACTTACGAGAGATGAGCGAGAAGCTCTCGAAGGGCTCGCTGCCAAGGGCAAACACAAATCACAAGAAATCCTCAATGCCCTGATTCTACTTGGGTGCGATGAGGGCGAAAGCCAAAAGAAGCGTTCGACCAACGAAGAAATGGCCCGTGTGCTGAATGTAAGCATGAGAAAAATGGACAGAGTGAAGGAGCGGTTTGTCGTGGAAGGTCTTGAGGTTGCGCTCAACGGGAGAAAGGGAAGCCGTATATATGCCAAAAAGGCAGATGCGGATTTTGAGGCGCATTTGGTTGCATTGAGTTCCAGCCAGCCGCCCGAAGGCTTCGCGAGGTGGTCTCTGAGGTTGTTGGCAGACAAGGTCGTCGAGCTCGAGTACATTGACAGCGTCTCCCACGAAACGGTGCGCCGCGTTCTAAAAAAAACGAGATCAAACCCTGGCGGCGAAAGCGATGGGTAATTCCTCCGACACAAAACGGCAGCTTTGTTGCGAACATGGAAATGGTGTTGGACGTTTACAATCGCCCACTCGACCCGCGTCGTCCGGTTGTATGCATGGACGCGTCCCCAGCAACTGATCGCGGAGACGAAATCCTGCATCCCTGCATCGCCCGGTCGGGCGGCGAGGTACGATTATGAATACGGGCGTTGCGGCGTGTGCAATATTTTCCTCGCCAGTGAGTCATTGGCGGGAAAGCGCATAGTGAGAGTCACCGAAAGAAAAACCAAGCGGGACTGGGCTTGTTTTCCGGAAGAGACTGCTGTTCAATATGGACGCGCGGAAAAAACAACGCTGGTCATGGACAACCTGAACACGCACAAGCCTGGGTCGCTGTATGAAACGTTTCCGCCTGATAAGGCAAAGGCGTTATGGGACAGGTTCGAGTTTGTGTACACCCCAAGCACGGAAGTTGGCTGAACATGGCCGAGATAGAGTTGAACGTGCGCGCGGGGCAGTGCCTGAACAGAAGAATGGACGATATGGAGCTTGTCAGCAGAGAGGTACGGGCATGGCAGGAGTTCAGAAACAACAAAAACGCGAAGGTCAATTGGCAATTCACAGCCAAGGATGCCAGGATAAAACTAACCCGGCTTTATCCGACACTGGAGAGTTGACACGACACTAAACATGTGGACTCTCTTGGAAAGGCGAAAAATGCTACAGTACGCGCGGAATGTGAACAATTGTCATAGATGGAGCGATCGAAGCATCACGCTGGGGCGCCTTGCTGATCGCGGAAGACGCAGGCGGGCCGAGGTAGAAAGATGTCAGTATTGGGCTCTGCACGAAAGGGGGCAACACGAGGGGCCTGAATCTGTTGACGAAAACCTTTGGACGGATGAAACGAACATCCAGTATAAATCCCTGAAGGTTGACCGCCGGTAAGGGCGAACTCGGCTGAGATTAACAAGCAACCCAGAGATGTCTTTGGAAGGAGCTTTGGCATGATTAGGTGGCATCACAGCGTAGTTTGGCCTGCTTCGATATTTCTGGTTTGCTTGGCCTCAATGAGCTTTCCCGTAGGGCGAAGCGAGCTGAGACCATCGCGTGACCCAAGTGAGAAGCTGCCTGCGGGCTATGTCCGCGGCGACGTGGTCAGCTACTCGTACGTTCCGATTCGGACCTGGACACCAAAGGAGGGTACTGGGATTCTCCCGTACCTGTTCGAGTACAGGTTGATTGCCTTTGACAATCGTAATTCCCTGGAGCACTACCACAAGGAGAACGTCCGCCGCATTGACATTGCCAGCGGGTGGTCCACGGCGATCATGCTGTATGCCCGCCACGATGAGTGGCGTGATGAAATCATCAATCTCATGATCCGCTGTTTCCGGCACCGGCAGTTGATCGTGCTGGCCAACTACTATGACCGCCAACCCAAGGACGGCGGGAGCTACAACAACGTCAAGCACATCCTCGAAAAGCTCTGGGAGACCCGCGACCGGGTCCTGGTCAGCCCGGAGGGCGAGCGGGCGACCGGCCGCCAGCTCATCAACAACATCCTGGCTAACAAGTGCGGCGACGAAGGGGAAGCCGGCCTTGGAACGACGGGCCTGAAAAAGGTCTACGCCGAGTTCGACCGCGTCATCCGCCTCCGGAAGATGGACGGCCAGCAACCTTTCCGCCACATCAAGGCGTGGTACAACATGATCGGCTACGCGGCACTGAACTACAACGGCGCCTACGCCGCCACTCAGGAGGACGTGGGCAAGCACGTCAGGATGAAACTGCCGCCCAACACGCAGTGCATCGGTGTGGACGTGTATCACTACTGGGGACACAAGTGGAGCCCCTTTGACCCGGCCGATCTCTCCATCCCGCGCGCAAGAGTCCGGGCACATGCTCGCGAATGGCAGCGGCTGCGGACTCGCTACTACCCCGAAGGACTCACGGTCCGCGTGTGCCGCAACAGCCACGACCCCAAGACCTGGCTCCCGGAGTGCTGGAACGACACGCACGCCCTGATGAACGCCATCGAGTTGGCCGGCGCCAACAACGCCATGATGTGGTACATCGGCGTCTCCGGCCAACTTGGCGGTACCCCGGACTGTGAGCCAGTGACCTACACGACCGCTATCGAGACCATGGAGGCGTACTACGACGAGCTCAAGGCGGGGCCTTGGGTAGCACTGGTCTGGTGGGTCTTCGGGGATTTCAGCAGGACGTGCCATGGAGGGCTGGATTACTACGACAGGACGCTGCTGCACTACACTCCAGACCATCCCGAAGGCATCCCCTACTCAAAAGAGATGCTCGACTACTGGCACGACGAGTATGTGGCCCTCAAGATGCGGATGTTCTGCGACGTCGTCTACAACCAATTCCGGCGCCTCAACGGCCCGCCGCCGAAGAAGTAGGCCAACAGCGTTTTTGCAAATCGTGCGAGCGCCAGGCCACCGCGCAATGACACAAATGGAAAGCAGAAAAATCCCATCATGGTGCGCAATTCTCTGGACATCAATGGGAGCCGGATGTCACGAAGCGGAGATGCGGGACGTAACCTACGTATAGGCCCTTTCTGGCCAAGAAGTCAACTGTACGGCGCGACTGCTCCAAAAAAGAGCTCGAATTTGTCAAACGACCACGCAGATAGCGTAGCCACCTGGTCTTAGCCTACAAATCAATCAATCCTGATTGTGTAGAACTTGTGGGCGGATACCATGTAAGAGTCGGTCCAGTTAGTCAGCTCGCCTGCCGACGAAACTGTGTCTTCCTCGATCCACTTCTCTGTGCTGATGTGAGCGCTAGGCAAACACATCTTTCGCTTCGCGGGGGCGTTTCGGTTCCCCTTCAGCGACAGTGCGCGCGATGCGGCGGCGAGAAAATTGCCGGTTGGTGAACGAATTTCTGTACACTCTGCGGTTCCACCCTCAGCCGCCGGTAACTGAGGCATTACCTAAACTGGCGTCATGGGCCCATGCCCGTAGGAAGTTCTTCGAGGCCGTGTCGTCGCACCTTACACATCATGAATGGCCCTAGAAAAGTCACGCGGTGTACGGATGGGAATGGACCGGAACCTCTTTAGAACGAGCAGGTCCTTGTCTCCGGTGACGATGCAATCGGCGCCTGCTGCGAGGGCAAGGCCGAGGATGGGAACGTCGTCGGGGTCTCGGCATGCGTCTGCCGGGAGTTTCTCGGGTCGAACGAGAATCGCGTTGTCCCGAAGGAGGCTGATGATCTCGTCTGCTCCCTTCTTGGGGACTTTTACTTTCTTGACAAGAGTCCTGTGACTCTCTCGAAGGAGATGTTCCGACACAACGAGGTCGTGGCTGTCGAGGCAGAGCTCGAATATGGCCTCGCACAGTCCGCGGGACGCGAACGCAGCCACGACGACATTTGTGTCGAGAACAATCTTCATGAAATGGCCTTGAAGACGTCCTCGTCCGTGACAAACCCCTGTGCCTCAGCAAAGGGGAGGACCTTCTTCCTGAGGGCACGGAACTTCTCGATCGTGACGTATCGCCACACCGAGTCACGGACGACGTCACTCACGGGCTTGTTCTGCTGCCTGCTGATTCTCTTCAGCTCGGCCCTCAGTTTGTCCGGTATTCTGACAGTGAGTGTTTTCATAGTGTAATACAATGTAGCACAGCGGACATCTCGTCGTCAATTTCTTTTTCCGGGCATCCAATGGCGTGCGGATGAACTGCCGGACGGATGCGGCGGCGGGTTTCCGCCACATCTCAACCTGGCAGCTACCCTTGGGCCTTGTGAAAAGCTGCGATCAGTTTCGTCGGCCCGTGCGCATCTTAGGGGGCACTTAAATACTTACACAAGCATCCCCGTCTGCGCCTGTGCGGACAGCCGTTAGTAAACCTCCTCGTGCGTCCCAACACTCTCCAATAGGATCGCCTCTCTGCCCTCATGCTCCACGAACTTGAAAACGATTCTCAGGTCATAGCTTGCACTGCACGCCCACGATCCCTTCAACTTTCCAGTCAGCTTGTGCGTCTGCAATTGTGGATGAAATGCGTCGTGTGCCAATGACACCAAGGCCGCTTGAATGTCATCTGCCACTCGTGGGTCTTTTCGGACTTCTCCGTTTCGCCGCGCGTACAAACGCACGTGTGCGAAGCAAGGGCCGTCTCATGACAATATGTCTCGCCTCAGTTCATCCGGTGTCGCGCGACCTACATTCCCCGCTTGGAACTCCTCTTGAGCCTCCCGGATATCCTTAGCAAGTTCCGCTCGCCGCTGCTCGATAATGCGCCGTCGGACAATATCCATTAACTCCTCTCGGTCTCCCAGAGACAATTGCTCAACGGTTTCCAAAACTTCCTGGAACGACAACGTTTTTGCCATGGTTTTCCTTTCCGGCCGCGATGGTTTCTGAACCTGACTTCAGATGTACTTCTTGCCACAACCCGCAGACCCCCTGAATGGGGCCATCTTGCGGAGCCTGTGGACTGTGCTCTCGGTTTGCTAACACGCCGAAAAACCTGCCAGGAGAGGTTCACTGACGCGTCAGCCTTCAATGCCTTGGGTATTCTCGCTCCGGAGCCGAGTCCTATGCTGGTCAGCATAAGACCTGTTCGCGGCCTCGTCCATCGGGCTCCACACGCCTTTCGGGCCCCTGACTCAACACATGGGTACAAATCACGGCGCTTTTCACGCCCTTATGCCCCAGCAACTCCTGAGCGGTTCCGATGTCATTATGGCAGACTACAGGACGGTGTCAAGCGGGATCCCGCCTAAGTCGCCTGGCGGGCGCGTGCCCGGCGCATATTCTTCGTCGCGGGGTCCTCGGATCTCGTGTGCTCCGTGGTGACGTTGGCCTTTGCCCGCCTGACGGCCGGGCGGTTTGGCCTTACCCGTTGAGGGTCCAGCCGGGGCGGTACTTTCGCTTGAGGAGGTCGTTGCCTTCGGCGCTGTTTGTGACCCGACCGGCGGCGCCGTCGTAGTCGAGTTTCTTCCCCACGCGGTACGCTACCAGACCCAGAAGCATCATCTCGACCAGCGTGCCGCCGTAATCGAAGTTGCAAGATGTCTTGAGACTTCCCTTGCAGGCGTTGACCCATTGCTTCAGGAAGTGACCCAGAGGCGGGATGAGCTTCTCCTTGGGGCGCGGCTTGTAATAGGTCATATCGGCCGCGTCGCCGGATGGAAGGAGTATGCGAGAACCGAAATCGGAAATGAGGATGCCCTTGCTGCCCTCGAACATGGCGCCGTGTCCGATTCTTTTCAAATCCACGTACCCCGTGGGCGATTTCGGCATGGCGCCGCCCTGGTACCAGCTCACGCGGATGGCGGGCCGCCAGTCATTGGCAGGATGCTCAAAATGGGCCTCGAGTTCGACCGGTGTAACCTCGGGGTCGAATTTGTCCCCCTTGGCCTCGGCGGAGGTCGGCAGACCGGCGTCAATCGCGTTCCAGGCAAGGTCCATGGTATGGCTGCCCATGTCGCCAACCTGGCCGCTGCCGAAGTCCCAATACATGTTCCAATTCAGGCAATTCAAGCCGGGGCTACCTGAGAAGTATCCCTGATTGTAAGGATGAAACGGCGACGGCCCGATCCACAAGTCGTAGTGGAGGTGCTTGGGCGGTTCGCCCTTCGCGGGCAGGTATCCGGGCCTACGAATCTGGCGATCACCCCAGGCACACACCTGTTTCAACTCCCCAATGGCGCCGTCCTTGACCAGCTCACGCACGCGGTTGAAATTCACGTTAGCGTGACGCTGCGTGCCAACCTGCGTGGCCAGCTTGTCCTTGTTCTTCAGATAGGTCGCGCGGACGACACGTACTTCCTCAACGCTGTTGCCCAGCGGCTTTTCGCAGAAGACATGCAGACCGCGATTCATCGCCCAGTTGGCGACGAACGCGTGCGTGTGATCCGTGGTACAACAGATTACGGCATCCAAATCTTTTTGACCGAGGCACTTGCGCCAGTCCACGTAGGTCTTGGCGTTCGGGAACCTCCTCGCGGCGCCGGCCAGGTACTTCTCGTCTATATCACACAGGGCGGCGACGTTCTCGCTCGAAATCGCGCCTTGGTGCGCCCGACTGCGGCCCCACACCCCGATTAGGGCGACATTCAGTTTGTTGCTGGGGGCGTTACGCCCGGCGAGTGCGCCGCTTGGGAGAATGAGCAGACCTGCTCCGGTGGTGACTGTGGACTTGAGGAATTGGCGTCGGTTCATGGTGGTACACTCCTTTCGCTCGTTGGGATTTCTCCGTTTCTGAGAATTCTCGCTGACATTATGGTAATGGAAGAAGCCCAAAGCGGTCAAGGTGACAGTGCGCATGGGTGGGGTCAGGCTACATTTCAGTGGGTAAGGTTGCTTGGGGTAACGCCGCCTTCCCGCGTCCGGGGGGATGTTGATGCTTTCACACTGGTTTTGCACGGAAATACGGCCACGCCCCCTTGAGACAAAAGCCTTGACACCCGGCGCGCGTTTTGAGAGATTTAGGCCGCGTTATCTCGCTCCGCCTGACAGTTTCATCAGACAAAGCGTGGAAGACGACTGGAGTGAGCTTATAAAGGCGCCCGCACAAGTGATGTTCTGAGGATAGGTTCGCCTTGTCGGGACGGCGGGGCCGCGGCCCAAGATACTTTGCGCGAGTTCTCACTCACTGAAAGGTTAGGTCATGATTCTGGTCGTAGATGATGACGCGCTGCTGGCTGGCGCTCTTGCTGTCGCTTTCGAGAAAGAAGGTTATCGCGTGCAGATTGCCAACGATGGCGGCGAAGCCTATCGCTACGTCAAACACCCCGACTGTAAGCTCCTCCTCCTTGACATGCACATGCCCCGCATCAATGGGGCAGAACTGCTGATACTTATGGCGAACGAAGAAATCAAAGTGCCGACTATCGCCATGAGCAGTTTCCGCGATTTTACCTCGGAGGAGCTGAAGGGATTCTCCGGCGTCGTCGCTTTCTTGCGAAAACCTTTCGAGATATCCGAGTTGATCGAACTGGCCAGGAAGTACGCTCCGAAGAAAACTCCCGCATGAAAACGGAAGACGCCTGCCGCGAAGAAGAAAATCTGAAGTTCCTTTCTGGAACTCTTATGACCGTGCCGTCTCGGAGGTGGGCAGGTTTCGCGGGAGCCGTGTCAGCCTCTGCGGACATGTTGCCTTACTCGCCGCGTTCGGTCCCATGAACAACTTGCCGACCCCGTCGGGAAACAAACGATGAGAATCATCGGGAAATTCGGGTGCGCGTTTCGGGGGATCGCTGAGGCCATCCGCGTTGAGAACAGCTTCAAGTTTCACTTTGCGGCGGCTATTGCAGCGGTCATTCTTGGACTTTTCCTGCACATCAGCGAAGCCGAATGGGCTGTACTGTTCCTCGTCATCGGTCTGGTGCTCGTCGCCGAAATGTTCAACACGGTCGCGGAACTCATGGTCAGGATGAGTACTCAGGAGCATAACAAACTCGCCCGCCAACTTCTGGACATCAGCGCGGGTGCGGTGCTGTTGAGTTCCATCGTTTCAGTCATCGTCGGTGCGGTGATCTTTGGAGGCAGGCTTTACGACAGGCTATTTCCCGGATAGAACTCGCTCCTCCCCGGCCGCCGTCGAAATTTTTCCCGGAGGCTATTCGCCGCAGCCCGCAGATTCCCCGACCCCACGCATTGCCATGCTTTGATGCAGGGCCGCAGCAGGGAACGATGCCGATGAAGATTGTTGCAGACGAGAATATTCCATACGTGGAAGAAGCGTTCGGCGGTCTCGGGGACGTAACAACCCTACCCGGCCGAAGGATTGACACGCTTTCGCTGCGGGGCGCGGAAATCCTCCTCGTCCGTTCGATAACAAGGGTTGACGCCACGCTTCTGGAAGGCAGCCGCGTGCGCTTCGTTGGGACGGCGACAATCGGGACGGACCACATTAACCAGGAATATCTGCGGTCGAGGGGCATTGCGTTTACAAGCGCCCCCGGCTCCAACGCCAATTCCGTCGCCGAGTACGTCGCGGCGGCTACGCTGGCGATTGCGAGGAGGAAACATTTACGGCTGAAAGGCAAAACAGTCGGCGTCATTGGCGTTGGAAATTGTGGAAGTCGCTTCGTGAAAAAAGCGCGAGCACTCGGGATGAGGGCGCTTTTGAACGACCCACCGCTTCGCCGCCGGACCGGGGATGAGAAGTTCCGTCCCATCAACGAGCTGTTCTGTGCGGACATCCTCACGCTGCACGTCCCGCTGACCTATGAGGGGATTGATGCGACCTACCACCTCGTTGATGAGGCTTTTTTGCGCGAGCTGAGCCCGCAATGTATCCTGATTAATTCATCGAGGGGAGCGGTTGTGGACAATCGCGCTCTTGCCTCCGCGCTCGATTCTCGCAGAATCGGCGGAGCAGTTCTCGATGTCTGGGAAAACGAGCCGAACATTGACCTGGAAGTTCTGGAGAGAGTGGACCTCGCCACCTCTCACATCGCCGGCTACTCCCTCGACGGGAAAGCCAACGCAACGGCGATGCTTTACAGAGCCGCCTGTGAGTTTCTGGGTGTGGAGACGCGATGGGAGGTGAGGTCGGCTTTGCCAAAACCCTATTGCGAGCGAATCGAGATTCCTGGTCGCGGGACCGCAACCTCGCTCGCGACCGACGCGACAAGCGACGAGGACATTATTGCCGACACGGTGCGGCAGGTTTATGATATTAAAAGGGACGATGCAGCACTGCGGCAGCTACCCCGAGTTGACGCCGGCGAGCGAGGCGACTTCTTCGACCGCCTCCGGAGGGATTATCCTGCGCGGAGGGAGTTCCGCAACACGGAGGTTGTTCTGCCGGACTCGGCGTTGCAGCTCGCGAATGCGCTGAGAGGATTGGGGTTTCGCGTGAGAGAATCCGCCGAGCGCTCGGACAGCCGGAGTGCTGACCCTCGCAGCGACTTATGACCGGGAGAGAGATGATGCTTGCAGGCAATGGTTACGAAGACCGGCTACTGGCGGAGAGTGAAATCTTTGACCTTTGCTCCGAAGCCCTGTCGAAACTCGACGTGTCCGGGAAGCGCCTTCTTGCCCTCATCCCCGATTCGACTCGTACCGCCCCGATGCCGCTATTCTTCCGGATTCTTTGCGAGCTGCTTCAGGGCTCCGCGAGTAAGCTCGACTTCATCATAGCACAGGGGACGCATCCGCCAATGAGCGACGAGGCTATAGATAAGCTCCTCGGAATGGCGGCCTCGGAGCGAAAAGCCCGCTACCCGGGCGTTGCCATTTTCAACCACGCCTGGGACGACCCGGACGCGCTCGCTCAAATCGAGACAATCTCCGCGGAGGAGATCGCCTCTCTCTCCAACGGCCTCATGCGAGAAGAAGTCGCCGTCACAATCAACAGGCGAATCTTCGACTACGATGAGCTTGTAATCATCGGGCCGACTTTTCCGCACGAGGTTGTGGGTTTCTCCGGCGGGAACAAGTACTTCTTCCCCGGCATCTCCGGGCCGCACGTCGTGAACTTCACGCACTGGCTCGGCGCCGTCATCACCAACCCTGTCGTGAACGGGAAAAAAGATACGCCTGTCCGAAGGGTCATTGACCGTGCCGCGTCCATGATTCCTATCCCTCGGGTCTGTTTCAGCTTTGTGGCAACCCGGGAGGGATTGAACGGATTGTTCATCGGCGCCCCGGAGGAAGCCTTCTCGGCAGCGGCAGACCTATCATCGAAAGTTCACATCGTCTATGTTCAGAAAACTTTCCGCAAAGTGCTCTCCATGGCCCCTGAGATGTACGACGACCTGTGGGTCGCCGGCAAATGCATGTACAAGCTGGAGCCGGTCGTCGCCGATGGTGGTGAGCTCATTATCTACGCCCCGCACATCACGGAAGTCTCCCACACGCACGGCAAGTATCTCGAGGAGATCGGCTACCACACCCGCGACTACTTTCTCAAGCAGATGCAAAGGTTCTCCCACGTCCCAAAAGCTGTCCTGGCTCATTCGACGCACGTCAAGGGGGTCGGCGCCTACGAAGAGGGCGTGGAAAAACCGAGGATCAACGTCGTCCTCGCCACCGGCATCCCGGAGGAGCGGTGCCGAAGAATCAATCTCGGCTACCGCGACCCGAAAACCATTCATCCCCGCGAATGGCTCGACCGTCAGCGCGAGGGCATCCTCTGCGTCCCCAACGCCGGCGAAGTCCTCTACCGCCTCGCGTGACAAAGCGGCATCCTTGAAAGGGGTAGTCTGGGCGGCTGTGCCTGACCTGCCATGCACCGCGCGTGCGACACGTTAATCGAATCCCCCGCTCGATTCAAGAACTGGGGAAACCACAACGATATTTTTCCGAAACTATCGTGCCGCCTTGTTACTCACCGGGTTGAGCCGTCCTGCTGGTTACACTGGCGGCATTTTGCCGGTTATTGGTCGGCGTCTTCGGGAATGAGCTGGAGGGGCGGCACGAGTCAGGACAAATGGACGGGAAGCGCGCTCTGCGCGTGCACGGGATGGTGGGGGTGCGCCTTGCGCACAATAGGCGGCAGGCCGCTCGCTGCGCGGCTGCGATCATCAAGCCAACACCGGCGATGGGAAAAGCTCGGTTCAGCGCGAACTCGCGGTCAATCAACATCACCGTCGCTTAGAAAGAGAATCCGACCGCAGTGTTCGCAAAAAATCAGTTCGTCGCTTCTCTTCAACTCCATAATCACCGATTTGGTGACAACCATGTAGCAGCCCTGGCAGACCCCATTGACCACCGGCACCACCGCGTTGGACTTGAGCCTTGACTCTCGCATTCGCTCATAAGTCCGAAGGATTGGCGTGCTAATCCCATCAACCAGACCCTCCCGCTGATTCGCCAGAAGTCTTTGTTTTTTAGTCAGCTTTCGGGGACCCATCCGCTCGGGCAAGCCCGACTTGTACATGGTGTCCATCCGGTTGTCGAAGCCTTGAAGTTTGCTTAACCGGCACAACTGCCTCTTCATGTACCTCCTCCGACATAGTGTCTTACGATCAGCCGCTCTCCGACAAAGAAACGAGCTCCTGAGGTTCCTTGCTCACCCCCTCCTCTCTCTCCATGATGTTGATAACCTCGCGAGCCGACATCGTAGCTCTCAACTCTTCCCGAACATCGGCGTCGCTCAATAATTTGTTTATTTTAGCCATGATTTTCAGGTGAAGAAAGTCCTGTGGCGCACATAGCATGAAGAACAGGTGCGTCGGCTCCCCGTCTAATGAATCAAACTCTACCCCTTTCTTTGAACAGCCGTAAACCAGCCCCGGAGACTTCACGAACTGATTCCCGTTCCGGCGAGGGTGAGGCACAGCCACACCTTTTTGTATCGCCGTCGTGCACAGTTTTTCTCGGTTGACAACCTCCCGCAGAAATCTATCCCCTTCTTTGATCGAATGCGTTCTTACCATCATGTCCGCCAGCTCCTTCAGGACTTCATCCTTTTTCTCTCCTGCGAGGTTCGTGTTGATGCCTTCGGGCTTCAAAAGCGAGTGGATGAACACCTCCTCCGAATTCCTGTCGAAGAGGGAATTCGCCGCCGCGGCCGCCATCTGGCTTTCCAACCACGCGTCAATCAGGTCTTTTCGGAATCGCCACTGGCTGGCGATCTTGACGGTAGGAATCAACCCCTGATGAGCGAGCTTGTAAATACTTCGCTCGTTCATCTTCAGATACTTCGCAACTTCCCTGATGGTAAGGACTTCGTCTTCTTCGTACATCGCCGATCTCTTGAAAAGCCCACTGCACTATTTTCCAACATTCGAGCAAGGATTACAACATAGTACACTATTTTACATCTGTCAAGTCCTTTTTTCAGCAATTCCGAAACTTTCTCGTCCTCGAGTCGGCAAAACCAGCTCAGGGATCCGCAATCGGCTATCCCGGGCGCGCTTGCGGGACAAAAAACGGCCCCGCCGAAAGGGCGGGGCCGTTTGTCTCTGCGTTGGCTGCCGGCTCAGTCGGCGCCGATGCGGAAGAACACCGCAGGCCCCGGGAACGGGACGGTTATGACCACAACGGTGTCCGTGATCGGCCAGTCCACGCCCGGCACCACCTGCCAGTTGTCGGCGGTCAGATCATCGGTGTACTCCATAGTGAAGTTCACGTAATCCGGGGCGTAACACCTGAATGTGAGCTGCCCGTCAGCGATAGTGAACGTGAAGATTTCTGGTTTTACCACCTCCGTCGGCTTCGGCTCGCCGGAGACCATGACGTTGTCAATGGCCCACCACCAGTCCCACGTGGCTTCGTAGAAGTGCCACCTGAGCTGGAAGGTCTTTCCGTCGTAAGCCGACAGGTCCAGCTTCTCAGGGCTGCTGTCAACCGCCGGATCGAGGTTGGGGTCAACC
>Ga0315548_1000560_pt1 | contig 34423 bp, 33 predicted proteins | sample SalMarSW160110MG_2_FD_202540 | JGI IMG/M metagenome (GOLD analysis project Ga0315548, IMG submission 202540) | Salt marsh sediment microbial communities from the Plum Island Ecosystem LTER, Massachusetts, United States - Salt Marsh Sediment SW1601-110 ... | reverse complement strand
AGCAGGCGGCGTGAATAAAATAGAAGATTTGAATGTTTCTATTATGGAGCTTCAACAGCAGATAATTGAAATGCAGAAAAAACACGATGCAGAAATAAACGCCCTGAAAAAGCAAATTGACCAAATTACTGCGTCACCCGGAGAGTCGCAATCGAATAGCCAAATAAAATCCCTGCGTGATTTGGCGAAAGAAGAAGCTGAAAAGAAGACGACTGACGAAAAGAAATCCGAAGAACAGATTTTTAAATCCGGTTCTCTCGGCCTGCAGGCTTTGAATCCGGAAATAAGTGTGACTGGAGATATCCTTTACTCATCCAGAAAGGATACAACCAGCGAAAACAACAACGATTTCAACTTTCGCAATCTGGGTATTCACGTCGAGTCCTGGCTGGATCCCTATACGCGATTTAAGAGTGCATTGGAATTTCATGAGGACGAGAACGAACTCGGCGAGGCATACATTACGTTATATAATATCAGTGATGACCTGAACCTGACATTAGGTAAGTTCCGCCAGCAGTTCGGCGTAGTCAACCGATGGCACAAGCACGGTCTGGACCAGGTCGATTTTCCTCTTGCCCTGCGCAAGATTTTTGGCGAAGGCGGTTTAAATCAAAGTGGCCTGTCGCTGGATTGGTTGATGCCTCCGGCCGGTAATACATCACAACAATTGACATTCCAGCTAACGGACGGATCAAACAACCGTTTGTTTGGTGAGAATTCACGGAACAGACCAAGCTTGTTGGCACACTACAAGAACTACCAGGATATTTCGAAAGATACTTATCTGGAATGGGGCTTAACGGCTCTTATGGGGTGGAACGACAAGTGGAACCTCGTCGGCGATGCCGAACAAAGCAACAGCAAAGTAACGACCGCACTGGGTGCGGATATATCCATCCTGTGGGAACCGACGGAAAAGATGCGATATCGCAACGTGGAATGGCGAAGCGAAGTGTATCTGTTGAATAAAAGACTTCTTGCACCCGACGATTCCGGCGTCGATAACATAAATGCGTATGGATTATACAGCTATCTTCAGTCTAAAATCTCACGTACAGTCGATGTCGGAATCAGAGGCGATTTTTACGTACCCGATACTAAAAGTTATGCAAATGTCTCCGATTCTTTGTCACTTTCACCTTTGGCGGTGACATCGGATAGCCCGCATATCTTGCAAATCGGGCCGTATATAACGTGGTGGCAGAGTCCGTTTGTGAAATTTCGAATAGAGTACGATTACAGTAACGGCAAGGGGATTGAGAGTCCGGAACACGTTGTCTGGCTTCAGTGTATTTTCGCGGCAGGTCCTCACAAGCATGAGCGTTATTGACGGAAAGGAACATAAAAATTATGAAAAAGACATTATTCGTACTCATATTAATCGTGATTATTTTTTCGGTTGCCCCATCGGCAAAATCGCAGCCGTCACAAGGTCAAAAGGCCAACTTATATGTTGTAACAACATTATCCGATTACGCCTTTTTCACAGAGTTAATAGGGGGCGAACGCGTCCGTGTAAAAGCCATTGTTAGAGGCGACCAGGATGCACATTTCATTCGGCCCAAGCCTTCGTTCGCCACTGCATTGCGTAACGCAGATGTTCTTGTCGCCACAGGCCTGGATTTGGAACTGTGGATACAAACGGTTATCGACAATTCCGGTAACAGCAGGATTCGAAGCGGACAAAAAGGCTACGTTGCAGCGGCAACGGGGATTAACCTTTTGGAAAAACCGGCGGTTTTATCGAGAGCCGAAGGCGGTGTTCATATCCATGGAAATCCTCATATAACCTGCAGCCCTATAAATATGAAAATCGCTGCCGGTAATATAACGACCGGATTAATCAACAGTGACCCGGCGGGCGAAAAATTTTACCGACAGAACCTTGAAAAGCTGAACCGGCAATTCGACGAGCGTTTGTTCGGCACCGAGCTTGTGGAAATGCTGGGGGGCGAGACGCTGTGCAGCCTTGCCGAACAGGACAGGCTTATACCTTTCTTGGAGGAACAAAGTTACGAAGGAAAGCAATTGATTGAATATCTCGGCGGCTGGATGAAAAAAATGCTTCCGCTAAGAGGTACTCCGATTGTGACGTATCATAAAAACTGGATCTATTTTATCAGGCTTTTCGGTTTGGAGGAAGCGGGTACCGTGGAACCTAAGCCGGGGATACCGCCTTCTCCGAAACATGTAACTGATTTGATTAATCTCATGAAGGAAAGGAATATCGGGATAATTCTGGCTGCGAACTATTTCGACGAGCAGAAGATAAAAACTGTGGCTTCGAGAACGAACGCCGAAGCGGTTATTGTTCCTATGTACGTCGGTGGAGCTGCGGATGTTGATGACTATTTCGAACTTATGGATTACTGGGTGGACCAATTACTAAAGGCGGCTCAAAAGAAAGGCCTTATAAAAGATTGAAAAGCAGATCTTATGAATACGGAAATGATAAGATTTTTCTCGGTTCAAGTGGCATTAATTGCTGTGGTATTAATCCTGCATACGTATATAGGTCTGCATATCATCAGGCGAACTTTGATATTTTCCGACCTTGTACTTGACCAGTTGGCGGCCTTCGGCGCCCTTGCAGCGATAGCACTGGGAATAGAATACGGCACGGTGCAGTCCTATGCAGCTTCAATGGCGGCGGTACTTATCGGCGCGATATTGTTGTCCTTGGTAAAGCCGAAAAATCCCGCCATTCCCCGCGAAGCAATTATAGGAATAATGTATGCACTCGCCTTGGTTGCCTGCCTTTTATTGTCGGATAAACTCCGAGGCGGAGAAGCCTATGTGACCAAGACGCTTTCCGGTTCCATGTTGTGGGTGAGATGGCCGCTTGTCTGTGTGACGGCTGTTGTTTATATTTTGCTTTTGTTTTTTCACTATAAGTTTCGGCACAAGTTCATTGCGCTTGTGGAAAATCCGCAGATGGTTGGGAACGAAAAATTCTGGGATTTTCTTCTTTTCACCACGCAGGGAATTATTACGGTTTTAATTGTTCCCATAGCAGGCGTCCTGCTGGCTTACGCCTTTTTGATGATTCCGGCGGCTATTGCAGCGATGTTTACCAAAAAATGGGCCGGGGCTGTACTCATTGGATGGAGTGCCGGTTTTATAGCCTGTATATTGGGTCTTTGCTCATCGTATTTTTTTAATCTGCCGTATGGTCCGAGTCTGGTTTTGTTTTTGGGCATATTTTTTATTTTTGCGGCGCTTCTTAATATCATGCTTCGCAGCAAGGTGGTTGTTTGATAACAGGAACTTTGGCAATGTCACAGTTGATACAGATAATTGGTTTACCTTTTCTTGCGTGTGTCATGATGGGTTCTGTTTTGGGATATCTGGGCATACACGTTCTAAAAAGAGAGGTTATATTTGTCGATATTGCATTGGCCCAGGTTGCCGCTGTCGGCGCTATCGCCTCTCACCTTATCTTTGAGGCACATGAAGGCTCGGTGCTCAGTTATATATGCTCGCTGGCGGCGGTTCTCGTCGTGGCGGCTTTTTATGCCCTGGCTCGAATCAGCATAGTTCAAATTTCACTTGAGGCGGTTATAGGTATTTCCTATGCAATCGCGGCGGCGGCGGCTTTGTTTCTTGTGGGGGTGGCGCCGGGCGGTCATATCCATATTCAGGAAATATTGTCCGGCAGTCTTCTCTGGACCAGTTGGAGTGACGTTCTCACAGCTCTGCTGGTCTTTTTTGCAGCAGGCTTTTTTTTCTATCTTTTCCGCAAGCCGTTGATCAATCTATCGAATAATTACCAGCAGGTTTATGCGAAGAAAGCCGGTGCTGTATTTTGGGATTTTATTTTCTATTTGCTGTTGGGTGTCATCATTACGCTGTCGGTTCAGATGGGAGGTATTGTCGTAGTTTTTGCTTACTTGATAATGCCGGCGACAATATCTGCTGTTTTCACTACGCGCCTCGGCTGGCAGTTGATTATTATCTGGATAGCAGCTATTGTGGCGTCGATATCAGGCCTGTTGTTTGCTTATTATCTCGATTTTTCAATCGGCCCTGCCATTGCCCTGTTTCTGGGAGTCGAATTGGTAGTGACCGCTCTTTGTCATCGCGTATCTAAATTACTGACTTCGTAATATTTCTAACGAGCCGGCACTATAAAGGCTGAAGATGTTGTGTTAATCGCCTTTTAAGAGCTGGACCACTTCCTGGGCGTTCGCCGCCGAACAAAGAGCGTTGCATAAACTCTTCGAGCGGGCAATTTTTGCTATTTCCGCAAGGGCTTCGACGTGCGGGCCCGACATACCCGGCGGTGCGAGCAGCAGGAAGATTAACTTCGCCGGCTGCTTATCCATTGAGTCGAAGTCTATCCCTTCGGGGGCAATTCCAATGGCAAGTTTCAATCTGGAGACGGCATCGGTCTTGGCATGGGGTATGGCGATGCCGTCCGTCAGTCCGGTACTTTGTTTGTCCTCGCGATCCTGTACCGCTTTGAGTGCAGAATCCGCATCGTTTATTTCTCCGGCGTCCTTTAATATCCGGACGAGTTCCCGCAGGACATCCGGTTTATCCTTCGATTCCAGAGGTGTTTTTACAATCTGCTCAACAACAAGATCAATTAAAGCCATTCAATGGTTCTCCTGAAAACCCAGTATTATAACATAATAAAATATTTATTCAACTTTAATTTACGCCAGAGATTCGTACATCTCCCAGACCCTGTCCGGGTCTTTTACGATTAAGACGGAACATGAAACCAGACGCATCGCCCGTTCGCTTTCATCGTAAAATTCATCTCTTCTGCTCCTGATTCGCGACAATTCGCCGATGACCAGGAGGTCTATTTGCATTTGCTTGACGGAATCGGAAATTTCCTTGTTTACGCTTCCGCTGCTGAGTTTTTTTGTGATTGTTACTCCTTTCGCAACGGCCAGCTCGTTGACATAATTAAGATAGCGTTCGGCGTCCGCTTCCATATCGTGCTCGTATTCGATCTGTTCGTCCTGAAGGAATATTCTCGCCTTGAGAAGGTCGTCCATTGCCCTGGTATTGATCACATAGTGGGCGATAAGTTCGGCGCCGGTGGAGGACGCCAGGCATATTGCGTACTGGGCGGCTGTGATAGATTCTTCCGTTCCGTCGATATAAACCATTATTTTTCTTATGAGTTTACTCACGTTTTGTTCTCCATCATTTTTTGCCTTTTGCTCTCGAGATTATCCTTGACCATCCTCATCAGAATAAACATATCCCTCTCGTTTTCTTCGAGCCTGCTTTCAATGTAGTGAACCGCATCTTTGAGGTCCGGGATTGCTATCTTCTCGAGTGCATTGACTTTCCTGATCGTTTTTTTAACTTCATTGGCAAGTCGCAGTACGGATATTTTCAGCTCGGATAGTTTGCCGAGCAGTTCGAGGGCCTCTCTGAAAAATTTTATGGAGCTGTCGATCCAGAAACTTGTTCCCATCGGGCTGTAGTAAGGCGGATGCTCCGTAAATTCGGTTTCCACCACGGGCAGGATGACACCCATGACCCTTCTGGAGCGAATCGTAATATCGGTTGTTATGTTTACCGCCCCGGTCAGGTATTGCACCTTGAGCTTTCCCATATCCAGGACGGCCTCTTCGAGGGCTTTGTATGCCTTTGCAAGTGCGCTTTCGACCCGGCTCTGATAATCTGCAGTCTGGTCCACCAGGGCCAGAAGCTCGATGATAAGGATATTTCTTTTCTGGTCCAACAGCTCATGTCCCTGTCGGGCGAAGGTCAGATCGTTTTTTAATCTGAGCAAATTAGTTTTTGTCGGTGCGTAGTTTGCCTGAGCCATAACGAAATCCTGCTACATTCCGTAGTATTTTTCTATTTCCTCTTCGGTCAGCCTGTGCAGCTCATCGACCGGTAAAGTCCTTAAAACTTCCCAGCCCAAATCGAGAGTCTGCTCTATGCTCCTCTCTTCGTCTTTTTTTTGTGAAATAAACTTTTGCTCGAAATCCTTTCCGAATTCGAGGTAATTATGGTCCAGAGGAGTAAGTTCCTCCTCTCCGATGACCGATGCGAGGTTGCGGACATCTTTTACGTAGCTGTATGCGGCGAACAACTGGCTTGCAAGGTGGGGATGGTCCTCTCTTGTCATACCTTCACCGATGCCGTCCTTCATTAGTCGTGAAAGTGACGGCAGCCCCGCGACCGGCGGGTATATTCCCCTTCCGTCCATTTCTCTCTCGAATACAATCTGGCCTTCCGTGATATATCCGGTCAGGTCGGGTATCGGATGAGATATATCATCGTTCGGCATTGTCAGGATCGGCAACAGGGTAATCGAGCCTTGATAACCTTTAATCATTCCCGAACGTTCGTAAAGTTCCGCCAGGTCCGAATAGAGATATCCGGGGTATCCTTTCCGGGACGGTATTTCGCCGCGGATAGTCGATATCTCACGAAGTGACTCGCAATAATTCGTCATGTCGGTCATAATAACCAGGACGTGCATGTTTTCATGGAAGGCCAGGTGCTCGGCGAGGGTCAAGGCGGTTCTCGGAGTAATCAGTCGTTCGATTGATGGGTCGTCGGCGAGAGAGAGAAAAAGTGCGACCTTATCGAGCACGCCGCTTTCTTCGAATGAGCGGGTGAAAAATCTCGCCACATCGTGCTTTACACCCATTGCGGCGAAGACCACGGCAAATTCCGTGTTCGTCCCCCGAATTTTCGCCTGCCGTGCGATTTGGGCGGCAAGCTCGTTGTGGGGCAAACCGTTGCCGGAGAAAATTGGAAGTTTCTGGCCCCTAATAAGAGTGTTCATCCCGTCTATGGCGGAAATTCCCGTCTGTATGAAGTCACGGGGATACTCTCTTGCAGTTGGGTTGATGGCCATTCCGTTTACGTCAAGCTCGATATCGCTTCGCTGCGGCGGGCCTCCGTCGATAGGTTGTCCCAAACCGTTAAATACTCGTCCCAGCATTTCCTTTGAAACGGAGATTGTAAGCGGTTTGCCGGAGAACCGAATCCTCGTATCCGGCAGAGTCAGGCCGATGGTCCCTTCGAATATCTGTGCGACAACGAAACTGGTTGACGATTCCAGCACGATTCCCATCCGTGAAGTCCCCTGCCGGTCAACGCACTCGATAAGCTCTTTGTATCCCACCGGGTGTGTTTTGCTGATAAAAACGAGCGCCCCATCGATTCGGTCAACGCCGATATACTCTCGTCCGGCTAAAAGACTTCTATCTTTTCTTGTCTCAGGCATGTAACGCCTCCAGTTGGTCCATTGAACGTTCCAGGCGGGCTTCAATTTTATCGAGCTCGGAGAGATTTTCATTGTGTATCGAGAATTTCATTTTAATTATGTCCTGATATACCTTCATTTTTCTTAGTTTTATGAGATTCGAGCCTTTTTTAATCGCTTCTGAGCCGCGTCTCCAGTAAGTGACAATGATATGCAGCATTTTTGCCTGTTTCTGAACGGTCGAGAAAGTATCAATCTTGTCGTAGGCGTTTTGTTGCAGAAAGGCGTTCTTGAATAACGTGCATATTTCCAGAACAAATCGCTGCGAATCGGGTAGCGCATCCGGTCCGACCAGCTTGACTACCTGTTGAAGCCGTACCTCTCTGTGCAGCAGCTCCATTATTTCCGTCCGGTCGGAAAGCCATTCGGGACCGACCTGTTGGGTCCACCATGAAGCCATTTCATTGAGGTATTCACTGTAGCTGTCGATCCATGAGATTGCCGGGTAATGCCGGGCGTTGGCAAGGTTTCGGTCGAGCGCCCAGAAGCAGCGTATAAATCTTTTTGTATGTTGGGTGACAGGCTCTGAGAAATCGCCGCCCGGCGGGGATACCGCCCCGATGACCGTAACGGAGCCGTGGTCGCCGTTTAACGTTTCCATCGAGCCTGCGCGTTCGTAGAACTCGGCGATTTTTGTCGGCAGATATGCGGGAAATCCTTCTTCGGCCGGCATTTCTTCCATACGGCCGGACAGCTCGCGCAGCGCTTCGGCCCAGCGTGAGGTCGAGTCGGCCATGACGGCGACATGGTAACCCTGGTCTCTGAAATATTCCGCTATTGTTATTCCTGTATAGATGCTCGCTTCTCGCGCTGAAACGGGCATGTTCGAGGTATTTGCTATCAGGATAGTGCGTTCCATGAGCGAACGGCCGCTTCTCGGATCTATCAGTTTCGGAAATTCGGTCAGTACCTCCGTTATCTCGTTGCCTCTTTCACCGCAGCCGATATAAACAATCAAGTCGGCGTCGCACCATTTTGCCAGCGCCTGCTGTGTCATTGTTTTTCCGGTGCCGAATCCGCCGGGGATGGCTACGGTTCCTCCTTTTGCAACCGGAAAAAGCGTATCGATAACGCGTTGTCCGGTGATGAGCGGAATATCCAGAGCAAGGCGTCCCTTTGTCGGCCGCTGGATACGGATGGGCCATTTGTGCATAAGGAAAATATCCTTTTTATGTGAATCATCCGTTCTTAATTCCGCAATGACATCTTCTACCGTATAGTCGCCTTCCGGTACGATTGATTCGAGGATGCCGGTCTCTGTCGGCGGTACGAGGATTTTATGGAGGACGTTTTCCGTCTCCTGAACGGTACCGAGAATCGTTCCGCCTGAAACTCGCCGGCCTTGTTCGACAGAAGGCACAAAATGCCATTTAGTCTCTCGGTTCAGTGGTGGAACGGATATTCCCCGCTTGATATATATATCCGATATGTCCCTGATGGTTTCAAGCGGTCTCTGGATACCGTCGTAAATAGTGCCGACCATTCCCGGTCCAAGCTCCACCGAAAGCTGCATACCCGCTCCGTAAACAGGGTCGTAGGGAGCAATTCCCGTTGTATCTTCATAGACCTGGATGACGGCGCTGTCGGTTTCGAGTTTGATAAGCTCACCGATAAGGTTTTCCTCGCCGACCCTGACCAGCTCGAACATCTCGGCGTCGGTGATTCCCATCACTTCCATGACCGGGCCGTTAATGCGTTTTACCTTTCCAATTATCCTGTCACTCATTGTTATTCTTTTCAGTTTTCTGCAAATAGTTTCTCGTATATCAACATCCTGATTTCACGTTCTTTTCTTTGAATGCGGGTTTTGACCTGATTATTGTAAGCCGTGCGTCCATCGGAGGCGGTTACAACAACACCCTGCCTTTTTAAGGCAACTGCATCGGCCAATCGCAGTGTTATCTTCCTGCCGGTTTTCGTTTTGATTTTTTCCTCTGTCTCCGAAATCAACCGCTCGTTGATTAACGTTCGCTCCTTTTCAGAAGCATTGATTTGGGCGGATTCGGTATCCAGGCCGATAGCAGCTTCGGTAATCCAGTTTATCAGTACCTCTCGATAACTTGTCTCGCTGATCACTGAATTTATCTTCTGTTCGGCCCTGTTTTTTATCTCCTGCATTATAGAATCCTGGATACGCATGGAACGGCGTTTCAGCTCAAGCTTGAGACCGGAAAATATTTTCTTCTTCGCCGCCTCGGCCTGCTCCTGCGCTTCTTTACGGGCGTCTTCAAGAACAGATTCTATCTTCTTCTCGGCGTATTTTCTTTTTTCGACGGCCTGGTTTTCCGCCTGCCTGATTATTTCCTGCTCTTCTGTGCGGGCGTCCGATTCAATGCCTGAAATAAGGGCGGCTTTTTCTTTTTCTGATGGTTCCATAAATTGTTACGCCTTTTTCGTATATTTTCTATTTCCGACGTCTTTTCAATGCGTCAAGAGGTACGTTTCTCATAATTTGATCCCGATAGCCATATTGACCATTTCTTTAATTCCAGGCCTGCCCGGAGTTGTACCGTTTCTATCCGGAATCTCTACAACCAACGGAAAGTTCTCGGTGAAAAGATACCGGTTGACAATCGGACGTATCATATCTGCAATCCGTTCGGTAATAATAATGATACCGGTCTGGTTGTCGTCGAGCGATTCCTGGAAAGCGTGTTGTGCTTCGTCTGCATTTGTTACGATTTTGCCGGGGATACCAAGAATCCCGAAACCAAGAGCCGTATCCTCGTCGCCTATAATTAAATATTTCATCGTATCGTTATGCTTTACCGAGAATCATCAAAGCCGTTATAAAACCGAATACTACAATTCCTTCTGCGAGGGCCACAAAAATCAGGGCCTGGCCCGCAATCTGCGGTTTTTCAGCAACAGCACCCATTGCCGCAGCGCCGACATGAGATATTGCAATACCGGCGCCGATAGCGCCAAGACCGAAAGCGGATGCAGCAGCGATAAGGGCATATTTCATTACTTCAGGGTTTGCCGGGGCGTTTTGATCCTGCATAGTCGCCTGGTCGCCGGAACCCTGGGCGAATGAGCCGGTACAAAACACGGTTGTAATGATTGCCATTACGGTAAACAGTACTATTAAACTTTGTGTAATTTGTAATTTCAATTTCTGTTTTACGTCGTCCACAATATTCCTTCCTTTCTCATTTGTAACTGCTATTTAAAGAAATTGGTGTATATAACTTTCCCGTTCCGTGAAAGAATTTCGTAAAGAATTCATAATAGCTCAACCTCAGCGCCTGTACTGCCGCGGTGAGACCTTCCAGGCCAATTACCAAAATATTTCCGAGGATTAGAATCACTATAGACATAACACCCGAGGTCATTTTAGCAATGGTAAAGAATGAGATCATCAAACTGACGTGTGCGATACCCAGTCCTGCCACTCGCATAAAAGAAAGCGTGTTGGAAAGATAACCGCTGAAAATATCGAGAAGCTCGACAATCCATTGCATAAGGAAATTCAGGATTATAAGAGGATTAAATTTTTGCGAGCTTTGGTGTTTTAAATAATGATAGGGCTCCTTAATGAACAATAACAGAGCGGGTAATCCGACCAGCAGGAATAAAACCGCCCCGGGCGGTAATTCCTTGTAATTATGTTTGACGATATAATAGGCGATATATATACCTCCGCCGTAAATCCATCCCCCGAAAATCCCGCCTTTGTCAAAAAACAGCTCGGCCCATTTTCCTGTGCGTATAATATTAATCCAGTTGAACAAAAGGCCGAGAAAAATAACGGAGATACCGAAGTACATCGTAATTAACAGTATGTCGGAAATATCTTTGATGGTCGAATTGCCGGTATTATGGCCTGAAATGATTCCGTGAAAATCGAACCAGAGCGGTTTGACAAGCGCCACGCCGAAATACGAACCGAAAAGAGCGCCGAAGATGATTGATGAGAATCCGCACCAGATAATCAGCCACGAAAGAGTGTACGATCCCTGTTTTTCGGGATTTGCTTTAAAGGCAAATGCACCCAGGACACCAAGAACGGCTAATACAAGGCCCTGCCCGACATCGGCGAACATCAATCCGAACATGGACAGGTATAAAGGCATGACAAAAGGAGTTGGGTCGATAGTGCCGTATTCGGGAATGCCAAAATTGCTGACCAGCATCTGGAAAGGGGCAAGCATCTTGGGATTATTAAACTGTACGGGAACTTCTTCGCCGATGGTTTCTTTGTCTCCCGGTTGCTGCCATTGAAGGTAACAGCGGCCGCCGCAGGATTTGTGAATTTCTTCAACAAGTTTTTCTTTTTTCGATGCGGGCAGCCAGCCGGTAAAGATTACGGTTCGGGAAGAGTATTTGAAGTTTGTCTGAATTGTTGAAAAAAGCTCGGTAATTCTCAGGTTGACCCATGTCTGTCTGAAACGTTTCTCATGCTTTTTAATAAGGTCTTTGACAATTGTTTCGAGTGTTTTCTGCTCATCCGTTAATGTTTTGAGTTTCCCGGAAACTTCCTTGAATATGTCCTCTTTCACGGATCGCAGCTCATCCGGCAGTTCGATATTCGTCCAGCCCGCCCCGGAAAGGATTTTATTGATCTGCTCCTTTTCTCGCTTCATCGAAATAAGCAAATAATAGGCCGTATCGTCTTCCCGCCCGAGCGCTACGTTCAACGAAGGGAGGCCTCTCAATTCGTCATCGAGTTTTTTTGCGTTCGAGACGGGGATTTTTCCGGTTTGAACAGTGAGAAAGGAATGCCTTTCTTTAAGTGGAAGATCGGACAGACCAATGCCGTAGAGCTCTACCTGTCGTTTGATATCCTCGAGTTTCAGTATTTCCTGCTGGATTGCCCGCTGCCGTTCCCTTATACCGTTGCGTTCGCCGTCTATTTTATCGAGAAATTTTTTCTCATTTTCAATATCGACGGGAACATGTCTGCTTAGGTTGGCTACTTTAGGTGTGTCGGGGATTATCCCGCTCGAATGCAGAAGCCCTTCTATCCGTCCTCTTAAATCCGTAATTTCCTTTATGGAAGCCTGGGAGCCGGCGGTTGAAAGGTTTTCGAGTTTTTTGCCTTCGATTTCGGATGTGTTAATAAACTGCATCACCCCTTCGCGAAGAAGCACTTCGGTGACACCCTGAGAATCCCTTCCCAGCACAATTGCAAATAGCTGTATCATCTCGGTGGTAAACATCATAACATACTCTCAATCGATTGCTGTTGTATGTCGTACTCCTTGGCGTTTAGGATTGTCCTGATTTTTTTCAGCTCGTTCCTTTTCAATATGAAATACGAAAGGATAATCCCGACCGTAAAAGGATATCCCGAAAGGATATGCTGTACTTCCTGTTTCATAATCTCTTCCAGTATACGGTGGATCAGTAGCAGCCTCGATGTGCTTTCCGATGTCTGTGAAGATAAAATCGCCGACAATCCCGGGTATTTACCTTTGACGAAATCCTGAAGCACAGGCGTCACGTTTTGTGCATGGTATAGTTCGGCGATGATTGTTTTGTTAAGATTGAAACCTCCCGGCACAATCGTAGCCAGGACCGCTTCCAGGGGCAGGTCGTAGAAGTTCTTAAGACGGATAATCCAGTTGATATTTTGCAGGTCGATTTCCACTCCAGTTAGTCTGAGGGCTATACTGCGGTCTTTGTGGTCCAGTTTTTTAATCGAGGTCAGAAGGTTGTCGTAGTAGAAATGGTCCAGGGCGATTTCCAGGCGGAAAAGAGAGCCCTGCGATTCTACCGTGTGACTGTATTTTTTGATAATCTGACTATACGGAGTTCCTTCGCAGACGCCTGCAATCTCGTCGAAGTTTTCCGCATTGATAATTATATCGATCGGTATCTGGTGAATAATCGGATCGTATAAAATGTAGTGTATGTTGGAGTCAATCGAAAGTTTTCGGATTTTCCTGTCGAAGTAAATCCTTACGGCATTTTTAAGGTTCTCAATTTCGAATTGATACAAAAGTGCGTCAACAAGCTCAATGGAATTTTTATGAACGTAATGTTTGATGTTTGTATAAAGCTCGATTTCATTTTTCAGCAGCTCAAGCTCCGCTTTCTTAAGGTCTCCCGTCGAGGAATATATTTCCTGAAGACCGGCGAAAGACGTATCGTGCAAAATTGCCAGAGCCGCATCGAGCGAAGAAGCCTTGACCAGCCGTTCGAATACCTCATCGGGCAGGATTTTACTGATTCGTGCACGCAGCTTTGCGTTGATAAATGAATATTTTGATAATGGGCCGACCATTATTTTTTGTCCTTATCATACTCCATGGTCAGTATGATATTACAGATATTGTCAACAAGACTGTTTATTGTATCTTTATTATTACTGATTATCGTATCTTTTTCTTGTTCGGCCTGTTGTAATTTTTCCTGCCTGATTTGTTCGGCTTCTTTTTTGGCGTTCTCAACAGCGGTTTGTACTATTTCACGTGCTTTCTGTCTGGCATCGTTTATCTTCTCTGAATTCTCTTTTTCGACGGACTGCCTTATTTCGGAGGCTTTGGTTTGGGCTTGTTTGAGAATTGCGTTGACCTTCTCTTCGGCTTTGAAGATATCTTCTATTATCTGTTTCATTTAATCAGTTCCCAAACAGGATAAATATAATATTAACAAACTAACTCATTAATTCATACAATAGCACAGCAATATCCCCCAAGTGGCGCCCCCTTGTTTTGTACCACAGGGTATGCGGTACTCCCTGCTGCGCAATAGAGGGTGATTATAATCCATCTTCAGGCAATTACAATAAATTAAAATCCTGTTATATTCAATTTTGAAGTGGCCGTTAATGCAGGAAATATCTTCAAAGCGGCTTAGACCAATTTGCGGATGTTTAACCTTATAGATCGGATTAACAAGGTGTATTCTACTCTTCCTTTATCCTGAGAAACACGAAACGAAGTTTGTGGCCTTTAGAATTGTATCAGTAAGCCTGCAAAGAACATTATACCGGGGCCGTATGGAAAGGAGTTCGGTGAGCCGGTATAGGCGAATGTCGGGACGTTAATCTTCTCGTTTAAGAGGTTCTCGACCCGCAACGTCAGGATGGAACGTCCTTTTTTCAACCCCATTAACTCTGATGTATCCAAACGTACGTTCATGGAAATAAGGTTGACCGCACTTGGTTTTGGATTGACAACAACAGCTGAATCAATGATAGGAGGTGTACCGTAGTATGTATAAAAAATCGAGGCACTGCCGCCATCCCACGAGTAGCCTGTACCGAGTTTACCCATATTTTCCGGTACCACGCTGTGACTGAGACCGACGTCCGCCTTGTTGTTCTGGTACATGAACGAACCGATTACGTGCCATCTGGAACTCAGAAAGCGTTTGGCCTCGAATTCGATACCTTCGAACTTATGCTCACTGCCATTTTCACCGCTGTTCATGAGCGACATGGGAAAGACACCCGGGTTATAAATAATCAGATCTTCGATAGTGCTGTTAAAGTACGTAACCGCGGCGTAAGTATTCGGGTCGTGATAGAAAAGCTGCGCATCATAGGTTGTAATAGTCTCCGGTTTGAGATTCTTATTTCCAACGAGACTCGGCGGATCATAAATGTCCGATTCCAACGTGACAGGGCCACGGAAAGCCTCGCCTCGCAGAAGTTTGACTCACCAAATTTCATTTGGTGTAATAATGATGCCATATCGGGAGGTTAAATCGGAGTCGCCTAAGGGGGATTTGTTCCATTGTGTTCCTGCAATAAGCTTGACAGATTTGCCTATCTTATAGTCTCCCTGTGCGTATAGAGTCTCCGGCTCGTAATTGTACGAAGGGATAGACTGGTAGTACTTGTTATCAGTATCGTAGTTCCGCCTGTATTCCTGCAGGTATCCTCCGACTATGTTCAGGTTGTCGATTGGATTGGCAAATATGGTCACTTCACCGAGTACGTCCGAGGTGTTTGTCCCGACTCTCTCAGGTAGCGGACGCGAAAGAAGATTTTCCTGAAGATTATAAGTAACGTTCAATTCCAGGTGCATCCTCTCATTCACGGGAACTTGATGCCCCACATTTACAAACAGCTTTTTATTTCTGATGTCATGATGGGGATTAGACCATGAAGGGGTGACTCCCAACGCAAATGCATCTATATCCGAACCGAAAATATCGACGGTGAAGTTTCGATATTCCATGTGCGCTGTTGCCGAGACACTTTTGTATTTTTGATTGTCCGAACCGTATACTCCATTATCATCGAACATTCGGTAGGGATAACCCTGCGTGCCTACGGTCCGTGCATCTGCGACGAAACCGAAATCACCGGACCTGTATCCTCCCGAAATAATTGTGTCATAGTATCCGTAGCTACCGGTCATGGAATGAATTGAAAATTCCTGCCGCTCTGGAATGGCGCGTGACTTAAGATTGATTACTCCCGTGAAAGCATTGGAACCGTAGAGAACCGAGCCGGGTCCGCGGATCAGCTCCACACTCTCAAGGCTTGTTAGTGGAAACGTCTTATACATATTAACATTGAGCCCCTGAGCGCTTTCCCTGATGGGCCGACCGTTAAACAGAATCAAGGTGTGTATATCATAAACCGACACCATATCACCCCGAAAGGCCGTTATGTTGTCACTGTAAGGGAAGCCATCTCGCGTATAGACGCTGGGCTGGCGCTGCAAAAGCTGATGAAGATTTCTATCCCCGTATATCTCAAATTCCTCCCTTGGAACTACAACGACGACTCCCGGCGCCTCATACTGCGGTTCGGACTTTTTTGAGGCCACGGAGATTTCAACATTCATGAGTTCCTCGATATCCATTTCATATACGTTCTTATACTGTTCTGCTTCATTCGGTTCGGCTAAAAGAATTCCGTGTGGAACGAATAGTGAAAAGAATACAAAAAGGATCCACAGTATGTACCGGTTTGTTTTTTTGCTATTTGTAAGCATATTTTTCATGTCCTTAGGTAAAATGAATACTATTAGGTTAGTTAATCCGCCCCAAAGAGTAATATCATCAATTTTAATTCATGTTTCTAATCACTGTAAAGGAACGTACTCCACCTATCTAATAAAAAAATAAGGTATGTGTATTATTTTCGGTGTGTATTTGATGGAACTTGAATCATTTTAGTATTTATAAAGACCGATAAACTGTTTTTGTAAAAAGGACCTATAACATAGATATAAAAAAGGAAATGTTAAAACGTTTTTTATATGATTGGTTGTGTCCTTTAGAGAACAAGTGTATGGATTTACAACTCTAATGGATCGAAGAATCTTAACATAGAGAACCGTGAATCGGGGCGACAGGACTTGAACCTGCGACCTCTTGACCCCCAGTCAAGCGCGCTAGCCAAACTGCGCCACGCCCCGATTAATACCATTTTACTCTATAAGGCCCTTGCCGACAAACCTTTTTACCAATAAAATCAAGGTTCCTGTTGTGTCGGAAGATATAAATATTATACGGATAGATTATCCCATAAAGAAAACAGTCTCTACCGGCTCAGGGGCACCAAGCTCGACGCCTCGAGTCCCGGGAGAACAGCCGCCTATTGTTATTTTGAACTGGCCCGGTTCCAAAACGCTGTTGCCGCTTTCATCCACAATTGACATCATCTCCGGCGTGATTGTGAATATAACGGTTCGCTGCTGGCCCGGCTGAAGGCGAATACGCTGGAATCCCTTGAGTGCATTAACCGGAGTCTCGACGGAAGCTTCGAGATCGCTCAGATATAGCTGCGCTACTTCCTCGCCGTAATATTCACCGACGTTCTTTAGGGTTGCTCTTGCCTGTATCGATTCTCCCTGTTCGATATTCGTATCGTCTAATCTGATATCGCTGTATTCGAATTTCGTATAGCCTAATCCGAAACCGAACGGATACAGCGGCTCCTCGGTCATGTAACGATAAGTTCGGCCGGTCATAGAATAATCGTCGAACGGTGGCAACTGGTCGGTTGACTTTGGGAAGGTAACAGGTAAACGTCCCATGGGAAATTCGTCGCCGAAGAGCACATCGGCAACGGCATTCCCGCCCTGCTCGCCGGGATACCATGCGAATAAAATCGCATCCGCGAGTTCGTGAACTTCCGGCATTGCAAACGGGCTGCCGCCGGTGAGCACAACAATAATCGGCTTGTCGTTCTCCCTGCGAAGCTCTCTGAGCCATTTGACCTGATGAGCGGGCAATTCAATTTCTTTACGATCTCCGTCGTTTGTTGAGGCAAGAGTTGAACCTAACTCCCCTTCCATCAGATTTGAGATACCCATAACCACAACTACAACATCTGCCGAACGAGCAGTTTTAGTGGTCCAGGTCATAGGTTTATCATTACCTCTATCCATAAGGAATCCCTGCCTGTACTGGATGAAGCTGCCGGGTCTTAGTTTCCCGACAATTCCTTCGAGTATGGTTACCATTTCGTTGCTGACGCCGTGGTAATTAGCCATCAGCATGTCGGTATCGTTGGCGGACGGGCCGGTGACAAACAAAAAGCGTATATCTTTCTTCAGGGGCAGTATGTTGTTATCATTCTTAAGCATTACGAGAGATCTGACTGCGGCTTCCCGTGCAAGCAGTACGTGTTTTCTGCATCGAATCACGTTGGGCGAAATGGTGGTATATGGATTTCGTCGCGGCGGATCGAACTGGCCGAGCTTGAACCGCGTTCGCAGAAGAATTGCCAGTGATTTGTCAATTGTCTCTTCCGTGACAAGCCCCTGGTTCACCGCTTCTACCAGGTATTCGAAAGTTTCGCCGCAATTAAGATTGACTCCGCTGTTGATCGCAAGCACCGCCGATTCCACCGGCGACTTTGTTACATTATGTCCATTGTGTATATCCGAAATGGCCCAGCAGTCGGAAACTATATGTCCCTTGAATCCCCATTGTTCGCGGAGTATTCCGCCGAGCATGATTGAGCTGCCGCAGCAAGGTTCGTCGTTGACGCGATTGTAGGCACACATGACAGCCTCCACACCCGCATCGACTAACGCCTTGAAAGCCGGTAAATATGTTTCATACATATCCTTCGGACTTACCTCGACGTTGAATGAGTGCCGGTCCGCTTCCGGACCGCTGTGTACCGCATAATGTTTGGCGCAGGCCGCTGTTTTGAGATATCTGGAATTGTTCCCCTGCAGACCTTTGACAAATGCGGTTCCTATGACGGATGTCAGGTACGGGTCTTCGCCGTAAGTTTCCTGCCCGCGTCCCCATCGAGGGTCCCGGAAGATATTGATATTTGGCGTCCAGAATGTCAGCCCGCCGTATTGGAGTCTTCGTCCTTTACTGAGAGCTGCGTTATTTATTGCGCGGGCCTCATCTGAAATTGCTGTTGATACCCGGTATATCAGGTCTTCATCGAACGTTGCAGCCAGGCCTATCGCCTGTGGAAATATTGTTGCACGTCCGGCCCGTGCAACGCCGTGCAGACATTCGTTCCACCAGTTGTATTCAGGCACATCAAGTCGCTCTATCGCAGGACTATTGTAAAGCATCTGAGAAACTTTTTCCTTTAATGTCATTCGGGAAATCAAATCCGCAACGCGTTCATCGATAGGCGCCGAAGGATTCTTGTACACAACACGGGTAGCAGGTGTTATCTTGCTACTGCTTATGGGCGTTATTGTGCTGCTGCTTATAGGTATTATTGTACTGCCGCTGCCTACAGGTGTAGCTATTGTGCTTCTGACAGGCATTATTGTATTGCTTTGCGTTCGAGATGAATTTGTTTGACATGAAAGATTCAAGATCAGGACCATCGTTAATATTATGCTTGTCGATAAAATTGACTTTTTCATATTTTCCTGCCTTTCTCAATCCCCTAATCTGAACTATCGGGTTAATCTCTTGCCGACGTATTCAAAACGGGTTGTATTATAATGTTTTTATTTTCAATTCACAATAATTTGTAATTGTCATAATTATTGGAGTTATCGGATGGAATTTGTGAAGATGTCCAATAATAATCGCGACATTTGCAAACATAACTAAAAATATCGCATTCTTCAATTTCAGGCATGGTTGGAATTAATGGAAAACTGCGTATTATGAAACTACCCTATTGACAAACAATGCGAAAAAAGGTACAATATACAGAACTTGGGAGGTTAATTTTCCATTATTAATTTAAAACGGCTGCACTGATTTATCACTATTGGCTTGTTATTTATTGTAGGCCGGAACAGAAATGGGGGGAACGATGAGAAAATTTCAAATCATTTCAGTCGCATCCGCAATGATAATAATATTTGCCGGTTCGTCTGCACGGGCGGCTTTGATAAACGGCAGCTTTGAGCTGGGTACCAATCCCGGCGCATACACGACACTCAATCCCGGAGCAACCGACATTACAGGCTGGACGATTACCGGCCAGATTGATTATATCGGCACATACTGGCAGGCATCCGACGGCAACCGGTCTATGGATCTTTCCGGATTATCCGCCGGAAGCATTCAGCAGGACATCGACACGACCCCCGGAATAACCTACATCGTCACTTTCGATATGGCAGGTAACCCGGGCGGCCTGCCGACTCTCAAACAATTAGTTCTCGAGGCGGTCGGTGTGGATGCACATGCTTTTGACTTCGATATAACAGGATGTACTACTTCGAATATGGGCTGGGAAACCATGCAGTGGTCGTTTGTTGCGAATGCAACTACAACGACACTGAAATTCACATCGCTTGTTGGCGACACCGGCTGGGGACCGGCTCTGGATAATATTACTTTAACGGCTGTCCCGACGCCGGGTGCTATTGCACTTGTCGGAATCGGCACCGTTGTTGTCGGCTGGTTGCGAAGACGCAGAACACTGTAAATATTAGGTAATAGTCAGAAATTCGACAGGGCTGTGAATATCAATCACAGCCCTTTTTTAATCTTTCGCTTGTATCGAGATGTGAGACTTTTCCTGAACGAAATCAAAGGATACAAATAGCAGGATATTCGATTTCGATGTCATAAGAGATAGTATTTTCGACTATTGCTGCCCTCTTGACCGGAACACGGCCGAAGAAAACCATCTGCTAAAAGGCTTTGCTCCTTGTTATAGTATAAAAATTTTGAAATTTTTTTCATGGAGTGAATCAATATTTCCCGATCGGCAATCGCCTTGATATTAATAGAATCTGATTATATACGGTGGACTCGTTTTTTTTCTCGTAACGTACTTTGTTTGATTTTACGTAAAGTGAAATATATTTATCAGGGAAGTTAAAATGGAGAATATGAGCGAAGTAGAGTTGAAAATTTTACTTGCCATAGAGCATTCGAACAATAACGAGTGCGATTTCCCAACCTTGGTTCGTATTTCAAACTTAAACGAAAAGAAAATCAAATACTATTTGCATAAGCTTACTTTTGTCAGAAATTATCTGTTTTGGATCGGTGATATGAATCCAGGTGTGCCGGACCGTTACAGGCTTAAACGTGAGGGTCGCGAATTCCTCGCCAAAGGAGGGTACATACGTACGAATGTATAGCTGAAATGGCCGGAATTCATAGCGGATCGGCTAAAACACAATACAATCGGCGTAAATGTCCTGGAAATCGGGCTCGTGGGCTATTTCTACGTATTCGATTTTGAGGGCTAACTCTTTTGCATGGTCCCGGTTTTGCCGGGATAAAAGAATCATTTGTGCACCTGCTGCTGCGGCGTTGCCGATGAAATGTAGACGTTGTGTATCACTCGTCGGTAAAAGGCCGATTTGCAGCGCACTTTCGGGGCGAATGTAATTACCGAAGGCGCCTGCCAAAAATATCTGCTCGATATCTTCGTCATTGATATCGAGTTTTCGCATCAGGATTTTTATGCCGGCCCGGATGGCGGCCTTGGCCAACTGAACCTGCCGAATGTCCCTTTGTGTCAGAATGATGTCGTGCTCGTTGTCGTCGGGAGTTTTTGAGAGGATAAAGCATAGTTGGTTATCAGCTTTGATTATACGGGATATAATCGCCGGCGGAAGCATATCGTGAAGCTTGTCAGGCTGGATGAATCGGCCGGTGATATCGATAATCCCCAGATCCAGAAGGACTGCGACGGCGTCGATTAATCCTGATCCGCATATCGAACGAGGCGGGCGATCTCCGATTACATCCAGGTCGATATCGTCCCGGCCGACAACGACCGCTTCGATGGCGCCTTCGGCCGCCCTGCTGCCGCAGCTTATTCGGGCCCCTTCCAGTGCCGGTCCCGCGGCGCAGCTTGCTGCGTAGAGTTTGTCTTTCGTGCCGAGCACAATCTCGCCGTTGGTGCCGATATCGACGATTAATGTCACTTTATCGGCCCAGTCTATATTTGCCGCCAGTGCGACGGCGGTCGTATCCGAACCGACGAAGCCGGCGATATTTTCGACGGTATGGACATTGCCCTGCCGGTTTATTTTTATACCCAATTGCTCTGCCGGACAATCGTAGGCATCGAGCGAATGTGCCTTGTACGGCGCCCGGCCGAGCTGCGTTATCGGGAACCGGAGAAAAATGTGGTTCATCGTCGTATTGCCGACTGCACAGAGTTCGTAAATATCATCGGAGGTGATCGCGGTTTTTTCGCAGAGTCTGTCGATCAGCTCGTTGATGCAGTCGATGATAGTTTTTTGAAGCCGGGCAAGTTTTTCGGCATCACCGGCGTATGCGATTCTGCTGATAACATCGTCGCCGAATTGTGTTTGCGGATTGAGAGCGGACTCCGTGGCCGGGCATTTACCGTCGGCCATATTAACGAGTTTTGCCACGATTGTAGTTGTGCCGATATCGACTGCTAGGCCGTATATCTTTTCCGCCCCGGTTTTTTTACGGAGTTCTTCATATAATGTCTGTGACGGCTCGATTTTTGTTTCGATACCGTGTTCGAGTATTTGCTGCTCGAAATATCTGGATTGGTATGGGATTTGTATTGTAAGATCGCTCTGGACACGGTACTGACAGGCGAGTATCTGCCGATGTTCCGGCTCTAAAAAGACAAGGCATTTTTTGCATGTACCCCTGCCGCCGCAGGCGGTGTTCAGGATGATTCCTGCCTGGCCTGCGGCCTCGATTAACGTAGCACCGGTGTGAATGGAAATATCTTTGCCGTCAGGCTCAAAAGTGATAGTGAAGTGTTTCATTTGCCGTATTGCGCATCTGTCGCGCGATACTTAAACAATTACCAGCTTAACCGGTTATCAGGCGATTTTATGCCGAATTTTCCACTTGGCGCGTCTTTTTTTACTGCCCACTTTGCGTCTACGTCTTGATTTTGCCATCTATTTCTCCACAAACAACGAAAAACTTTTCCCGTAAAAAACTTTCAAGTCATTTGAATATATGATAATATGCAAGCTTTGAAAAGCAAAAAACAAAAATTAACAATTGTTTACGGTGTAAAACAGCGTTTTATCGCATGTTGCGGAGATTTTTGGTGCCGGACGGTGCTGTCTTTGTCGGTTTCGGTGTAAATTATAGTCTCAAATGTTGTTTTAACCGGTTCGAATTGGGGTGTAAAATGATTCAATGCAAAGATTGCGAATTTTGCGAAATTGGGTCCGACGGCAGAAGGAGCTTTAAGTGCGACCCGTTTATCAATATTAAAGAGCCGGAATGTATCGCCAAATGGCAGCTTATTCGGCTGGATATGCTCCTGGCCAGCTATCAGGGAATGCTTAAATGGTACAGTAAATTAGCGCCCCTGCAGGATAAAATATTTAAGTATATGCAGCGGGAAATCAACGAACTCGATGAGGCGGATAATTGGAAGATAGATGAGCCGGAACCGGGGGAGGTCGAGGAAGAAGAGCTCTGATATTTTGAGCCTTTGTGGTTTTTCCTGACATGTCAATTTTTCGGATTTTTGCAATAAATTGTTTGTAGGTGCCGTCTTAATACTTGAAAAGCGCTGAAAATATGGCAAAAAGTGATGACTTAGCCTTAATAATAGCCGGTTGCAGAAAAGGCGAAGCCAGGTGCTTTTCGCGGTTGGTTGATATGTATGCAGGTCGTTGTTACAGCTACTTTTATCGGCTGACGGGCAACAGTGATATCAGCGACGAGCTGCTAAGCGAGCTATTTGTCAAGTTGGTTCAGAAAATAACCTCTTATAAGGGGGGGTCTTTTGAAAGCTGGCTGTTTAAGATAGCTACGAATATTTTTCACGATTTTTTAAGGAGCAAGCAGCGACGGCAAAAATTGCTCGACGCCCGAAAAGAGCAGCTTGAATCGAATTTTACAGAATTAAAAAAAACCGGCGACGAGCAAATTGACAGATTGCAGATTCAGCTTAAAAGGCTGGATACCGATACAAGAGAATTGATTATGTTGAGGTTCTATTCACAGTTGAGTTTTAAGGAAATAGCAAAAATGCGGTCCGAGCCGATAGGGACCACATTGGCCAAGTTGCACCGGGGATTAAAGAGACTGCGGGAATTTATGGAGGGATAATTTTATGGATAATCGAAATGATGAAAATCTGAAAGAGTTGTTCGAGAGATTTTTCGGTCCCGAGCAGGCTCAAATGTATCTCGATGATATAGAAAAAGGCGAGCAAATCCTTCGCGAGCACCCCGCTCCCGAACCTGATGATATGCTGATTGCCAATATCAAGGCACAAATTGCCCTGAGTGCCCTGCCTCGCAGAGCGAATATGGTTAAACGGATTGCGTATAGAGCGGCGGCGGTTGCGGCGGCGTTAATTATCATAACCGCAATAAGTACGAGTTGGTTTGAAAAATCCATCGACGTCGAGCCGGAACAGAGAATACAGGTCGCATCGGTTTTTCCCTGGGAAAGCTACGATATTGATACTTTGCATAACGAAGTCGAACAGATTGAAGATGAGCTGATGGACCTGGAGTCGGGCGGGAAGAAAATCGACAGCAATAATGACATATCGGAAATGGAAATGGAATTAATATTAATTGCCGGTGATTTCTGGAAGGGATAAAAAAATGGAGTCGAAACGCGGAATCCTGTTGGTATTGGCAGTAACAGCAGTAGCAGTTTTAACCTTAATGCCCTGTTCTCTCGCCCGGGACAATGACGACGAGGACGGCAAACGCCGGGAAGGTCAAAGAATGCAAAGGCCCGGAGAAGGCCCTGGTCGCCGTTCAGGTGAAAGACCGGGAGACATGCCTGGACCGGGACGGCCGGAGGGCAGGTGGAGACGGCCGGAACTGACGGATGAGCAAATAGACGATATCTTAAAGGAATTGAAAAATCGAGATCCGAACATCGCACAGGAACTGACCGAGCTGCGAATAAAAGACCCGGAAAAGTTCAAGACCGAGCTCAGGCGAAATGCGTGGCCCGAAATCGGTAAAATAATCATGGAGATATGGGCAAACAGGCAACGTACAGAGTTCCTCGAATGGCTTGAAAAGTATGTCCCTAAGGTGGCGGAAGAACTGGCTCAATTGAAGGAGAAAGAACCCGAGCTTTACGCTCAGAAATATGATCTTACCTGGCAAAATTACAGGCGAATCTATGACCGGGCAAGGAGGAGTCCCGAGCTGGCTAATGTTCTTGTAGCGGATTTACAACTGGCAGAAAGAGAAGAAACGTTGCAGAGACAAATTAGAACGACCGAGAACGAGAAAGATAAAAACGAGCTTGTGGCACGATTGGAGGAAGTAGTCTCTGATAGATATGACCTGATTGTACGACAAAAACAGATGGAGTATGACCAGTTGCTCAAGCGGTTGGAGGCCCTGCAAAATCAGGTCAAGGCGAGTATTAAAGATATCGAGAAATGGAAGGATCCTGAAAATAAGGTAAAAATCGTAAAGGAACATATGGAAGAATTGACGACAGCAGATAGGGAACGAAAATTCTGGCCTGGTCGATGATGAACGACCGATCCATCTTCATCTTATTACGGTTCCAGGGGAACGAAAGTAATAATAGATAAAATTTTCACGCTGTACTTACTACCCAAGGATGGCACTAATTTCTCACTCTTAGTGCTAATCCGTATATGCCCCGCAAGCTCCTTGCGGGGTTTTTTTTAACATATTTGTCACGATTATTCCATATTAAATAATGCGACACAAGAATCAATATCGAAATATGGCTCAAAAAGCTTGATATACGCAGAAGTTTAGCGGGGCAGCGCAGTCTGAAAATATACAACCGAATCCGGGATTTGTTGCCGGGCTATCGATTTTGATTGACGTCGTTTAATGCAGTTGTTGTTTCCTTTCCGGGGTGATTGTCGCCTTGACGGCTGTTGATATACGGTGCATAAGTTTTGTCACAAAACATAATGTGATTTACCAGCCATTCGTATAAGAACCGAATCATGTCGGACGGCATATCCTTGTTCTCATTCATTCTTGCCGAGCGCAGTTCATCTACTTTTTTGCGAAAGATATCGTGTGCCTGGATGTGACTTGCAAGGTCGGGATATTCGCATTCGGACATATATCTCTCTTCCGTCTCAAAATGGACGGATGCGTATTCGACCATCTCGGTTAGTAAATCCGTTATCGTTTGAGAGTTCAATGATAAATCATCAGCTTCGAACATGGTGTTAATAATCCTGAATAATTTCTTATGTTGTTCGTCCAGTTCGGCGACACCGACACTATAGCTGTCGTTCCATTCTATTGCGTCCATCAAACAGGCCCCCATTTTATATGATTGTTTTATTCGTGCTCTTATACTATGGAATGTATATCGGCCGATTGAATACTTGGTATAGTTTTGGTGTATGGGTTAACCGGTAAGCAACGAAAATTGTCGATTATTCTCGGAATAAAAACGAATTCCGAACAAAAAACAATAGTTATAGGACAATACTGTTTCTCCTCCTACATCAATTGTGAAATGCTTCAGGAATGAAAAGTTTCCGGGATCGAGTTCTAAGTTATTCCTTCTGCAGATTCGGGGCAGGCGAAAGTCGGTAATTCGGAATCCGTTGGTTTTTCAGTATCTGTTTCGCATCTGTTCGGCTTTGGTGGCCTGTTTGAGTATCTTTTTTTCATGAGAGGTCAGGCTGTGTATGCCGTATTTATGGACCTTATCCAGGATTCGGTCGAGTTCGATCTGAAGATTTCGTTGCTCTGTAATTTTCTTTTGCCATCGATGGCCGGCAGTCATTTTAACTTTGATTTTATTTCGCCACGGTCCGGAAAGGACATAAGCGGCACCAGCGGCCATACCCGCCAAATGACAGGCGTGCCCACCGGCGTTTTCACTTCCGGTTACGACAAAAAAGAAGTAAGCAATAGTCAGAATAATAGCTGCTAATCTTATCGGGACGGGGAAAATGAAAAAGATAACAACGAACTGCGGGAAAAGAATCGCACATGCGGCCAGCATGCCGAGTATCGCACCCGATGCGCCTATCATTGGTCTGGAAGGCAGAAATCCGATGGATACGAGCAGCATATAAAACAGACCGCCGGCTACGCCGCAACCGAGATAAAAAATCAGGAACTTTTTACTGCCCCAATAACGTTCGAGTGTCGGACCTAAGAAGTACAGGCCAAGCATATTGAATATTATGTGAAAAATTCGTACAGGATCATGTAAAAACTGATAACTAATCAACCGCCATATTTGCAGGGCCCGACCTAATGAAGTAGTATCGAGCTGGAACCATTCATAGATGTAAGGACCGAGAAAAGTGAGGACGGAAATAACATAGATTGTAATATTTGCAATCAGCAGCCATTTAACCACCGGTGTGAGTTTCGGGAAATTCAACCGCATTTGCGGCGTATTGCCGTATTGAGTATGAAAATCCGCCTGCGTGTAATCTCTGTCGTATAGTCCCATAATATCAATCTTTGTTTGCCGTTAAATAAATAATGATAGTTATACAATAATATCGTCAATCCGGGAAGATTGTTCAAATGAAAAAAACAAAAGGTTCAGGACTTTGTTTGTTTTGGTACGATTTTTTGAAATAATACCACTAAAACAATGCCTATAATGACCATGTAGATGCCAATATTCTGCGAAACCGTCGCGCCTTTGCAGATTGCCCACCAGGCATGCTCGAAGGGATTGTCATCGCGCAGAGACTCAAGAATAAAGCGTGTGATACCGTAAAGGATGAATGCCAGGGCAAATGTGTGACCGGGTTGGGAAAAAAGTTTTTTGGTGGCGGCGGTTTTTAGCGATCTTCTCCAGAAAAAATAGAGCAAAATACATAGAAGAGCTGCATTTGCGGATGAATACAGTTGAGTTGGGTGGACGGGCAGGCATCGATATATTCCTTTAGTGACTTCAAATTGCTGCTCGGAGCTTAAATCCTCAAAAGGTTTAAGATATCCTGTGCCCTTTTCATCGATATAGATAAAGTAATCAGATGATAATTGCAATTGAGGTTCGGGACGGTTCCTTTTCAAATTCGGATTCACCTGACTGTTGTACACGAACGAATCATAAGGGAAACGGACCGCCCAGGGTAAATTAGTCGGTTTTCCGAAACAGCAGCCGTTTAGGAAGCAGCCGATTCTGCCGAATGCAAGTCCTGTCATCAGACCGATAGCAAGAATGTCGAGATAAGGTCGAATTGGTAGCTTGTAATGCCTCAGATAAAAAAAAATAACAGGAACGGCAAAAATCACACCTCCGTAAAATTCCAGGCCGCCCTGCCAGGTTGCTATGATTGAGGGCCAGTTTCCGCGAAACTGGTACAAATGATGGACCACGTAAAATGTACGGGCACCTGCGACCCCTGATATCAGGCAATACAGAATAACATTATAAATCACCTGGGGATCGGAAGTGATATGACGGCTTAGTCGTCTGATAAGGAAAAATCCGAAGGTAAAACCCAGAACAACCATTGGACCGAAGCTATGCACGGTATAATTTATCAAAGGTATTTTAAAAAGTTCAGGATGCATTTTAACAATAGTCCATGACTGCGGAAAAACCGTCTCAGATACGGAATTAATATTTTATGTCACGATAAACCTAAAAGCTTCCGGGAGTATCATAGTCTGGATTAAGTGAAATGTTCAAGAAAAAAGGCTCAGGGCTGAACTTCTTTTGGTTTGTTTTTTTGAAACAGTACCAATAAAACGGCGCCCAGGATGACCATGTAGATACCAATATTCTGGGAAACTGTCCCTCCTTTGTAGATTGCCCACCATGCATACTCGAACGGATTGTCATCGCGCAGAAATTCGATCAAGAATCGCATAATACCGTAGAGTATCAACATTAGCCCGAATGTACTGCCTGGCCTGGTCAGGAATTTACCGCTCGATTTCTTCGACCTTCGCCAGAACAGATATAGAATCAGGCACAGGACGGCGGCGCCGGCGGATGAATATAGTTGAGTCGGGTGAATGGGCAGGCATCTATATTTGCCTTTGGTAACCTGGTATCGTTGTATGTCGGTTAATACTGCATATTGTTTGGCGAATCTTTTACCGTTTAGGTCAATGTAATATAAATAATCGGCGGGCAATTTCAATTGCGGTTCGGGGCGGTTCCTTTGTGGATTCGGACTAATCTGGCTGTTGTATGCGAACGAGTCATAAGGGAAACGAACCGCCCAGGATAGATCAGTCGGTTTTCCGAAACAGCATCCGTTCAAAAAGCAGCCGATTCTGCCGAATACAAGCGCCAGCATCAGGCCGATGGCCAGAATATCGAGATAGCGACGAATGGGCAGCTTGTGATACAGCATATATAAAAGTATGACGGTCACCGCTGCAATCACGCCGCCCAACAGTTCGAGTCCGCCGTGCCAGATACGAAAAACATCGATTAAATTGTTCTGGTATTTTTCAAAGTAGTGAATGACATAAAACGCACGCGCTCCGACTACTCCGCCAATCAGAGAGTAAAGAGCCGCGTTGGTTATATGTTGAGGATCGGTGGTGATATTTTTACTGAGGTGCCTGATTAGTGTGATGGCTGCAAGAAAGCCGATTACCAGCATAGGCCCGTATGTCCCGACGGGCCAGTCAATAATAGGTATCTCGAAGAGTTTTGGATACATCTTGTCAGTCAGCTATTGCCAAAGAAATCCCGCAAAAAAGCGGTGTAAACGATACCATAAATGATATCTACGTTATAATCCTGTTATTTTCGTCGAGCACAACAACTTTTGGTTTCAATTCTTTGGCCTCCTCGCGAGTAAAAAAGCCGAAGCTGATAATAATGACAAGGTCTTTCGGCTTAATTAATTGGGCGGCAGCTCCGAGTACGATAATCCGTCCGGAGTTTGCTTCTTCGGGAACGACGTACGTCTCCAGCCTGTTACCGTTGTTCAGATCGGCGACTAATACGGATTCGTACGGCAAAATCCCGACCGCTTCCATCAGAGCGGAATCGATAGCAATACTGCCCGGGTAGTGCAACTTTGTTTCGGTGACGGTTGCACGGTGTAATTTGCTTTTTAACAGCTTTACTAACATAATTAACAATTCGTTTTTCTTAGACCCTGCCGCATTCGCAGCAGGACTACTTATCTCGTTTGGCTTTCTCCAGCCGAATTAACTATTATAAGAATTTATTTTTTCGTGTCTATCATAATATTATCAATTAATCGCGCCGGGCCGAGCCTGACGGCGATTGCCGCAAGAACTTTGTCTGCAATCCGGTCGATATCTTCGAGCGTTTCTGCATTGACGATACTGATATATTCTATGTCTATCGAAGACTTTTGCAGGAGTACCTTTTGCATTTCCACTATTATTTCATGGGTATCAATTTTACCTGTATTGACCATCTCCTGAAACTTCATAAGCGATTTGTAAACATAGGCAGCATCTTGTCTCTGTTGGGAGTTTAGATATTGGTTTCTGCTGCTTATCGCCAGGCCGTCCGGCTCGCGTACAGTAGGGCAGACGATGATTTCCAGAGGCATTTTTAAATCCGTGACCATTCGCCGGATGACAATCGCCTGCTGAGCGTCCTTTTGCCCGAAAAAAGCAATATCGGGAGAGATAATATTAAAGAGCTTGGCACAGACGGTAGTAACTCCGCGAAAATGTCCGGGTCGGGAACGGCCGCACAAAGGCTCGGTTATTTTTTCGACGTTGACCCATGTAAGATTTTCGCCCGGATACATTTGCTCCGGCTCAGGGGCGAAAACGACATGGACGCCGGCCCTTTTACAAATCTCAAGGTCTGCTTCGAGCGAGCGCGGATATTTTTCGAAATCTTCACCGGGACCGAACTGGGTCGGATTGACGAAGATACTCACCACAACGAAGTCGCAGGTCTTTAACGCCGCTTCGATAAGCGAGACATGCCCGATATGAAGGGCGCCCATTGTCGGAACCAGACCGATTTTTTTGCCCTTGCCGCGGGCGGCTTTTACAAGGCCTCTTACCGAATCTATTGTTTTAGCTACATCTATTGTTTTGGCTACTTCCACGTTAAACCTGACCTTTGGTATAACTGCAGGTTGAGTATTGTTTGCCGGTGACGTAACATTTTATTTGATTAACTATGTATTCGATACAGGATTCGTCCGAGTAATCCAATTGTGAGGTCGATAAACGAATCACCGGCGAACATTTCCAATCGGCGAAGAGCCGGTTGTAATCACTATCGAGCTGTTGTAAGAAATTTAATTGTATTTGCTGCTCGTATGGGCGGTTTCGATTGTGGATTCGCTCCAGGCAATTCTGTACGGAATCCTGCATATATATCACCAGCACGGGCGTAGTGACTTTTGTCGCAAACGGCTGGTAAATTTCTTCGTATAACTCAAGCTGCCGTGTATCAAGCAGTGCCTTGGCGTAGATGAGCTCTTTATCGAAGATGTAATCGCTTATGCAGATTTTGCCGTCTGCCAGGTTGTTCCGGCCCAACTGCTCTACCCTGCTGGTCAGGAAAAAAAGCTGCGAGTTCAGAGCCAGCTCGTTTTTACCGGCATATACTTCCGGCATAAATGGATTCGTATCGTAAGGCTCGAAAAGAGTCTGGCATTCAAAACGTCCCGCCAGTTGTTTGGCCAGAGTCGTTTTTCCGACGCCGATATTCCCGGCGATACTTATAAGCTGCGGCCTGTCAGGCTCGAAAATAAAATTGCCGCCGTTCAATCGGGCCGCAAGTTCATCGACCGAAACATTCATGACCGGATGAAGCACATTTGGATTCAATCGACAAATGCCTTGAAGTACGAACGAACGCAGATGCATTTGCGGATGCGGCACCGTTAATTCGGGAGTATCGATTATTTTGTCCTCGAACAGCAAAAGATCCAGGTCAATAGTCCTTGGCGACCATTTTTCCTCTCGCTGTCTGCCTAAGCTGTTTTCAATCTCAATCAGAGTTTTATGGAGGGCTTCAGGATTAAAAGAAGTCTGTATTTCGGCGACTGCGTTAATGTAATCGGGCTGCTCGGCCTGTCCCAACGGAGCGGTCTCGATAAGCTCGCTTACGCTGACAAACTCGACATGCTCGTTTTCTGCAAGCATTCGGATGGCTTTGTCGATGTTTTCCTTCCTGTCGCCAAGGTTGCTGCCCAGGCTGATATATGCTGTTTTGTTCGCCATCAGGAAATCGCCTTGATACGTTCGAGTGCCTCTTTGACATTTTCCGGCCGGCCGAACGCCGTCAGTCTAACGAATCCTTCACCGGCTGCTCCGAAGCCGGCGCCGGGTGTAGTGACAACATAGGCTTCGTTCAGCAATTTGTCGAAAAACTCCCATGAGCCGGTGCCCGCTGGAGTTTTGAGCCAGATATACGGCGCGTTGATGCCGCCGTAAACCGTGTAGCCGACTTCGCCGAGCTTCTGTCGGATGAACTTTGCATTGCCCATATAAATATCGATTGTTTCTTTGATTTGTTTTTTGCCTTTTTCTGTGTAAACCGCCGCCGCACCGGCCTGGGTGATGTACGAGACGCCATTGAATTTTGTGCATTGCCGTCTCTTCCATATCGGGCCGACCTCGACTGCCCCGCCGTTTTTTGTATATGCTTTCAACTGATTAGGTACAACGGTGAATGCACACCTGACACCGGTGAATCCCGCCGTTTTGGAAAAGCTCCGAAATTCTATCGCGACTTCTTTCGCCCCATCGACCTCGTATATCGAGTGCGGAATGTCCGGCTCGGTGATAAACTCTTCATAAGCCGCATCGAAAAGGATTATCACCTTATTTTTTGTGGCGTAATCCACCCATTCGGCAAGCTGCCCTTTTGTCGCAACCGCACCTGTCGGATTATTGGGAAAGCACAGATAAATCAAATCCACCTTTTCTTTGGGCGGCTCCGGTACGAAATTGTTCTTTTCGGTGCAGGGCATATAGACGATTCCCTCGTACCTGCCCTGTCCCGCCGGTTCGCCGGTCCTGCCGGCCATTACGTTTGTGTCCACATAGACCGGATAGACAGGATCCGTGACAGCTACGACATTGTCCAGAGCGAAAATTTCCTGCATATTGCCTGTATCGCATTTCGCGCCGTCGCTGACGACTATTTCATCGATATCGACTTCGACGCCGCGGGCTTTGAAATCGTTTTCCCTGATAGCCTCTCTGAGGAATTCGTAACCAATCCCGCCGTCGTCATAGCCCCGGAATGTTTCTTTTCGGCCCATTTCCTCGACCGCCCTGTTCATCGCTTCGATGACCGCCAGCGCCAACGGCTGGGTCACATCGCCGATACCCATACTGATTATTTCGGCCTTTGGATTGGCTTGCTGGAAGGCCCGTCGTCGTCTGCCGATCTCCGGGAACAAGTAGCCCGCCTGCAGTTTCAGATAATTTTCGTTAATCAATGTCATATAAGTCCTCGATACATACAAATCAGTTGATTAGCGAATTAGTTGATTAATTAATTGGCGACTAATACGCTAATTCTCCACTTTGCTCTTCAACAACAAGGTCATTCTATTACCATGCCTGCCTGTCGTCAATGTTTGTATGAAAAATGGCGTTATTTAGAAACGTGGTTAATGTGTTTAGTTGAGTAATATTCTATGCGTGTGTATTCGCTTTCAGTTCCAGATGACCTTGATATAGACGACATCGTTAACATCGTCCACGATAACTTCGCCCCAGTTGTGTTTATCCTTATCGGGAATTTTATATTCTCTCGCTTTACTGTCTATTTTTTGTATGTACCAGTCGGGGGTGGTTGCATCCGGGAAATACAGAACATGTCCGGCTTTTTGGTACTCTATTGATTTTTCTATATCCATCGGATGGGGCAATCTCATTTTTTCGGATGAATATATTTCATAATCACGCCCCCTGATACTTTCGGAATTATTTATAAAAGTTTCAATATCCTCCGGACCGGCGTTAAATCTCAAAAACCACTCGCCGGCAACAAGTGACGACCAACTGTATTCTCTGACATCGCGGGCCGATTTGGGCAGCGATGCAAGTCTTCCATAGGACAGTATTCGCAGCGCCCTGACTTTAGGCAGAGTGTGAAAGAGAGAATTTGTACCCAATGCGATGGCCGGGACGATAAAGAGAATCGCCCATAAAAAAATATTTTTGAGTTTTTTCCTTAAGAGAAAATACATAACAGCCTGATAAGGCAGCGATAAGGCTAACAGTACGCCGGATGACTGGAAGGCGGATATGCACTCCATGCACGTGTAATATTTCAGGAATGAGAAACTTCCGTTTAGGAAAAACCGTATAATTTCACGTGAGGCAATGCACACTATAAAGACGATTATGCCGTTAAGAACAACGAATATCCAGGGGAAAGGGATTTGGCTCTCTTTGTCGCTGACAGTGTAAGACCGGTGAAAGCGATAACCGCAGCTTCGGCAGCGTCGTATCTCGACTATCCCCAGCCATGTTGCTATAAATAGCGTGCAGAGTGAAAGCATCAGAATAAAACCGACAACTGGGCCGGATTTGGCGAACTGCAATAGTGAGACAAATTCGAGCAATAGCAGAAAGATAAAAAACAATGCGATTATGACGGGAAAAGAAGTAAGAATGCGTCGCTTCCGGATGCGCGAGCCTCCGCATTTGGGACAAAGTAATTGCTCGATTGGCTGGGATTCGGATTGAGTGATATTTTCAGATTGCTCTTCTTTCTTTTCTGTGTTCTCTTGTTTTTCCAGGTCGTGTTCCATTCAAATCTCGGTCGAATTATAAAAAAATAGCCAATAAGAGGATTATAGTATGCCCCGCTTAGCCTGCCAACTTCTATGTATATAAATTATTGTATTCGTTTTTGGCCCGGTTTTTTAGTTTTTCAATCAGGTATTCATAAAAGACAGTAAATATGATTGAGGGCGGGGTAACAACAAAAAGATTCTTTCTTATATTATTTAATATGGTCTGTTGTTTA
>Ga0315548_1000550_pt1 | contig 34667 bp, 35 predicted proteins | sample SalMarSW160110MG_2_FD_202540 | JGI IMG/M metagenome (GOLD analysis project Ga0315548, IMG submission 202540) | Salt marsh sediment microbial communities from the Plum Island Ecosystem LTER, Massachusetts, United States - Salt Marsh Sediment SW1601-110 ... | reverse complement strand
TTGATGCACACCTTTGCTTGGGAATAACACTTAGCACTGTGGGTAAAGCTGACGATGCGATTATACAATATAGAAAGGTTATAAAATTAGACCCTAACGATTACAGGGCACATGGCGGCTTGGGTCAGGCATTTTATACGCTCGGCAAATTTGAGGATGCACGGCATTATTATAACGAGGCCATAAAGCTAAAGCCCGACGATGTAATAGCGCATAAAAGTCTTGCTATGGTATTTCAACAACAAAATAGAATCGATGAAGCTATAATCCAATATAAGCGAGTGCTTGACTTGGAGCCGAGTGATGCTGACACTTGTAACAGACTCGGTACAATTCTGGCCGGGCAGGGAAGATTTTATGAGGCGGCCGGATACTTCAGAGCTGCGATAAATATAAAACCAGATTTTGCAGAGGCTCATAAGGCACTTGGTATAACTTTAGCTACGATGGGCGATTTGGGTCAAGCCGTTGACTGTTTTCGCAAAGCTCTACAGCTTAAGCCCGATGATGTTGAGACCCGTTATTTTATGGGAATATTGCTGGCTCAAAGAGATAATATTGATGGTGCAATTGCAGAGTTTAGGAAAGTCCTGCAATTAAATCCTGCCCACGAAGATGCGCGAAGCCGTCTTGATGAATTACTTTCCACGAAGAAATAGTAGAACAGTCAGTTTTACTTCATCCGCAGTATCAATCCTACGATGATTACCCTTTTATGCCGAGGTCGTCTTTGGTTAATATGCTTTCGAATTTATAGCCGGCGCTGGTGATATTTTCTTCGGCTCCCTGTTTGCGGTCGATTACACATACGATTTTTTTGACTTTTGCTCCTGCTTCGGTAATGGCCTTTGCTGCCTCAAGCACCTGACCGCCGGTTGTGGCAATATCCTCAACGAGAAGAACGACATCACCTCTATTTAGGACGCCCTCGATTAATTTGCCTGTGCCGTAGCCCTTTTTGCTGTTGCGAATAATAATCCAGTTTTTGCCGGTTTGCATAGCAGCAGCAGCTGCCAGTGCCACCCCGCCTAATTCAGCACCGGCTATTAAGGTAACATCGGAAGTTACATGCTTGGCAAATTCTTCACCGAGTGCCTTGAGAATATCCGGGCAGGTCTCGAAAAGGTATTTATCGAGATAGTATTTGCTTCGCTTGCCACTGCGAAGCACAAAGTCGCCTTCCAGATAGGCCGTTTCTTTGATACGCTTTATAAGTTCTTCTCTGGTCATTCTCACATCTCGTTTCTCGGCTCTCGATACTCGTCGAGAATCGAGTATCCGGTATCGAGCATCATACTCATACATCAAGCTCCACTTTTCGAATTAGTTCTTTGTTGCATCTTTTGCGGATTGGCTCGACGATATTTTTTATAAATTCATCGACCTGTTTTGGCGCCCGGCCGACATAATTTTTCGGGTCTAACACTTTTTCGAAATTGACTTTGTTAAAAGCAATATCAGCTTTGAGCCGGCCAATCAAATCGTTAGGTCTGCCAAATTTTTTCACCTGTGCCGCAGCAGCATGGGAATGTAGTTTTATTCTTTCGTGCAGCTCCTGCCTGTTGCCGCCGGCTTTAACTGCCGCCATCAGGATATTTTCCGTTGCCATAAACGGCAGCTCCGCTGCAACGTGGGCCGCTATCACCTTCGGATAGACAACAAGTCCGTCAAGGACGTTGATAAGGATTTGCAAAATCCCGTCAATAGCCAAAAACGCTTCAGGGATAACAATCCTTCTGTTGGCTGAATCATCGAGAGTTCTTTCGAACCACTGCTCTGAAGCTGTCATCGCCGGACTGGAAGCTAAGCTCAATACAAACCTGCTAAGGGCTGTAACTCTTTCTGCTCGCATCGGATTTCTTTTATAGGCCATCGCCGAAGAGCCGACCTGTGTCTTTTCAAATGGCTCTTCAATCTCTTTCAGATTAGCAAGCAGCCGCAGGTCGTTGCACAGCTTGTGCGCTGATTGTGCGATTGATGCAAGCGAGTTTATCACCAGAGTATCGATTTTTCTCTGATATGTCTGGCCGGTGACAGCGCAGATATTCTTGAAACCGAACGCAGATGCCACCATCTTGTCGAGTTGCTTGACCTTGGTATGGTTGCCGTCGAAAAGTGCTAAAAAAGACCCCTGCGTGCCGGTAGTGCCTTTGACACCGCGAAAGGGCAGCGTTTCAAGCCGATACTCAATTTCCTGTAAGTCCATTGCAAACTCGTAGCACCATAATGTCGCCCTTTTGCCGACGGTGGTTAGTTGTGCCGGTTGATAATGTGTATAACCCAGCGTTGCAAGGTCACGATGCTTCTTCGCAAATTTGCCTAACGAATGAATCACCGTTGCCAGCTTTTCGGCGATGATTTGCAGGGCTTCTCGCATAATAATCAAATCTGTATTATCGCCGACGTAGCAGCTCGTAGCTCCGAGGTGGATAATCGGCGCTGCCTTCGGGGCAGCATCGGCAAAGGTGTGGATATGGGCTACAACATCGTGGCGAAATTTCTTTTCGTACTTAGCTGCTTTTTTGAAATCAATATCCTCGATATGTCTGGCCATCTGGTTTATCTGGCCTTGTGTAATATTCAGGCCGAGCTTTTTTTGTGCCTTTGCCAGTTCCAGCCATAGCCATCGCCAGACACTGAATTTCGTTTGCGCTCCGAAGAGTTCGGACATCTCTATCGAGGCGTTTCTCTCAACCAGAGGACTTACATAAAAATCTTTGTCTTTTGCCATTTTTCTCGCTATCTTTCCTTAAGTTATCGTTTGCCAAGTTCTGCCTGCCGTCCAGCTAATAGTCGCTCGATTTCTTCGATATCCTGTTCGCTCAGGTTCCAGTCTGATGCCGGAGCGGTTTCTTCGATTTGGCTGGGTCTTCGGGCGCCGACTATGGCGGCGGTAACTTCGGGCCGACAAAGGACCCAGGCAATTGCTAATTGAGCCAAAGTTTTTTTATTACGTTCTGCAATCGGTCGCAGTTGCTCAATAAGCTGCAAGATGGCAGTAAATTGTGGGTCGTGGAACTCGGGACTTCTTCTTCGATGGTCATCCAGAGCAAGTCCCGACAATCTTTCCTGGCTGAATTTACCGGTAAGCAAGCCCCTCTGCATAGGACTATATGCAACAACACCGATATTGTTCACAGCACAGTAGCCCAGCAGTTCATCTTCGACCTCGCGGCGGAGCATACTGTATGGTGGTTGAAGCGATGCGACAGGGGCGATTTTCTGGACACGCTTTATTTGCTCGACATTGAAATTCGATATGCCGATGTATCGCACTTTGCCCTGGTCTTTCAGTTTAGCCATTTCTTCCCAGGCCTCTTCGATGTCCTGTTCCGGGTCAGGCCAGTGTATCTGGTAAAGGTCAATTATCTCTACGCCGAGTTTTTGCAGGCTTGCTTCACATTCTTTCCGAATACTTTCTTTTTTCAGGCAGTGGATTGCTTCTCTTTTCTCGTTCCACAGCAGGCTGCATTTTGTTGCGATAAAGGGTTTGGCCCTGGTTTGTTTGAGTGCTTTTCCAACCAGCTCCTCGGAATGGCCCAGCCCGTAGATGGGGGCGGTATCGACCCAGTTGATACCGAGTTCCAGGGCTTTTAGGATTGCCGCGGTTGCCTCATTGTCGTCCTGCGGCCCCCAGCCGAATTGCCAGGGCCCACCAATTGCCCATGTGCCCAAGCCCACAGTCGTTAGTTCCAAATCAGTATTGCCCAATTCTCGCTTCTGCATAACCTGGCTCTTGAAGAATCAACCATTCGCCCAGCCCCTCCGAGTCCAGCCATTCGGAAGGACAGGGCGAGGGGATGGGTTCACGCAACAACATATCACGATACAAAAAAATGCTCAACAGTACAAGTGCAAAAGCAGCTGCTATATCGCTGTGTGGAGCAGTCATCCTTCGACTCCTTTCAGTCGAATGGGTCATTTATTTTCTAATGGGAACAGCATAGATTTTATCGGGACTCCGGTGGAGCTGGGTCGCCCTGACGAATTGGCCTTTGTATTTTTTTGCCCTTTTTGTCCGATAAAGCCGAAATAGAAGAAAATTTAATCTAAAATGCATTTTGCTTATTGCCGAATTATACATATATATTTAAGAAGGAGAATAATGCCAAAAATGGTCTTTAAGGATTTCTACAAAGGGTGGCAGTTAAACACGAAGCGAGTCCGCCGCAAGTGGATTAAGGCATATCTATGGGGGTGATAGTGTGAGTGAAATAGCAATGCTGCGAGGAGCTGAACCGAAGCAAATCCTGCAAACTGCTGTTGAAAAAAGAGTACCTGCCATTATGACCTATTTGTCTAAAGGTAAATGGCACGTCGCAAAGGTGTTTCTGACGGACCTCGGCCCCGACAGACTGAATATTGATGGCACTCACTCGGGGGATAAGCCGCAACCGATAAATATACGGGTTCACCAGCCGGTCGGCATATCGTTCAAGTATGGATACGGCAAGTTTGTCTTTGACACTACTGTGGTTGCTCTTGAGCCGTCTCTGGATGCAGCCGGCCGGGGGCGGGGCGGGACAATAGTGCTTGCACTGCCGGACCGCATCGAAGTAGTCCAGAGGAGAAGCTATTTCCGTGTGTCGGTGCCGGAATCCTTGAAGGTGAATGTGTTGCTGTGGCACCGAAGCCGCGATGAGGCAGAAAGCACAATACGAGACAGCACTCGTCTCAGCGAAGGCGCGAGCCGGAGCGGGAGATTTGAAGCACGAGATTCTTTTCAGGGTAGACTCGTTGATATTTCTGCTGGTGGTGCACAGATTGTAATTCCGCACCAGTCAGAAGCGAAATCGGTTGTGGCCCAGGACTCCCCCACGTTTGCTTGCGTACCCATGCCTGCGGCTACCCAACGGGTGCAGGCAGATAAGTGTGGTGATACAGGCAGAGATGACTTTAAGAAGGGGCAGTTTGTTGGCGTACGGCTTACGCCTATGCCTTATGAAACGCCGTTGATGTTCAATGCCCAGATTAGAAACGTCTTGCCTGCGGCAGATGACAAAAGTATCTACCTTGGACTGCAGATAGTCGGTTTAGAGGCAAGCTCCGAAGGCCGAAAGGTCCTGTCACGACTTGTCGGGGTTGTTGAGCGGTATTTTAAGATAAACCAATCCAGTGCCAAGCAGCAGGATATGCAAAGAGCACTAAGCGTGTCCTGAGGCCTAAAGCGCGAAGTATCTTCTAAAGTTGTGGATTTATACGCCTATGGCGTGTTATTTTTTCACTTTATCCGCCAGACGTACGGCGGATTTAGCTCGCTTTAGTCAATTTAACTCCGGACGTCCGTTGCCTCGTTTGTTTCGGAAATTTCAAGATTCGTAGCGTAACTTCTTTTGCGGATTGCTTTGTAATAAAACCATTTTACGAAACCGCCTGCCGCAAAACCACAGAAAATCAGTACCAGAGCTGTCTGTCTGCTCCAGATGACAAAAGCGAGGAACAGCAGAACCCTTATAAGGTGTGCGAATGGTTTTTTGCCCCTTATGTATTGATTTAGGATGTGTGGATATCGAATCCTGCTGACCATCAACACCGACACCCCGAGAGCCAGAAACGGCAGAGAATAAATAATAGTGTTCAGATTCGGCAGTGTTTCCTGATGGAATATTATTAAGCTGACTATCACCCCGGCGGCAGCTGGCGTCGGCAGCCCCATAAAGCTCATATGTGCAGACTCGTCCTCCTCGTTTTCCACATTGAATCTTGCTAATCGAATAGCTGCGCAGCTTATATATGCCGCCGCCGCAAGCCAGATGAAACGATACAGAAAATTTTCGATGGTAGGATTGATTCCGGTAAAGCCGGCTAATTTGTATTCCAAAACTTTTATCATCAAAAATGCCGGCGCCACACCAAAGCTGATAATATCGCAGAGACTATCCAGCTGGCCGCCGAAGCTGGAAGTGCTTTTTACTCTGCGTGCTACTCGGCCGTCGAGCATGTCGGCAATCATTGCCAGAAGGACCATATACCCGGACATCGCAAAATAGGAAAATTGCCCAATACTCCCCATCTCTTCCCCCTTAGGGGCAGCAGAGACTCCTTTGCCGGCAAAAACAATGGCTGTGAAGCCGCATATGCCGTTGAGGATTGTTATCAGCGACGGCAGGATTGTGATGTATTTCAATCTCTGCTTTCGAACCCGACGCAGCAAACTTTCTTTAGTAGCTTCGGTTTTTAATCTGGGCATCTGTCGTACCTCATATTTGGGTAACCGGTAATTGGTGATTAGTAATTATTAACAATTTAACCAGTCCCCAAGGGACCAGTTACCATTTAACAAATTACCATTCGTATTTTACCAGTGGCGTCAGCCCTGCTTTGACTTTTTCGCCTATTTTGACCAGACACTTAACATTTTGGCTTGCCGGCACATAAAGTTCTGCTCTTGAGCCGAATTTTACCATTCCGAATTTCTCACCGCCAGTTAATTCCTGCCCTTGGCTTACGTGGCAGACAATTCGTCTGGCAATGGCGCCGCTGATTTGTCGGACAATCAGCCGGTCTTTGGGATTGTCGATTCTGACTAAGGCCAGTTCGTTGGATTCATTGACCCGCCCGGAATATGGATTTTTCGCGTTTTTATGCGTTCCTTTTTTATAGGTAATATTCTCGACTTTTACATTACAGACAGCGCGGTTGATATGAGCATCGAAAATGCTCATAAATATTCCAATCCGAATCGCATCGGCGCCGATAAAGTAATCTTCCTTTACAGTTTCAATATCGGTAACCTTACCATCAGCCGGTGCCAACAGCAGGCTTTTATCCGAAGGGCAGCGACGGTAAGGGTCGCGGAAAAACATCAGAATCCATACCAGAACAACAGCCAAAATGAGCTCTATTGAGACAACGGCCCAGCCCGAAATGCCTATCAGCAGAAAAACAGCCATCACGGCAAGCACCACCACAGGAAAAATCACTACCTGTGGCCAACCATATTTGGTCAGCGGAATTCGCATAAGTAACTATGATAATCTTTACAACGTTAGAAATCCATTTTTTTCGCAGTTTTGTCCGGCTACGGCTCGGCCTGCGCCGAGACGAGTCCTGCCTGTAATTTCTAACGTGGTCAATAGAGAAAGGCCGACGCTGTGGGTATCGGCCTTTCGGAGGAGGGTGATGATATATGTTTTCAATTTTTTATAGCGGCTTGTAATAGACGCTCTTTCTATATAATAGACGTCCAAAAAGCTCAAAAATTGCAAATTTTTTCTAAAATTGCTTAAAATCTTGTAAAAATACGGGGAAAAACACCAATATGCTTCCTAAGATAGCTTCTCAAATCAAGTCTTGACGGAGTAGGGGAAAGTCGGTAACTTTTGGTAGCAGTGACAAATATCGAATAATGAATTTCGAACGAAAAATTAAGGAAAGGACGCAAGATGTTCACAGCGATTATTGATGTAACAGCAAGGGAAGTACTCGATTCCCGTGGTAACCCGACTGTTGAGGTTGATGTTTTACTTGAAGATGGGTCTTTCGGCCAGGCAGCGGTGCCCTCCGGAGCCAGTACAGGTGCGTATGAGGCGATAGAGCTTCGCGATACAAAGCAGAAGCGCTATATGGGCAAAGGTGTTGCCGGCGCTGTCAAAAATGTAAATGAAATCATCGCTCCTGAGATTTTAGGTATGGACGCTGAGGCGCAGGAAGAACTCGACCGGTTAATGATAGAGCTGGATGGCACGGCTAACAAAAGCAAGCTCGGCGCAAACGCTATATTGGGTGTCTCGTTAGCGGCTGCAAAAGCGGCAGCGGATTCAGCGGGGTTACCTCTTTACCGTTATCTTGGCGGCTGCAATGCCAACATCCTTCCGGTGCCGATGATGAATATCCTAAACGGTGGAAAGCACGCAGATAACAACGTTGACTTTCAGGAGTTTATGATTATGCCCATCGGCGCAAAGAATTTTCCTGAAGCGCTGCAAATGGGAGCGGAAACCTTCCATACCTTAAAGAAAGTATTGAGTTCAAAAGGATACTCCACATCGGTTGGTGACGAGGGCGGCTTTGCTCCGCAGCTTGCGACCAATGAAGAAGCTCTTCAAGTCATTATGAACGCCATCGAAAAGGCCGGTTACAAACCTGGTAAAGACATAGCAATCGCTTTAGACCCGGCTTCGACTGAGATGTTTAACGCAAAAACAAAGAAGTACAGCTTTTTCAAATCAGCCCCAAAGAAAAAAGTATCCAGCGACGATATGATTAACCACTGGGTCAAATGGGTTAACAAATATCCTATTATTTCAATCGAAGATGGGCTGGCTGAGGATGACTGGGCCGGCTGGACAAAACTGAATAAGAAACTCGGGGGAAAAATTCAGTTGGTTGGTGACGATTTGTTCGTAACCAATACCAAACGCCTTGCTAAAGGCATAAAGCTCGGCTGTGCCAACTCGATTTTGATAAAGCTCAATCAGATAGGCACACTGACGGAGACCCTTGAAGCGATTAATATGGCCAAGAGGGCTGGCTGGACAGCGGTCATAAGCCACAGAAGTGGTGAAACTGAAGACACCACAATCGCCGACTTAGCTGTTGCCACGGGCGTCGGCCAGATAAAGACCGGCTCATTGTGCCGAACGGATAGAATCTGCAAATACAATCAGCTTCTTAGAATAAACGAAGGCCTTGGCTCAGCCGCTCAATACGCCGGTTTTATGTTTAAGTAATTGGTTAAATAATTACCAATCACCAGTTACCAATTATGCAAAGCCAAAATATCGTACGGGCGTTTTTCTTTTGTGTCTTTTTTGGCATCGGCGCAGCGGTGCTGAGCGGTTCCGTACTTTGCAATGTTTTGCTTACGTTTTATCAAAGTTACCAGCTATTGGGGACACAGCAGCAGCGCACGAGTCGCCTGAAATCCCTGATTGCCGACTATAATGTACTTCTAACAGAGGTCGAAAGAGACCCGAATTTTGCCAGGCGTATTGCCCCTGCAACGCTCGGTATCAAACCTGACGATGAAAACGTTATTTACCCCAAAGCACCGGACGAGCTGCAAATCGCTGCCAGAAAGGTCTTAATGGAAGAGCCGAACAAAACATCGCTTGAACCAACGCCTCCTGCGTGGCTTACGCGCTATAGCGGGCCCCGCCGCCGAATAACGCTGTTTTTATTAGGGGCAGGGTTAATCCTCATTTCATTTATATGTTTCAGAGCCAAAGAGAAAAAATAATCCACAACCCACAGTGGGATACTCCACATGGTATCCTATTTAGGCACTTTAGACACTTTACACCATCGGAAACTTACTGCACAGTTGCATTACACTCTCTCGGCTTTGGTTTTTGAAGGATTCGTCCAATTCGTATTCAGTTTCACTTATTATTTTCACTTTTTTCAGAACTGTATCTATCAGTAACGCTATCTCAGCCATTTCTTTTTCACCCATCCCGTTTCTTGTAACAATAGGTGTGCCTAATCTGATTCCGCTGGTAATAGTATCGCTGTATCTATCGTATGGCAGCGTGATTTTGTTGGCAACTATGCCGCAGTCTTCAAGGCACTTTTGTGCTGTCACACCGGTCAGGCCTTCTCGAAAATTACTAACATTTACAAGTATCATATGGTTGTCTGTCCCGCCGGTAAGTACGTCGTATCCTGAATCCAGCAGACTGCTGGCTAATTTTTTTGCATTTTCTATGATTTTGAATTGTCTTGCCTTGTATTCTTCGGAAAGTGTTTCTTTGAAGAAGACCGCTTTAGCAGCAATGTTATTCAAATAAGGCGTCCCCTGAGCTCCCGGGAATGTCGCCTTGTCGATGATTTCGCATAAAGCGATATCATTGGATTTTCGATTTTGGATATTTGATATTCGATTTGAAATCGGCAATCGGAATTCGACCATCGGCAATTTTGCCTTCGTATCGTAGTCTTTGCCCATAAGTATCAAGCCGCCTCTCGGCCCTCCCGGCTTATATGTACTTGTCGTTGTAAAATGTGCGTAATTTATAGGCGATGGATGTGCTCCTGCAATCACCAGGCCGGCTATATGTGAGATATCAGCTAAAAGATATGCCCCCACCTCATCTGCGATTTCTCTGAACCTCTGAAAATCTATTGTTCTGGAATATGCGCTTGCACCACATATAATCAGTTTTGGTTTGCTCTTGATGGTCTGTTCTCTGATAGCATCGTAATCCAGAAGAAAAGTCTCCTTATCGACATTATAATTTTCTACATCGAAGAATTTGCCAATGACCGAAGTTCTTGACCCGTGGGAATAATGTCCACCTTGGCCTAAGCCCATACTCAATATTTTATCCGCCATATTTTTGGCGGATTTATCCCCTGGTTTAAGTAGTGCGGTCAGGACAATCAGGTTGGCGGTGGTTCCTGAGTGTGGCTGAACGTTTACATATTTTGCACCGAAGGCCTCTTTGACCCTGGCGATGGCAAGCCGCTCCACATCATCAACGACCTCGCATCCACCGTGTAATCTGGCACCGGGGAAACCCTCAGCCGTTTTGTTCTGGATAACCGAGCCGAGAGCTGCCAGAACCGCTCGTGAGCAGAGGTTCTCTGCTGCTATAAGCTGCAGGTTATTGCTCAGCCGTTCGTACTCTTTCGTTATTAGCTCATAGACTTCCGCATCTGATTCGGCTAGGGCGCCGAATATACCCTCGTGATATCCCTGCGGAGATAGCATTTCTAACGCTTTCGAATTCTTTCGCTGTCATCCCGTGCTTGCCTGCCCCAGCGATTCGTTGGCTGGGGACACGGAATCTATATTTAGCCCTGCGCTTGTCCGCCGTATTTTTGGCGGATTTCACTGGGGGTTTTAATTAGCCGGAAAAAATCCTCACAATATCGTTAAACGTTACGTAAAGAACAAATGCACCTATAAGCACCCAGCCGGCATAAGCTATTACCCCCTGAGTCCACTCGCTCAACGCCGAACCCTTGATTTTTTCGATTAATAGGAGCACAACCAGTCCTCCGTCGAAAGGTGGCAGAGGCAAAAAGTTAAACACAGCAATCACGGCGCTTATCAGGCCGAGAAGGTAAAGGTAGTAAATTAACGGCTCATAGGCAACAACCTTATAGCTCAGAGCCATAATACCGACAGGCCCCATTAAAGCGCTCTTAGGGCTTATAAGCCCGACAATCAAACCCTTTAACGTTGCATAGGTTTGGGCTATGAACATAATGGTTTTTCGCAGGCCCATTGCGATGGCGTCGATTGGACCGCTTGCCTTATAAAGCCGCTCCAAACGCTCAAAGGGAACAAGCTCCGCAAAAACAGATTTAACTGTAATGAAATCTACGTTGTTATCTACATTCAAAGCTACGCTGCCCGCAGATTCTTTATCGAGGCGCCAATCGATTGTAATTCTCTCGCCGGGATGTTTTCGTATTTCCCTGATAACATCGTAAAAATTCGACACGGCAACGCCGTCCACAGTCGTTATCGTTGCACCGCGTGGAATTTCCAGCTGCTTCGGACCACCTTCGGCAGCGATAGTTTTGGCAACAACCGCATGCCGAAGGTCAAATCTTGGTGAAAATAAAATCCCTATCCCTACTTCGTTAACATCTGTTTGCAGCTTTGGTTTGACAATAATAGTTTGGGCCTTTTCAATACCGTTAACATCTGTTCGCAATACCTTTATTGGTAATTCTTTATCATCGTACTGTTTTACAACCTCAGGCAGCTCCTGGGATGTCGGGCACACTACTTCGCCGACACTCAAAATGATATCGCCACTTTGCAGAAATGATTTCGCCTTAACCTGCCCCACAATGCCTGTTTTCTCCAGTAGCCGTCGCCCCTTCTCGACGATTTTCTCCCGTAATGACTTTCTAACCTTAATATTTTCCATTCGCATTCGAGGTACTATGGAGTATATATGCTCTGATTTGGGCAGCAGCAATTCCAGGCCAACTCTGCTCTCAACCAGCTTCGATTCACCATCCTCATCCGTTCGCTCGGCTAACAATGTAATTTCCGAAGCCACGGTATTTTCTACTATTTCTGCTAATTCCCAGTAGCTTTGTACATCCCTGCCGTCAACAGCTTTGATGTGGTCGCCCGGAAGAAGGCCTGTCTTCGAATATAATTTATTAGGCTCAGAAACCTCCGCAATGGTTAGACTCAATGCTTGTAAGATACCAAAGGCCTTTAGTGACATCCCGGGCAGATGTTCTGCAACAATTGCGTAGTCTTCTATGGAGCCGTTCTCATGCCTTACCTTTAATTGAACCATTTCATTCACATCTGACAGGGCCGCTGCAATAGCTATATTGCTGAAGTCGAGGTCTTTGCTTTTGCCGGCAATCTCGATTGTCTCGTCACCCGGTTTTAGACCTGCCCGTGCCGCCGGTGAATCCGGTATCACTTCGCCCACTACAGGAGGCGGCAGTTTTATCCCGGCGAGAAAAACTATCATAAAAATGACAATTGCGCTGATGGCGTTGAAAACAACACCCGCTGTTATAACGCCCATACGCACGCCGACCGGTTTATTCGCAAATGAACGTGGGTCCTCGTTGGTCTTAACAGGCCCGATGTCATCCTGGCCTAACATCTTGACAAAACCGCCGAATGGAATAAGGCCGATACGATATTCCGTTCTGTCGTCGTCGGCTGTCTTTTCGCCGGCATTAGTTATTTTTTCGGTCACAGATTTTACTGATTTTTTATCTATATTCTCTGTGTCCTCTGTGGCAAATAACTTCGGCAAAAAGCGAAACCGAAAACCATCTTTCGTTTTTTGAACGCCGAGCAGAGTCGGCGGCATAAATATGGAGAACGCCTCAACCTTTATCCCGGACAGTTTCGCAACGATAAAGTGCCCGAATTCGTGAATGATAACTACGGCACCAAACCCAATAATAACCTTCAGTATATTGCCGAATACACCAATATTTCGGACAATTAAAACGAAAACTGCCACAAAGACAACAATCCAAAAAAACAAGCGGGAATATTTGCCCGCCAACTGTTTGGTGGGTTTACCCGCCGGTTGTCTGGCGGACTTGTTCAACGAACCTTCTGCTTTAGACATTTAGTAACCTCTCTTCTTGCCCAGGCGTCTGCCTCAAGCAGCTCTTCGAGGGACACGCCTTGACGTAGTTCCGATGTTTTAGCATTATGTTTATTTAAGCAATTTTCAATCAGTTCGGTTATATTAACAAATTTGATTCTGCCCGCCAGGAATTCCTGTACCGCTGTTTCGTTAGCCGCGTTAAAAACAGCCGCGGCGGTGCCGCCTGTTCGCGCAACCTCGTAACCTAATGATAGTGCCCGAAAAACTTCTACGTTGGGCTTTTCAAATGTAAGTTTCCCTATATCGGCCAGCCGCAGTCTCTTGGCAATTCCGGCAACACGTGCAGGATACGTCAAGGCATACTGTATCGGAAGGCACATATCGGGCTCGCCGAGCTGGGCTATTACGGAGCCATCAATGAATTCAACCAGTGAATGAACTATTGACTCGGGGTGAATCAGAACCTCTATTTTTTCAACCGGCACATCAAAAAGCCAGCGGGCCTCGATTACTTCCAGTGCTTTATTAACCATGGTGGCCGAGTCGATGGTGATTTTCGGCCCCATATCCCAGACAGGATGCGAAAGTGCTTCCTCGAGCGTTACGTTCTGGATATCTTCGATAGTGGCATTTCTAAATGGCCCGCCTGAGCCGGTAAGAATGATTTTGCTGACCTCATCGCGTGAACCTGCCTGCATCGCCTGGAAAATCGCCGAATGCTCGCTATCGACCGGCAAAATAGTGCTGCCGTTTTTCTTCGCGGTCTTCATTAGCAGCTCACCTGCAATAACAAGCGGCTCTTTGTTTGCGATAGCAAGTCTCTTGCCACGCTCGGCGGCTGCAAGAACCGCAGGCAGACCCGCTGCGCCGACAATCGCGGTAAGCAGAATATCCACCTTCTGGAGCTGCGCAATCTCGGTCAGGCCGTCCGGCCCAGCCAGAATCTCAGTATCCAAATCGCCGATTAGCTCTCGCAGCTCATCTGCAAAATCGATATTGGTGATAGCGACAAATTTCGGCTTATAGCGTCTTGCCTGCTCAGCTAATAGCTCGACGCTGCTGTGAGCGCTTAGCGCCACAATCTCGTATTCTGGCCCGAGCACATCGATTACCCGCAGCGCATTTTTGCCGATTGACCCTGTCGAACCCAAAATAGCGATACGCTTTATCATAATACAATGATACAGCAGGATATGCGTTTCTGTCAACCCTGTTAGAAATTCTATGAGGGGATGCAAGCCATAAAAAGAGAAGATTTCTAACGGGGTCAAGGAATCAATCAAACTCGCAGGCTGGCTCGTGCTTCGCAGAGTAGCAAGTGAAGCGGCTCGTCAGGGCGGAGCCTGCCCGTCGTGGCTCGGCCACGCCGAGACAGGCCGTAGCACGGAAGTCCTAGGCGCATTTATGCTGAGCGGACCTGTCTTGAGCTTGGTCGAAAGAGTCGAAGTAGTCGAAGGATATGGCCTTTCTACAGTTCAAATTTCAACCATTTGTGCAGGTACTTACAGACTAAAATCGAAAATTTCAAAATTTTTTTTATTCGTTTCTGAATAGGCATTTACGCAAATTCACTCCTCAAAAAATCGCTCGATTTTCGACCAAATGTGCAGGTTCGTCCAATTATGGGGGCGACGTCGGCCCCGTATTGAGTGAAGCGTATCGCATAGAGTGAATGAGTAAATGCGTTGATGAGTAAAGAAAAGGAGACAGGAGGCAGGAGACAGGAGATTAGTTAATTATCCTTCGCCAGTAACCAATTGCCATTCACCAATAACCAACAATCGGAGGTTGGGTCATCGAGCATATCATAAAAATCAACGTTCCTGACCGGCTGGATAAGCTGCTCGTTAAGCTGGTTCTTTTGTATCGCCGCCTTCGTTACGGCTATCCTTTTCGCCGCATACCTTTAACTCAGGGCAAATTTGCCATTGTTGACCCCGAAGATTACGAGCGTTTAAGTAAGTACAAATGGCAAGCTGCCAAAGGCAATAGCACCTTTTATGCTGAACGACGAGTTGCAACAGGCAGAGGCAGAAAATATCTCCATATCGTGATGCACCGGGAGGTTTTGAAGGTGCCTGATGGTATGTTCGTTGACCATATAAATCATAACGGTCTGGACAATCGGAAGGCGAACCTTCGGCCTGCAACATATGTGGAAAACAATCGTAACAGACGAAAAATTAAAACGAATTGTTGTTCAAGATTTAAAGGAGTAACATGGTGCAAGCAAAGGAAAAAATGGCAGGTTTTTATATCTTTTGACGGCAAGCAGAGAAGGCTCGGTTATTTCGAAAATGAGGTCGAGGCAGCCAAGGCATACGATGAGGCAGCGAAAAAGTATCATAAGGAATTTGCGGTTCTAAATTTTGCCACAAAGACACGAAGAAATTAAGCCTCTGAGGACGAGAGAGCTTAAATAAATCATTGCTGCATAAGCTGAGATATAGTAAAATTCAGTTAGCTCTGAGTTAAACATCTGCGAGATAATAAAAGCCGAGGGAGTAAAGAAACTATAGAGACTAATAAAAAAGTCTGTGGGGGGCAGATAAAGGCATTTGTATAAATCGAAATATAATGAAAATCCGATGCAGGAGGTCGGAGAGATAAACTGCAACCGAGTAAATATAGGATTAGTAAGATGGCGTTGTCTCTTGGACAAATTAAAACTGGTTTTAATGGTTTTCAAAGAATCCTCGAGTTGGGTAATCAAATTATTCCTGAAGACTATGAAATAAATATATCAAATTGGATCGACGCTAATATGTGTGCTCCACTTGGGGCTATTCTTTACAGAAAAAAAACTGAGAACGTGCCGGTTTGCATAATTACTGATACCTCTTTAACCGGTATTTCTTTAATGGTAAGAAGTATCTTGAGGAAGAATCATTTTCTTTCGCAGTTTGGGGTGACTGAAAAACCCGATAGTTATAGAACCACCATTGAATACCGGCGATTTGAAACGGTTGGCAGAGTATATGAAGATTTTAAACAATATGTCATTAGATATTTCAGGCCGGGGAGCTTAGGGTTCCCAGAAATGACTCCTGAATTGCTTAAAAGATTTCGTGAGAGTTTATTTGAAGTTTTTTCGAATGCTATTGAACATTCATATACTCAACAAGGTATTTTTACTTGTGGCCAATTTTTTCCAAATCGGAAGCGTTTGACTTTTTCCATTTCAGATTTGGGAATTGGAATCGATGGAAATATCTATAGAAATTTACAAAGGAAGCTTCCGGCAGAAGATGCTATTAAGTGGGCGATTAGTGGCAAGACTACTCGAAGAGGCAGATCGGGTGGCCTTGGACTTCAATTGATCCGAGAATTCATTAAGCTTAACCAAGGACGATTAATTATTGTTTCAAGCGCAGGGTATTGGGAATTATCGAAAGGGAAAGTCTCGACCCGCACCCTCTCTAGACGGTTTCCAGGAACAGTAGTAACTATTGATATTGACACATCAGATAAAACTTCATATTGTCTTAGCTCAGAGATTGGCTCGTCCGATGTTTTCTAAAGCAAAAGAAAGGAAGGAATAGTGAGTACGACGGAAAAAATCAATATCGTTTCAACTATTGAAAACAATATTTGTGTGTCCGCAGAAGACGGAGTAAAAGTGTACGATGTGATTTTGAAGGCTTTGCGGGACGGCAAGAATGTCCAAATATCTTTTAAGGGCATAGAAGATCTCACATCGCTTTTCTTAAATGCTGCTATCGGACAGCTATATAGTGAATTCAAAGAGGATGAATTAAAGGGAAAATTGTCTGTTGTTGACGCAACCAGCCAGGATTTAGAAACTCTCAGACGCTCCGTTGAACGTGCGAAGGAATATTTCAAAAATCCTGATAGATTCCATTCCGCAACCGATGAAATATTGGGAGAGGACAGTGAATGAGGTCAAAGATATAAGTTCGTATTCCTTCTCAAGAGATGACCGTCTTTTCTTAGATGCAAATATCTGGTTGTCAGTTTATGGGCCGATGGCTTACCGGCGTCGTAGAATGTTAATTTATGCAAATGCTATACGAGATATCCGAAAAGCAAACTGTTCTATTTTTATAGATGTTCTTATCATATCCGAATTTATTAACGCCTATGCCAGATGGGAGTACAAGCAATCAGTTTCAAGACCAAATACCTTCAAGGATTTCAGAAAAAGCACAGCTTTTGTTCCAGTTGCTGAAGATATTGCAGTTAATGCGAAGCGCATCGTCAAACAATGCCAACGTTGTGATTCTAATTTTGCACGTATAGATGTTGAAGCGCTGCTTATAGAATTTGAGAAGGGGGATTCGGATTTTAACGACCAGATATTTTCCGGAATTTGTAAAGAAAAAGGATTAACTTTAGTTACCGATGATGAGGATTTTACTTGCTCAGGTCTAAATATCCTTACGGCAAATCCGAGGCTTTTAACTTCGTGGCAAAAAAATCTGTGAACTCTGTGGCTAAAAAAGTACTTGCAAAAAGCTTTTTGTCTTGTATAATCAGGTATATGAGTGAAAACTGCATATTTCGTTATCCGCAAACGGCAGGCATTTGCCTGAGCACCCTCCTTTTGCGCCTTGCGGCGCAATAATCTATCTACATAAAAACCAATCACAACCTATCGTTTTTTTCGTTATTTCGTAGCTATTTAAGCCCATTTAGGGCATAATCAGTAAGATTAAGCCACGGATTGCATTTATCCGCCTTTGGTGGACAGAGATAGAAAATATTCTCTGAGTTCTCTGAGTTCTCTGTGTTCTCTGTGGTTAAACAAGGAGCAAAAGCAAATGTCTAAAGAAAAAGTGATGATTTTCGATACCACGTTACGCGACGGCGAGCAGGCGGCCGGCAGCAGATTAGGGGCCAGAGAGAAGCTCGAAATCGCCCGCCAGTTAGCTCGTTTGAAGGTTGATATTATCGAGGCCGGTTTTCCAGCCTCATCGCCCGAGGATTTTGAGGCAGTGCGTCTGATATCGGAGCAGCTCGAAGGGCCGATTATTTGCGGCTTGACACGAGCCAGAGCAGAGGATATCGAGGTCTGCACAAAGGCGCTGGCCAAAGCCAAGCGCTGCCGCATCCACACCGGCATAGGCGTCTCTGAGATTCACATCGAGGGAAAATTTGCAGATGACAAATACGGCAAAACGATGGGCGAAAAAAAGGCCAACATCCTCAAAATGGCCGTCAAGGCAGTTAAGCAGTCCGCTGAATTCACGAAAGATGTGGAATTTTACGCTGAGGACTCCGGCCGGGCCGACAGGAAGTATCTTTATGAGATACTCGAGGCCGTTATTGACGCGGGCGCTACCGTTGTCAATATACCCGATACAACCGGTTATGCTATACCGGAGCAGTGGGGTGCGCTTATATGCGACATTCGGGCCAACGTTCCGAACATTGTCAAAGCGACAATCAGCGTCCACTGCCACGATGATTTGGGATTGGCGGTAGCCAATTCATTAGCCGGAGTAAAGAACGGCGCCCGGCAAGTCGAGGGTACGATTAACGGGATTGGCGAGCGGGCTGGTAATGCGGCTATCGAAGAGGTCGTTATGGCTATTCTTACGCGCAAGGACTTTTTTGATGAGGTAGAAACTGGTATTAATACCCGTGAGTTCTATCGAACCAGCCGAATGGTCGCTGATTTATTAGGAATGCCTGTGCCTGCAAATAAGGCGATTGTGGGTCATAACGCCTTTGCGCACAGTTCCGGAATCCACGTGGATGGATTTCTGAAAAAGCGAGAGACTTACGAGATAATGCGGCCGGAGACAATCGGCCTTGCGGAAAGTCGTGTTGTGCTGACGGCGCGTACGGGCCGGCACGGCCTTGTCCATCGACTTGAAGAGATGGGATATACATTGAGTAAAGACGAGGTTGAGAAGGCGTACAAAAGATTTTTGGCTGTTGCCGACAAGAAAAAAGAGGTCTTTGATGAGGATTTAGCGGCGATAATCAGCGATGAGATTCATATTGTTGAGAAGACTTACGAGCTGCAGCACCTGCATGTTGTAATCGATACCGACACCGCGCCGAAAGCGAGTGTAAAAATGAGTTGCGCAGGCAAAACAATACAGGCCAGCGCCACCGGTGACGGTCCGGTCGATGCGGCTTACCAGGCAATCAGAGAAGCTACAGGCCAATCGCCCAAGCTGGACAACTACTCGATAAGGGCACTGACCGGCGGTAAAGAAGCGCTCGGCGAGGCGACCGTGAAGATCGCCGGAAATGGCCGAACCTACATCGGCAGAGGTATCTCGACAGATATAATCGAAGCCAGCGCGAAGGCGTATGTCGATGCTATAAATCGAATGGTTTCGATGCAGGCTAAAGGCAAAACAGACAGAGTGGAACCGGAAGTCTAATGTGAGTTCGGGATTGAATAACTATGGGAATGACCCGGCTTCGCCTATGGGCTTCGCCGTGGCAAGCGATATAAGATTGAGGGTTAATTATATGGCAATGACGATTACTGAAAAAATATTAGCAAAAGCGGCCGGGAAGAAGAAAGTTACGCCGGGTGAGCTTATAGATGCGAAGATTGACGTCGTTATGTGTGTCGATGTTACTACTCCGCCGGCTATATCTATGCTCGCTGATAAAGGTATCGATAAGGTGTTCGACAAAGAAAAGATTGTCGTAACGCCCGACCATTTTCAGCCGGCCAAGGACATCAAAAGCGCCGAGCTGCATAAGCGCCTCGACGAATGGGCAAGACGACATAATATAAAACACTATTACAAAATCGGTAGAGCCGGGGTCTGCCATGCACTGCTGCCGGAACAGGGGCATATCCGGCCCGGTGAAGTTATAGTCGGGCCTGACTCGCATACCTGCACATACGGCGCATTTGCGGCGTTTAGCACCGGTATCGGCTCAACCGATGCAGCGGCGGCGATAGCGACAGGCAGGTTGTGGTTTAAGGTGCCGGCTTCGGTGAAAATTGTACTCAACGGAACACTTAGCCCTGGTGTATATAGTAAGGATGTTATCCTTGCCGTCATCGCAAGAATTGGCGTTGATGGTGCGCTATATAAAGCGATGGAATTTGTCGGCCCGGCCCTTAGCGATATGTCGATGGAAGCGCGGATGACAATTACGAATATGGCCATTGAGGCCGGCGGCAAAAACGGCATAATGGCCTTCGACGATGTGACAAAGAAATATCTCGACGAGCACCTCAAAGACAAAACCGATTATACGGTGTATGAATCTGATGATGATGGCGAGTATGCAGCCATTGAGGAATTTGACTGCTCAGAAATTGAGCCGATGGTAGCTCTGCCGCATTTGCCGAGCGGAGGTGTCCCTATTGCCGAATGTGCCGGCAAAAAAATGGACCAGGCCTATATCGGAAGCTGTACAAACGGCAGAATCGAGGACCTGCGAATCGCAGCAAAAATATTAAAGGGAAAGACCGTAGCTATTCGCACCATCGTTGTTCCTGCTACGCCGACAATCTGGAAGCAGGCGAAAGACGAAGGCCTCTTCGATATATTCTACGATGCCGGCTGCGTAATCGCCGCGCCTACGTGCGGAGCGTGCTTAGGCGGTTTTATGGGTGTGCTTGCTGAAGGAGAGAAGTGCGTCAGCACAACGAACAGGAACTTTGTCGGCAGAATGGGACATCCTGAAAGCGAAGTCTATCTGGCCAGCCCGGCGACCGCGGCAGCAAGTGCAGTTGAAGGCAAATTGGCCGATGCAAGAAAATACCTTTGAAAATTAGATATCAAAAATCAAAATGCAAAACGACAAGGCAAAAATTAAAAAGGAATTCAAGAAGCGTCTCTACGAATTCACGCTTAGACTCATTGAATTCTTAGATACTTTGCCGAACGACAATGTCTCAAGGAGACTTGCGGATCAGTTATTAAGAAGTGGTACGAGTATTATCGCCAACTACGTTGAAGGCCAGGCGGCAAGTAGTAAGAAGGATTTCACTCATTACTTCAATATTTCTCTCAAGTCAGCAAACGAGAGCAAGCCCTGGTTTGCGCTACTGAGAGATAGCAAGAGAGCTAAGACTGAAAAAGTGACATGGTGTTTAAATGAGCTTGACGAGATAGCAAACATATTTGGTTCCAGTATATTAACTTTGAAAGGAAGGAAGTAATTTTTATTTTTAATATGTAGTTTTGATTTTTACATTTTAATACTTAATTTTGTGAGAGCGACAAAAGGAATTAATTTATGACAAAAGCACATGTTTATAATAGAGATCACATTAATACTGATGAGATAATACCGGCGAGGTATCTGAATACCGATGACCGGGCTGAGCTGGCGCAGCACTGCCTTGAAGATTTAGACCCTGACTTTGTCAGTAAGGCAAAAGAAGGCGATATAATCATTGCTGGTGAGGATTTCGGCTGTGGCTCATCCAGAGAACACGCTGTCTGGGCGATACGTGGGGCGGGTGTTCAGACGGTAATCGCCAAGACATTTGCCCGAATATTCTACCGCAATGCAATAAACAACGGATTCTATATAATCGAATCGCCGGGTGCGCTGGAGAAAATTAAAGACGGCGATGAGGTTGAGATAGATTTTTCAGCCGGCTTGATTAAAAACAAAACCGCCGGTATCGATATAGAATTTACCCCGCTGCCGGGGTTTGCACTGGATATAATAAATGCCGGTGGGTTGTTAAACAAATTAGCCCAAAAGAAACGCTAAATATATTTTTGGGAGGTTACAAATAATGAGTGCCAGACAAAGTCTTGATGACAGTATTACGCTAAGTCAGCTCGAAGGTATTCAGAGAAGTATCACCAACCGGCTTAAACAGCTTCAAAAGAAGGTGCGAGTGAATGAAAAAGAGATTGTCCTTGAGCTGATACAATTGACTCGCGAGAACTTATATAGAAAGGCCCAGCTACTCTGTGAGGAAAGAGATTCCTACGGAGACAAGCTGCAGGGGATAAGCAAGATTCTGGAAAAGTAGAAATTTATATAGCTTTGCGAATTCGTAATTCAATTATGTGATAAGCTGTGTAATCGGCCAAGTTACAAAAAAAGTAGAGACGCTAAAAAGGAAACAGGGACATGATGATAGAAGGTGACCATCGGGCGAAGATATCGACGGTCTTTGCCGGCGTAAATGAAGGAGTTAAACGGCTGAAGGACAGACTTGGCGCATCGCGTACGGTGCGAATCAGTAATATTCCTGTTTGGTTACTTAATAAATTGCTGCCGGAATTAAAAAGCAAGAACGTGAAAATCATTTTACATTATGGAGCAAAGCCGACGGCAGAGATGAAGGAAGTCGGAGACCTGGCGATTCAAAAGGCGAGGATATATTCTAATTTTAAGGGTGTTGAGGCAGATGAGGGTTCGATATATTTTTCGGATGTGGTGTTTCGCGTAACATGGGCGGAGGACAAGATTCTGCAGATGTCCGCCATGAAATATAATAAACATGTAAAGTGGTTTGAAATGGGCTGGCGACATGCTCAGAAGGTAAAGTGAGATTTTCTACAAAAGTTAATATGAAAGGAAAGTGACGTGTATAAGATTGCAGTAATTCCCGGAGACGGGACCGGGCCGGAAGTAACGGCTGAGGCGGTGAAGGTATTAAAGACCGCTGCGGACAAGTTTAATTTCAAGGTTGAGCTGACCGAGTTTGATTTCGGCGGCCAGCGATACAAAAGAACCGGCGAGACACTGCCGGACAGCGCTATCGAAGAGCTTCGTAAGTTCGACGCGATTCTATTGGGCGCAATCGGACATCCGGATGTTGCGCCGGGTATTCTCGAAAAAGGCATCCTGCTTAAGGCCCGGTTCGAGCTTGACCAGTATATAAATCTTCGGCCGGTCAAATTATACCCGGGAGTTGAGACGCCACTGAAAGATAAGGGGCCTGACGATATCGATTTCGTGGTTGTTCGCGAAAATACGGGCGACCTCTACACCGGCACAGGCGGATTTACGATGAAAGGGACGCCCAACGAAGTGGCTGTGCAGTCGGCTGTTTATAATCGCTTTCAGGTTGACCGATGCTTAAAATACGCATTCGAGTACGCACGCAAATATGGCAAAAAGGCACGCGGCAAAGGTGACAAGAACACGCTTGCCTTATGTGGCAAAACCAACGTGCTGACATACGTCTACGATTTGTGGGAACGGGCGTTTCATGAGATGGGCGAAAAAGAATATCCCGATATAGTTCGTGAATATTATCACGTTGACGCTACGTGTATGTGGATGGTCAAGAACCCCGAATGGTTCGATGTGATTGTAACCGGCAATATGTTCGGCGACATTATCACGGACCTCGGTGCGATGGTGCAGGGCGGTATGGGTATTGCCGCAGGCGGAAATATCAACCCCGAGGGCGTCAGTATGTTCGAGCCAATCGGCGGAAGTGCTCCGAAATATACCGGCAAAGGAGTTATCAATCCTCTCGCCGCTATTTGCGCCGGGCAGATGATGCTCGCCACCTTAGGTGAAGAGAAGGCAGCGGAAAGAATAGAAAAGGCCGTGATGTTCGTGACTGCCAACAAACTCAAATCGCTTCAGGCGGGCAAAATGGGATACTCTACCAGCCAGGTCGGAGACCTCGTTGTGGGAAAAGTCGCTGAATAGAAAATCAAATATCAAAATGTAAAATGTAAAATTGAGGAAGTCATCCCTAAGGGATTCCATAATTTTAATTTTTGAGATTTCAGCCGTGCCAGCTAATTTGACACCAGAATATTTTAAGGCAGAGCAGTGGTATCGAGAAGCCACGACCAATGAGGAGAAGATTCTTGCGCTCGAGCATATGCTTGCGGTGATGCCCAAGCACAAGGGCACCGACCACCTGAAGGCGGACCTGCGAAGAAAGCTGAGCAAACTAAAAGAAGCACCGGCAAAAAAGGGAAAAGGCAAACACGTTGATATCTTCCATGTTCAGCGAAGCGGCGTGGGCCAGATTGTTCTTCTTGGCACACCAAACTGTGGTAAAAGCTCCATTGTTGCAGCCCTTACCAATGCGAAGGTCAACGCTGCTGATTTTCCATTCGCCACTACGGCTCCTGTGCCGGGAATTGTGCAGTTCGAGGATGTGCAGATTCAGCTTGTCGATATGCCGCCGCTTACTGTAGATTATATTGCTCCCGGCCAGGTCGGGACATACCGCAATTGTGACCTGATTGCTATTGTCATTGACCTGTCTGCCGACGTCGCGGAGCAAATGAGTATCTGCCTGGACTTTTTAGAATCCAGAAGTCTGCTCATAGATACCGAGACTGCGGCTGTTGACCAGCAGGGTAACTTGCTTGGCAAAAGGGTCTTTTGCATCTGTACTAAATCTGATATTGCAAAACCTGGAGCTTTTAAGGCGCTTAAAAAATCGTGCCCTTCGGCTACTTCGACTCTTTCGACCAAGCTCAAGACAGGTTCGCTCAGTATAAATGCGCTCAGGGCAGGCAAGCACCAATTTGAATTTGTCAAAGTCTCGACAGAAACAGGAGCAGGGATTGACAAGCTGCCCGAAACTCTTTTTAGCTTGCTAAATATCATACGCATTTACGCCAAGCCACCCGGCAAGAAGCCGGATATGGATGACCCGTTTACGCTGCCGGCGGGTTCAACTGTTATGGATTTGGCCACAGCTATTCATAGGGAGTTGGTTGAGAAACTTAAATTCGCAAGAATCTGGGGGAAGGGCGTCTATGACGGCCAAAACGCACAGAGAAACCATGTTCTCAACGATAAAGACATTATCGAATTGCACTTTTCTTGATTTCCGTTAAAATTCCATCCTTCCATAGGGCAAAACGAAAATAGAAAGGATATGTAAAATGATAGGAGTTCGCTTTGTTTGCATTGGTTTTTTGATGGCTGTGATATTGGCCAGCTGTCATCAGCCGCAGGTGCAGCAGGCCGGTCAAACCAAAGCAGCGCAGGAAATTGCCGTTACGATTGATACCGGTAAAACCGGCGAGCCGATTTCCAAATATATCTATGGGCAGTTTATCGAGCATCTCGGCAGGTGCATTTACGGCGGAATATGGGCGGAGATGCTGGAGGACCGTAAGTTTTACTACCCGATAACCGATGATTTTGAACCCTGGACTACGGCAAGTGACCGAAATTGGAAGGCCGGGCCATTCAAATATCTTAAGGCATCACCCTGGCAGGTGATAGGGCCAGCTGGTACCGTTACAATGGATTCCAACGATGCGTATGTCGGCGAGCATTCGCCGGTTATTCATCTGCCTGGCGACGGGAGCGCCGCGGGAATTTGCCAGGATGGTCTTGCTGTTGTAAAGGGTAAAAATTACGCAGGCAGAATCATCCTCGCAGGAGATGCTGAGACCCTGCCGATATCGGTTCGACTGGTTCTGGACAATGGCGAAGTTTTAACTGAGCAGATAGATAAGATAAGCAGCGAATTTCAGACTTATCCGATAGAATTTACTGCTCCGGCATCGAGCGAGAACGTGAGAATTGAAATCATCAGCACAGGCAAAGGCGAATTCAAAACAGGGACGCTGTCACTGATGCCAGCGGATAATATCAGGGGCTGGCGCAGAGATGTTGTTGCGTTGTTAAAAGAGCTTGATAGTCCAATATATCGCTGGCCGGGCGGTAATTTTGTAAGCGGATATAACTGGCGGGATGGCATCGGCCCGCGCGACAAAAGGCCGCCGCGGAAAAATCCTGCATGGAAAGGCATCGAACATAATGATGTCGGCATCCATGAGTATATGGAATTGATGGAGTTGCTCGGGGCGGAAGCATTTATTGCAGTCAATACCGGCCTTGGTACTGTAGGGGAAGCTGCTGAGGAGGTCGAATATTGTAACGGCTCAACTGATACTGCTATGGGAGAACAACGCGGCCGGAACGGCCATCCGGAGCCGTTTAACGTTAAGTGGTGGGCCGTGGGTAATGAAATGTATGGCTTATGGCAGTTGGGGCACATGCCGCTGGAAGAATATGTTAAAAAGCATAATTGCGTTGCTGAGGCGATGTGGAATGTTGACCGCAGTATAAAACTGGTGGCGGTCGGCGAGGCAGGCAAATGGAGCGAAACAATGCTTAAAGAATGTTCAGGCCATATGAACCTCATTAGTGAGCATATTTACTGCAAAGAAAGGCGTGATGTCATTGAGCATACAAGACAGTTGTCTCGACAGATTAGACATAAAGCAAATGTACATAGAAGATACCGCAGGCAAATCGAAGAGTTGAGCGATAAGGACATTCGAATTGCTATGGACGAATGGAATTTCTGGTACGGCGACTATGTATACGGCGAATTGGGAGTCCGCTATCATCACAAAGATGCTCTTGGAGTTGCTATTGGTTTGCATGAATACTTTAGAAACAGCGATATGTATTTTATGGCCAATTATGCCCAGACGGTCAACGTCATCGGTTGTATCAAAACTTCCAGAACAGATGCTGCCTTTGCCACAACAGCTTTGCCTTTGGAACTTTATCGGCATCACTTCGGCACGATACCGGTTGAGGTTACGGGCGGCGTTTCTCCGCTTGATATATCAGCCGCGTGGACGGGCGACAAAAAGGCACTTACAATTGGTATTGTCAATCCTGCTGAGCGCGAATACGAACTGGCGATGGATTTGCAGGGCGTCAAATTGGTCGGCACCGGCATGCTCTGGCTGATTGCACATTCTGACCCTATGGCCTACAACGAGCCCGGCAAAAAACCTGAAGTTGTGATCGAAGAAAAATCACTTTCAGATGTCTCTGGTACGTTAAACGTTCCGCCGCTTAGCATTAGTCTTTACAAATTAACCACGAAATAAGATACCATGGTTTGGTAATTGGTGATTGGTAACTGGTTATTAGGCCATTTACCATTTACTATTTAACCAACTTTTGGATTTGAAAACTGGAGGTTTCTGAATGGAATGCAACAAAAAGCAGAATCTTAAAAATTGCAATTGTACATATCCATGTAGCAAAAAGGGAGTATGCTGCGAATGTATAAAGTCTCATTTGGCTATAAAGGAGCTGCCCGCTTGCTGTTTTCCTGACGATGTTGAAAAAACCTACGACCGCAGTTTCACGGCCTTCGCCAAGGCCTGGGGATTGTAAATAAAAAAGGCCGAGCCAAGATAACTCGGCCTTGCTAAACAAACCTTTTTAAGCGATTATTTTGGCAGATTCTCCGGTGCCACGTCTTCAACGCTCAAATCACCGTAGATGACGCGATAGGTTTCTGAGCCTTTCGGCTGATACCAGAAGACAAGAGCGTCAGCATCACCGAATTTTACGTCTTTTCCCACGTAGTGCCATTCACCCTCGCCTTTGAAGAACCGGATGAATAACAAATGCCGGCTCAATTTCATACCCAATTCGGTTGCCTGCTCTTCGGATAATCCGAGCTCTTGAATTTTCTGTGCTATTGTGGGGGCCTGCTTGAGGTAATCTTCTACAGCGACGCCTTCCGGAAACCAGCCATTTCCGAGTACTTCAGCCCGGATTCGCAGGCCCTCGATGAAATCTTCTTCGGTCGAGCCCATCAAATCAAGTTTGGTTTCCTGCAGCTTGTAGCCTTCGGGGACATCCATACTAAGTAGCTCTTCATCCATTGGCACATCAAACACGAGGTTTTTGCAAATAACCTTCATTTGTCCCTCTACCTGTTCTATCCGCACGGGCAGTGCTGTTTCAGGGTCTGCCCAGATTGTAATCTCAGCTCTGGGGTGCTTGGCCCGAAAACCGATTAGCCTCTGGCCACCAATTACCTGCTCAGGGAGCTCTTCGACTGTGAATTCAGGGTGTTGCTGCAATTCTGTGATAATGTTTCTCAATGTTTCTATATAGTTTGACATTGATGGCAGGCCTTCCAAATCAATGTATGCCGCGTCTTTCTTTTTAGAATCGAGTGCGAGAATCTTTCCAGCTTCCAGGTCGATAATGCTGACAGAGTCTTTCATATTCGATAAAGTTCTTCTGATTCGTGAACCCTGTACCATATCGTGAATGACCGGCCCACCTGCCTCTTCCTCTCCGATGATGATGTCCAATATCGCGGTCTGGGCATCGAAGATGGGCTGGATGACCTGGGCAAAAGTTGGTGTTGCTACAATTGGACTGCCAACAAAGTGCGTTCCTATAAGCACGCCGGCGAGGATGACTGCGGCAGCGGCGAATCTTGTTATCTTGCTTTTCATAATATACTCCCACAAGACATGATGCTTAGATTGTCTTGTTTGCATTAAAGTTTTAGTAAAATCTCTCGCAGTTTGGTCTGCAATTTTTTGCACATCAGCCGGCACATCTTCACTGCCGATATTTTTCAGGATTTCTTTTATTCTTTCTTCGTTCATTTTTATTATCCTCGCTCTGCCAAAGTCGCAAGTTTGCTTTTCAATGTGTCAATTGCCTTGGATACGTGCGACCTTGCACCGGCTTCAGTACAACACAATTTTTCAGCAATATCTTTGTAATCTTTTTGCTCTAAATATCGCATCACTATTGCCCGCCCCTGCTTGGCCGGCAGATTACTTATTTGATGTCTGACTATTGAAGTTAGCTCGTCTCTGGCGAGCGTTTCATCCGGCCCTTTGTCCATTGCGATTCGGCTTCTGGCAAACTCTCCATTTCTGCCGATTCTGTTCCGCCACGCCTTTGAATTGGCTGTCAGGGCTATTCTATAGATATATGCACCTGCCTTTTTTCCATTGAGCTTCTCGATGTTCTGCCACATCCCTAACAGGACATTTTGCATTGCCTCGGTGAAAAGCTCGCGGTCGCCCGTCAATTTCCAAAGAACCGATGCCAGAAATCCGGCATATTTTGCTCTGAGCTGCTCGAAGGCCTCTGCTCGCTTAGATAAATTCATCAATAGGGCTCCAATCTTGTTAAAACCTGAACGCGTTCAATTTCCGCATAATAATAACGGCCGAGGGTCCATTTTGTGTAAAAGTTCTTCCGAAAATATGTGATTGTGTACTAAATTCCCACATCAGAAGAGCTTATGTGCCTTTTTGTGGTTGTTTTTTTCTGCCTGTTTTTTTGCTAAAGCAGCTTTCAAATAATCACGGGCTTGAGTATAATCAGGGTTGATTTGCAGCGCTTGCTGATATGCGTTTATTGCCTCGGCGATTTTGCCTTGCCGCTCCAGAAGAACGCCCACATTAAAGTGCATCTCGGCGTCCTCCGGTCGGACACTTAGCACAATTCGAAATTCCTTTAGCGCTTCGTCGTTTCTGCCTACGGCGGCCAGCGCCAAGCCCAAATGGCCGTGAGCAATTATAAAGTTCGGCTTAATCTCAATTGCTTTTTTATAATGTTCAATGGCCTGGCTAAATTTTTTCAACTCAGCCAGAGCCAGGCCAAGCCCATAGTGAGTATCAGCGTCTTCAGGCGTGAGTGTCAAGGCCTGGTTATAATGTTCAACTGCCTCGTTAAAGTGCCCCTGCATACGCAAGGCATTGGCCAAATTGTAATGTGCCTCGGCGAAGCCGGGCAGCGGATTTCGCCTTAACCTCAGATTCTTCGTTAGCGATATTGCCTTTCTATAATGCTCAATCGCCTCATCAATCTTGCCTTTTTTCAGCAGGGCATTTCCCAAATTATTGTGCACTTCATGAGAATTGTTTTTGAGCTGCAGGGACCTGTAGAAATTTTCAATTGCCTCGTCAGTTTTATCCATCCTTCCGAAAGCCAGGGCAAGATTGTTGTGCAAAATGGGATAGTCCGGCGTCAAGGATAACATATATTTATAATGAGTAACGGTGTCTCGCCAGTGGACCAGATAACGGCGGAGGATAACAATTTCAGCGACACTGACAAGCAGAACCAGTGCCAAGGCAAGTATATGTCGGCGTGAGAACGTGGCAGTCGAAACGCGACAAAAGTGAGTTAAAAGTGCTGCCAGAGGCAGTAGAAAACCAACCATAGGCAAATAAGCATGCCTGTCGGCGGCGATGACAGGATGAAATCCGATGATTCCCAAGGTGGGGAAAATAGCCAGGAAGAAAAACAACCACCCTGTTAGTAAGGAACGCGTCCATCGTAGAGAAATCAGCAATGCAGCGAACAGCACAGCTGTGCCGATTACACCGACCAGGACAATTGGATTTTGTAGAGTAAATGGCTCGGGGAAGGGGTAGAACGCCGACAAGCGCACAGGCCAAATAAATTTATAAAGATAGAAGATGATGTTGTGGCAAACAATCAGCGGTATCCGCATCGGGCCATACTCACCTGGCATTGTAACCGCAGCGGTATTCTTCTGAGATAGAAATGTAATAATTGCCGCAATAATGCCAAGGACGAAAAACGGTATCTTCTCGACAAACGTTTTTTTACTGAGTCGATTCAGCGGCCAGTAGTCCAGAAGCAGCATCAGAAGCGGCAGCGGGGTGCTCGTTGGTTTGGACATTAATGCCAGGATGAAAAATGCCATACACACGAAGTAAATTTTTCTGTTTCCGCTCGTCAGGGCGGAGCCTGCCGGAGCACGGCTACGGCAGAAACGCACATAAAAAATCAAAGACCAGAGGACAAAAAAAGCAGCCAGCAGAGTTTTTCGCTCTGACAACCAAGGGATTGGTTCGATAGTCAGGGGATGCACACCAAAGAGCAAACCGACCAGCGCTGCTGCCCAGGGTTCACCAAAGAGCTGATATAAAAGCAAAATTATCAAGACTGTATTGGCCAGATGCAGGGCCAAACTGGTTATACGGAAAGGCGTTAAATTGTCAGGTCTTCCTCCCATTGCATAATCGGCCATCAAAGAAATCATAGCCAGAGGTTGATAGTAACCACGGACTGTTGAAGGGTAGAGAACCTCGGTTAAAAAACGACGAGCGGACTTCCAACCTGGATTCTGGACCAACTGGTTTTCAAGAAGATACTGTTCATCATCGAACGAGAGGGACTTTCGCGATAGTGCCGGCCAATGAGCTGCTAAAACAATTACCCCCACAACAACGATAGAAACTAAAAAAACGACAATGTCGCGAGATATTTTTTCGCCCCCACTACTGCCAATTTCACAACGAACTTTCTCTGCCAAACTCTTACCCCTACCTTGGATTTATACCTCTATACTCAGTCTTTAGAAGCGTTTCGCCGAAGAATGCCTCCATAGATGGCATCGCAATCGCAGCGCCAAAAGCAATCTACTGCCTTAAACCCGCTCTCTGTGAGCTTTTCAAAATGCCACTGAAGGGGCAAACCCTCTTCCGAACCTTCCCACGGCTCGGTCAATTTCCTTCGATATTCCTTAATATCTATCTTGAGGGCACGACCATACGCATCCCAGAAACTTTCCCAGTCATCAGCGCTGTCATCTCTTTGTTGATTGAGTATCTGCTCTCTGTGCTGTTGCCACCCTTTTTGAATTGATAGAGATTTACTGCCGACGTGGTCTGCATTCAAAAAGATACCGTCTGGACGAAGCATCTTTGCGAGCTGGCCATAAAATCGTGATAACTGTTCCTCGCTAAGCCAGTGCAGAGCCGTTGCTGAAACCGCTGCATCTATTGGAGAAGGCACAAGTTTGGTCCATGATTCATCACGTATGTCGGTCTGGATAAGGTGAGCACGCTCACCGAACTCCGCTAACCTTTTTTCTGCAAGTGGCAGAAGGGTCGCGTCAAAATCGATACCATAAACATCAGCCTTAGGGAATCTTTCTAAAATCGGCAGCATAAGACTACCAGTGCCGCAGCCAATATCCAGGACTTTTGAAACTACTTCCTGCGTATTGGCTATTAGGTGTACCATCAGAGCAAACCGTTCTTCTCGACGTGGTATGTATCTTTCCTGCATACTGTCCCAGCGTTCAATCCAACTACGCCAGTTTATATCAGCAGGAAACTTTATGTCCCCTACTTTACCCATTGGAACTTTTTACCCGTGAGGCGTTCGTAGGCCTCGATGTATTTTTTGCTTGTTTTTTTGCAAATGTTGTCGGGCAGCTCTACGCCCGGCCCGGATTTATCAAAGTCAATACTTTCTAAATAATTACGAACGAATTGCTTGTCGAAGCTTTCCTGGTCTCTGCCCGGCTCATATTTGTCCGCAGGCCAGAAGCGCGATGAGTCCGGCGTCAATACCTCATCAATCAAAATAATCCTGCCATCGACAACTCCCCACTCAAACTTCGTATCAGACAAGATTATCCCTTTGCTCTTGGCGTACTCGCTTGCTTTTTCAAAAATCATTATGCTGTTATCGTGCACGAATTCAGCTCGCTCGGCGCCAAGGATACCCACACACTTCTCAAGGCTGATATTCTCATCGTGTGTTCCCCTCTCGGCCTTGGTAGCCGGCGTAAAGACAGGTTCCGGCAATTTTTCGCACTGGCGCAGGCCAGATGGCAGCTTCTGTCCGCAAATCGTCCCGCTTGCCTTATATTCCTTCCAGCCCGAGCCGGCCAAGTAGCCTCGCACCACGCACTCGATCGGCAAAACATCGACCTTTTTAACCAGCATACTTCGCCCTGCAAGCCGGTCTTCGAAATCGCAAAATGGTGTTGGAAAATTACTTACATCAGCGCTTATCAGATGATGCTCAATCTCATCACCGAGAAAATCAAACCAGAAAAGCGAAATCTGCGTCAGGACAATTCCCTTACAAGGTATTCCGTTAGCCATAACTACATCGAAGGCGCTTATCCTGTCGGTCGCAACTATCAGCAGCTTGTCGCCAAGGTCGTATATGTCACGAACTTTACCTCGAATCGGCTCAACTCCGGCTATATTTGTCTTCAAAACCGTCTCCATAATAATCCTTTCCATTGAGTCATTTAGTCTCTTCGTTTTCTATTCTCGAATCAATATACGCAAATATTTTTTCTTTAACCCGTTCGACATCGCCGGTTTTTGGTAATAAATCAATCAGCATCTCCAAAAATTTGCGCTGCCTTATTCGTTTTAGCGTTGCGGTGAAGTTCACATCATAAACCCATCCAAGCTGGCAGAGTTTCATATCGTTTAGTGTTCGCAGCCTGTTGTAAGCTATCTGTTGACCACGCAGAACCTTTTCGACTATTTCGTCCGAGTACCCCGGCTCATCCGGGAACTCCAGCCCCAGCTTGAAGTGTTCTGGGTTTTCCTTGTATTGTCTGAAGTATTCTGTTACCACATAGAGCACATCTATCTTATCAGCATCTCGCATCAATTTCGAAAACAAAAGGAACTGGCCGTCTAAATTCTTCGGCAGCTCTTTTCGTCCGTGATATTCAATTGCTTTCTCTATCAATTCTCTTTCTCTTTCCTCTACCTCCTCAAGCACTTTCTTCCGGCGAAGGACCTCTAAGCCAAGCAGGCAATGATTTATACTTTTGGGGTCGTTGTATGTTCGGTATCTGACAAACTGCTCGAATCGCCCGATATCGTGAAAAAGCGCTATCACCTCCGCTATTCGCCTCTGGTTGTCTGACAGATTTAGCTGCTCGGCTAAATACATCATTTCTTTGCATGTCCGCCGACTGTGCTCTTCCTTGAGCTTCAAATTGGCATTTACAAACTCATCATCGCCGTAAAAGCCAGCCACATAATTGTTAAACCAGGCCCTGAAATTCTCAAGCTGCTCTTGCTTCATAGTGTCTTGACCTCCTGACAAGCAATTTTTTAACCCGAATTTTTCATAAAATCCGTATTATATATTCTATAATCATTCACCTCAGGTATAATACAATCCAAACAGGTAATAGTCAAAGGAGCAGAATAATGCCAACAGTAAAAGACATTATAGTCAGAAAGCCCACGGAAGAAGAGGCCAAAACTTGCAAGGTCTGGCCGGTCTGGAAATGCCAGCCCAGCACCTTCGACTGGGCATACACAGAAAAGGAAACCTGCCTTCTTATTGAAGGCAAAGTGACGGTAACAGACGGCAAAGATTCGGTAAGCTTCGGGCCGGGCGACCTTGTGATTTTCCCGCAGGACCTCGAATGCACCTGGCAGGTTACCGGAGCAGTAAAGAAACATTACAATTTTGGCTGAAAAAATTTTGAATCTCGCCCGGATTCAAATTTTCCGTACGGCGAGAGTGTAGATTGGTCTTCGGTCTTTCAGATATTTTCTTTCATAGTTGGTGCCGGTATCTTCGCCGGGGTTGGCGCCTGCGGCAGGGAGAAATTCAATTTTCTGGAGTTTCCCACGATTGTCAGTTATCAGTTGCTTTATTTGTTCGAAATAATCGGCGTGGTCAGTAGCAATTCTTATTCGGCCCTTGGCCTTTAAGCAGCGGAGCAGGTGCTCCAAATTGGGGGGGCAGAAGAATCGCCTTTTATGATGTCGTCTTTTCGGCCAGGGGTCGGGGAAATAGATGTGGAAACAGTCGATGGAGTTGTCGGGGACAAAGTTGGCTAAAAAGGTAGTGGCATCGGTGCGTACTATCCGCACATTTGTCAATCCCCCTCGGCCTATACGGTCAACAGCATAGCGGTAGTATTTGTTGGCCTGTTCGATGCCGAGGAAATTCACATCTGTCTGAATTTTTGCCTGGTTTAACAGAAAGGTTGCTTTGCCCGTACCAATTTCGATATGGACCGGGCCGGAACGTCCGAAAATCCTGACGAAGTCGATTTTGCCACCCAAATCTTCGGGCTTTAGTGAGACTGAAGGATAATCTTTTAATCTTCGAGCCATATTGTCCCTTTGCGTTCTCAAAAGGCACAGAAACATAGATTCGATGACACTATTATACAAAAAGTAGGGGCTTTAGGTAAGGTCTGGGATGGTCGTTTGTTTGTATCGT
>Ga0315548_1000545_pt1 | contig 34729 bp, 30 predicted proteins | sample SalMarSW160110MG_2_FD_202540 | JGI IMG/M metagenome (GOLD analysis project Ga0315548, IMG submission 202540) | Salt marsh sediment microbial communities from the Plum Island Ecosystem LTER, Massachusetts, United States - Salt Marsh Sediment SW1601-110 ... | reverse complement strand
CAGAGCAACGCCGTGGCGACAGGTCCTCGGCACCGCCGATGTCTTCATACAACCTCAGCCAACCACAACTTTCAATGCTCTGTTGCTGGAAGCAATGAGTGTCGGAGCCGCCGTAGCAGCCTGCAAAGGCGGAGTTGACGATTTGATCGTCGAGAACGAGACCGCCGTTATATTTGATACGAACGATGAGCTTAGTATTTTCGGTGCCCTGCAACTGCTGCTCAGCAGACGTGAGTTTTCTCGTAAAATCGCCGGCAACGCACAGGAATATTTGAGAAAAAACCACACCGTCAGCAGTATGATATCATCGTTCATACAAATCTATAACGAAGCATAACAGTGATTTATCAGCTTTAATCGAACATCTGCTCAATATCCCGTCTTTACAGACTCGAAAAAAAGCGGTCGAATTCATATTTATATTTTCTGTAACGAAAAATCATTTTTCGAGTCTATAAAAACAATATGATTATAATCATTACAAACAACAGCTTTGGTCTCAACTTATTCAATTCATAAATCAAGGAGGCCGAATATGCAAAGCGATAAAATAATGATTCTTATTCTAATGCTTGTTTGCCCGGCTGTTGCACCGTTATGTTTTGCCGGAACGTCAAACCGGCAACCAGAAGCGGACGAATTGCTAACCAAATACGTCAAGACACTTGAGTCGGTTCGCTCTTTTATTGTCAAATCTGAAAGCACTGTTGAGCACCAATGGCAATATAGCAGGAATTGGCGTGAGCCGGGATTTAGGGGCCGAGGACACAAAGGTACGACTTATGAACGTCTGGAAATCCGAACTGATGGTGAACGTTTACATGAACGCTCGTACAAATGGGGACAAATCAGCACCAGTTTTCCGTCCGTATCTAAAGATCAGCCGACATACAATTGCAGAAACTATGCTAATGGTGAACTGTATCGGCACTCCATGCATGTGTATCCGGATTCTTCGGGAGGATTAGTCATGCTGAATAAACCGCAGAGCTATAGCCTCGGCGGTGTTGAGAGAAGGCTTCAGGGCTATGTTGTTCAGACTCACGAGCGAGTTGACTCAGTTTTGAGCAGGACTAAGAGCATCTCAGTACGCCCGGGGACCGCAAAGATTGGTGATTCCGATTGCTATGTGATAGACGCCGAAACGGACTGCGGCAGAGTTACCGTTTGGATAGACCCTGCACATGGCTACCACCTGGCGAGGGCGGAAGTTAAAGCCACAGAGGGTGACCTTTATTTTGGCAAACCGCTGAACAAAGAGCAGGTCATAAGCAACCACATCGAGATTCGTCGATTCGAAAAGGTGGACAGTATCTGGATTCCTATGGAAGTGGAAGCTGTCATTGAAAACCACTATGGTCCCGGCAGCTATTCAATGTCAAAAGAACGCTACAAGCGCACTGAGGTCGTACTGAATCCTGACCATAATGACCTGGACTCTTTTGATAATCCTCTGGAGAATCCGGAGAATGATCCGCTGCTTATAAATGGAACAATGGTTCATATAGCAGATGTGCCGGATAGATATAAATGGCAGGACGGCAAAGTTGTGGATGCAAACGACAAGGTTATCATAGACTTTCGTAAGAAGGCCTCCGAGGGAGGTAATAACGATGCAAATCCCTAAAAGAATAATCAAACTTTAATCCACACAGATTTACATATTGCATCTAAAAATCCCGAAGAAGGACTTGACAGGGGTTTTGTTTTGATGTAACTGATTATTCGTACAGGGATGATATTAAAGCAAAAAAGGAGTGCCAAGATGCGAACCAGACAAATCCTTCTAATAATCACACTTACAGGAATCAGCATAATCGGCCATGGCTGCATCGCCGCCGCAGTCGGTATCGGGGCCGCCGGAGCCGCCGGTACTATCGCGTACATCAAGGGCGACCTGGAAGCGATAGAAGCGGAGGACCTCGATGTCGTTTATGAAGCGGCTATAAAAGCGGCCGGGGAGCTTGAGCTAAGAGTATTCTCCAAAACAAAGGATGCCCTGACGGCTACGATTTACGCCCGCGACGCAGAGGATAAAAAAGTTACTATAACACTTAAGAGAACGACCGAGCAAACAACCAAGCTTTCCATTCGTATCGGCACTTTCGGAGATGAAACCAAATCAAGACTCATATATAAAAAGATATGCGATAACCTTCTGCGCTAAAAGTCAACAGTGGCGGGGGAGGGAAGTAATCAGGTCAATTCAATATCAACAGGCTTCTGTAAAAGCGAGTCGTCGGCGACCAGTAAAGAGCCGAGGCGGATAGCCTCATCAAGAGCAGAATGATGTTTCTCGATATCGCCGTGTTCGTCAATTTGATTGACAAATAAACCGGCGACATATTTTACCTGGAGTGAATCGAAATATGCCTTCATCGTTCTACGGACGCTGTCGAATTGTTTGGTGCTCTTCGAGCCGCCAACAGCGATAACCATCGCACGGCGATCGCGTTCGGAACTGAACAACTGTTTTTTGAGAACGTATTGATGCGCCCAAAGGCACTGGCCGCGATCGATTAGCATCTTGGCCTGGGCGCAGACGGTCATAAAAAATATCGGCGTTGCGAAAATCAGACGGTCGGTATTAAGCAATTTTTCAAGGAGCTGCTGATAATCATCTTCCACTACGCATCTGCCCGTAGCGTAACAGGCGTTGCATTCAGTGCACGGGCCGACGTTGTAATCGGTCAAATGAATATATTCAATCCGGGCGCCCGCTGATTCGGCGCCTTCCAAAGACCGGCGTAAAAGGAAATCACTGTTACCACCGGCTCTCGGGCTGGTTGAAATTCCAAGCACTTTTACAGACATATAAAAATCCTAAAACAGTTTTATACCGGATTATCGCCCCTGCAGGAAGAATATTATGCGGCAATAGTTTCACTCCACAACAGGCATGATACTTTTTCGGGAAGACCTGGGCGATTGCGGCGTTCCGAAGTCATAAGACGAGTTACGCCCCAGTCTCCAGGTTTGCCCGGTCTGCGTGTCGATAACGAATACGGCAAGCTCGTCGGTCCCCGCGGCGCAGCATTCGTACCTTCCCCTGTTATTATTCCCGCCGGAGGCACCAAGGGCCAGAAACAGGCACAAGGCCAGCAAAAAACCGACGGCTACACTGGAAAAATTAATGTCCCATTTTAACATGTTTTTTTTGCGTTCCATAACTACGGCCCCTCGAATTTTATTTCTTATTTTCTGGTAGATAAATGTAATATTATCGGTTCGGATGTCACACTTCAAACTTTTTTTCCGCGTAAGTTCAGAGATGGCATAGGCTAATATCGCACGTCCAAAATAATTCAAGATTTCAAATATCTCATGTCGATTATTAATATTGTTATGAACAAATGGGTGGCTCTGGATAATGACCAATAGGGCCATGTTAGTTCGAACTTATTTTGTCTATTCTTTGTATTTGCACACATGTCAGAACGTAAACCTGGCAAAATAAGCAAGGGCTAAAGAAAAAAACGGAAAGAGCCACATGAATAAAGGGAGAGTCGCAAGGCTCTCCCATTTTTTTATTTCCATAATTTAACATTTCACATCTGTTCTCAATCGCAGGTATTTTTCATCCCAATTAGGTAAGTTCTAAAAACACAGCCTGTGTTATACCGGAGTAATATTAGGCTTGAGATTCAAAACGGAGTTCTTGACAGAGGTTATGACGGGTCGTATGATTTGCAGATAAGAAAATTTTATTTGGAGCAGAAAACATGGCTGAAGCAGAAAAGAGCTGGGAAAAGCGATTATCAGGCGAGCCGGACGAACTGACAGTCAATTTCGTGGAGTCACTCTCGATAGACAAGCGTCTGTACAAATATGATATAGTCGGGTCGATCGCCCATGCGCAGATGCTGGCCGAGCAGAAGCTGATTACCAAAGATGAATTAAGACAGATAAAAGACGGGCTTATCCAAATCAGTGAGGACATTTCGGCGGGGCGGTTCAAATTCGAGAAGAAGTATGAAGATATTCACATGGCAATCGAGACCGCACTGGTCGAAAGAATCGGCCCGGCCGGCAAGAAACTTCATACCGGAAGAAGCCGCAACGACCAGGTAGCAACCGATATCCGACTCTGGATGCGGGACGAAATAGAGATTCTGCAGACCAGGATAACGCTGCTCCAAAAAGCGTTCGTAAAATCGGCGGGAAAATATACCGACGACATTATGCCGGGCTATACCCACCTCCAGCGCGCCCAGCCGGTATCCGTCGCATCTTATCTGTTAAGTTTCGTCGAGCGGTTCGAGCGTGATTATATTCGCCTGAAAAACTGTAAAATCTTATTGAATATATCGCCGTTGGGCAGCGGGGCGATCGCCGGCTCGACGCTTCCGCTGGACCGTAAAAATACAGCCGAGCAACTTGGCTTTTCAGATATCGGATATAACAGTATCGATGCGGTCGGCGACAGGGATTTTTGTGCTGAGTTCATTTTCGATTGCGCCCTGACAGCTACACATCTTTCGAACCTGGCCGAAGATTTGATACTCTTCTGCTCCAATGAATTCGGATTCCTGTGGATTGACGATGCATACTGCACATCTTCGAGCATGATGCCGCAGAAAAGAAACCTCGACGTGGCCGAACTAATACGCGGCAAAACCGGACGTGTTTACGGTTCTTTGATGGCGATGCTGACGATTCTCAAGGCCCAGCCGTCGGGCTATAACCGCGACCTGCAGGAGGACAAGGTTCATATTTTCGCCGCAGCCGATACCGTCGAAGCCTGTCTGGATATGGCATGTGCGATAATTTCACACAGCAGGTTCGATACGAAACTTATTGCAGACGGTTTGAACGAAGGATTCCTGGATGCCACTGCATTAGCCGAGTACCTGGTTGGAAAAGGGACTGCATTTCGCCGGGCGCACGGCATTGTCGGCTCTCTGGTCGCCGAGTGTGAGAAGCAGAATAAAAAACTAAGCGAGCTTACTTTGGATGAACTCAAACAACAGTGTGACGTAATCGAAGCGGACGTATATGAAAGTCTCGGTGCGGTAAAAGTCGCCGACAAATATATCACCGAAGGTGCGGCCGGACCAAAACAGGCGAAAAGACAGATCGAATATTGGACCAAACAGTTGGGACAGCGATGAGCGCGACCGAAGATGAAATAACCGGCTGGTTCGCACGCCAGAGTAAATTACCCAAAGAAGATTTTCCCATCGGAATCGGCGATGATATGGCACAGATTAGATTCGGCAACGAATCCGTCCTTGTTACTACGGACATGCTGCTGGACGGCGTGCATTTCGACCTGAGAAAAGCAACTTTGAAACAAATCGGATACAAGGCCATGGCGGTCAGCCTGAGCGATTGTGCGGCGATGGCAACGATACCCGTTGCCGCAGTGGTATCGGTCGGTCTGCCCGCAGGTTTCGGCGCCGAAGAACTAAAAGAGCTTCACTCAGGCATTATCGAAGCGGCAGAGAAATTCAGTTGTCCCCTCGTAGGAGGTGACATTACGAGCTGGAAAAGCGAAAATCCGTTCGTAATAAACGTTGCAATGCTCAGCAAGCCGGCGAAAAACGAGCCGGTAAAGAGGTCCGGCGCAAAGGTCGACGACAGCATTTGCGTAACAGGCGCGCTGGGCGGTTCCGGATTCGGAAAACACCTAAAATTCGTACCGAGAATTAAAGAGGCGTTAAAAATCGCCCAAACGGTAAAAGTAAATTCAATGATTGATATCAGCGACGGACTCGGCATCGATTTAAACCGAATCTGTCGGCAAAGCGGAGTCGGCGCCGTTATAGAAGAAGCACGGATACCAATTTTAAACGAAGCAAAGAAAACCGATAATCCGCTTGACTGCGCCCTGAACGACGGCGAAGACTTCGAGCTGCTTTTTACCCTCTCGCAAAGTAACTGCAGGAGCTTGTTTGAAAAGTGGGACCATCCTACACCGATAACTCAAATCGGAACTATTACCGATACCGAAAAAATTCAAATGAAGTCCTCGGACGGCGGAACTTGCGATTTGGATATAAAAGGATACGACCACCTGATAAATTGTTAGCTCCATACATAGAAACGGTTACAAAATAATGCAGAAAAATTCCACAACAATTTCCAGATCGCCGGAAGAGACCATCGAGCTTGGCCGAAAACTCGGTTCTCAATTTAAGGGCGGTGAAGTAGTTGCGATTTGCGGGCCGCTGGGCAGCGGCAAAACACACCTTATCAAAGGAATCGCCGCCGGTATAGGCGCCAAAGACAGCAAAAGCGTTAACAGCCCTACGTTCGTGATAGTCAACCAATACCTCGGAAGACTGGATATTTATCATATAGATGCTTATCGGCTGGACAGCGTTTCCGAGTTCGAGATGCTGGGCTTCGATGATTTCTGCTATCCTGATTCGGTCGTTCTGATAGAGTGGGCCGATAAAGTCGAAGCTGCTTTAATATCCATAGACTATATAAAAATAGAGCTCGAGCACAGCGGTACAACCACCAGAACAATACATATCAAAAATACACCCGAATACATCAAATTTTGACGAATCTCACGTACCCGCGTAACCGAAACGACCGTGCAAGGGTGAGAAAATAACAGGGCTGAATATTTAGCGCCTCTTTTTTATTTCGCACCCCAATAATTTTGCATCCTCATTTTTATTTTCTATATTTTGTACGGACGCTTATACAGCTTACACATAAAAAAATCCAAGGTGTTTTTCGGACTTATGAATTCAGGTTTTGTTGTGAGGTAAACATATGAATCAATAATTGAAGTAATGTCTTGTGGGTTATTGTTTAAAATTCATTATTATCGGGAGGATTTACAGCACACATAAGAGCATAGACATGTTTAAGTCGTGTATCGATTGAGTCGATACTCAAATTATCGGAGAAAACTACATCGGATGTTGAGGTTTTTATCAAACAAATCTTTATCTGAAAAGGGGCAAAAAATGAAAGCTAAAAAAGGTTTTACATTAGTTGAAATTCTAATCGTCGTGGTCATTCTGGGTATTCTGGCGGCAGTCGTTATTCCCCAGTTTACCGAGGCCAGCACCGAAGCCAAAACTTCAAGTCTGTGCACGGATTTGCAGACGATGCGTTCACAAATCGAGCTGTATAAAATTCAGCACAACGACAACCTGCCCGGCGTTCTCAATGGAACACACACAGGCGCCGCCGGTTTTGAGGCATCTCTGACAGGACAGACTGATATTTACGGAGTGGTTGGTACCGATTACGGTCCATATATCCAGAAGGTCCCGACAAACCAGTTCAACGACCTGGCTACTATTCGTACTGAAGCTGGTGCCAGCACAGCAGGTGCAAATACAGCCGGCTGGGTTTTTAATACCGATACCGGTCAGTTTCATGCTGATACTGCTGATCATTCGGGTCTATAATGATTATTTGAAATATGGTATGTCGCAAAAGGATTGAAGCGGCAGATTCCAGCGAAAAAAACAAAGAAACAGGCTGACCACGCTGAGGTAATTGCCGTAGGCTGGTCAGCCTTTTTGATGAAAGTAAAAAATGTCATTCCCCCTAAGGGGAAATCTAAAAAACATATCGCACTGTGGATTCCCGCTTTCGCGGGAATGACAAGGCGTGTAGGACGAAAGGATAAAAAAATGAAAAAGGCACGAGCTTTCTCACTTGTTGAGATTCTCATAGTAGTAGTACTTTTGAGCGTGCTTGCGATAGTTATTATCCCGATGGTTTCCGGCAGTACCATATCGGCAAAACAAAGCGCCCTTGCTACGGATTTAAGTCTGCTTCGCAGGTTTATCCTGGTTTACAAGTGCCATCATCTCGAGGTCGGTCCGGGCTATCCGAACGGCCAGACGAGTGCGGCACCAACCGAACAGACCTTTATCGACCAGGCAACGTTGTCGAGTAACAGTGCAGGGCAAACGGCTGCAATAGGGACCGCCGGATTCGAGCGTGGCCCGTATATGCAGAAAATACCGATGAATCCTTTAAATAAGAAAAGTTCAATTCAGATGCTTGCCAACGGCGAAGATTTTCCGGCCGCGGGCGACGACAGCCACGGCTGGATATACAAGGCCGAGACATCTGAAATACGGGCGGATTTGGGCGGAACGGATAACAACGGCATGCTTTACTATGAGTATTAATGCGAAAAAACATTGCAGTGGAAATCGGCAGGGATTCACTCTCGCCGAAGCGATGATGGCAGTTGTCGTACTGAGTATTGCGGCCGCCGGTGTGCTGCTTCCTTTTTCAAGCGGAGCGGCAGTGCGGGCCGAAGGAATGCGCAGGACTTTGGGCGCGAGGTTGGCAAGCAATTTAATCGAGCAGATTGTGGCAAGGCCTTTCCACGATCCCGACGGCAGTGATTATGATTATAATCCCGGACCGGACGCGGGAGAAACAACTGTCGAAGAATTCGACAACCTTGACGATTTTCACGACTACCAGGAGGCACAGGGCCAGGTAAAGGATGCCGACGGAATAATATTTACGGATCCGGCTTATGTCAACTTAAGCAGGAATGTAACATGTGAATATGTAACAGTGCCGCAACAGCCGTTGCAGAGCGAGCCGGAAAAATGCAATTACATCCTTGTTTCAGTATGTGTGTATTACAACGGCAAACCGATTGCAGCCGTTAACCGGCTTGTGAGCGAATAACAAATTGTAGCGCAGAGAGAACGGAAAGAAAAAATGTCTGATATGAGATGCAAAAAGGGTTTTACTCTTGTTGAGCTGCTTGTAGCCATGATTGTTACAGGCATCGTTCTGTCTGCGGTCGCTACGTTGGCTTTTGCTCTTAGCACGGCTACGAATTCCACGGAAGATGTGAGCACCAGGCAGGCCCAGATACGTTTTGCAACGCTGAGAATCCAGGAGTTAATTCGACACGGCAAACTTATTTGCTCGGCAGGCGACGATGATGTGGCCCTCTGGAGGGCCGATGAGAACAACGACGGAAATATCAATATCGGCGAATTAATTTACATCGAAACGGGACCCGAGAGGGATCATCTGCAACTTTGCGAATTTCCTTCCTCCGAGGGCTCCGTAATAAATATCGCCTCTATCGGCGCTATTTCAACCGACTGGTGGTCTGCGTACAGCAGTAATGTCGAATATACGCAAATAGTGCCTCAATGCAGTAATGTTCAGTTTGAGTTCGATGTACCACCGCCGGAGAGTAAGTTCTTAACTATAACATTCGATCTTCTTGAAAACAAAATCACTCACAAATATCAGATAACAGCCGGGATTCGTAGTTGGGCCGGTAACCTGCTCAACGAAGGCAATATTGTAAGTGACGACGATTAATATGAATATAAGGTACAAAAAAACGGCCGGAAAAGGTGCAGCACTACTCGTAGTGCTGTTTATCGTTATGGTAATAACCGTTCTGTCGTTGGGTTTCCTTTCGAGAAGTGACGTCGAATTGGCCTGCGGCACGAATATGGTAACCAGGACAAAGATGGATTATCTGGCCGAATCGGGACTGGAACACGCCAAAGGATTGATTCTGAATCCGCAGGATATCAGTTCGGAATACTGGACGGGAGGATCAGGCCAGCAATTGGTGACGGGAAGCGACGAATATTATGATCTGGAAGTATTAAGAGATCCTAACGATAACTGCAATTATAATATAGACTGTAATGCCTACCGGTTTACCATGGGCGAATTGAGCGGTTTCAGCGGTGTTCGGGCGAATCTGCGACTCGATCCCTGTATAACACTCTGGACGGGAGCCAATACGGTAATTTCAAACGGGATTACAATCAACGGCGATGTTTTTTGTAACGGCTCCCTCACAAACGCTGGTTCAATCGATGGCGATGTATTTGCTAATTCGCTGATCGGCGATATAACCGGCCAAAGATATGCCATTAGTAAGCTTTCACTTGACTGGCCCGAACTTACAATTGAAGGTTTCACCTCAAATTACAGCGTAGATACCATAAGCTCCGGCAGTATTTCCGGACAAACAAGAGGCTCTTTTGATCCTGTACGAATATGCTATCGCGGAAGTGATTTGGAACTTGCCGGTAATGTACAGATCAACAGTATGCTGCTTGTCGATGGTGATTTGGTTATAAGCAACAATACAAACATAATCACGGCGGCGAAAAATCTGCCTGCATTATTTGTGACAGGGGATTTGATAACAGAGGCCGGCGGTGAGCTGCAAGTAAACGGTCTGGCTGTAGTCAATGGAAATATGCCTGTTAGTGCCGGCTTGGCCGATGTCAGCATCTTAGGCGGATTATTTGTCCAGGGGGCTGTTTACGAAGCCACGTCGGACTCGTCCGGCAACGGTAACGAAGGCCGATTGTATGGCGGCACAACCTGGTTGCCGACATCTGGGAAATTTAACGGTGCTGCGAGCTTCGACGGATCAGATGATAAAATTGAGAACGATGACTCGATACCCGCTTCGTTAAACGGGCTATCCGCAATTACATTATCGCTTTGGGTCAAATCCGACGTGACATACCAGAATCGCGATATTCTGTTTACTTGCGAACCAACAGGTGCCGATGAGGAGCTTGGTATCAGGTATGACCGTAGCGGGGCCTCCGGGGGCGGCGTTAGCGGAATAAAAGCATCTATTAAAACAACATCCGGCTATACTCAAATCGAAAGCTCGTCTTATGTGCAGACTATTTCCTGGCAGCATCTTGCACTTACATGGCAAGACGACCCCAATGATCCCAACGATTCTAATTTGAAATTATATATTGATGGAAATCTCGATAGTGACCTGCAATACGACAGCGGTCCTGTATCCGGAGTCATTACAGGAATACAGAAATTGATGCTTGGCTGCGGAACCATGAACAAGTACTGGGACGGCTTGATGGATGACGTTCGTATCTATAGCCGTGCACTAACTGCACCTGAAATAAACGACATCTACGGCGGCGCTGCAGTTTCAGATACTGACCTTATCTTATACTGGAATTTTGACGAAAGCGGAAGCAGTATTACTATCACCGCAGCGCCGTCAAAAACGGCAATAAATATATGGTCAGATGATGGTGACATAGAAAAATGGGGGCAGGCTGCGGGAGCGTTTTTCAGAAGTATTGAAAGAAAATAAAGGTGTTCTCCAATGACCGGTAAAATTGTATTTTTCTTGCTTTATCGGTCAATAACGGTGAACCGTGTTTATCGGCCTTTATATGCGATGACAGGAAAAATCCAAAATATGTTAATAGCGCAAACGACAATCCAAAACTCTCTCCGGATGCGAAATTGATCTGGAAGTTTTTGTCGTATCATTTTAACGATTTTACTGATTCTGATGACCATAACAGTGGAAAGTATGAGAAATGACAGTTATATCGCTATGTTTACATACATCAGGCCGATTACGGAGAGAGTTGTAACGCTCGTTTGCGGGCTTCTGGGAGTCAGATAATATCAAAAGGCATATTCAGGGGTTTATATTGACGGCAGGCCTGGTGAAGAACCATCTTCAAGATGACGAAAAAGAGATGAGAGATAGGTGTTGAAAATGTTCAAATATAGAAAAGGGAGGTTGTACAAAATGCGGAATTCGAAAAGTACACCAGCCTTGTTGCGAGATCCGTATCTTAACGGTCACGCCGGATTTAGCTTAGCCGGCACAAGAAGCGGCTTTACTCTGATAGAGATAATCATTGTGATTGTGATTCTTGCCATTGCGGCAATGACAGCGATACCCCTGATGAGCTCGGGCGGTAGTGTGCAAATCCGCTCCGCGGCTAATATGATCGCCGCCGATTTGGAGTATGCCAAAAGCATGGCAATCAGCAGGGGACAAGATTACTCTGTTGAGTTTACTCCGAGCAACGAAAGTTACTGCATAAAAGATAAAAACGGCACTATTATAGACCACCCCGTGAAAAAGGGATTTGATTACATTATAAGTTTTCAGAATGACAGCAGACTCAACAAGGTCGATATTACCAATGTCAATTTTAATGGAACTTTTGGCGTTAAATTTGATTCCCTTGGCAGTCCGGACTACGGTGGTACTATAAATTTAAATGCGAACGGACCGACGGCGACGATTACGGTGGAACCTGTTACAGGATATATCTCAATAAGTAACTGACAGGGAAAGAGAATTAATGATAAGTTTAGGTTTTAAAACCCGTGACATCAGACCGATAGGATTGGACATTGGTCATCATTCTATCAAGATGATTCAACTTGCCGTTTACGGAGAGCAGATAACCGTTCTTGCCGCGGAAGAAGCTCGAATCGAACCGACAAACGGTGACGAACAGGAAAGGAATAATTACATTGTATCGGCAATAAAAGATATGCTTGCGAGGGGAAACTTCCACGGAAAAAATGTTGTGTCCTGCCTGCCCAGCGGCGATTTGAAAATCACGAGCCTGCGGTTAACCGAAACGGAGGGAGAGAAGACCGAGCAGGTCTTAAGACGTGAGGTTGTTCAGCGTTTCGGGCTCGAGCCGGATAAAGATGCGATGGATTATATAATTGCCGGAAATGTTCGGCAGGGCGACGAGATTAAAAACGAGCTGATTTTGTTTGCAACAAACAATGAAATAGTAAAAAGCCACATTGAGATACTCGAGGCGGCGAGCCTTAGACCGATTGCCATAGATACGATTCCATGCGCCTTATTCAGGAGTTTTGAGAGATCGCTCAGACGTCAGGAAGACAGAGAATATGCAGTCATTTTTATAGATGTAGGAAGCTGTTATACGACCGTGGTCTTCGGCCGCGGCGGTGAAATTTGCTTTGTAAAACAGATAAAAATCGGTGCGGGAAATTTCAATCGGGAAGTTGCGTCGAAATTGAATATCAGCAACAGTGAGGCCGAGATACTGCGAGGGCAGCTCCAGGCGGAATACGGCCCTGCGATGCCAAAGCAGCATCCGGCCATGCAGGAATCCGCTGAAAGCACGCAGAAAATAGATGCTTCAACTCGCCAGGTAATGATTGACGGGATAAGTAAAATTGCAGATGAACTGGCAAAAGAGATATCACTGTGCCTGAGGTATTATACCGTGACATTCAGGGGCAGACGCGTAGAGCGGGCGGTTCTCACAGGAGGAGGGGGCTATGAAAAGATTTTACTCGATGTCCTGCGACGGCAACTGACGGTGGGTATTGAAGTCGCCCAGCCCTTAAAAGGTTTTGACCTGTCAAAAGAAAGGGCGAATCTGAATTTTTACGGTGACAGACGAGGTCTTTTATGTGAATGGGCGGTTGCCGTAGGACTGAGCCTGAAAGGATGGCACGGTTCCGGGACAAGCGAAATAGAAGTCAAACAAAAAGTACCGGTGGATTACGACAGAAGAAGCAGGGTAGGAGATCGTTATGAAAGAAATTGATTTCCTTCCGGAATGGTACATAAGCGGCAGAAAACGTCAGATAAGCTACCGCACACAATATTTTATATTGGGCGGCATATTTACACTAATGGTGGTATGGAATTTTGTTACCTCATACTCGACGTCGAAAGCCAGGGCCCAGACTATACAAATGACTACTAAACAGACACAAGCTGAAAGAGTATCGGCCAAATTAACCGAATTGAAAAATGAAATGAATACGTATCACCAGAAAGAAAATCTGGTTGAAAAAATCGATTCGAGAATCGACGTGGCGAGTATCTTGGCTGAACTGAGCTATCTGATCGACGAAAGAATCGTCCTTAGCAAAATTGAGCTTACCTCCGAGAAATTTGAGGACAGGCAAAACACGGCATCAGCCCGGCAAACAGCCGGAGTAGTAAGAGCGGTGCAACCCAATTTTGGTGCTAACTTCGACGTTCCGTCAGGTGATGTGCGATTCAAGGTAACGATCGCCGGTGTGGCCGCAGATGCAAGTGATGTAGCAACCTTAATATGCAAGATGGAAAATTCACCATACTTTTGTCAGGTTATTCTGTCCTTTTCGAGAAATACGGATATTAAGAGCAAAGCTGGTAATACATTAAATCCGCAAACAGATTATACACCGGAGTCTCTGATCACAGTCAAAGATGAAAGTAAATCCGAGAAAAATATTCAGGTCAGTACTTTCGATATAAATTGTTACCTGGCCAATTATCGCGAACAATAAAAAATTGGAAACAAATATTTTGATTCGAGAAAAACAACAACTAACGATATGTCTTATAGCAGCGGCTGTAATCGGCGGATTTACGCTATTCAGATTTCTTCCTCTGCACAAGAAGAGCAAAGCTGTCAAACAGACAAAATCTGCGCAGACGCTGATTATCGCCAAAGGTATTTCAGACAGTGAACAACTGCCGGTGTTCACTCAACAACTGCTTGGCTTAAAAACCAGGCTAAGTAATTTTGAAGCCAATATACCCGAGGAAAGGGCGCTCGGAGGATTTGTGCACAAAATTGCCGAATTGATGAATCAGCATAATCTTAAAGAACAGGAGATAGCCCCCCACACGGAAATAGAAACCGATGGACTCAACTGCATACCGGTGAGCATACAATGCAGGGGGGGATTAACACAGATATTTCAGTTTTATCGGCAGTTACAGGAGCTGGACAGACTGATTCGCGTTCAACGAGTAAAGCTGACAAATGATAGTGATTTTATCGGCGAGGTCGGCATGAAGACCGATGTAGTCATCTATTACAGAACAGATACCAGGAATGGATAACAATATCGGTCACAACCAAACGAAGGGCACAGATGAGACAGAACATAGTAAATAACAGTAACGGCACTAAAAGGATTTTAAGTTACCTGGCTGCTGAGAAGAAAAAGGCCACGCTGGCGGTGTGTTTGATTGCGCTGATGGCTTTTATGTGGGTCAGAGTTTTCTTCAAAAAACCACAGGCCGCCGAAGGAGCGGCAATACCGGGTCAGACGGAAAAGGAACAAAGCTCGAATCCGGCATTAAAAATATCATTTATAGAGTTGCCCGAAGTTGTCGGTCGTAATGACGTAATTTCCAGAAACTTTTTTGCCTCAAACGGCTGGCAAAATTTCAACGGACAGGGGAAAAATATAGTCAGTATAGAAGAAGTAAACGTTGTTCCAGGTGATGTAATGGAAAAAGTCATAAAAAAAGTCGTACAGAAGCTAAAGCTGGAAGCAATATGGATAGGAGAGAATCCAAAAGCTTATATCAACGACAAAGTACACTCGGTCGGAGACACGTTACTTGTTAGTGACGGCGCCGACCAGTATGAATGTGAAGTAGTTGAAATTGAAGATAATACGGTATTAATTCGATGTGGAAAAGCGGAAGTAAAGTTAAAACTAAAAAAAGTAACTGAAAACAGCGGATAGCCGAAACACTATGCGCAAAAAAGAAAAGGAGCCAAATTATGTATTATGAAAGAAACAACAAAATTAGAAGTTTATTTATGTGGGGCCTCGCACTGGTTGTGATAACAGTGTTCGCCTTCAGCGGCGCCGTGCAAAGCCGGGCTTTAGCCGGTAAGGCATCAAGCAGCTCCGAAGGTAGTAGAATCCCGGTATTCAACTGCGAAGAAGACTTTGGAATACGCAAAGCCCTGGCAATGCTCGGTAGTATGTGCCAAAAAAATATTGTGCCTTCACCGAGCGTCGACGGACAACTGGCATTCAGAAGTCTGAGGGATGTTACCTTCGAAGAAGCCATGGAAGCAATATTGGGCGAAAGCTTCGTATATGAGGCAAAAGGAAATCTGATCAAAGTATATACAAAGGAAGAATATAAAAAGATCAGGGAAAATCCGGAACGGATGATTTACAGGGTCTTTACGCTTTACTATATGAGCGCCGCCGAGGCGGTCAAGCTCATTACCCCGGTACTGAGCGGTGCCGGGAGCATTCAGGCCAGCTCACCCGTCGCGACGGTTGGAACGACCGGTGAGTCTATCACTACCGGTTCCGGTGGCGGTGATACGATGGCATTGAACGACACCATCGTTATCGTTGACTATCCTGAGAACATAGCAGAAGCTCAAAAGCTGCTTAAGGAACTGGATATTCGTCCCAAGCAGGTCCTTGTCGAAGCGACTATTCTTAGTGCGAATTTAACAGAAGGAATGAAATTCGGTGTTGACCTGAACTTTTTTAACGGAGTCAGCCTGACCGGTACAGACTCAAGCTCGGCCGATGCATATAATACCGCCGTTTCAGAGCAAACACCGCTTGAACAGATAGCTACCGGCGGTGCAGGGACACCCCTGGAAACATCAGGTTTCGCAACTATGGGTGGTAATGGATTGAGAATTGGAGTTACCAGTGGCGATATAGCGGCGTTTATCACCGCTCTGGAGACAGTCACCGATACGACAGTTCTTGCAAATCCCAAGATTATGGCGGTTAACAAGCAGCTTGGGCAGGTTTACATCGGTACTAAGATTGGCTATACATCGCAGACCACACAAACACAAACATCGACAACACAGGAGGTCGAATTTCTCGATACCGGTACCAAACTCTCTTTCAGACCTTACATAGGAGACGACGGTTATATTAGGATGGATATCCATCCCAAAGACAGTTCCGGTACCCTGAAAGAGAACGACATACCTGATGAGACTTCAACAGAGCTGGCGACAAATATAATAGTCAAAGACGGACAGACCATCGTTATAGGAGGATTGTTCAGAGACGTTATGGTTACCAGCCGAAGCCAGATTCCAATACTTGGCGATTTACCCCTTATCGGTGTGGTTTTCAGAGGGACAAGTGATACGGTAACACGTCAGGAAGTCATAGTCTTACTGACTCCTCATATTATCGAAACACCGGAAGATGCGAACAGTGATGCAAGAGTCGATGATGTGAAACGAAAGAGATTGGGAGCAACTAAAGAGCTGCAGTGGACAAGCAAAGCAAGATTAGCTGAAGATCTCTACTCACAAGCCGCCCAGCTCTATATCGAAGGTGATAGTGCCGGTGCGATTGGCAAGCTGGACATCGCCCTCGAACTTCGTCCGGCATATCTTGAGGCATTGAGGCTCAAAGAAAGAATCATTACGGAGAACAATCCGGACGAGGCCGAGAAGCTGGAAAGGAATATTCTGGAAAATATCGACCAGAAAGAAGCTTCCAACTGGCAAAGAAGATAAACAAGAGCAGTTAAAAAGTAATATGTTTGAGATTGCTTCGCTGTGCTCGCAATGGCAACACGCGATACGCACGAGGCAATATGATATGATTCTGGAGAAGCTGTTGTGAGATTTTCAAGAGGCATAGGGATATCAATCACATTAGTTGTGATATATTGCCTGCTTATCGTCTGCGTCGCCGAAGGACAAAACTTCGGCCCGGAAGAGGGCAGGCAATTCACCGGTCATTCACAACAAAGGGATTTCGTTGTGCCGGTGATTTACATTGCCGGGGGTGTGGGCGTGATTTTACTTGGTTGGTACTGGTTAAAGCTGGCCGGGATAATCACGTCCATAGCCAGGCATCTTAAGGACGACGATATCGATGCCATCGGCGCCGCCGGAGGTTTGCTTGCTCCTTTGAGAACCAAACAAATGAATAAATTATGCAAAGTCATAAGTGAGCGTCTCGACGGCTGTGATACCCGCGTTGCCGAGTATGAACAGCAAACAAAAGATCTCCGGATTAAAATCCAACTTTCACAAAGACGCGAAAAGAACACCGAGGCGATTATATACAGCATTCGCGATGCGGTTATCGTTATCGACGAGTTCGACAAGTTGCTGATGGCTAACGAAGCGGCCGGAAAACTTCTTAATTTCGACCACAGGAACTCACAACATATGCCGATCAAAGAACTCATAGACAACGACTATAATGAATTTCTGGATTTCCTAAGTCACAGCAGAAAGATAAAAGAGCAAGCAACGAGAAAAGAAATTGAGTTTTTAAAAGACAACACTCCGAGAACATACGACTGTATCGTCTCATGTATTTACGATTCAGGCCAGCAGGTCTGCGGGGCAGTGGCGGTATTGCATGATGTTACGAGAGAAAAAGAAATATCGAACTTGAAAAATGATTTCGTAAGTCATGTATCACACGAACTGAAAACACCGCTTGCCTCTATAACGGCCTATTCGGAAATGCTTGCCGACGGTGAGGCAAACGATGAAAAAACAAGAAAAGAGTTTTACTCGATTATACAGAATCAGGCAAAAAGACTGAACCGGTTAATTGAAGACATCCTGAATACATCCCGCATTGAATCAGGACTGATAAAGATAAACAAGGAGCCGATCAGTCTGACAATACTTATTGAAGAACAACTACAGATGATAAAAAGCTACGCTGAAGAAAAGGATATTACAGTTACCGGACAAAAACCAATCGTGTTCGACCAGGTGTACGTTGACAGAGACATGCTTTCACAGGTTATTATTAATCTGTTAAGCAACGCAATCAAGTACACACGTCCCGGAGGTACGGTGAAAATTGCAACCGAAGTTGACGAAAACGCAGAACTGATAAGAGTAAGTGTCACTGACACCGGAGTCGGTATTCCCGAAGATGAAATCGAACACGTCTTCGATAAATACTACAGGGTTGGTGCCAATAACAAGCAGGCAAAGGGGACCGGTCTGGGCCTGAACCTGGTCAAACAGATAATCGAAAAGATTCACAACGGCCGGGTCTTTGTTAAAAGCCGGGTCGGAGACGGAAGTACTTTTGGTTTTGAACTGCCTTTGGCAACCATGCAGGCTGTCGGGGGGGTATAAATATGGTTTGTGATTAGAGGGTGTCAAATCCTGTACATTCATGATTAATCTTTGGTGGAGGTAAAACAATGACAGGTAAGAAAGTTTTAGTTGTAGACGATGAGATACATATTGTCCATGTCGTAGCGATCAAGCTGCGTAATAATGGCTATGAAGTTATATCAGCGAGCAATGGTGCCGAAGCTTTTGAGCTGGCCTGCAAGAACATACCCGACATTATTGTCACAGACTTTCAAATGCCGGTTATGACCGGTATGGAACTCGTGGAGAAACTCAGAGAAAACGAACAAACGAAGGATATACCGATAATTATGCTGACCGCCAGAAGCTTCGCAATTTCGAAAGAACAGCAGGAGCAGCTAAAAATATCCGACTGCCTGAGCAAACCATTCAGTCCGAGGGAATTGCTGGGCAACATCGAGGATATTTTATATCAGAAAAAGGTGGTGGTTAATAGTTGACGATTTGAGACAACAAGAAAACCGTCTTCAGAATTTTTCGGTAACTATGAAAAAAGGCTATGGCGAATTCAACAGGAAAAATTATAAATTCTTCACAACTGCACGAGCTTGAGAGCTTCCGGGACAAGATAAAAAAGTTCGGTGTTAATTTTGCATTCTACAACACCGACGGCGAGCTTTCATTACTACACGAAAGCGACAATCTTAAAAGCAGCCCGGAACAGCTCAAAAAGTTCGGTCGTCATGCCCTGGATCAGGACAACACAACCGACTATGCCGATGATACCGGTCCACAGGTCCTTCAATTTAGTGATGCTAATCTCGTTTTAGCGGTCGTTCTAAAATCTTCCTGTTTCAACAACAGGCCGGAAGTTCTCGGAACCGCTATGATTGATTTAGGCGAAATAGTTTTGCCCGATAAAACGGATACTAAATGCGACACACAGAGCACAAATCCGGTTTTAACAAGAAACAATTATTTGGCGGAAATACTCGGACTCCTGGCAGATCAATTTCAAAACAAGACAAAAGCCGAAGAACAAATTGAAATGGTCAGCACCGAATTAGCAAGAGTCTATGAAGAGCTGGTACTGCTTCACAGAATAAGCACAAACATGAGAGTTACCGAGGCAGATTCCAATTTTCTGCAGATGGCCTGTGACAGTCTGACCGAAATCATCCTCGTTGAAGGTATAGCAATATTACTGGAAAAGAATATAGATAACGAGCAGCAACTTGTCATTTCCGCAGGTTCCGGCCTGATAGATATAGACGAGGAAACGGCAGCCGTCCTGCACAGTCGTCTGACGGATGAAATTAACAGCGGCAAGGAAGCCTTGCTTGACAGCGAAGTGGATTCGCCTTTCAGATATAGCTGGCCCGACAACATAAAAAATATTATCGCGGTGCCGTTATGCGTGAAAGAAAAAGCGGAATCTCACATTGCCGGACGGGTCCGGAACGGCAGTTATATTATAGGCCTTATGGTCGCTATAAATAGAATCGGAAAACAGGACTTCGATAGCACAGACGTCAAATTATTCAACTCGGTAGCCAGCGGTTGTGCGGTTTTTATCGAGAATGGCAGGTTATTCAAGGACCTGAAAGAATTATTCATCGGTTCGCTCAAGGCATTGACAAGCAGCATCGATGCCAAAGACAAGTACACACACGGCCATTCTGAAAGAGTTGCATTTATTTCCCGCTGGATTGCAGAAAGGCTCTCTGGGCAGGAATCTCTGGAGGAAGAAAAAATACATGAGATTTATCTGGCGGGATTGTTACACGATATCGGAAAAATCGGGATAGACGAAACGGTATTGCGAAAAAAAGGCAGGCTCACGGAAGAGGAGTATTCCCGCATTAAAGTGCATCCTTCGATCGGGGCAGGTATTTTACGCGAAATAAAACAAATGCGTGACATAGTTCCAGGAGTGTTGAGCCACCACGAGCGGGTGGACGGAAAAGGTTACCCGAACGGACTTGTCGGAGATCAGATACCACTGACGGGCAAAATCGTCGGATTAGCGGATTGTTTCGATGCAATGACATCAAAACGAACCTATAGAGATGCAATGACCGTTGAGCAGGCTGTTGCCGAGATAGAAAAAGGTTTGGGCACACAATTCGACGAAAAAATCGGCAGAGTGTTTCTTGACGGCGATGTATATGATCTTTGGGACAGCATCCGAGACGGCAAGAGTGAAATTTATCACAACGGCGCTTCCGCAGATTATGGCACTGCGGCGGTGGAGATGTTAATCAGATGAAAGTGAAAATACAGGATTATAACGAGGTCACTGTTATTGAATTACAGGGCGAGCTGGACGGTGACTTTGCGGGATTGTTCAAAAATACAATTACCGATGTCATAGGAAAATGCAAGTCCAGCATAGTTCTCGATATGAGCGGCGTTGGATTCATAGACAGTCAGGGCCTGGAACAGTTGTTATGGGCACATGACTACTGTAATCAAAACAAACGCGGATTCAGATTGGCCGGACTCGATGAAAACTGCATGAGAATTATGGAAATAACTCGTCTCGATAATGTATTTGAGCATTATGCAGAACTTACCGAAGCAGTCAAAAGTTTTGCATAAGTAAAATAGTAGAATGGTTCAGCTTGTTAGAAGTAAAAGAGATGTATTATGAGCCAAATAGCAGTTGAAAATAAAATGCAGCTTGGACAGCTACTGCTTTCCAGGGGTGTTGTCACTACTGAGCAGATAGAAACAGCCCTGACCGAACAGAAGGAAAAAGGCCACTGTAAGCTGCTTGGCGAGCTTTTGGTGGAAATGGGCTATTGTTCGGAAAACCAGATAGCTTCCGCGCTGGCTCAGGGCTACGACGTACCGTACGCACAAGTAAGTCCGAAATTATGCGATCCGAAGGTACTTGAAATCCTGCCGAGAGATTTTCTCGAAGAGCATATCGTTCTTCCGCTGTTTAAGGTGTACGATGTGCTTACGGTGGCGGTCAGCGAACCCACGAATGTTTTTCTCATCGACGAAATTGAACGTATCAGTGGCTGTAAAGTCCAGATTGTATGCTCGACAAGCAAGGACATTAAAGCAACCCTGCAGACATATCTGCCGGCTGCAAACGTATTTGTTATCGATGATATCATTGATGATGAGGGACTGGAAGATTTCACATTAATAGAGAACATCACACAGGATATAAGCAATCTTGAGGAGATAGCCGGACAGTCGCCGGTTGTTAAACTTGTCAATTATCTGCTTTATAACGGCGTTCATGAAAACGCCAGCGATATTCATATCGAACCTGATGATAAAAGGTTAAGGGTCCGATACAGAGTTGACGGCAGATTATACGAAAAGATGAGTCCTCCTCATCAGATGCACTCTGCAATTGTCTCGCGTATCAAGATAATGGCCGAGCTGGATATTGCCCAGCGACGTCTGCCGCAGGACGGCGGTATTCACGTCCTGATGGAAAGAAGACCGATTGATTTGCGAGTATCGGTTATGCCCGGCAACTTCGGTGAGAAGGTTGTTATCAGGATAATCGATACTCAAAAGGTGCTTTTCAGTCTCGAATCACTTGGATTTACATACGATAATCTTAAATTATTCAGGCAGGTCATACAATCTCCGAACGGTATCGTCTTAGTTACGGGGCCAACCGGTTCTGGAAAAAACACCACACTTTATGCCGCCTTGACCGAGTTAAACACTGAAGATGTTAACATTTGTACGGTTGAAGACCCGGTGGAATGTAATATTTCCGGCATTAACCAGTTCCAGGTTCACCAGAGTGCAGGATTCGAATTTTCAACGGCCCTGCGAAGTCTGCTCAGGCAGGACCCGGACATAATAATGGTCGGCGAAATCCGCGACCATGCAACGGCAAATGTTGCCGTACAGGCCGCTCTGACCGGTCATCTGGTCCTCTCGACCCTGCATACGAACGATGCCCCGGGTGCGGTAACACGTTTACTGGATCTGGGAGTCGCTCCATATCTCGTGAGTGCTTCTTTGATTGCAGTATTAGCTCAGAGACTTGTGCGGAAGATATGCTCGAATTGTAAAACAGAGTATGAGCCGCCAACAAAAATAAGAAAAATTATGGAAAAAACCGGCGATAAAATAGAGAAGTTCTATCGAGGAATGGGGTGTAAAAAATGCAGGAATACCGGTTACGCCGGACGGATTGCCATTCACGAACTCTTAGTGCCGAACGAGGAAATTATGGATATGATTAATGAGGGCCAGAGTCTGAAAAAATTGAGAGCAAAGGCTCTGCAAATCGGAATGGTCCCACTCCAGGCGGATGGTATCGAGAAAGTACGGGCAGGAATTATTTCTATTGAAGAAGTGCTAAGAACGACACAGGCGGAGTTATAAGATATTTTATTAATGTATATAGCCCAAATATAATGGTTGAAATAAAATGACAGTTTCAGCATCAAAAACAACAGAAAAGCTCGATCCTGCAAAACAAATCGATAAGTCACCACCCACGACCGGCAGCCAAAGACCGGATAAAGAAGGCGCCGGAGCTTTTAAGAACGTGGACGTCGATTTGAATACTCAGTCGCACAGAGACTATATTCGCGGCAGTTCACAAAACCAGGCGCCGGCAAAGTTCAACCCGCATAGGGTAAAAGTAAAACCGGCGGAGCTCATACTGTTCACAACGCAGTTATCGGTAATGCTTGATAGCGGCGTCGTGCTAAGCGATGCACTCGATGCCATAGCGGAACAGGCTGAGAACGGCATATTTAAAACGATAATATCGAGGGTAGCCGGCAGTGTTAAAAGCGGCGAAAATTTTTCAAAAGCCCTGGCTGAATACCCGAAAGTTTTCAACTCAATGTTTATCAGCATGGTCAAGGCATCGGAAGCATCCGGTACAATGGCTCAGATGCTCAACGTCCTCAGCGGTTATCTAAATTTCGAATCTGAGACATACAAACGCATTAAGGGTGCACTTACATATCCGCTTATCATGGCTCTCATGGCTGTGGCTGCAACCGGGACGTTGATGTTTTTTGTTTTACCGAGATTTATGGGAATCTACGAAGCCAAAGGAGCCTCGCTGCCAAAATTAACACAAATACTGGTAAGTTTCAGCAAGATACTGGGCAACTTCGAGATCATGACGGTAATTGTAACAACCTTAATACTGGCATCAGTCGGACTGTATTATTGGGCCGGAACATTATCCGGCCGAAAGATTATAGATTATATTAAAATCCGAACACCTGTCATTGGAACAATGTTCGTAGATACGGTGGTAACACGAAGCATGCGAATCATGGCAACAATGGTCAATACCGGGGTAAACCTGCTGGATTCGATACAGGTGGTGCAGGGCTCGTGTCAGAACTATTATTTTCAGCGACTCTGGGAAAGAGTAGATGAAAAAATCAGGGACGGCTACCAGTTGTCGGAATCCATATCTATATCACCGGGCAATGAATTGATAGCGTCGGGAATTATACAGATGCTCAGAGCGGGAGAAAAGAGCGGAAAACTCGGCGAAGTCTGTGATAAAGTTTCAATCTTTTACGAGAAAAAACTCGAGGGAACAATCCGTAACGTCATGGCACTCATAGAGCCGGTCATGATAGCAATCCTGGGCAGCATTATCGGAACGATAGCAATAGCATTGTTATTACCGGTATTCAAAATTTCATCCGTTATTGCACATTAAAGACAACAAGTAAGTCTCTATACAAAATCAATGTAAGTGTAAATAGAGCCTAATACGTCAACTCTTTCTCTTGACAGCGGTAAAATTGAGTCTAAAATCACGCCCTATGGCTGATGTTAACACACGCAAGAAAAAAAAGAAGAAACACCATCCCTTCACCGATTGGCTTGCTTATATCGGGCTGCGAATTTTTATAGTATTCCTTTCCTTCTTCGACATTGAAACCAATTTAAATACGGCATGTTTCCTCGGCCGGTTGTTATGGAAGCATTATCATCGGGGCCGAAAACGCGCCCTCGATAATCTTCGCGCGAGCTATCCCGAAAAAAGCGAACAATGGATATGGCAAACAGGCAGGCGAAGTTTCGAACATATTGCTATGCTTGCAATCGACATACTGTTTACACCGCGACTTACAAACAAACACAACTGGCGTGATTACTCCCGATATAAAAATACCGAAAGAACCAAATGGCTCATGCAGGAGGGCCGAGGTTTATTAATGGTCACCGCTCATTACAGTAACTTCGAAATAGTCGGTTACATTATGGGTATGTTTGGTTTTAACATATACAGCATTGCAAGACCTCTGGATAACAAGTTCATCAGCAGATATTTATATGGAGTACGCCAGCGTGCCGGTCAGACCATCCTCGATAAAAAAGGTTCCGCTGCTATGATGGAAAAAATCGTATCGAGCGGTGCTACTCTCTGTTTTATCGCCGACCAGGACGCCGGCAGAAAGGGAATATTTGTTGATTTCTTCGGCCGAAAAGCCAGCACCTATAAGAGTATCGGCTTAATCGCAGTGACATACAATATACCGATAGTCGTCGGGTACAGCAGAAGGATTGGTAATCGTTTTTACTTCGAGATTGGAGTCAACCGTATCATTTACCCTGAAGAATGGGCGGAAAAAGAAAAGCCATTGGAGTGGATCACCACTGAATATACAAATGCAATCGAGGCTTTCGTACGGGAGGACCCGAGTCAATATTGGTGGCTGCATAGAAGATGGAAGCATCGTCCAAAAAACGACCGGTTAAAACCATAAAATCCCCAAAATACCATAGTTATTTCTTGACTATCGGGCTTATAATCCGATATATATATATATGTTGAGGTTTGTGACGAGAAATCACCTTTCGAGATGAGAGTTCTATTGATATTTTCTTTAGAATCACAAATTTACATATTAATATAGTTAATTGTGTTGGCGTGTCCCCCAAAAACTGTACCATTATTAATTAGAGAGTATCCGATAATTTATATAGAGGCGGACAAGTTGTTTTTTAAGCAAAGGATGCTCTTATGAAACGTAAATTACACACGCCGGAACAGATAGTCAAAAAGCTAAGGCAGGCCGATGCGGTAGTTGCTTCCGCTTCGCCTAAGGCTCAGCTCAATACACGACAAAGAACGTGGATAACTCTCTAATCCCGACTGGTACTTAATTTGGGGTCAGATCACAAGTTTACCCTGCAATAAAAAAGCTTTATCGTCGCCAAAAACAATTAATGCAGTATAAAATGCTGTAAAAAAGGTTAGTTCGCCGATTTATTCCATAAGTATATTTGCATACACTTATGGAGTATTGCAGATTTTGTGGTTTTTTTCAGGCAATTGAAAATCGTCAGGTCTTTAAACAGTTGGTTTTCGGATAAAATTTCAGAAAAAACGTTATATTTCATATCAACTTCGACACTTTATAGTAGTTTATTGCTGTTCAACTTCTCAGGGAGGAGATTTACACAATGTTTTAATTGAACAAACTTTCACCATTTAGGATGGGGGTAACAATATGAGAGTGTTCAGGTTTATCTGGAAATGTTGGTGTGGACTGTGGCGATCATGTGAGATTTCGAACGCAATAGACTCGCATAAGTGGGAAAGCAAAATGGAGACTTTCAGACATGTCTCGAGCAAGCGCGATTGACGCATCTTTAGAATGTCATTACAAGTAGGTCGTAAATCCGAGGCGTCAATCTCTTAATAGATAATCTTTCGTACTTGTTTTTTTTGTTCATAGCTATAAAAAGCTTTTGAATCTTGGTAACTGACGACCGATCTCATAATTCTCTAATCAACTAATCTCTAAACGCATTCTGTTATAATCCGTACGCTTATAATTGCTTTGTATTCTTATGACTCATACTCTTATACGCCGATGCCTTATGCCTTTCGAGGTACGTAGTTCTACGTATTTTTTTCAGGTTTTTTCCTTACAGTACGAAAGGCTACAAAAAAATGATAGTTCGCTGATGTACTTCATAAGTATATATGCATATACTTAAATACTATAAAAATGGCCGTCGGACTGGGATAAAAAACGCAGGTTATGTAATGGTTTAATATTGGAGTGATTCGCAGGAATTGCTTAAATTAACTGTTTAGTGTTTTGCTTTTGTAACGTCCCGGTAAGTCAGAATCTTTTGTATTCCTGGGACCTCGTTTTTTTCTATGAATGATGAAATCCTTCGTTTCAGAACAAAGCCCGACCCAAGCGGGATCGAACAGGTCATGGTGAAAGAAACCGGTCCTGGTCAGTCGGGGATTTCTATTTAGCTTGTGTTACAAAATATAAGGTAAGAGACTTATTGCCGATAGAATTCGAGTTGTCCGGTTTGGGAATTTATGTTTTTTAGGGCAATAAAACTCTGTTGTAAATGCGGATATCGTCTATTAGACCCGTCCAGAAGCTTGAAGCATCCAGGTCCTCTTCGACGCCGAAATATAATACGCCCTTATCTCACTTTTGCCTATTACTCCCTCCGCTGCACAGGGGCTTTTTTTCTAAAATATGCAGCTTTTACCTACCCTCTACACGGCAAAAAAACTCTTTTTTAGGCACATAAATCATCTAATTTAACATTCTTCTTGACAATTAACTCAATTTTATGTTAAATTGGATAAATTGAGGAGGTTAGAAAAGGAGGCAGGAGCCCATTTTATATAATTTCATATTGTTTCTGCTTAGTGGTATCATTAATTAGAGGAGGAGACGAGTTATGAAGAGAAGTGCATTGTTAGTACTACTGGCAGTCTTGTCAGTTGCTGCGCAGGCAAGTGCAAATCTGGTTAACGGCGACTGGAGCACTGGTGATGAGACCGGCTGGACGCGCTGGCGCGCTGTCTGGGGCGTCAACGAGAACTGGACGGTGACGTCAGGTGCAACTAATCCGTTACCTCCCGAAGGCACCCTCTATGGCGTCGGTGGCCAAGGCAGCTTCGGCTGGTTCCAGGCCGTCGCAGTTCCGGCGGGCACACCGGCCACCTTATCAGCCGACTGGACCGGCAACATCGGTGTAGCCGGATGGGCTGAAATCTTACTGATGACCAGTGCCAACCCCGCCGAGGACTGGGGCTTCCGTGCTGATGCCGGCGCCGCCGCTGACATCGCCTTCAAGAAGGACTCCTGGGGCATGAATCCACCGACGGCGTGGGACTGGCAACTTGCTTCGCTGTCACCGTATTTCGGCGGCAACGGTGGCGTGATCAACAGCCTTGGCTACGTCTGCGTCGGCCTCAAGCTCGGCGGCATTCCTCTGGGCCAGGTTTCCTTTGACAACATTGACCTCCAGTATGTTCCTGCCCCAAGTGCAATTATACTTGGCGGTATTGGTGTTGGTTTGGTAAACTGGATGCGCAGACGCCGAGCACTTTAACGATTTTGTATAGTTTCAAAAAGGATCGTGAGTATCTGTTTGCGGCCCGTTTTTTATTATATATCCAGTGCTTAGTATCTCACAGATTAATCCTCACTTTCCTACAACATTCACAAAGTTTACACATTCACAACTAACATCTTACACTCTTAATCTACCTTGTCCCGTGAACAAAGTGAACTTCTCTCGGAATGAGTTATTGCAGGTATATGATTACTCGTTCGAATTATTCAGGGCAGTAAGACTTTATCGTAAATGCGAATATTATCAATCAGACCCGTCCAGAAGCTTAATTCATCCAGATTTGCTGCAGCTCCGAAATATAGTCCGCCTTCGGTATTAGTGAGTCTTTTAAGTGGCTTGGAATCGACCGCCACTTCAACTCTGTCCACGTATATATGCCTCAACGAACCATCCCAAATCAGTAGAACCTGATGCCATTGATCATTCGTAAACGTGACATCGCTGACAAGTGCCGTTGTGGAACGACCGCCATCCGTTAGCCCGGTTCGTAAACCGCCGGTGACAGGGTCTATTCCAATCCAATCTCTGCCGGATTCCTGCGCTATGAGGACCTGGCCGGGCTGCCCTCCTTTTGCCCAGACAAAGACGGAGAAGGGGCCGTCAATCGGATTTAATACGAAACCCGTCTTAACATAACTATCCATGCCGTTAAGTTCAAGGGCACCACCTTCATATCCGCCCGAAGGGTACCATACAGCGTTACCGCGGATTTGGCCGTCTATTCCTCCGGCACAGTCAGCCGCTACAGTCCCCTCGGTCTCATCGAGTTCCCAGTGGGCCAGCAATCCCGGCGTCTTAAGCCAGTACTTGAAAAAAGCGGCCACATCACGCAGATCAACGATACCATCGCCGTCCGGAGTAGGAGTCAGGTCGTAGTTGTTTGATTCACTGGAATTCTGGATATCCGATTGGGAAATGTCATTAGTGGTAAAGTGTTCAATGAGTATCAGGTAATCGATAAAATTAACAACGCCGTCAAGATTAAAATCGGGTTCGCTCCGGATGCCGAGCAGCATAGGTGCAATAACTTCTGCCATTAGACCGGCACCTTCGGCGTTCGGATGGATACCGTCGGGAAATAAATCTGAGGCGCCAAGCAGGGGGGTGTACAGATCGATGACTCGAACATCGCGTTGACTTGCAATTTCATCTATCAGCGGAATTATCTCGCCTCGAATAACCTCGTTAGTGATACTGAAGTTTAACGAGAATGCAGGGACCGGTTTACATATCCAAATCTGTGGCCGGCTCGACAGGGCGGCAAAGCTGTCTATAAAAGCTAAGTAATCCGGAACAAATTCATCTTTGTAAATCCAGTTGTAAGATTTTGAATCGTTGGTCCCCAGCATTATTACGACTACGTCCGGATTCCAGGACAGGGCCTGATTATAAGCCGATTGTTCCACATAGGGCAGGTCGCCCTGATTTAAAAGGGTGGTGCCGCCGACACCGAAATTTTCCGTTTCCCATGCGTTATCGAATTTTCGAAGCATTGATTCCAGTTGTGCCGGGTAGGAATTAATCTGGCGATCGGGAATATTGGCGCCATCGGTAATGCTGTCTCCCACACAGGCCACTTTAATCGCCTGCGAGCTGCCGGTGTAAAACATAAGCAGGACAAACAAAGACAAAATTAGCTGTTTATTCAATCCAACACCTCCGGCCAAAGCTCATTCGGCTTATTGTGATACATTTATCGAATATTATAAGCCCGTCGGGAACAACTGTCAAGTAACATCGTGTTTTTGACAGGGTGGTAACAAGCACAAAATAAATAGAATAGTTAATCTAATAGGCCCATCAATACCTGACTATAAGTGGAGTATTTTTATATAAAATTAAGTAGTCCCCACAATTGACAAACTCAGCAAAAAACTGTGAAAATGGTATATCTGTATAACATTTGTTCAAGCCCCTGCTTTACTGATTGACTCCTTAGAGCGGGGGCGTTTTTTCATAGTTTTATTTATCATACGCATTCCTGTCTGTGATATTCATCGAGATTTATTGTGGAAAGTGATGTAGCTTTGGTACTTTTTCTAATTTATCCGTTAAAGAAACGACAGGGCATATTTTATAAGTTTTTTTCTTGTAAATCGGCCTTCTTCAGTATAGGTTTCCAAAAACAAAATGGGCTTGAATGCCTGAAACGAACCATAATAGTTGTATTTCAGTGCGGCGTTAGTTCAACGGCGACTGCCGTGGAACGTAAGCTGGTGTTTGCAACCCGGTTAAAAGACTTTTAATACGGAAATTCTTATAGTAAACTATTACCTTATAAGAGTTATTACAGTCTTAAGCTCTCGAAGATGCTCGTTAAAAGACATGGAAAATTGTTATCTCTGGCCCGTTGTATATGGTAATCGTGGACAAAAGTAATAAATAATATAACGATAGAAAGGAGCAGTAATAATATGAAGATCACGCTATCAGACGTATTGGATGCAAAAGGACACAACGTGTGGTCTGTTTCACCTCAGAGTTCTGCATACGAAGCCCTCGAATTAATGGCCGAGAAGGATGTTGGTGCTCTTGTCGTTGTTGATCAGGGCAAAGTCGTCGGAATGTTTTCCGAACGAGACTATGCCCGCAAGCTGGTTCTCAAGGGTAAATCATCCAGAGAAACGGCCGTAGCGGATATTATGGCAAAGCCGGTTTGTTATGTACTACCCTGGACCAGCCTTAGTGAGTGTATGACCTTGATGACGAACAAGCATGTGCGTCACCTGCCCGTTCTTGATAATGATAAACTCGTTGGTATAGTAACCATAGGCGATGTGGTCAAGGCGATTATCTCCGAGCAGGAATCCATGATTCATGAGCTCAAATCGTATGTCGATGAAGCCTTAAAAGGCAGGACTTAAAAGCCTTATATTAACCTGTGCTTTCAAGTGTAAAATTCGCCGTAAAAAAGTCGGTTACGAATTGCTGCGATTTATTTGATCCATTTTTTTAACTACAAATAATATTGCCACTATTTACGCTTATTCCGTGAAACAATGTGTTGAGAGACTGGCCGATTCCTTTAGAATGTCATCAAATCATACTCAATCTCGAATCTCAGCTTATGATCAGCTTCCTGTTGTGCCAGCTTCATAAAAATATCCCTGATTTGTCGGTTTTGTACTATTGACGCCAAATCTGTATAAAGCCTTCGTGCAATCTCTTCCTTTTTCATTCCAACAACGAGCATTTCAACATAATCCATTTTAGCATCCGGATTAACGTCCTTCACTGTTTCTGTGATACCAAGATTGCCGATTTCCTTCTCATTTAAGGCGATTTGGCCGGCTTTAATCGATTCCAATACCGCTTTATGCCTCAACTCTTCCAAAGCCAAATCGGTTAATACTTCAGCCATTTCCGGCTGTTCAACGAAATCTGCCAGCTCCATATAAAAATTATGAGATTCGATCTCCTTATTGATTGCAAAATCCAGAACTTCGTTTATGGAATTGAATATTTTCATATCTGGTACACCTGATTCCGAATTGCCGGTTGACACCTAAAAGGCTATACCGTGTTCTTTTCTGATATTTTATCAGACCAAAACTTTTTAATGCAGATATTACTTTTTTTTAATTAATACAGAATCACGTTTTGTCGATTGCTGTTACTATAGGAAATATCAGGATATTACATATAAAATGTCATCTTTTACACAAAAATACGTAGTTACCACAATAGAATTATACTTTTTTTTGTGTTATAATCATGGTTCTATCAATAATGATAAAGGGCTGTAAATGCGGAGGTTTACAGCCCTTTCTTTCTTTTGCCAGATTTACCCAGGTTCTTTTTGTCATAATTTATTAATTTCATTATATTTAACTTCGCGAATCTTACCATTTTTCATAAAACCTGGCTATCCCTGAACAACCGGAATCGGCCAAAGAAGAAAATCAGCACATTACTGGAAATCAGGTTACTTTGTGATTATAAAATAACTTGAATCCCACCGTAAAAAAGAACCGATTCTTGTGATAGTCCGTATTCTTCTATAGTAAATATCTATATACCTGTCCCTTAATATCTTCATAAGGCCAGGATAATAATCCTAAGACAAAGATTCTGCTTGTGACAAGGATATATGCGAAATTGCTTAGATAGCTAAAAATGCACTTATAGACATTGACTTGCCTGCTTTGTGTATGTTAAAATAGAAAAGATACTTAGAGCAAGTAAAACAGATTCTATTTTATATCCCATGCCATTTATGGGGAAGGGTCGAAATAACATGCTTCGATATAGCATCGGCTTACTGTTAATTCTGGTATTGATTGTCTTTTTGGCTGAGTCGGTCAGTGCGGCCGAGCCGCTTGTTATCAACGAGTTTATGGCCTCCAACAGCAATAGTGAGCCGGATCCGCAGAGACAGTATGACGACTGGATAGAAATATACAATTACGGCTCAGGCGCCGTTAATATGAGCGGCATGTACCTGACGGATGATTTATCCGTCCCCGCCAAGTTACAGTTTCCCGCAGGAACTTCCATACAGGGGGGAGGCTATTTGATAATATGGGCCGACGATGACACCGCCGATACTGGGCTGCATGCGAATTTTAAGCTCGATGCCGGCGGCGAGGAGATTGGCTTGTTCGATACCGATGGCAGTACTTTGATTGATAGCATTACTTTTTCCGAACAGACAACAAATGTCTCCTATGGCAGGTATCCGGATGCGGCAGAAGATTGGCGGTTTTTTAGTAATCCCACCCCGGGAGAAGAAAATACCGGCGCTTATCTCGGGCAGGTCGAACCCCTGCAATTTAGCCATAGTCGCGGTTTCTACGATGAACCGTTTTCTGTCACAATCGCCACTGAAACTCCCGGAGCCGTAATACGCTATACGACAGACGGCAGCACTCCAACCGATGCACATGGCCGTATATATAGGGGTCCTGTTTTGATATCGACTACCACTTGTTTGCGTGCTATGGCTTACATGTCCGACTGGAAATCCACGAATGCGGATGCCCATACCTACATATTTATCGACGACGTCGCCCGACAACCTGCAAATCCACCAGGCTGGCCGAGTGATTGGGGAGAAGAGCATCGGTTAAAAGTCTTCTATATCACGGGCAAAATCCCGTCTGATTACGAGATGGACCCACGCGTTGTTAATAATACTCTGCCCGGATACTCGGTCCGTGACGCCTTGCTTGACATACCGACTGTTTCCATCGCAATGTTGCTTGAGGACTTCGTTACTGACAATGAAGAAAACGGCATCTACTCCAATTCGTGCGACCAGTGGGAATGCGAATGCTCTATAGAATATATCCTTCCCGATGGTAGCAATGGATTTCAGGAAAACTGTAAAATTGAAGTTCATGGCGGTGCCAGCCGTTATGCCCAGCGTATGCAGAAACATTCTCTCCGCCTGACCTTCACCAGCCAATACGGCCCCCCGAAGCTTAAGTATCCTCTCTTTCCCGAATCACCGGTAGATGAATTCAATCAACTCGTCCTTCGTGCCTGCTTTACCGATTCCTGGGGCCTTGTCTCCTGGGATCCGAGCCGTTATCGTCCCAACGACTCCCAGTACATCAGGGACGTCTGGATGAAAGAGAGCCTCGGTGACATGGGCCAACCCTCCAGCTATGGGAACTTCGTGCACCTTTATGTCAATGGGCTGTACTTTGGCGTCCACAACCTGACAGAACTTGTTGCATCAGACGACTTTTTCGCCGACCACCTCGGAGGCGAACCTGAGAATTGGGAAATCAACCAGGATTTCTCCTCCAGTTCCCGCTGGAACGCAATGATGTCCATCGACCCTTCTAACCTCAACGGATACGCCCAAATAAAGAACTATCTTGACGTGGAAAACTTAGCTGATTATATGCTTCTGCATTTCTACGCCGATGCTGAGGATTGGCCACACCACAACGGCCATGCAGCAGTTAATCCCATTAGCGGTGACGGCAAGTATCGCTTCTTTGTTTGGGACCAGGAAATCGTTCTTGACTACCACGGTCGCGGCGCGACCCGAATTGACAGCTCCGGCGGAGTCGGCAGTGTCTTCCAGAAGATGCGTACAAGCGAGGAGTTCCGACTACTCTTTGCGGACCGTGTCTATAAGCACTGTTTTAACGACGGTGCCCTCAGCGTCACTGCTTCTCAGGACCGTTATCGCACCATATCCGACTGGATCGACAAGGCCATCGTTGCCGAGTCCGCAAGATGGGGTGACACTCAGATGAGCACTCCCTACGGGAACAGTATCCAACAACCAAACCCCCTAACCGATATAAATCATTATAACTACCCTCCCGCCCCCAATGGCCCGGACTACTACTTCACACGTGAAGACTCATGGGTCGTTGAACGCGATAACATTATCGATAATTATATCCTCGCTATTCATGACACATCCAACTCCTATGCTATTATCAATGTCTTACGTTCCAAGAATCTTTATCCTGACATAGATCCACCGGTATTCCTTATCGACAGGTTTCATCAACATGGCGGCCAGGTTTCGACAGGTTCTTTCTTCTCAATACCCACAACGACAGGCACGATTTTTTACACGCTTGACGGCACCGACCCGCGAACGCCCGGCTCATCACAGCAAGTCGGCGACGCCGTCACTATTGTCTCTGAAAATGCAAGTAAACGCGTACTTGTCCCGACCGGCTCGGTGAGTGATAACTGGAAAGGCGGCGGCTCTTACAGTGACATTACCTGGATAACCGGCTCAGGGGGAGTAGGTTACGAGGCAGGGAATGGTTATCAAAATTACATTGATATTGATTTGCGCGACCAGA
>Ga0315548_1000541_pt1 | contig 34897 bp, 41 predicted proteins | sample SalMarSW160110MG_2_FD_202540 | JGI IMG/M metagenome (GOLD analysis project Ga0315548, IMG submission 202540) | Salt marsh sediment microbial communities from the Plum Island Ecosystem LTER, Massachusetts, United States - Salt Marsh Sediment SW1601-110 ... | reverse complement strand
GATCGAGTCAAAGTCGAATTCCTTGTTTTTCCCTTTGATCATCTGATCTCGTGATACAAAGTAATCGTCCATTTGTAGGGCGTAAGGGCGGCATCCCTGGGCCAGTAACTGAATGGATAGACGTTTGGAGAAGGTTGTCTTGCCCGAAGAAGATGGGCCGGCGATAAATACAGGGTGACGTTGTTTTTTTTGTCGCCGTGCAATGACACCAGCGATCTCAGCGATTCTCTTTTCGTGAAGTGCTTCAGAAATGAGGATTACTTGCTCGATCCTTCCAGAATCAATGGCCTTGTTCAGTGAATTGACGTTAGCTACTCCCAGCAGATTCAGCCACTTTCCGTATTCGCCGAATACCTTGCGCAAAACTGTGAACCGCTGTGGGGGAAGAAGTTTTCTCAGGTTTTCACGACGAGGAAAACGAAGGATAAATCCTTTTGAGAAAGGCTCCAAGGCAAAGGTCTGTAAGTATCCGGTTGAAGGGACCATATATCCGTAGAAGTAGTCGCGGAATCCGTATAGGGAATAAACGGGTATGTGCTTCTCCTTGAGCCGTTCCAGGAGCTGCACCTTGTGGAGCTCCTGGCGTGAAGCAAAAACCTCTTTCGCTTCGTCAACAGAAAGCCGCTCTCGAATGATTGGCTCATTCTCCTTTACCATTGTCTGCATAAGCTTTTCGATCTTGGAGAGTTGAGCGCTACTAAGCGGGCGCCCTCTTTCTACCTGGCAAAAGTAACCGCCGTGTGGCACTGAGTAGTCAATAAACAGTTGGGCTCGTGGGAATAACTTGTATGCCGCCACAATCAATAGGAAGGAGAGACTGCGGCAGTAAATCCTCATCCCATCTGAATCAGAGAGGAAAACTGGGATTGCTTCTATATCATGTACCACTGGCCGGGTGAGCTCACTCAGATTCCCATTGATGATTGCGGCGACTGGAGGGTTTGCCATGCCAGGAAAAGCTTTTTGAAAGAACGTGGCAAGCGATGTATCTGGCGCTCCTTGGAAAACCCTGTTATCCGGTAGGTGAACTTGGACACTTTTTCTTGGTTTTGCCAAATGAATTCCTGAAGTGTTTTGTAACATAGTCTTATCTCTCCCCTCTAGAGAGAAACTTTGCGAAGACTAACATACTTGTTTTTGCTACACCTGTCAACGATGTGTTGCGAACCTTAGTTGACCGATTCTGCTACTAGAACAGAGGCGCCTCCTGCAGGAGGATTGGTTGGTCGGTTCCATCTTGTGGGATGGTTTGCGGAGTGAGGAGTCCGGTCTTTAGTTCAATCACATTGCCAATTACCTGATTCTACATGATAAGGAGCCACAAATAAGGCTACCACGAGGGTAAACTCAAGAGATACTCATCAAAGACGGCGCACGCTTTTAGAGATGTCCCTCGAATACCCAGGGTATGCCTGCCAAGACTGGTTTCCGGGGCGCATACCTTCCAAGCATACAAGTTTATGGGTAGGAGCCAAGTGGGGTGTTGCATCGCAAGGCCTGGTGCCGATTAAGGGTGTTCGTTCAAGAGGAGCTTGAGGAGAACTTCAGGCAGAGGTTGCAATTCCGTCACAAGCGGCCGAAAATGTGTTCAACTCTCCATATTATTACAGTGACAGCTGGGGCGTGACTTGAGATGAGGCATAAAGGGAATAATCAGCCGGAATTGATATTGTCTGATTCCGATAAGCGGCACTACGAGATATTTGAGCTGGTTGCAGAGAAGGGGGCAAGGGCGCGGGCGCGGGCGTTGGCCGAAGAGGCGATTCGTGCCTATCCGACCGATGCAGCGTTGCTCAATCTTGGCGCACTGGCAGCCCTACTTGAGGAAAAGCCGGCGCGGGCATTAACTTTTCTGAGGCGTCTGAATAAGCGCTATGTTCCCCGGTGCGACGATCATCTGTACAAGGCGCTCGCCCTCGCGCAGCAGGGTCGCTGGCCTCAGGCCAATAACATCTTGAAACAGCACCGGTTGGACCGGTTCGATACTGCGGTTGACTGCACCCCCTGTGGTGAGTTCCTTGATGAGTGGATCGTCCACTGGATTACTGAGATTCGTTTTAGGATGCAGCAGATCACCAGACAAGGGGAAAGGAAGTCCTACAACGCTACACGTATGCCCACAAAGAAAGAAGACGCGCCCGTCGTCACCGCCAGGGATGCCGCTACCATTGAAGCCCCAGCGGCCTTCGCCGCACTTGAGGAGCAGTTCCCCGAACTCTCCCGCGCTGAAGCGAATGTCCCACTCCAGTTTGATTTGGCCGTGAAGGATGTACTCCTGCCCGACGGTATCGTAGCGTCAGACGCCGATGGCGGTCGCTGGTATCACCTACGTGAGGAATTGGAGCGGTTGAACCTCTTGGGTGGCTTCGATGAACTGCTGTGCCTGCCGCAACTGCACGGCGTGGACACCTATTGGTTCCAGGTGGAGACGGTGCGTAAGGTGCTAAAGCAGTTCCGTGGTCGGGTGCTGCTGGCAGACGAGGTAGGACTGGGGAAGACCGTGGAGGCGGGGATGGTGCTTAAGGAATACATGCTGCGCGGTATGGTGGAGCGCGTGTTGATATTGACCCCGGCGTCACTCGTCGGGCAGTGGCACGAGGAGATGGAGACCAAGTTTGGCATCAACTTTGCCACCAGCTACAACTCTCTCGTCCGCACCGCCCCGGAAGAATTTTGGGCACAGCGGAGAGTGATTGCCTCTATCGCTACGGCGCGCCGCAAGGACCACTTCGCACGTCTGAGAAAGCAGCGCTACGACATGATCATCGTCGATGAGGCCCACCACCTGAAGAACCGCAGCACCAACAACTGGAGACTAGTGGACGGCCTGCACAAGCGGTTTCTGTTGTTGCTCTCAGCGACTCCGGTGCAGAACAACCTGGTGGAACTCTATAATCTGCTCACCTTACTCAAGCCGGGTATCTTCAAGACGGAGAAGGAGTTCCGCAGTGCTTATATGACGCCGGCGAAACCCCGTATCCCCGCCAATCGGGAACGGATGCACGACCTGATGCGCGATGTGATGATTCGCAACACCCGTTCCCTCGTCGATGTGCGCCTCCCGTCGCGACAGGCCGTGACTCTACGTCTCGACCCCGACGACGAAGAGACAGCCTGCTACCGTGAGATCACGAGACGGCTCCGAGCCGCCCATGCCCAGGGTGCTGGGAAACAGCGGCTGGCATTGCAGCATCTGCTAAGCGCCGCCGGCTCCTCGCCGACCGCAGCTGCCGCGGCAATAGAGCGGTTTGCGACGAGGCGTAAAGAAGAGCCTGCATGGCAGGCGTTGCACCAGCACTACATGGCCATCTCCTGCGGGATCAAGGAACAGGCGTTGCTCGATCTTTTGAAAAAGAACCCTGACGAAAAGAAGATGGTCTTCGTCCACCACCGGGAGACCTTGGCACATTTGGCCGGCCTGCTGAACGAGCGCAAGATTGCCTTTGCACGCTTCGACGGCTCCATGAGCGGGCCGGAAAAGGACGCGGCGATCGACCGCTTCCGCGAGGAAAGACACGTGCTGTTATGCAGCGAATCCGGTGGTGAAGGACGCAATCTGCAGTTCTGCAACACCCTCATCAACTTCGATCTGCCCTGGAATCCGATGATCATCGAGCAGCGGATCGGGCGTATTCATCGCATCGGTCAACAACGCGAGGTGTTTATTTTCAATCTTGCGGTGCGGGGCACGGTGGAGGAACAGGTGCTACGCATCCTGGACGAGAAGATCAACATGTTTGAGCTGGTGGTCGGTGAGATCGGTGCCATCCTGGGTGAAATGGAGGACGAGGAGGATTTTGCCAACATGGTATTCGATGCCTGGCTAGACACCACCGATCATGAACGCCCCGCCGTCTTCGACGCCCTGGGTGAGCGCATCGTCGCAGCCAAGAGCAAATACGAAGCGGTCAAAGTCCTGGACGATGAACTGTTCGGCGAAGAATTCGAGACTGCCTAACGATGAGCGTTGCAAGCAATGAATCCTACACTGAGAGCTGATGGCTGAGCTACTGAGTTTTGTCGAGAAGGTGTTGGAGACAGAAGGTGCAGTCACAGAGCGCATCGCGCCCGACGGTCTGGAAGTGATGATCCCACCGGCGTTGCAACAAGCGCTAGAGATCCCGGAACTGGCGCGACTCGGTTTTGGTGCCGAATTGCCCGAACACGCGCAACGCGTGACGCTGGAATCCGACTGGATGAATCGTCTGAAACGAGTCGTGGGCACACACGGTCGCCTTGCCCGCCAAATCCTGGATGTGGATAGCGTCGCTCCTTCCAACCCCGAGCGGATCGTAGAACACACGCTGGAACTGACAAATGCCACCTATCGCCTCAAAGGAGTGACCCCTGCCTGGACCCGCTATCTGATCATCGCCTTCCGCTACAGCGCCATCTCCGACGAGAAGCGGGACGGCATATTGCATCTGGGTATCAATCTGAACAATGGCAGCATCCTAGACAACCTGCTCGACCCGTTGTTGTACACCGCGGCGGAAGCAGCGAGTGAACACACCATCCTTCCTGAAGGGATACAACTCTGCTCCCCCTGGGGAATGGCGCGTCTCACTACAGTATTGAACCGCGCTTTGCCAACGCGTATTCGCCACTGCTTGGGTCGCTTTCTTTGCAGCATGCGGCAGCGCCAGGAGCGCGATCTGAGACGCATTTTCAATTATCACTCGGAGCTACGTCAAGAGGCACTTGAACGTATGCGGCAACTCCAGCAAAAGCCTGACCTGACCGAGAGACAACGCTCCGAGCAGAAGCATACTGAGCAACGCCTACAAGCTATCCTCCGCGAGTATCAGGCTAAGGTGGGCGACCTACGGCAGAAGTATGCCATGAACGTGGAATGCAGGTGGATACAGACGCTGGAGCTGATCATGCCGGTACAGCGATTCGAGATATCGATCCGACGCCGCAAGGGCGAGCGCCGTATCGCCCTGGACTGGAACCCACTGACGCGCAAACTGGAACCAGCGCCCTGCGAATATAGCTATACTTGGGAACGGCCGCGCTCCGTTTGCGATGACCAATTGCATCTAGTGACCCCCAAAGCCTATGGACCATGCACCCAATGCGGTAAGGTCTACTGTCGTGTCTGTCATCCGCGAAAGTGCCCGAAGTGCGGACACGTAACTGGTTGATCAGCAATGATTATACAGGGATTTCTCCTCTCATTTTCCCACCATTACCCAGAAAACATGAATAGAGACGGATAGAAAGATAGCCACCCTAAGTGACAAAGCGGGAAGCAGGGAGCCCCCGCCGTTTTGATCGATCCACGCGTGCACCACACGCTTCGTCCTTGGAATTCCCTTAAACTGGGCGAGACTGCAGACGTTTCGGGGCAACTTGACGTTGTGGTGTTATGACGCTAGAATGTCACAAGGGGTGAGCCCGATGAACAAGCGATCGACCATTTACTTCGATCCTAAGCTGCACAAGGCCTTGCGGATAAAAGCGGTGCAAACGGAACGTTCGATCTCCGGCCTCGTCAATGATGCCGTACGGCAAGCGCTTCGGGAGGACCAAGAGGACTTGGCGGCGTTCGAGGAACGGGCAGCCGAGCTGACGATCACGTATGAGGCGCTGCTCGAAGACCTGAAAGTGCATGGCAAGATATAGTCTTCTGTTCAAGAAGTCCATCGCGAGAGACCTCCGCGCCATTCCCAAGAAGGACGTTCGGCGAATCCTGCAGCGGATCGAGACGCTTGCTGTGAACCCTCGCCCCAACGGGTGCGAGAAACTCACGGATCAGGAGCGCTACCGAGTTCGCCGAGGTTCCTACCGCATCATTTACGAGGTTCAGGATGATGACTGCGTCGTTGTTGTGGTCAAGGTTGGCCAGCGAGGGGGCGTTTACCGACACTGATTGAGACAACTGAGGTCGGATTGAGGTTTGCCTTCACGGAATTCCCACCGGAATTCCCAAGAAAATGTGTTATTGCAAGAGTTGACCCCAATGCTTATAACTCTTTTCATGCTTCCTCTTGCTTGAAGCACTCTGAGATCGTCTCAACTGTCATGTAGTTGATTGACCGGTCCTTTCTTCTTACCTGGTTCAATTAACCGCAAGCAAGAGAGATGAGAAAGGCTCTTTCGCAAGATGGCTGATCATGTTTCTAACGCCTCCTGTCTGATCTTAAGGTAGAGGTATTCCAAGTCACGGTAGCCACATGCACGGCGAACGATACGTGCGATAGTAGCATTGAACGCCTCGATCTTTGCGCTGGTGATGCGGTGTTTACAGAACGCTAATATACCATCACGTGCCCTATCAAGACCACGAGCAAACTTCTTGATAGCCTCAATACCTGTCTCCATTGCCCACAAGATCCACTGGTCAAGATACTTGCTGGCACTCTTAGCATACTTGTATCTCCACAGCACTCTCAATGCATCCTTGGGGGTGTAGTAGCCACCTTGGAACTTACTACACCCCCCGAGAGTACGTACGCCTTGTTTAGGTTCTCATTTACTGACAACAGTTTCGCTAATGAGAGCTCCTGCTCAGGTTCACCCCATGGAATAGTTGGATGTATGTATTCCACGGGGCAAGGATTCTCTGGATTGCGGAACAAGTTGTAGCGTTGTCCCTTGATGAACGTTTTGTCCTGTTTGCTGGCACTACGCCACTGCACTCGCCTGATCTTGTCGATCACTCCGGTGTAGTTGGCGATGAGATGAAACTTGTCGTAGACGATCCTAGCATGGGGGATCTCCTTCTCTACCACGGCTTTGTATGCTCCAGCGCGATCAATCCCTACTGCGTTAATGGATACTTTCTGTTTCTTTGTTAGTTTGTCAAAGAATCCTTGCAGAGAGGATTTCTTCTTACCCTCGGCTAAGTGTAAAACCTCACCGGTTTCTGCGTTTAGGACAACGGCGAGATACTGGTGACCCTTACCAATGGACTTCTCATCTACAAGGATGGCTTAAATCCCATCTAGCTTAGGCTCAGGTAATGTGGCCATCAACACCTGTTTAGGGGGTGTAGTAAGTCCGTGTTCAGCTACTACACCCCCTGAATCCCACCGCCTGGCTGTATCCGCTGAGGTGGGAACGATCCTTGGTGCCTTGTCTGTCGGCATGAACCGACACAGTAGACTAACATAGCGCTTAAGCCGAGCTGTCCCCTGTGCTTTGGCATCGATCCCTTCTGGTCTGAACGTATGAATGTTCCTACAGTGCGCGCACCGGCCTTGATACGCTGTGAATACGAGATAAACCAGGAAAGCTGTTCCCAATGGAAGATCTAACACCTCACGCTGACGTTCGCGCATCTTTCCCATTCGGCGATTACAATGCGGACAACGAAACCCGTTGCGCCGACCATCCACACGGAGATAAACCCAGACTTTATGGCCACTTGAGTTAACTGAGATGTCCTTTACAACCCACCCTTATAAACTGGTACAATGGATTAAATGAAAGAGTTGCTGAGGTGGGAGCCTCCTTGGTAGTAGTCTCTGGTCCTTTGTAACCTGTTACTACTCCAAGGTTCCCCATGTTGCAACTCCTTTTTCCATCAGCTATCTTGCGAAAGAGCCGAAACTTTGTGAAGACTAACATACTTGTTCTTTGCTACTCCTGTCAACGAAACGAGAGTTTGTCGATCTGTGTGGATATCGGTTGCTGGTGTTCGAGATCGAGGCTAGAATGTGATTTGTTGGCCTTAAGGCATCATACTGTCTTCTGGAGCAGCTGTTCATGCTAGGGGGAAAGAATAGTGCGTATCGGTCTGTTTACTGATGGTTATCTACCCGAGATAAGTGGGGTAACTACAGCGATTCACGTGTTGAAAAAGGAGCTCGAACGGTTAGGGCATGAGGCATATGTTTACGCTCCCCATTACAAAGGGTACAAAGATGAGCAAGAGGGCGTGTTTCGCTTTTACTCGCGGCGGTTCGTGTTTAATAAAGGGAGCCGAGTTGCGCTTCCCTATAGCCGTGAGGCAGCGCGGAGTTTCAGGAATCTTGACATTGTCCATAGCCATACCCCGTTTTCTATGGGGATTCTTGCCTTGGTAGTAGGGGTAAGGTACGGCATCCCTCATATTCATACTTACCATACTTACCTAACTGAGTATCGGCACTATCTACCGCGGCTGTTCCGTCCTCCCAAGAGGACCGTTGAGGAAATCTCCGCAGTTTTCTGCAACCGTTGCACTGCGGTGACTGTTCCGTCAATTCCGGTCAAGAACGAGCTCCTTCGCTATGGTGTTCATCGCTCGATCCATGTGCTCCCATTTGGAGTGGATCTCTCTCTTTTCCAACGGCCTCCGGCATGGAATCCTAGGCAAGGGCTCGATATTTCTCCCGAAGCGCCGCTTCTTCTTTATGCCGGACGTTTAGCTAAAGAGAAGAATCTACCATTTCTGTTGCGGGTTTTTGAGCGAGTCTATAGCCAAATCCCAGAAGCAGTTTTTGTGCTTACTGGTGATGGTCCGGATCGTGATCACTTGAAGTCTTTAGTTAAGAACTCATTGTTAAATCGGTCGGTCTTTTTCGCCGGTTTCCTTGATCAAGCATGCCTGATCGATCTATACAAGGCCGCTAGGTTGTTTCTGTTTGCCTCCAAGACGGAGACGCAGGGGCTGGTGATAATCGAGGCTATGGCTGGTGGTACTCCAGCGGTAGCTATTGGGCATATGGGGGTACTCGATGTTATCAAGGACGGAATAAATGGCTTGTTAGCTCCTGAAGATGAAAAAGAGTTTGCTCGCATTGTCATTGAGCTATTGCGGGATGATGAATATTATAGTAGGCTTCAACAACGGGCGCTTGACACCGCTCTTGAACTATCGAGCGAGAACTGCACTTTGCGTCTGCTGAAAGTATTGGAGGGATTAGTCCAATAAGCAAAGGGGGTTGATAGTTATCGAGCAGTGATCCTAGTTTGTGTGGTTCCTCGCGGTTAAGGTAAGGTAACCCAGAGAGAAAGACTCACGAGCTTAGCCTCTCGCAAAGCCGCAGAGAACGCAGAGAGTAAAAACCAAGAATCCTTCGCGAGCTTAGCGCCTTGGCGAGAAAATGAATATGTTAGAAGGAGATCGTTATTCCACTCCGTACCTTACGCGGAGCATAAGGAGCCGTTTGTGTAAGCAAACTGCGGGCGGTAGAGGAAGATCAAGATCGTATGGAGGGAGCATAAATGAAGGTTACGTTAACTGCAATTAAGGCTGATATCGGAAGCATTGGCGGACACCTTGTACCAAGTATTGATGTGATCGCACGGGTTGACGAGTTCGTTGGTGAAAGAGGAAAAGATCTAATCTGTGACCACTTTACCGGTCATACTGGAGATGACATAGCTGTTCTGGTTACCCATGAGAGAGGCACAGGAGATGAAGACATACATCGATTGGTGTGGGAAGCATTCAAGAGTGGGACTGAGGTGGCCAAGAGCCAGGGGCTATATGGCGCTGGTCAGGATTTGCTGAAAGACGCTTTTTCTGGGAATGTACGCGGCTTGGGCCCAGCTGTGGCCGAGCTTTGCTTTGAGGAGAGGGAGAATGAGCCGTTTCTCTTATTCACAGCCGACAAGACTGAGCCAGGAGCTTATAACCTTCCTCTTTACTTGGCTTTTGTTGATCCAATGTACAGCCCTGGATTAATCCTTTCCCCAACGGTTGGTCAGGGTTTTGGCTTTACGGTCATGGATGTATCGTACATAGAAAAAGACCGTATTATTGAGATCTCTACACCTGAAGAGGCTTATGACCTTGCGGCGCTTCTGCGTGATAATGGCCGTTTTGTTGTGGAGTCAATACGATCCCGCGCTACCGGAGAAGAGGCTGTTTCTTGTGGCACTACTAGGTTGCGTAATATTGCTGGCAAGTATGTGGGAAAAGATGACCCAATTATGCTTGTTCGCACTCAGAAGAACTTTCCTGCCACTGGAGAGATTCTTGCTCCGTACGAGATTGGTCATTTTGTGGCCGGGTTTATGCGTGGAAGTCACATTGGCCCGCTAATGCCAGTGAAGATGGGATGTGGGGTGTCTTTCTTTGATGGTCCTCCCATTGTTTCGTCACTTGCTTTCTGTGTACACGATGGAAAACTGACCGAACCAACCGACGTTTTTGATCATCCGTATTGGGATTGGATTCGAAATAAGGTTGCGGAAAAAGCCCATAGCATCAGGGAGCAAGGATTCTCTGGGGCTGCTATGTTGCCGTATGCCGATCTTGAATATGGAGGAATAAAGGTAAGAATGAAGGCACTGGAAGAGCGTTTTCGTATCCGTGACTGACGCCTGAAAGGAGACCTGGATTATTGACCAATATGATTGAGGAACAGGTTGCTAAGGTTCTGTACACTAGTGATGCGATCCAAGCAAAGGTTAAAGAGCTTGGAGAAAGAATTTCCCATGATTACAGTAAAGGGGGGCTAGTGCGGGATCCCCGTGGCCTGCCCCCTATTCTTGTATGTGTGCTGCGTGGAGCGATAATATTTATGGCTGATTTGTTACGACAGCTTCCAATTGCTGTCGAATGTGATTTTATCCAGGTGGCCTCGTATCGCAATGGAACTGCTCCTGGCGCTGTGCGTCTGATCAATGACCTGGATAAAGCAATCCAAGAGAGAGATGTATTGATTGTGGAAGATATCATCGATAGCGGTTACACGATCAATTACTTGCGACGTAATTTGGGTGCACGCAGACCAGCATCGTTGCGTATTTGTACATTAATCGACAAAATCTCTCGTCGCGAGGATCCGGTTGATATTAGCTATACAGGCTTCGTGCTTGAACAGAATGTGTTCGTAGTTGGCTACGGAATGGATTATGCTGGAATGTACCGTAACCTTCCCTATGTTGGGTTGTTGAAGGGCGAGAATAGTTGATGGGCTGCCCCTCTTACACCCTAGGGATTGAGACTTCTTGTGATGAAACGGCTGTCGCAATCCTAGAAGGGGAGACCAAGCTTGTTGCTAATCTCGTTTATTCGCAAGCTGAATTGCATGCGCGTTATGGGGGGGTTGTTCCTGAGGTTGCATCACGCAACCATCTGCGAAAGCTTCCTTATTTGATTAGGGAGACGCTTGCGCATGCTGGAATCTCGATCGATCAACTGTCGCTTATAGCGGCTACTTATGGTCCTGGATTGGTTGGACCGCTTCTTGTCGGCTTGTCACACGGTAAAGGGATCGCCTTCGGTTTAGATGTTCCGTTCATTGGGGTGAATCACTTGGAGGGGCACATCTTTGCGAATAGGTTGAGTGAACCGGCGAGCAACCCGCCCTTTATGGCGCTTGTCGTTTCTGGAGGTCATACCAGCTTGGTGGGAGTGCCGGAGTACGGCGAGTATCAGGTCGTTGGAACTACTGTTGATGACGCAGCTGGCGAGGCTCTTGACAAGATGGGAAAGATGCTAGGGATTGCCTACCCGGCGGGACCAGCGATTGATAAGCTTGCGTATAAGGGTGATCACACCGCAATCCCCTTTCCCAGGCCGATGGAAGCAGCACCTGGATTTGACTTCAGTTTTGCTGGGTTAAAAACCGCGGCTCTTTATCATTTGCGTAAATACCCGAAGGAAAAAGCGGAGGATGTTGCTGCTTCGTTTCTGGCGAGCGTTGTTTCTGTTTTGAGGAAGAAATCTATTGAGGCTACGCGGCGTTACCATTTTAGGCAGCTTGTCGTTGTTGGTGGCGTAGCGGCAAATTGTCACCTACGAGAAGAGTTGGTCTCCTATGGAACGAGACGCGGGATTAAGGTTTTCTTCCCTCCAGTGGAATTGTGCACCGATAATGCGGCAATGATTGCAGCAACTGGCGCTTTTCATTTCCTACAAGAAGGAAAGTCTGACCCATTATCTCTTGCCCCCGCTCCTTCTTTAGGTCTCTAAGCTTGCCGCAGTTTGCCTTGATTATTCCGTTACTTGTTTCAGCGAGGCAATCGCTACTTCTAGCATGTCATCGGTTGGTTCAGCGGTAGTTATCTTCTGCAACCATAATCCAGGTTGAACAAGGAGTCGTACCCATTTTGAGCTTTTGTAGTGTCTTCCGCTGAACCGTAGCGCTTCGTATGAGATCCCTGCAACTACGGGAAGGAGAAGCAGCCGGGAGAGAATTTTCACCCAGAGGCTAGGATTTCCAGCAAGAGAGAAGATCAAAATCGCGATTATGAACACAATCATTAAGAAGGCAGTTCCACATCGAGGATGAAGGGTTTGATACTTGTGAGCATTTTCTACAGTTAGCTCCTCTTTCGCTTCGTAAGTGTAGACGGACTTATGTTCGGCTCCATGGTATTGGAAAACGCGCCGGATGTCTTTCAGTGATGAAATGAGCAATAGGTAAACAAGAAAGAACAGAATTCGGATTATTCCCTCCACTAGGTTGAATAGTATAGGATTTCCCGTTCGAAGCCCGTGTACGGTGTTGGTAATGTAGAGAGGAAGGATAACAAATCCGCCGATGGCAATTATGATAGCAACAAGAAAGGTTAAGCTTGTCTCGATCTTTCCTGGTTGGTCCTGTTCGGGAAAGGCAAGCTTAACGGAAACATTGAGCGCTCGTATACCCAGTGACAACATATCGTACAAGCGGAATAATCCACGAATGAACGGTATTTTTCCAAGATGCTTAAAGTGTGTACGTGCAGGGATATCACGCACAGTAATTTGATTGTCTGAACTACGACGAACAGCGACCGCGATTCGGTCGCCGTTCTGCATCATGACACCTTCAATAACTGCTTGTCCCCCAACTGAGGGCATGTTCTATTCTCCTTGCTCTCCATACTTGCGGGTAAAACGTTCTACACGTCCCTCGGTATCAACAAATCGTTCTTCGCCTGTAAAGAATGGGTGACACTTGGAGCAGATATCGACATGTAGTTTGTCTACGGTAGACAATGTTTCAAACTCGGCACCACATCCACACTTTATGACTGTGTGTTTTAGTTTGGGGTGAATCCCTTTTTTCATGATCCCTCCATTAACGCTTGGAGTACTGCTCGCGCTTACGTGCCTTCCGGCGCCCATATTTTTTTGGCTCTACTTTGCGTGCATCACGAGTAAGTAAGCCAGCTTCTCTGAGTGGTTTCTTGTACTCGTCTGTTATTCCTGTCAGGGCGCGGGCAAGGCCTAGACGAATTGCCTCTAATTGTCCAGTATAACCTCCGCCTGAGACGCGTGCTTTCACGTCGAAGCTTCCCGTAGTTCTCGTTACGTGAAACGGCTGGTAGAGCGTCTTTTTCAACTGCTCTTCTGCATTGAGGAGCGAGGCAAAGTACTCTTCTGCAGGTTTACGGTTGATCAAGAACTTGCCATCCCCTTCAGTTAGATAAACACGTGCAGTTGCCCGTTTGCGTCTACCGATGGCGTGAATCACATTTCCAATATGCTTTGGTAATCGTCGCTCATTTGGTGTCACGAAAGAAGAACACCTCCTGCGAATTGGTATTTAATTGATGATCAAATGATAACCAAGCTGCCTAGATCTGTCAATCCTACTAGATGAAGGCCAGGTACTGTCGCTGTTCGTCTTGCCGCGACGTGCCAGCTCTTCTTCCACGCTTACCTCCTATTCTCTCTAGATGTAACCCAAGCCTAAGTTCACAAATGACTCCCTTGTCTTTGCTGCTCACTTGTCGAATCGATCGAGTTGTAGTGGCTCAGTAGCGATTGATGTCGGCTTTCCTACGATCATTTCTGATATCAGCTTGCCAGTTATGGGGGCAAGCCCGATCCCATCACCTTCGTGCCCGGCCGCGACGTATAGGCCAGGGACTGTGGGAACAAGGGAGACGATCGGCAGGTGGTCAGGGGTGTAGGGACGAAGACCGGCATAGGATCGGATGACATGGATATCGCGGATCGTGGGGAAGAAGCGAAGAGCCCTTTTCGCCATCAGGCTGAGGACGTGGTGGTTGGAACGCCTATCGAACCCGACGAACTCGCGACTCGACCCAATGAGAAAGTTCCCGTGCTCGGTTGGTTCGAAGACCATGGCGATTCCGTACTGGTCCATCTCTGCCTCCACCCTCCGCCCTTCTGTACCGCCAAATTTGGTGAGCAGATACCCGAACTCTTGCACCTTACGTCGTGCCGGTCGGCCTGATCGCTCAGCGACAAGGATGTGCCCTTTCCGCGGTCTGATGGGAACGGCTACACCAACAGTGGTGGCGAGAGCTGGTGTGTACACCCCGGCAGCAAGGACAACCTGATCGGCGCTCATCATGCCACGTGTGGTCTCTACGCCGCACACGGAACCAACGGGATCCCGCAGAATCCGAGTAACTTCAGTAAATGGGTGTATCATTGCCCCTGTGGAGCGGGAGGCTTCCACAAGACCGTAGACAAGGGCCATCGGGTTGAGCGACGCGTCGGAGGCACACTCCACAAGACCGACGACATCGCGTGCCAGCAGGGGCTCATCCTCGAACACCTCCCTCCCCTCGAGGTAACGCATCGGTAAACCGGCTTCCTTCTGACGGGCAAACCAATCTTGCGCAACTTGTTCTTGGTTCTCATCTTCGACTACGAGTACGCTCCCTCGTTGCGCGTATTCGATGTCGTAATCCAGGCTCTCTATAAGTTCAGCGAGGAGCTTCTGGCTCTTCAGTGTAACTTGACTATCGTAGCCCGGCACCTTGTCAATGGCGAGAATGTTTCCATCACACGCGCTCGAGGTGCCTGACCCTATGTCTCCCCGCTCGATAAGGGAGACCTTTACTCCTTCTTGGCTCAAGTAGTAGGCGATTGCCGATCCGATGACTCCTCCACCGATGACAATGACATCGGCTGCACTAGTCATCATGAGATCCCTTTGCTAACAGGCCGAACGTGACCGGCTGCACCGGTGTTCGCACCGTAGCCGGTTCGAGCGCGCTTGCTGGCTCTCCAAGTTCCTCCACGAGAATTTGCGTGACGATCTTCTCGCAGGTTCGCCCTTGACACAATCCCATGCCGGCTCGCGTCCGCCGTTTCACACCAGAGACGTCAATGGCTCCTTCGCGAATGGCTTTCCTGATCTCTCCCACTGTTACTTCCTCACAGCGACAGACGATCGTATCATCATCCATTCTCTTTACCTCCTTGAGCGCAAGATTCCACGGACCTGGGTCGCGTATTTGCACGGCACAGCTACTGTCACAACCGGGGTCCGATCGTTCCTCTTGGGGTTTTGCACTCTAACCACTGTTCCGGAGCAGACGGGCTCTCCCGCGCGATTTACCGCGCACACTGTCTGGCCCTCCTTGGGCAAGGGGAGGTACTCATAAGGGAAAGCTACACTGGCGGACCCCTGCGAGTGCGTAAGGTCGATCAAGAAAATGGCCAGCCCCGGGCACTGAGAGACGCACAGCCCACACCCGGTGCATTTGTCTTCATCCAGATGGGGGCAATTCGTGATCGGCGTTCCGATCGTGATTGCGTGCTGTGGGCAGGCCTGTTCGCACGGGTTACAAGGGATCTCCTCGATGCACTCGATCGCTACGACCGGCCCTTTCTCCAACCGCTCCTGTGATGGGTAGCCGGGAGCGTTCCGCAGCTCCTGTTGCGAGGGATAACCTCGTGAATTTATTGCTTGGGACATTGTGTCTCTCCGATCCCGATGAGTTCCTGTTTAGCGTCCTGCCGACGCTGGCAGAACGGACCACTACGCAAGCTGAGCAGACGTCGCTCGATGGCTTTGATCTCCTCAGGGTCGCCTGCGCGTTCCTTGCTCAGGGAAGCGGCAGCGCAGATCCCAGCCAATCGGCCCTCTTCCAGGGCGGTACTCGCCTCCTCTACTCCGGAGAGGTCGCCAGCGATGTAGATTCTAGGGACGGTCGTCTCCATTCTGCTGTTGTGGATTGGGACCCATCCCCCTAAGCTGGGGGAGTAGTGCAACTTGCACCCTGCCAACGAGGCCAATCGTGTGTTGGGACGCAACCCGACAGCGATGCAGATTGTGTCGACTTCCAATTCCTCTTCGGATCCAGGCACGATCCTCCACGATGGGTCGACCTTGGCGATCACCGCCCGCTCAACTCGCGATTCACCTGAGGCGCCAACGATGGTATGGGAGGTGAGGATAGGGACTCCCGCCCTGCTGATCTTGGCAGCATGAACTCCGTACCCTCCAATCCGGGGAGCGGCCTCGATCACCGCGACCACCTCGCCTCCCGCTTGCATCAGTTGATAACTGACGATAAGCCCGACATTCCCTGCTCCTACCATGAGAATCCGCTCTCCGGGGAGGACGCGCCAGAGGTTGATCATCGTCTGCGCGGCACCTGCGCCCATTACGCCGGGGAGCGTCCAACCCGGAAAGTTGAGTGCGTTCTCTGCCCCTCCCATTGCCAGTACGATCCGTCTCGCTACAATTGACAGGGGACGGCTGTGCGATGTGGTTGCTTCCTTTGAGGGGAGAATTGGGGAATCCTCACCGAACGTCTGGGCGACCTCTAGAGTGCTGTCGTGAATGGCGTAGACCTCAGCTCCAACCATCACTTCTACTCCGGTGGATTCCGCCTCGTGGAAAAGGGTATCAGCGATCTCTATCCCTCGCGTTCCCGCCTGATGTTCGCGTGACCCAAAGAACTTATGGATCTGCTTGATCAGCTGGCCTCCAGGGTGAGGATTCATATCGACCACAACCGTGCTGCAACCACGTTTCGCGCCCTCGATCGCGGCTGTAAGGCCGGCCGGACCGGCCCCAACAACCGCTAGATCTACCTCTCTCATCGTCCTCCTCTTCCGGCTCCGTGTTGCGTCTCCACGGTCATCCCTTCCGTTACCGGCGTGATACACGTACGCACGTTCGGTACGCCGTTTACGACCATCACGCAGTCGGTACACTGCCCGATCCCACAGAATACACCCCGCGGTTCCTCTCGCTTTGTGGTATAACGGTGAATCTTGGTCCCATTCGCTGCAATCGCCGCGGCTATCGGTTCCCCTTTACGCGCAGCGATCTCCTTTCCGTCAACCCATATCTTAACCTGTCGTACCTTAGGTAAATCCCCTAGGATTGGGTGATGTATTACCCTCATTATTACTGACCCCCTACCATTCAGAAAGCATTATGCTTAACCCATGCCGAGAAGGAAACCCTCCTTCAGCGGATCGTCTGGATCCACCACAAATTGATGGATCCCTGTAACATACGCGCTTCCTGTAATCTCCGGAATTACAGCGGGGATATCTCCCACCTTGGTCTCCTCTACTATGCGAGCCCGAAAGACTGTGCCAATAATGCTTTCGTGGACAAACTCCTGACCCAGTTTCCATTCCTTTTTAGCATACAGAGCAGCGAGTTTCGCCGAAGTCCCCGTCCCGCACGGCGATCGATCGATGGAGCCAGGAGGGATGACTACCGCATTCTTCACGTGTGCATCGCGGTGGGTGGGTGGACCGTAGAACTCCACGTGGGTCAGCCCCTCGATGAATGGCTTCTCAGGATGCTTGATGTGTAGCTGGGAGTTTACCGCTTTTCTTATGGAGACCGCAGCCTTGACGAGATCGCCGGCCCTCTCCGGTACGATGGTGAGCCCTAGGCTCTTTGCCTCGACAAGTGCGTAGAAATTCCCGCCATAGGCGATGTCCAGGACGACACGGCCATAACCGGGCACCTCTACTTTGACATCGGTCTTATACAAGAAGGAAGGGATATTCTTAAAGGTCACGCTCTTAGCGATGAGATCTCTCACCGCTACTTTGGCCACCACCAAACCAGCCGGTGTATCAAGCTTGACGGTCGTGATCGGTTCTTCAATGGGTAGGATCCCCGCCTCGACCATGGCTGTGCAGCAGCCGATGGTGTCGTGGCCGCACATCGGTAGGTACCCTCCAACCTCAATATAGACCACTCCCATGTCGGCCTTTGCGTTGCACGGTTGGGTCAGAATGGCTCCTGACATCACCTCGTTCCCCCTGGGCTCGTACATGAGCATCGTCCGCAGGCCATCCATGTGGGTTCTTAAATACAACATCTTATCCGACATTGTCTTGCCGGGGATATAAGGAAGGCCACCGATGATCGTGCGCGTTGGCTCACCCGCGGTATGTGTATCGATTGTGCTGATCATTCGAGCAAAGCGCATTTCTCACTCCTCTTTCATAGATTCGGTGTCAACAGTTCAGACTTCAGCCTTGCGATCACCCAGCTGAACTGCTCCCCCCCAGCAGTAGAACTTGAAGGATTTTATTCCTCATTCCAGACTTGCATTACCGCTTCGAAATCCTATTCTACAGAGTTATTCCACCTTTAGGAAAGCTTCCCCAGCCGGATCAATTCCGCCTTGATGCTCGCCCTCACATTATCTGGCACGTCCAGTATCGGTAGACGAGACGGCCCTACGGATTCCCCGATCAGCTTCAACGCTTCCTTGGTGCCTCCGGGATCGGAGCTAACAGCTTCGATCAATGGCAGTATCTTCAATTGCATTGCCCTTGCCTTATCTATGTTCCCCTGCCGGAAATAGTCATAGATTGCAACAACTTCCTCAGGGATAACGTTTCCGATAGTACACACTGTACCATCTGCTCCCAGAGCCAGTGCAGGGAGGAGTTTGTTTGCCCATCCGATCAGGATCGATATTCGGTCACCAGCCAAGCGGATTATTTCCGTAATATGGTCGATGCCTGCAGAAGAATCCTTGATCCCAGCGATTGCACCCTCTTTGGCTAACCTTGCAACGATCTTGGGTGCTATATTGACTCCAGCGTGTTGCTCAGGCCAGCAATATACCATTAGGGGGATGGAGATGTTTTCAGAGATTCTCTTGTAGTGCTCGTATAAGCCTTCCTGGGTGGGTTTAGGGTAGTAGGGAAGGGCAACAGTTGCCGCATCAGCTCCAACCTTCTCCGCATATTGTGATAGCTCAATAGCGGTAGCGGTACTGTTGTCACCTGTGCCTGCCAGTAGTGGCACCTTTCCATCAACTGCCTCCACACCAGCCGATATCAATTCCTTTCTTTCTTGTATTGAGAGTAAGGTATATTCTCCCGTGCTTCCGGCAATGAATATGCCGCTAACGCCTTTGCCGATGAGATGCCGGATAAATTCCTTCGTCCTTTTAAGATCAAGTTTCCTGTTTGAATCAAATGCGGTCACAACTGGTGGAATAACGCCTTGGAACTTGCTCATGTAGTCATACCCCCTTTTCTGATTCATATTACCTTCGACGCAACTACTCATGTTCGAAGCGTATTACCAAATACTATCCCCCCAAATAAGCTTTTCTGATCTGTTCATTGCTCAGGATCTGATCAGCTGCACCATCGAATTCGTTTTGGCCCGTCGCTAATACGTAACCTTTGTCAGATATACTTAGGGATCGTTGCGCATCTTGTTCCACAATAATGATTGCTGTTCCTCGTGATTCGTGCATGCCTTTGATCTGGTGGAATACCGCATCCGCGGCGCTTGGGGCAAGCCCAGCTGAGGGTTCATCAAGCAATATGAGGCGGGGCTCTGTCATGAGGGCTCTGCCCATAGCTAGCATTTGTCGCTGCCCGCCACTGAGCGTGCGACCCCTTTTGTTCCTCTTCTCTCTTAGTACTGGAAACATGCTGTATGCGTTCTCTATTTGCTCTCTAACGTGTTTGCTGTCGATGTAGTATCCCCCCATTTCTAGATTCTCTTGTATTGTGAGAGATGGGAAAATACCCTCTAGTTGCGGAACGTAGGCCATGCCCCGTTTTACTTTCTTGTCTGGAGCCAGTCCAGAGACATCTTCTTCTTGGAGGATGATGGTGCCACTTGAGGGTATTAGGTATCCCATTATAGTCTTGAGCAACGTAGATTTGCCGGCTCCATTTGGCCCAATGATGGTGATCGTTTCATGTACATCAGCGTACATAGAAACACCATGCAGGACCTCCGTGTCAGCATAGCCGGAAAACACACCATTGACTTCCAGCAAGGGCATCCTAAGTACCACCCAAATAGGCTTTTAAGACCTGCTCATTCTGTTGGATCTCTTCCGCTGTTCCCTCGGCTAGGAGCTTTCCGAAGTTCAATACGAAAACCTTCTCGCACAGATTGGCAATGACCTTCATGTTATGCTCGACGATTAGGAAAGTTCTTTTCAGCTCCTCTTGAAGACTTCTTATCACCTCAAGCAACTCGTTAGCCAAGGTAGGGTTTACCCCTGCGGTAGGTTCATCGAGCAAGATAAGGTCCGGATTCCGCATGAGCATTCTCCCCAGCGAGAGGAGTTTCTTCTGTCCACCAGAGAGATTGCCGGCAAATTCATTTCTCAAATGAGCAAGCTCCAACATTGTGAGAAGCTCCATCGCTCTATCGAGGTTTTCTCTTTCCAGCTTGTTGACCGAATGGCGTTTGAATAGAGCACTAACGGGATTCTCCCCCCTCTGCGTGTTTGCAGCAAGTAACATGTTCTCGAGTATAGTAAGCTTCTCAGGCGCCTTAGCAATTTGAAAGGTGCGGCACAGTCCCCTTCTGGCAATGGCATCGGGAGTCAAGCTGTCTATTCTTTTGCCTTTGAAACGGATCTCTCCTCCATCCTTGGCATAAAATCCGGATACTACATTGAATAAGGTCGTCTTGCCAGAACCATTGGGCCCGATTAGCCCAGTGACGGACCCGCGTTCAACCGTTAGTGAGACACCATCTAAAGCCCGAAGGTTGCCGAAATTCTTACGCAATTCTTTGATAACCAGCATACTCTCAGTGCACCTCACTATCATCGTTCTTGAACCGATAGATCTTTTTCCGCTCTTTGACCAGACCATCAGGCCGGAAGACAAGAAATGCAACGATCAACATACCGATGATAACCATCCTCAATGCCGCCATGAAACCAGGAGTGAAGGGGAGATAACCACCGATGAACCGAGTCGACACATTGAATAGCTGAATAGTCACCGCTCCCACGATGGCTCCCAGGTGGTTTCCTCTTCCTCCCACTATGATCATTGCCCACATGAGGAACGTCTCGATCGGTCTAAAGTTCTCCGGGGAAATGTAGGTTATATAATGGGCGAATAAAGCTCCACCTAAGCCTGCGACCATTCCTGCTACAATCATCGCTTCGATCTTTAGTTTCCTGGTGTTCTTTCCCAAGCTCAAACTGAGCTCCTCCTCATCTCTGATGGCCTTAAGATCCCTTCCAAACGGTGAATTACTGAGTAACGATAGAATAATGTACGCTATTGCCAAACAGACGAGAACAAGTATTAGGTAGAAAAGGGGGTACGTATCCATGGAGAAAAGAGCCCTGAAGGGCTGGGGAATTCTCATCACGCCAAAGGCACCTTCCGTCAACCATCCTTCATTTAGGGCAATTAGCCTTATCACCTCTCCACCGGCAAGGGTTGCGATTGCCCAGTAATCGGACTTTAGGGACTTTGTCGGAATACTGATCAGATAACCGAACAACCCGCTTAGAAGCATTCCGCCTAGGAATCCAAGTATCAGCGGCGCTCCCGCCTTACATACCAAGAGGCTTGACGTGTACGCGCCGATAGCAAAGAAGGCAACTTGACCAAAATTGATCAGGCCCGTAAAGCCAACTTGAAAATTCAGGCTGAGGCTGAGGAATCCATAGATACCAATCATTGTCAGAAGATATATGAGGAAGTTAATCGTGGTCATCCTACTTCCTTCCCAAGATCCCGGTCGGCCTTAGCAGCAAAACGATGACCAAGATGACAAAGCTAATCGCTGGCTTATAACCTGTCTTGATCTGGATCGAACCAAGTTCAAACAACCCACCGAAGCTTAGAATATGCCCAAAGTCAAGTGCTAGGATGACGTTTTCAGCTAGGGCTAGTACAAGAGCACCCAACATGGCTCCGTACGGATTTCCAATCCCTCCTAGTATCGCGGCACAAAAGATTGGTATCAGAATATCAAAACCCAATCTGGGATAAAGAAGATGTTCCATTGCGATCATCGTTCCTCCAACAACCCCAAAAGCGGTTGCCAGAAACCACATCCATTGAATCATTTTTTCGGAGTCAATCGCACAAGCACTGGCTAACACTCGATTGTCGGAAATCGCTCTGAGCGCTTTCCCGAACTTGGTTCGTTGTAGTAGCAGATGAAACCCGATCATGGCTACCAGACCTGTAATAAGGATGCCAATTTGAACAGGAGTTATTCTTGCTCCCAGGATTCTAAGGGGCCTCTGGATGGGTATTGCATACGTCCTTGACTCACTGGTCCATATCATCCGCACGATATTCCTCAGAGCAATTGCGATACCCAACGACGTTATCATCGCTGTTACGGTCTTAGTTCCTTTTTTCCGAAAGCCCTTGAAGATTGCTTTGTCTATGGCGACAGCAATCAATCCGGTAGCAAGAGCAGCCAAAAAGACTGAAAGAAACAGGTTTAATCCCACTCCACAATTGAATGTGTACACCAAGAAAGCGCCGAGAATGGCATAATCAGCATGAGCGAAATTCGCGAATTTAAGGATGTCAAAGACCATTGTAAGTCCAACGGCTAATAGACCTAACTCGGCTGCTCTAATAAGAGCATTAGCGAGAATCTGAGCAATATCCATGCGTAGTCACTTCTTTCTGATTGTTTGGTATTTCAACCGGCACATTTCCTACAGACTAGCATTTGTTAGGGATCATCTGATAGAAGTTAGCCCTCCAGCCAACACACTAATGGTGGTTACCTACCATTCTAGCTGGAGGGCACGCAGATGGCAAGGTCAGTCTCTTCCGCTCTTTGGCTTATGAGTTACTAACCCTCTCCCTCTTAGCTCTGCGGCTTCATTACTCTGAATAGGGGACCACCTCGCCATTTATGAGGATAACCTTCGAGTATTGTCCGAATCCCTGCATGCCATCTTCGTCAAACCGTTTATCTCCGCCTGTGGATTGACCTCTGTACCACTGGCTGATTTTAGGCAATGCATCTCGGATAGCAGTGGAATCTGTGGAGTTAGCGAAGTTGATAGCCATCGCGATCATAATGAGAGCATCGTAGTTCATCGCTGAGTATGCAGTTATTGGGTCTCGGCCCTTCTTCTCCCTGAAGGCTTCCATGAAGAGAGATTCGGGTGCCAGTGGATTGAGTCCCTTTATACCCTCAACAACTTCCGGGATTTCTTCCAGCGCTTTAGCAAAGCTCGATGCCATCTCAGGACAATACCACGGCACCTCATCCACGTTGAGCAATCCCATCTCGTAGGCCTGTTTAGCGGCTATGAAGCCCTCATTAGCGTAGAATGTGGCAATGACCGCTTCCGGATCTTTCGCGAATAGTCTGGTCAACTCCGCCTTGTAGTCTACCTTATTGAGCTCATAGTCGACAACCGTGACGACCTCTGCCCCCAAAGCATCGAGGTTCTTGATGGTCTCTTGCTTTAGGGCTTGACCAAATGCGTTGTTCATGAACATCAAGGCGAATCTCTTCAAGCCCGAATCTTTAAAGGCGAATTCGCCGATTACCTTCCCTTTGTAGTTATCCAACACGTTAACCAGGAAAATATAATCGCCAACATCACGGAACAGTGGGGAAGTTGGTGGTTGGCTAACAACCAGAATCCCCCTCTCCTGACAGTACTCAGCGATTGGCAACATCACGCCACTTGAGAACCCACCTGTGATGACTGGCACCCTGTCAAGCTCTACCAGTTTGCGCGCGGCATCCATTCCTGGTGTGGGGCGAGTTTCAGTGTCTTCGATGATCAATTCTAGACGTCTTCCCAAGACGCCACCTGCTGCGTTAATTTGCTCCTGGGCGATTAAGAACCCTTCCTGTAAGTCTTCGGCCATAACAGCTTGAGTTCCTGTCAGCGGAAGCAGGACCCCAATCTTAACAGGACCTTGCTCAGCAGCTAGCGAACTCATGCCAATTAGTGAAGCCATTATAACGGTAAGGAACATCATAAATAGACACTTCTTCATTTCTTTCCTCCTTGTTCTAAAACGAGTTTCAGCCGTTTCCTTTCCCAACTATGCGATGCTTCCTTGTTTTTCTTACCTCACCACCTCCTTTTCCTAGCTCTTATTCTTTAGACGTCGGTTTCTCGCTTTTCTCGCTATAAAGAACCGATTTCACTATAGCAGTATCTTAAATGCTCGTCAAGTTTTCTGATGACCTCGCTATTGAATCACCTGGAACGATAGCCTACACTAAAAGTTGCGCCATAGAAAGCTTAGCTTAGTATTTATAACATAAGGGATGAGGGATGCTTTAGAAAAAAGCGATTATGGAAGTGGAGATTTGGCAAAGGTCGGTTAATTAGGACATCAGAGCGTGATAAACTTCAAGAACTACAAGGCTTTGAGCTTCGATTGCTACGGAACACTCATCGATTGGGAGAGCGGTATCTTGGGAGCATTGAGACCTGTCCTTTTAACACACGCTATCGATTTAAGTGACGATGAAATACTTGAACTCTACTCTGGAATGGAAGCGGAAGCGGAAGAAGGTGAATATGTTAGGTATAGAGAGGTACTTAATCAAGTGGTGCGCAGAATAGGAGAAAGATTGGGTTTTGTGCCTACCCCAGCCGAACTGGATTGTCTCGCCAAGTCACTTAAGGGATGGAAACCTTTTCCTGACACGGTTAGGGCACTGCAGACCCTGAGGCAAAGTTTTAGACTTGCCGTTATTTCTAATATAGATGACGATCTCTTTGCGCTATCCGCAAAGTACCTGAAAGTAGAATTTAACAGGGTAATAACGGCGGAGCAGGCGAAAGCCTACAAACCTTCGTTACATATCTTCAAATTGGCTGTTGCAAGAATTGGTGTTGCCCCTGAAAGGATCCTGCACGTCGCACAAAGCACTTACCACGATATACGCCCGGCGAAGACCATGGGGTTATCAACGGTGTGGGTTAATAGGAGGACAGGCAAGAAAGGCTTCGGAGCAACACCGTCAGCAAGCGCTCGTCCTGACTTAGAACTGCCGGATTTGAAAACCTTGGTTTCCATTATGGGCGTAGGCCAATAGCAGCTCTTCCTGGCCTGTCTGCCTCATTACGATCTTTACTGACTTTACGAGAGCTAACGAACGGAACCGTCAACCCCACCTTTGCATGGCAGCCCCCTGATCGGCTGGCAGCGCCGTCTGTGCGTAGAGCGCGAGAAACCCTGTCTTTGTCTTGCGATCTGGAGGTTGCCAGCCTGCAAGTCGCCTCGCGATCTCCTCTTCCGAAAGCCGTACATGCAATCTGCGAGCAGGGATATCGATTTCAATCGTATCTCCGTCTTCGATTATTGCAAGGACCCCACCTTCTATAGCCTCCGGAGAAATATGGCCGATAATTGGTCCGTGGTTGAAGCCGGAGAAGCGACCGTCCGTGATCAAGGCCACCGACCCCTCAAGACCAACCCCGCACAAGGCATCTGTAGATAGCATCACTTCCTTCATTCCGGGGGCGCCTTTCACCCCTTCGTACCGCACGACGATGACATCCCCTTCTTGGATTCTCCCCCCTACGATGGCTTCCCATGCTTCCTGGTCGTTGTCGAAGGTTTTCGCCGGTCCAGCGTGTACCAGCATTGCCGGCTCGATCGCTGACGTGCGAACAATGGCGCCACAAGGGGCGATGTTGCCCTTAAGAACTGCAAGCCCTCCTTCTTTCTTCACTGGGGTATCCAGACTGGCGATAGCTTCACCGTGACTGCCGCTTGTCTTCTGCAAGAGCTGAGCAAGGGTTGACCCAGTGGCAGTTAGGACACGGGAGTCAACCAGAGGCTCCAGCTCCTTTAACAAGGCCGGGACCCCACCAGCCTCGTAGAAGTCGATGACCGTATGGGGGCCATTCGGGATAACCGATACAAGAAGAGGGGTGTTCCTGCTAATCTCATCGAATCGCTCGAGTTTGATCTCGATCCCAAGCTCCCTTCCCAGGCTCATGATGTGAAGCGGGGCGTTTGTTGACCCACCGATGGCCGCGGTTACTACAATGGCATTTGTGAGAGCCTTCTCTGTAATAATCTCAGCCGGCCGGATGCCTTGATTTACCAGCTTGACAATCTGTTGACCGGCGGCCCGAGCAGCCCTTTGCTTATCGGCGAAGACCGCGGGAATAGTTGCTGAGCCGAACAGGGCCATTCCCATGGCCTCACTCAAGATCTGCATGGTATTGGCGGTCCCCATAACTGGACAGGCCCCTGCGCCAGGGCAGGAACAGTTTTCCATCTCACTCAAGTCCTCCTCAGAGATGTTATGGATGGGGAGCGCGCCGAAGACAGCCTCGTTAACGTCGGGGGAGACCACGGTGCCCTTGCTGTATTGGCCGGCAAGCATAGGGCCGCCGGTGACCATGATCGAAGGAAGGTTTACCCTTGCCGCTCCCATCAGCTCACCGGGAATAATGTTGTCGCAGGAGGCAAGCAGGACGAGCCCATCAAAGAGGTGAACCTTGGACATGATCTCAATTGAAGCAGCTAGAGCATCACGAATGGCCAGCTCATACTTCAAGTTCTCAGTCCCTATGGGAATGTTGCCACAGGTAGCGAACACACCAAACTCGAACGGCACCCCACCAGCCTGCCAGATCCCTGCTTTTACGCACTCAGCTAATCTTCTTAGGTGCATGTGGGCTGGCGATGCCTCTGTCCACGCGTTTGCTATTCCGATATGAGGCTTGCCAAAATCTCCCTCCATATAGCCAGCTCCCTTATAAATTTGCCGTCTATGAGCAGCCTCTGGACCGGTGAATAATCCGTTTTTCTGTCTCAACTTGACCCTCCTGTCACATTGCCTCCTCATCTGTATCCGAATTCTTAGGATTCGAATAGAAGTGTGCGTGACTCTTGATCGTTACCTTGCCGTCGGGTCCAACGACCAGATAGTCTCCCTCGTCTATCGAATCGAAATCCTCCTGCGATAGAACAATAACTGGCACGGTCTTATGGTACAATTCATCTGCAACGATGGCACCCAGTGCCAGCACGGGATCCACTTTGGTGTTAATGATGGCAGCTGGGGCTGTTTCAGCTTTGATACTCTCCATTAGGACAGCACTGCTAGTACTTGATCCTTTCCCTTGGGGAAAGACGAAGATCTTTCCGGTAATGATCGTCCCAGATCTGTCGTGTCGGCGATCGATAACCTCACCGGTGTGAGGATTTATGCCACCCCAAAAACTGATGGGCTGCGTGGATACAGTTGCCCTGCCTTTTGCAGAACCGGGCACTATAGGCTTGCCTATCAGGATTCTTTCCATGCTGTCTCCCCCCAATACACAGCTCCTTCGATGGCTGATCGTATACAGTCTCTCATGCTGCCAAAGGCGACCTGAACACTGAGCTCGCCAGGGGCGTAATATGCACACTTCCCCGAATTGGTCATTATCGTCTTGGCGTCCGGAGAGATTATCGGCGAATGAAACACACACGTGTCAAGGATGATTTCCACGCTAAAACTCAGCAACGTATCTATGAGCTTGCCTCTTTGTAGCAAGGCATAAGAGGTCTGGCTAGTGAGAACAAGTACCCTAACGCCAGGATGTGGCAAGCGACCTTCTTCGTCTTCTATTATTTGCGCAAGCTGCTGAAACTCTGCATAGGAGAAATGAGGACAGCCTAGTACTACCGCATCCAGTTCGGCCCCCTCCTCTGCCGTAGATAGATCTAACCAAGCCCTTCTCAAATCAGAGAAACATACATTAATAACCGGTTCCGGAACCTCTCCCTGGAAAGCCTCTTTTAAGGTGTTGGCTTCAGGGGTCACTCCAATAGCATGGAACAGGGCTACAGCACCGGAGGATGCTGCAGCAGCACCGAGCGCCTTGAGTTGATCGTTTGTTGCGCTTGTAGGGAGTCCTTCTATTACGGGAATCCCTTCCTGAAAGAGTCCTCCTATGAAGTGACCCAGTGCAACGTACAACGTATCATCCCTCAAGAGCTGCGGCTGAATATCAACCAGGCGAAGGAGGGACTGTCCCTTGCGATTTTCCTTCAGGTGGAGACCAGATTTTGGTACCCTGCCGGTTATAGCGGCACAAATGTCCATGTAGTCTCCGTAGCGGTTTGTTCGTGCCCCAAGGACAGAATTTGCGTAGACAATGGCATTCGATTCACCCCAAGCGATTTGCTGACTAAACCTGGGCGTGAGATAGCCTTGGTAAGGCGCACACGTCCACGTTGGGATACAGCCCATATCTGTATAAGCTCTAGCGATTCTGATAGCCTTGTTTGCAAATTCTTCCGGGATCCCAAGCCGTCCCCAGTTCTGAAGATCAAGAGGAATCATGTTTAGAGTCGTGGGAATGGAGACCCTAGCGTTGAGTGCTGCGAGATTCTCAGCAAATTCTAAACCGGAGCTGCACATCAGGGCGCAGCCATCAATATGAGCCTGAGTTACATCCATCAGCTCAGGAGCTTCATATACTTCAGCCATTCTCACCAAGATCGACATTGCGAACCTAGCCGCAGCACCACATTGGCCTTCCAACATTCGCTTATCCTTCTTGCCTAAAAACACAGACATATTAAGTGATTATGTCACATTCGGTCCGCTTGGTCCATCTCACATCGGGAGGACGGTGATCGCTGAGCTTTTCCTTTACAATGATCTCACCCTCTATTACAGTAAGTGAATAGGCTATTTGGCCTGGATATGTCAGATAGGAGAAGCCATGAAAATACGTATCTTATCGCGTGATGATGTGCGCCACGCGCTTCCGATGCCCCAGGCGATTGAGGCCGTGAAAAATGCCTTCATTCAGTTGTCCACTGGGCAGGCCAATATGCCGCTGAGAACAGTACTCCGGGTGCCTCGCTACAGAGGCGTTGTCCTGTTTATGCCAGCCTATCTGGCTGCAGAAGATCAAATGGCCGTGAAAATAGCATCTGTGTTTGAAGAGAATTCGGCCAAGGGCTTGCCGTTGATTCACTCGCTGGTAGTAGTGATGGATACCTCGACAGGAGAGCCGATTGCCGTGATGGACGGCACGTACCTCACTGCTTTGCGTACAGGGGCGGCTTCGGGCGTTGCTACAGAGCTGCTGGCTCGTAAGGATGCGCAAACAGTGGCCATCTTGGGGGCGGGCGCCCAGGGACGCGCCCAGCTTGAGGCGGTTTGTACTGTGCGCTCAATTCAGAAGGCCCTGGTGTACGATACAGTGCTAGATAGAGCGACCAGCTTTGCAAGCGAGATGAGCCGGCGGTTGTCGCTGGCGGTAGAAGCCGCGGACACACCTGCTAAGGCTCTGCATCAAGCTGATGTCATCAGTACAGCTACTTCCTCCAGCAGCCCTATCTTTGATGATGCCGATATTGGACTTGGTGTACACATCAATGCTGTAGGGGCCTTCACCCCTCAGATGCAGGAGATTCCGTCGGATACGGTTTTGCGGGCCAGAGTGGTGGTCGATCATAGGGAAACAAGTCTGGCTGAGGCCGGAGATCTTCTGATCCCGATTCACCAAGGACTAATGTCCGAGGCGCACATCTACGGAGAGTTGGGAGAGATAGCCGCTGGACTCAAACCGGCCCGAACCTCCCCAAGGGACATTACGCTCTTTGAGTCAGTAGGTGTAGCGGTACAAGATGTGGCTGTTGCATGCATGGCGCTGGAGGTAGCAAGACAGCAGAGATTGGGAACCGAAGCAGTACTCTGAGCAGGAGTGAGGAAATCTGTGCTTGTCCTGCAGTGCCAGCTCATTATGAATTGCTGTGCTTATGTTGACACGTAGATAGTTATTCCGACTTGAGAAGCTTGAGAATCTTGGGAAGGGCACGACGTGCTGCCTGCTCTCCAGCCTTGATTCCACTCCCTGCATTGCTGTAGCAAGGCGGGTTGGGGGAGAAATCCGGTCGTATGAGAACATCCGGTGGATCAACTTGTAAGGAGAGGTCACTAACGCGCTTTTGAAAGATGGTCGACATTTGGAACAAAACGCCAAATACACTGGGAGAAAAGCGTGAAGAGCTGTTCCCCTTTGCAGGAGCAGAACCCATTCCCTTAACGATTCCCAAGATCCGCTCGTGGTAATCGGGGATTGGAATCCCGGAGACGTGTGCTTCTTGCGGTGGAACGAGGACATCAACAGCGACTACTATATCCGCACCAAGCTGTCGTGCGGTGTTCACTGGAAGGGGATTTGATACTCCACCGTCAATCAACAGGTGTCCATCGATCCAGACAGGGGTGAACAAACCAGGCACAGAGAGACTTGCTCGGATTGCTTTAGCGACTTCTCCTTTTGTTATTGTGTAAGGGAGCCCAGTCTCGAGGTCTGTTGCCACTGCACCGTACCTGATGAGAAGGTCTTCGATCTTGATTTCCCCAATAAGGCGATGAACTGTGTTGAGTATGCTACTTCCAGAACTCCACCCGGACCATGGAACAGTTGGGAGAAGGGTTCTTGCTACTTTTGCGAAACTCATGGATTGCCACGTATCCACTAGATCGCTGGTGCTCATGCCAGCAGCATATAGGCCGCCGATTTGCGCTCCCATGCTCGTTCCTGCAATAACATCTGGCTTAATGTCATTCTGTTCGAGGACCTTCAGAACCCCTACATGGGCAGACCCACGCGCTCCTCCACTTCCCAGAGCAAGGCCAATTCTTGTTTTCTCCATGATCGATCACCGTATTATGCTAGCATGTTCAGAGTAGTTAAGCAATATAACTCAGATGCTGATTGCACTAACTGGGCATTGATCAATTGCATCCTGGATGCAGTCGGAGTCGAGGTTAGCATCGGCCTTAACCTGTGCTATGTCGTCTTCATCCATTTCGAATACCTCAGGGCAGGTTTGGCTGCACAAACCGCAGCTAATACAAAGATCCTTATCTACTTTTGGCGTTGTCATAACGCTTCCTCCTTTCTGTTCGAAGTGTGTTTTTACGAAGTATAGCAGATGGGGCCCAGAGCGCCAACCCCATACTTGGATATAATGCAAGATACAAAACAATAGAAAGTGATGTAACCTTTATTGGCTAGTCCGGTGAAATTTGGTAAAGTGGAAGATCATCTGGAGGTGAGAGAAGTGAGAAGAACGATTTTCGTTGTTATTTGTCTGTTGTTGGCGGTTGCGCCAGCTGTTGTGTCCCAGGAATCGGGAATGGATCTGGCAGGCGTGGAAGCGATTTTCCAAGAGGATGACATAGTAGTTGAATATGGCGATGAAGGACAAGCACAGCTAGTAGCAGCTATTGAGGCGCTCAAGAACATCCTTGGAGTTCCGGAGAATCTGAACGAAGGGGAAGAAGACGCGGTCATGGCTTGTGTTATTGGTCAGGAGCACAAGGATCTGGTGAACAAGCTTTCCCAGTGTTACTACACGCTAGCTAACGCGTTTATGGTTGGAGACCCGGACGAAGAAATAACCTATGTAAAAGGAAAACACTGGGGGTTGAAGAGTCTGCGAATGAATCCCGAATTTGTCGCCCTTGAGAAGGAAGAGGGTTTTGTTGAGGCAGTGCAAGCGGAGACAGATATGGCCGCTCTATACTGGACGTATGGCAGTTGGGCACGTAAGGATGAATTTGACAAACTGGGGGCAATTTTCCGTAATGATCCACCCAAACTCCTTGCATTGGCCGAGCAAGCATTGAGCATTGATGGAACATATCTTTGTTACGGGCCCTATCGCTCGCTTGGCGCCTTCTGGGGTGGATTACCACGTCTTCCATTTGGTACGTTCCGCAAGAATCTATCGCTCGCTTGCGACTACCTGTGCAAGGCGGTAGATGAATCAGTTATCTGTAGTAGCTGTAGTGATTGCCCACTTGATCAAGCCTGCAATGAGTATTTCGAGAATCGAACATTCTTTGTCGAGTTCTACCTAATGGAGAAGCAGCTGTGGGAAGATGCGGCGCGGATTCTGCGCAGCGTGCTGGATGAACCGACAGGCGATAAGTATCCACTGTATAATAGCTTGTCTCATGAAAACGCTCGCCAATTGCTAGAGAAAGTAAACGAGCACTTGTAGCCTGCAAGAATAGGCAATGCATAGCCCAGAGCCGAAGGCCAGATTCAGGATCGGGGATTGAAGGATTGTTGATTGGTTAGAATCAGTCGCTATAATCATATTTGTTAGCAGTTTGGGGGTGTAGCTCTAACGGGAGAGCGCCTGCCTTGCACGCAGGAGGTTGGCGGTTCGAATCCGCTCGCCTCCATAAGAGAGGCGCGGTTCGGGAACCGCACTTACTTCATCTTACCGCAGAGGGCGCAGAGAACGCTGAGAAAACCCAAGAATAAGCACCGTGTAAACCCTTCCTGCTTTCCTTAGAGGCAAGATTCTAGTGGGTTTTGGATTCTTATTCTCTTCTTATGGTATTCTGGCCCATTCGTCATTCCGGCGTAGGCCGGAATCCAGTCGAATAACGGTTCCATACAAAGCGTACCTAACGAGAGAGGACATTGCTGACTCGAAAGCATAACTACAAGGAGGCAAGGAAGCCACGAAAAAACCAAGAATAGATCTTGAATTCAAACCTTCTACCGCAGAGGACGCAGAGGAAACCAACAATAGGGTGAAAGACAAGACCAGTGCTTATCCCTTTACTGCAGCACACGACTGTGGTCCTCTAGTTCCTGACTGCCGTTTCATTGAGTTGTCCTTCTGCGTTTCTCATGTTATCCTTAGTCCACTATGTTCATACGAATTGCGGGAATCGAACTCAAGCCGCCGCAGCTCAAGCGCATTATGAAGGTGGATGGCGGCTTACACGTCTATTGCGATGCCATTGAAGGCATTCACGATGAGAGCAAGCTGAAGAAACTCCCGCCCCTCAAAGGCACAACACAGCACGTGAAGTGGGAAGATGCTGATGGATTAATCCAAGAGGAGTCTGCGACAGTCGTTGACGTGAGCGTTTCATCACGAGAGACACCAGACGGGACAAAGATCACAAACTACGTTTGTACTCTCGCTTGGGTCTGATACGCGGCAAGAATCGGAGGGATGGCAGAGCGGTCTATTGCGGTGGACTTTAAATTCACTATGGGCTTAGTCCGGCAAGAGTTCAAATCTCTCTCCCCTTAGTGGACGACTTTGGAACTTTTGAGTGGCCCAGTGCGAGTGATCTTGAGGAGCTTGTCGTGCGAAGCAGGGCATGACAGTGGGTACCGTACAGTCCCTGGAACCCGTAGAGGACCGCTTTTGAACCCGGTACAACCTCTTTATTCCATCTTGAGCCCATTGCTACCTGAAAGGTCGGGTTACGCATGCTCTCCGCGTTCCGCATTAGAAGAACTCCTTTGTTGCGGGATCACCGTCATGCAAAAAAGTAGTTAAAATTGGTGTATAATACTAATATACGGTTAGAAGTAAATGAAAGGAGGTAGCCGTGAAAACCACAGACTTATTGCATCGAGACCTACAGAACCGTGAGTGGATCGATGAGCACTTAGAGCAACTCGCCTGCGATTATAAAGGGAAATATATCGCTGTTCATAACAGGGAGATTGTAGCTACTGCGGGAACCATTCCCGCAATACGAACAGCTATCGAAAGATCAACTCTGTTTTCAATGCTCCCCATGAACGAGGTCACGATTAGCTACCTCCCCGACGAGCCAGTAGCAATGATCCTTTGATGTATGGCGGTGCATAGGCTAACTGGCAGGTGGAAACAGCTACCCTCTATACCAGGCAAAGACGAAACCAAACTGCAAGTCCCGCCTCAACCTCATATTCGTGCGCACTTCCAATGCCCAAAACAGAAGTTAGGCGGAACTATTAGCTTCTTACTCGACACTGGAGCGGATATTACTCTTATCATGCCAGATGATCGGCAAAAGATTTGTATCCCCAACAGACTGTTAGTTGATGGTTACCCACGCTTTATCGGCGGGATAGGTGGGCGCGTGCCTCTGCGATATCTTAAAAGCGTCATCCTTGAGTTTCCTGATGAAAGCGGAGAGCAAATAGTGCCATTCAGGCTTGGTCAAATTGCTGTAGTGTGTCCCGCGCAGAGAAAGCCGTACAGAGGACAACCCTCAATATTGGGAAGGGACTTTCTTTCAAGCTGCGTAATTAACATTTCTTCTTCTAGCATTTCTCTCGTCTGTGAAGATATAGAGGATAATCCTTACCTTGAAAAATGGGCTTAACTGAGGACTTGGTAAATCCGGATTCGTTCGATCTAATGAGAGCCATTTTAACGCTGTATGTTAGGTCGGCCCTGTAAGACAACAGTAGGAGCCGATCGACTACTTCAAGCCGTCTAGCGCAAGGCGAACGCTCGCAAGTCTTTTTTCGCTCCGATCTCCGCAGGATCCCCCTCACGGGAAAAACTTGAGCGATCTCGAAGAGCTTGTCGTGAGGAGCAGGGCATGATAGTGCGTACCGTACAGTGGCTGCGAGTAGTGGACAACCTTCGAACTATTAAGTGGCCAAAGCCTGAAATCTTAGAGGCACTCTATGCGCGATGAGCAGAGGAGACATTCGGCCCGTCTGCGTGTGATCACGCACAGGAAGGCGTTGGAATATCCTGCGACATATATCCATATCAATTAAGGGGTAAGATTGCCAGAACCGGTCGTTGACTTAGAAGTAGTCAGCTCTTGAAGTGGTACAGGATTACCACCACATGTGCTACATCATTCGAAGGAAGGAATGCCTCCAGTTCATTGATACTCATCACACGTGCGTCTGTCATCATCAATATCATGCCTCCTATGATTCGATGCGCGCGCTTGTGTTGCCAGTGTCACTTCATGCTCATCTTGTATGAGACAACTCTGACACTTGACAGGGGACTTATATAATTATATGATTGAATTATTACAGCCCCCGAGCGGTATGCTTTTATGCCCCAAAGGTGAGAGCTGCTCGGAATAAAAGCCCCAGGGGGGCTTAAATGCCCCCCTGAATTCGTTATTAAGGGAGCGTTGTGGGGAGCATTGAGACCACTAAGTACAGTAGAATACGGGTTTTCCTTGATTTCTGGAACTTCCAACTTGCTCTGAATGAGCATACGAGTTCTCTCTTACAACTAGATTGGCTCAAACTTCCTGTTTGGATTGCTAATCGCGCGAATGAGGTGCTAAGGGAA
>Ga0315548_1000539_pt1 | contig 34948 bp, 28 predicted proteins | sample SalMarSW160110MG_2_FD_202540 | JGI IMG/M metagenome (GOLD analysis project Ga0315548, IMG submission 202540) | Salt marsh sediment microbial communities from the Plum Island Ecosystem LTER, Massachusetts, United States - Salt Marsh Sediment SW1601-110 ... | reverse complement strand
AGGCGAAAAGCAGGACATTCCAAGCAAGAAGGGATTATAATAGGACTGCCAGGGAGCAGGGCAATGGCCTCTGAGTGTACATTAACTCAATGGCTTGAATTGTCCCACTTTTGCTGACCACATACACTCAAGTAATAAAAGACAAAGAGGAACTCGCAGTACTGAAAGAGGTCCTGGCTACAGTTAAACCGCAGGTCATAGTTCCCCAAATAGTTGTGAAACACCCAAAGTCCAATCTCCCTGACGGAGATAAGAGTTTAGGATAGCACGGTTTACATCGAATTGATGTGCTTTTAGTACAGAGAATCGGGGCCTTATCGCCACTTGCTTCTAAAAAAATGGGTATCGAAAATCTAATGCTGCAATATGAACTGGCTGCTAGAGCTAAAGGAAAGAGCCTTAAGACAGCGAACCATGTCAAGCTCTTGCTGAATCTTTTAACTAGTTCCATCGGTGGTATCCAGGATGTAAGCAAAGTTAAAGCTGATGACTCACGGCACTTCATACTGGACCTAGAGCAGAGGCCAAAGTGGGCGGGTACATCACGCCAGAAAGAAGAGAAAATAAGCCGCACCGCGCTCAATACATACGTTAGAGGCATGAAGGCCGCCTGGGCCTAGCTTGTCCGAGAAGGGATAATCAAGGAAAATTCACTGGCCAGCGTCCGTACCCCCAAGTTGCCAAAGCTGCTGTCAAAGGTGATGAGCGAGAAGGAGATGGCTTAGCCGGTTAGTTATAAAAACCCTCTTCATTGAACCGAGCCCCTAGGAAAACGAGTATATAGAATCCTTTAGTGGAAAACTACGGGACGAACTCTAGAACCGGGAAATATTTAGCACACTTGAGGAAGCTAAGGTCTTGATTGAGCAGTGGCGGAGAGAATATAATCAGGTACGTCCGCACAACTCTATGGGATACCGGCCTACAGCTCCTGATGCTATACTAACGGCAGTTGTGACTTAACAAGTGGTATCAGATTGGGGGCAGGTCAAGGTCATACATCAATGGAGGAAGAAACGCTCACTAAGTAAGGAGTAAAAGTCAACGTTGTAAATTTCACTAATTCACTTCAAACCTGTACGGCCACCATCCACAGCTATGACTTGACCGGTTATGAAAGAGGATTCATCTGAAGCTAAAAACAAGGACGAATTTGCTATATCCTGAGTGGTGCCTACCCTATCAAGAACTGTCAAGTTTACTCGCTCTTTTATAAATAGCTCAGTCTCTACTTGTGTTCTTCCGGCATATAGCCCGTCAGTTATCACTATTCCTGGAGCGATGGCGTTGACATTTATTCCATAAGGGCCCAATTCTATGGCACATACTTTTGTTAGTTGAATTACGCCTGCCTTGGAGGTAGCATAGCTAGTTAGTCCCTGTGGGATACTATTTATTCCCGCAATCGAGGCTATATTTATAATCCTCCCATATTTCTGCTGTATCATGTACCCGGCAACAGCCTGAGAGCATAGAAAGACTCCTTTAAGATTTACTTCAAGTACGATATCCCAATCCTCTTCGCTCATATCTAGAATAGAAGCATAACGTACAATACCAGCATTATTTACCAGAATGTCTACCTTCTTGAAATTATCTATAGCGGTATCAAAGAGGTTTTTAACCTGTTGTTTGCTAGACACATCCACCTTGACCGTAACTACTTTTCTACCCAAGCTTCTTATCTCTTGTGCTGCTGTTTCCATAGTTATTATATCGCCAATGACGATATCAGCACCTTCGCTGGCGAAGGTCAATGCTATTTGTTTTCCTATTCCTCGGGCTGCACCCGTAATTACTGCCACTTTCTTCTCTAATTTCCCCACCTTGTTACTCCTTAAAAGTTTTCTACTTAATATAAAGATCAGCTGACAATGCGCATCTCCGTAGACAGTGTATTTAGAGCTATTGCACCTTCCTCACCGACGATAACAGTACCGCCTATGTTGACTCTATTCTTACCCAAACAGGCGTTTGGCTCCAACTCCCAGACTGTGCCTTGCTTTATAACTATGTCAGCACCAATAAGAGGAGTTGGGCCTATTCCCTTGTAATTTCCAGCGCCGGTCATATTCTCAATTCCAACACCTGTTTGACTAACCCAGGCTAAAGGGTTCAGGCTGTGGATTAGCGGTGTTAGGTGCCAAGCTCCGGCTTCTTTCAGAGGCTTTTCCATAGCTTCAACTACGTCACCAAACAGCTTTCCCGGACCTAAGGAATTAAAACCAATTTCATACGATTGCCGAGCTATTGCGGCACACTCTTTATTTACTTTGTCCACTGGCTCAATAGCTACAGACATTTGGATTTGCGCTTCCATGCTTCCATAGCGGGGGAAAATCTCTGCTTGGACAACGTCGCCGAGTTGTACCACTCTAGGTGGCTGTGGTCGCACGAGCCACATAGGGGCTCCCCAGCTCGGGTTGTCAGGACCAGAATGCAAGATAAGTGGGGTAATATACGGCGAAACACTTCCCGTGGCTCCATTCCGATACATACAGGCCATCATCGCAGCATATATTTCGCTTTCACTCACTCCCGGACGAGTAACATTCATCATTTCCCAAGCAGTGAGTTCGCCAATCTCAGCTGCCCGGCGAACCAATTGCAGTTCATCTTCACTCTTGATGGCAACCATCTGAGCGAAAGGCTGGGATATATCATGGAATTTGGCATAAGGAAGATTCTCCAGAATATAAACCCACGTCTTATATGGAATGTAACCTTCCAATTCTCCTGCTGCGTAGATATCCAGACCAACAACACCGATGTCGGCTTGGTCAAATCCCTTTTCCTTCAATACCTGCACTACACCAGCCCCGGTAGCACCAAGCCTAATGTCATTTACCCACGATGCTTCTTTCCTCAGGGCACTCTCTAAATGAGCGCTTATATCAAAAGTAGCCCAAGTCAAGTGGACTAATTCTCCCTCAAATGGAAAAATGACGATTCCTCCGCTTCTGTCGTTAGTTAGGTAGCGGTCAAACTGCTCCCGGCCTTTTAACCCAAAGACTACAACACACTCAAGCCCTCGAGATTTCATGAGTTCTTTCATTTTTTCCCAGCGGCGTTCTCTTTCTTTCTCTGAGAGGGTCGGCCACCTTACCTCTTCCTTCTCCGGTAACGTTTTAGCCATTAGCATTGCCTCCTTTTTTATTTTGCTTGACAAGCTCTTCTTGTGCGAACAGGGCTGCCCCAAGAGCTCCCACGATCTGGGGTTCATCTGGAACATGGAGCTCCATCCCAATTTCTTCTTCTAAAAACCTCCTTACGCCGATATTTTTGGCTACACCTCCGGTAAAAACTGCGTCCGGTCTCAAAGTTATACTAGCTGCCATAGCCGCTACCCTCGCTGCCACAGCTTTATGTACCCCAGCTATCAAATCTCTTCTATCTTTTCCTTCGGCCCGAAGCACAACCACCTCCGTTTCGGCAAATACGGTGCATGTGCTACTTATAAGGCAAGGTTTTTTGCTAAGGAGAGCCAATGGTCCCATCTCAGCAACAGATTCTACCTCAAGAACCTGAGCCATAACCTCCAAGAATCTACCTGTTCCGGCTGCACACTTGTCATTCATAATAAAATTAGTCACGTTGCCTTGCGAATCTACCTCAATGGCTTTTGAGTCTTGGCCACCCATATCAATGATAAACCTGGTGGAGGGTATCAAAAAATTAGCCCCTTTGGCATGGCAGATTATCTCGGTAACCGTTTCATTGGCAAAGTTGACAGAGCCTCTGGCGTAACCTGTAGAAACAACATAATTGAGGCCGTTTATAGAGATCGGGAGTCCGGTTTTTTCCAATGCTTCCTGGGTTACTTTATCTGTCGCCAACTTAACGTCGTAACCTATCGGCCTGATGGAGTAACCCAAGATTACACTATCTTCCAAAATTACGGCTTTGGCAGTTGCGGCCCCTACATCAATTCCAGCGACTAACATGCCGGTACTTCTTTCTATCTAGCCCTGGTTGCCTTCTCCAGACTCAGTAAAATAGGTGACTCCCTGTGCCGAGTTCAAGGCTACTAAGGAGAATAACCGGTTACTGACGCTATGATAATCATCTCTCGATCGCATTTGGTAAAGACCTTCTTACCGGCATAACCCCGTCATCCCTTGGCTGATTTCTTTTTTGCTTTAAGCATCTCAGCGAATGTTTCCACTTTGGTTCTCAGTGAGGCAGCACTGTAAGCCCTGCTGTCGAAGTTATCTTCCTCGATAGCTAGGACGGGAAGGCCGGTTTTTTCTTCCAGGTGCTTCTTATAAATGTGAGATCCTAGCGCAGAAGGTCGGCAGTTATAAAGGTAATTAACAATGAAACCATCTAATTTCATCAAGTCGGCTCCCTTTTGGAACCGCTTTATTGATGCATCGGTGCCATGAAACATTCCCGCTGCCAACTCATAGTTAGCTATCTTCTCGCCCGGCGTATGGTAAGTCCTAGTAACTTTGAATGAAGGTCCTCCAACCCAGGCTAAAATCCTTGTCAATGGAACGGCCAATCCTACATCTTCTATCAAATGTGTTACTCTGGGATCAGAGGTGTGGCCAAAATTAATCATAACCCGTGGGGCTCCTTTCTCCGTGGCACCTATGCCCGCTTTAACCCTTCCCTCAAGCTCATGGATGAGTATTTCTATGGCTTTGATTCCATCCCGTATGCCCCTACCGGTTGAAGAGCTGGAAAGAGCTTCCAGCAACTCAAGTTCGACCATACTAACCGGAACCGGATCAGCTCTCATAAGGTCGAGTAGCCTTAACAAGTTGTTGACATAGGGCTGACTTTTTTTCTGGGACCTTTCCCAAGCATCAGGGGCTAACCTGATGTCCAGTACTTTCGAGGCTTTCTTAAGGGCCTGATTTATCTGCGCGCCCAGATAATGAACACGTTCCGGCAGATAGTCAGGGTATTCCCCCCACTTAGAATCCATAACGCCGTCAATATAGGCTACGGGCACCCCATATTTTGCCGTTACAAGGTCATCAGCCTTGGAGCCCATATCACAAAAATAACTGGAGGCTAGAGCTAGATCCGGGACAGGGATCATCCCCATTGCCACACCACCGATCTTAGCCTGCCACAATGAGCACAGTGCATGCCCTGACGGTAGTCCGTTCGCCTCACCCGCCTCAAGTATGGGAGTGAGCTTATTGAAAATTTGCCCCATGGTGTGATCAAGTACCATATCTGGGGCACTAACAAACACATCCTCAGAAGAAGCGCTCAGCATCAAGCCTGGCCCAAGTATGGCAGGAAATCCAATGTATACGATTTTTTTGCCATCATCCTTGGCCAAAACCAAGTCTATCAGCTCTTTGAGCCAGGCCCCCAGCAGCTTCCTCACGCCTTTCAATGTTACATCATGGTTTTGCCTGACCCAACTATTGGCGTCCTCCATATCCTTAGGACCTATCCCCAGTCTTTCAAACGTTTTCTCTATCCTGGTCCTTTCCTCTTCAATTTCTTCGTCTTCAAACCCGCAAAGTTTAAAAAGCTCATCATAATAATCAGCCACGGCTTAACTCCTCATTGTTTCGATAAATGTCTCGATGCGCGTTTTCATGGTACCGGTCTCCATGGCATCGTATTCAGATTCCAAAGTAAGCATATTCAGCCCGGTCTCCTTCTTTAACATATCAGGGAAGAAGTAGGACTCAACTTTATACGACTCCCGATACATTAACTGGTACCAGATCACCCCTGCCGCTTTATATTCTCTTGCCAGTTTTATCAGAAAATAAAGACGCTCGGTGCCGGGCCTAAACCACCCCGGACATACCCGGTTCATAAAATATGACTCAGCCAGGTTGGCCATTAAATCACCATCAAGTTTTACAGTACCCCAGTAAGGGTGAATACCTTCGGCGAATTCCTCCATAACCACCACTCCTCCGGTATCTTCTATAATGTCCATTACTTTTGAGTCTCCCCGGGCGAGAGTCGACCCTGTAAGCAGAATTCTGGGGCCATCTTTTGATAGGGGAGCACTATCTTTGGCTTCTTTTGCAAATGACTCAAGAATCTCTACCATGACCACCTTATCAGCAATAAAGGATCCATGATTCAGGGCAACAAAGTCTTTGCTGGCCACAGCAAAATTCTCAGATTGGCGCATCAAGCTTATCTGTCTAAAAAGCTCCCTCTCCCTATTACATAACCGGATTGATTGTTTGAGCCTTGATTCAGTGATTTCCACCCCTGTGAAGTCTTCAAGCTTTTTCTTAAGTCTATTTATACCTTGAAGATAATATCCAAGGGCATACTCATCCTTGACATGAGGAACACCAAAGACAAATGATTCTATCTGAGGGGTATAAAAACCCAAGGTATTTGAAAAAGCCCGGGTATGATTGTCTGTTATGGGAATTACAATCAGATCTGTGATAGTATAGTATGGGTTTTTCCCTGATGTAAGGTAACCTATTTGGCTACGCCAAAAAGGGTCGACCCATCTGCAGGTATAAGCCATAGCATCTTTTAATATGGTATTATCTCCTGCCTGAATAAAACACATTGGTAAAGCATCACAGGCTAAGATAAGTTCCTCTGGTAAATAGCCGCCAGCTGTATATCCTATAACCTTACGCCCCTGCTCCTTTGCTTTGCTTAAATCGGTAAGTCGGGTCTTTAAATGTGAATCAAGCTTCTCAAGAGCTTTCATTGTCTTTCTCCGCTCTATAGGGTATCAATCCTCCAGGGCTATCTTCCCTAAATTAGTTATTCTGTCAGATGATTTCCACTTCTTTATTACTGCTTATTACTGTCTCGATTTTCTATCAGGGCCTGATCCCGAATCCGCCAAGCTGTCAAGGGTGAGCCAAAGTTCGGACGAAGTCTTCATCCTTGACTGCCTCAGGGCGAAGCTATGAATATTTACTCAGTCGCTCTTCTTTTTCATAGTCAACAGTCATAGGTGATTCTCCCTTGAGGTCATTCTTTGACCTTTCTGATTCTACAAAGCAGTGCTTTGAGTTCAGTATAACCGGTAACCGGATCACGAGGTTCAAGCTCGGTCAATAAGTTAGCGTTAGCCTCTGCCCAGCCATGGGGGATACTAATTACCCCCGGTACCATATCTTCGGTAGTTCTAACCTTAATTGTGATCCGCCCTTTCCTTGTTTCTAAAACTACGGTATCGCCGTCAGAAATGCTATACGTTGCCGCGGTGTCAGAGTGAACCTCAGCTATAGGCTCAGCGGCTTGCTGGCGCAACCGAGGTATGTTTCTCATCTGACTGTGGGTATATTCGAGAATCCTAGTGCCAGTGGTTAAAATCAATGGATATTTCTTTGCTAGCTCCGGATTGCTAACTGGGCTTTGGCTGGGCTCGATATAGACTGGTAACGGGTCGTAGCCATGCTCAGCTAGCGTTTCAGAATAAAGCTCAATTTTGCCTGAGGGCGTCCTGAACCCACCTTTCTCAGCCATGTCGTATTTCTTTTTGGCGAAGAACATCCCTTCAGGATGCTCCTCAGATAGCTGCTTAAGCGTTAGTCCAGAGGGTTCTAGCCAGTACTCAATTATTTCCTTCTCACTTTGCCAAGGGAAGAGTTCCTCATAGCCCATTCTCCTCCCCAGTTCACACCAGAACTTCCAGTCAGGCCAGCACTCTCCCAGCGGTTCGATGACCTTTTTGCGGAGCAGGATATAGGGTAGTCCGCTGCTCACCGCATATACATATCCGATCCCACTACGCTCCATAAACGAGCAGGCGGGGAGGACAATATCTGCTATCTTGGCAGTTTCGGTCATGAATAAATCGATTACTACTATGAAGTCCAGCTTCTCAAAAGCCTGTCTGATCCTGTTGCTTTCAGGCAATGTTAAAGCCGGGTTGCCGCCTGTGACAATAAGGGCTTTTATCTGGTATGGCTCCTCTTTCAGTACTGCGTCGGGGAAATACATCGCTTGCCCGTATGGTGATTGCCGACCCCATAATTGGTAAAACAGGGGGTGCTCATCGGCACCAATAGGGTCCTCCTCTACCTTTATGTGCAGGCTACCCAGTTGGGGGAAGGGAATACGGACCCAACTGCCAGGGACATCAATATTGCCGGTAACTGCCTGAAGGATAGCCAGAGCACGATTGGTCTGAAGACCATTTATTTGCTGATCGAGGGCACAAATGCCCTGAACTATTGTGGCTGGCTTACTGGTGGCGAAAATCCGGGCAATACTTCTTATGGCATCGGTAGGAACCCAGGTTATTTTTTCAACCTGTTCTGTAGGGTATTGATTAACATGCTCCTTAAGCTGAGTAAAGCCATAAGTATGTTTATCAACAAACTTCTTATCGTAAAGCTCTTCAGAGATGATGACGTTAAGCATACCCAGAGCTAGAGCGCAATCAGTTCCTGGCCTTATTGGGATATGAATGCCTCTATCTGCTATTGAAATTCTCTTCGGATTTATAACGATTAATTGTATTCCTCTATTCAAGGCCTCACGGATCTTAGTGGCTAATGGTGGCCTAGAGTTATCCGGGTCGTGCCCCCAGAGTACAATGCATTTAGTCTTTTCTGCCTCTTCTAAAAGGAAGGTGCCAAAGGTTAGCTGATGAGCCAAGATGCGGGAGCGGAAACAATTACTCTCGACCGACAGGAAGTTAGGAGTACCATAAGCACCACGAAAGCGGCGGGCAAAAGCGGCTAGCTCGTTGTTCTCCACCCCCACCGAGCCACAAAAAATAGCCAGTGCATGTGCACCGTAATCATTTTTAATCTGCCGCAGTTTTTCGGCAATAACGTTTAGTGCATTATCCCAAGAGATGCGCTTCCAATCCTCATTTACCTTTTTCAACGGGTGCTTAAGTCTATCCGGTGAATAGATATAGTCCACCAACGCCTTACCTCTGGGACAGAGTCCTCCTCGATTTAGTGGATGTTCAGGCATTCCTTCTACCCTGACCAGCTTGCCGTCCTCGACGTAGGCCATTATGCCACAACCGTGAACACAGAGTATGCAGTCCGTTTTGATCACTTGCTTAGACAAGCTTGTTCCTCTAGTCTATGCAGTGATTCAATTAAGCTAACGCAAGGCGTCGCTTAATTTTCTCTCGCGGGATCTTCTTATTATGTTTACCAGCCTTAGTCAACGTGATTCTTGTCTGTACCAACTAGTCCGACCAATCTGATAATTTCTTTTTCAACAGCGTCGCTCTAAGTATATTGAATAAACAACAACACTTTGCGCTAGGGGTAATTTTGGCGCAGTTTGTGCCGCTGGAGCTTACCAGTGGTAGTACGAGGTAGTTCTTGGACAAAGTGTACCCAACAAGGTGCCTTGAAATGGGCAGTTCGGTCACGAACGAAGTTAACTAGTTCTTTCTCGAGTTCGGGAGAAACCTGACTTCTTTCTTCCGGTACCACGAATGCCTTGATCCTCACCAAACCTGATTCATCTGGTGTACCGACTACACCGCTTTCACGGACGGCTGGATGACCTTGTAGGATACCTTCAATTTCCAGAGGCGACACCCACTGCCCACTGACCTTAAGCATATCATCCTCGCGGCCCTGATAGTAGAAGTACCCTTTGGCATCTTGGGAAAACTGGTCACCGGTGTTGAACCACTGTCCCACGAAGACTTCCTTGCTACGCTGATGCTTATTCCAGTAGCAGTTGGCGATGCCATCGTTCTTAAGCCATAGGGTGCCCACCTCACCCTCTGGCACCTGCTTACCCTCCGCATCTTTCAACTCGCCCTCGAACCCACTCAGAAGTTTTCCACTACTACCTGGTTTCACATTACTAAGGCTGTTACCGAGATACTCCCCACCCACGTCGGTGCTACCTACTATATCCAAGATTGGAAGACCAAACTTAGCCTTCCAGCGATCAAAAAGGTTCTTAGGGAGAGCCTCTCCTGCTGAGAGGCAAAGACGGGCGGAGGAAAAGTCACAGGCTATTTCTCCCTTATAAATCTCCCGAAGCAGCGCTGTGTAAAAGGTTGGAACGCTAAAAAACAGCGTTGGTCTATACCTTTCAACTATTTGCATGACCTTTCGTGGATCAGGCCATTCAGGGTATAGCACCATTGCTGCCCCGTATAGGAGCGGTGTCTCCACTGAGTTATTGCGGCCGTAAGAGAAAAACATCTTAGAAGTAGAGAAAACGATATCTCCCTCTTTCATCTCCAATACCTCTTCACAGAGAGGATACATGTAATAGATTAGGTCGTGGTGCAGGTGTACTACCCCCTTGGGAAAGCCTGTTGTTCCCGAGGTATACATCCAAAAAGCCATGTCATCTTTGGAGGTCTCAGCCGCTTCCATTCTATCCGAAGCACCTGACACCAGTTTGTCGAAGCTCAAAGTTCCCGCCGGTGCCTGACCTACGACCACGATATGTCGTAAATGCTTAAGCTCCCTTTTAACGCTCTCAATCTTCGGAAGTACATCCTGCGACAATATCAGAACCTTGGCCCTGCTATTATTGAGAAAGTAACTATAGTCCTGAGGTGAGGCTAGAGTGTTGACTGGTATAGGGGCTGCCCCGATCTTCATTGCACCCAGATAGCTATAAAGAAACTCCGGGCAATCGGGTAAGATGAGCATTACCCGGTTCTCTATCTCCAAGCCTAAATCTTTTAATGCATTGCCTGTGCGGTTAACCATAGCCGCCAGCTCGGCGTAGCTTATTTTTTGGTCTTCATAGTATATTGCTATATTGTTAGCCCGGCCCTCCTTAAGATGGCGATCGACCAGAAATTCGGCTTGGTTAAAGGTGTCAGGAACTTCTATCACTTTTGTCATTACCTACTCCTTCACGCCTTGGCACGCTATATACCGTTTTCAGCCATTTTTCGAGTAATAGCCTCTCCCTAGAAGACAAAGAGGTCCATACCACCTAGCATATTCATTACGGCTCCGGTCATATACTGCGCCTCATCAGAGACTAAATAGGCGACAGCATTGGCAATCTCCTGCGGTTCGGCAGGCCGATGCCAAACTGTTTTCTTTTCAACCCTCTGGCGAACTTCTTCGGTAAGGTCAACCAGGCTGGCGTCAGTGTTTGCCAGCCCCACCAGCACAGCGTTACTGGTGATATTGAACCTAGCCCCTTCAAGAGCCACAGATTTAGCCAGGCTAATCAGTCCTGCCTTGGCTGCCCCATAACTGGTCTGGCCGTATCCTCCCATAGGGCCAGCTACTGACGTAATATTGATAATGCGGCCCCACTTACTGGCACACATATCCGCCCAGACCTCCTTGATACAATAGAAGGCAGAATTAAGGCAGATCTTTACCTCATTGTCCCACTCCTCAGCTGTGGTCTTATAAATTGGAATATTGTGCCCCATTAAGGCAGCATTGTTTACCAAGACACTTATCGCTCCCAGTTCCTGTTTAACCTCGGCAATCCCCCTTTTTACATCATGATAATCACTGACATCCATCCTGACAGCGATGGATTTACGCCCCATCTCTTGTATTTCTTTGGCTATAGACATTGCCCCCTCGAGATGAGTCTTGCCTGTAACTGCAACATCGGCCCCCATTCTAGCCAAAGAAAGAGCAATGGCTTGACCTATCCCCCTAGGTCTTGATGCCCCGGTGACGAAGGCAACTTTGCCCTCCAGTGACATCTCTCTCCTCCTTCTCTGTTCATAGCTTATTCTCCTGCTTCCGTACACTTATCTGAAAGCTGCCTGGCTTGCTAGCTCTCGTTTCTCGAGGCTGGTTAGTCTTCTAATCTCGGGTTCCTAATATGCTAAATGCCCCGGTACCACCCTCGATAGGAGTTCCTCCAAAGGTGTGAGCTAGCCCCAAGCCTGACTTTACCTTCACCTGGCGAGAGCCAGCCTTTCCTTGAAGTTGTTTGTATACTTCATAAGCCATTCTAATTCCGCTAGCTCCAATCGGATGGCCGAAGCATTTAAGACCTCCGTCGGTGTTCACCGGGAGTTCTCCCTCCAAAGTGAACGTGCCCGCCTCCACATCTTCTGGGCCTTTTCCCCTCGGGCTGAAGCCGAGATCCTCATATATGGAGAGCTCGGTGATAGTAAAACAATCGTGCACAATGGCCAGATCCAATTCCCGCCGTGGGTCTTTTATGCCGGCTTCTTGGTAGGCCATCCTTGAGCCCTGGACATTCTCCTCTATATAATAAGGCTCCCAGTCGTCTTCAGTCTGAGGCTGATAATGCCCGCAGGCCATACCTTCGCCCTTTAATAAAATGTAGTCATCCCTGAAGTTTTTAGCCAAATCGGCACGGCAGAGAATAGCTGCGGCTGCTCCATCTGTTACTCCACAGGCATCAAAAAGCCCTAAAGGGTAGGAAATGATCGGGGCATTCATAGCTTGTTCCAGAGTTATCTCTCGCTGAAATTGCGCCTTGGGGTTAAGACTCCCATTATGGTGGTTCTTCACTGCTATTCGGGCCAAAGTCTCTTTGCCTTTATCTAAGGGGATACCCCAATGGTAGAAATACCTCTGAGCTAGCTGTGCAAAACAAGCTACGGGGAAAGATAACGGATCTACCCTGCTGGTATAAGGTTCTGAGGGATCTCCTCCTGGTGAAGGCATGCCTATATCTTTCAGCTTTTCAGCCCCGCAAACGAGAACGAGGTCATAAGCACCTGCAGCTACGGCATAGGATGCGTTTCTAATAGCATCCATACCGCTGGCGCACCTGTTCTCAATCCTTGTGATCGGGATAAAACCAAGCTTTGCGGGATACGCTAAAGTTCTCCCTAACTCTCCGCTCCACATGGTTGACCACCAGGCGGCCTGGATGTCCTTGGCATCTACCCCAGCGTCCTCAAAAGCTTCCCAGCAAGCATCAACGATCAAATCTTTAACACTCTTGTCCCAGTGTTCGTCAAACTTAGTGCAACCCATGCCAATTATGGCTACCTTATCCTTTACACCGGGCATATTTTCCTCCTTAGACTAGATTTAAACTCTTACTGGTACGGCTTTCCAGAAGTAATCATGAATACCAAGGTCATAAAATACTTCTCTAAAGCTCATCTCCATAGGCATCCCTATCTTAAGCTCCTCATAATTAGTATCGCCTATGTTGCACCACATCCTCCCTCCGCCATCAAAGTTGACCAGACCTATCAGCTGTCCGGTCGCAGGCTCACGGGAGAAAGAGTATAATGTTACCTTCTTGTCAGAAAGCCGAATTTCCTCAAAATCGTCCTTGGTGTGGCACTTAGCGCATACCCTCTGGGGAGGATACTGAACCGTGCCGCAAATTTTGCATTTTGTTCCATGTAGGGGATAAATTCGATTGCGCTCCCGTAGTATTGGTGGAGCAGAGGGGTAGGTCCAAAAATAGAGCTTATCAATAACCATACCCCTCGGCATCAGCTTACGCCACTTAAGATAAGTATTGTAATCAGGAATCAGGCGCTTTGATCCAATATGGGCTCCTATTCCTCGCCTGTTTCTTTTTATTTTCTCTATGCCCTCAGTTACCAGCAAAGCAGAGGCGTCGCTTCCATTGCCATAACTTGCCAGTAGAAGGCGGTCACCTGCTTGGGCTCCTTCTAAAGCTTCTACTAATAGCATCAAAGGATAAGCTGTGCCAGTGTTGCCCACAAGGCCGTATAGCGAGTCTTGTAGTTGGTTATTGGGATCAAACCCGATTTTCCTGCACAGTTCGCTTCCCCTTCTGGGGTTTGGCGCGTAGACAACAAGTTTGGAAAAGTCCCCCGGGCTCCGCCCAGACTTTTCCAAAACACCGCGCACCGCTTCTGGAACAACCTTGAGGTACCCCTGTGTTTGAGCGAATCGCTCCTCCCAAATACGAACGAATTTGTCCTCCTCCGTTCGCCAGACATCTATTAATTCATTGGAGATAGAATAGCTGGCTTCTAACTCCACACTGACTCCGTCATCTCCGACAAGCACTGCTGCCGCACCATCACCGAAATCCACCTCCGCATCTGACTCAGGGGAGCCGAGGCGTGTGTCGGCTGCCACAACGATAACCTTCTTCGCCGAGCCAGCCTTAACTACATCGGCCGCTACCTTGACGGCTGTAGTCCCCGCTCTAAGAGAATTAGTGAAATCCACAGTGAGAATATCCCGGCGAAGATCAGCCGTTGCCGCTATAATAGTAGCTATTTGCTTCTCCTTATAGGGGGCGGTAGTAGAGGCAAAAAATAGCCCATCAATAGACCCGCGGTCTACCCCATTTAGGCAGTCCAGAGCAGCAGCTACCGCCATAGTAACGCTGTCTTCGTCAGGACCAGCGATAGCCTTTTCTCCCTTTAGACCACCGCGCAATAACCCACGACTCATTCGCCACTTCGGAACATAAGCACCATACGCAAGAATCCCGATCATTTATACCTCCTGAGGGAATGTTTAGAAACCTTGTACAAGTTACCAAAGACTAACTTTTTAAAACTCTACCCATTTTTCGAAGACAGGCTTTCAATTTTCTGCCACATGTTCTTCGTTAGTTTTTTCACAATTGAAAGTAATTGGTCTACTTCTGTGTCATTAAGAGAAGCTAGGGCTTCATTGGACATCGCTACCGTATGCGGAAAAACTTCACGCAGAAAGTTAACACCGTCTAAAGTTAGACGAACAACATTGGCTCTCCTGTCATTATTGTCCGAAGATCTAATCACATGCCCTTTTTTCTCAAGGTTATCAATTGCTACAGTGATTGCCTGTTTGGTCCGACCTGTCTGTTTCGCGATAGCTTGCTGAGAGACACCGTTTGGATGTGCAAGTAAGAGCTGTAACACAGCTATCCCAGTGCGGTTGCTGCCCTTTTTCCCGACTTCCATACTGGCATATTTGTTAAGAGCATCAGTGCATCGAAGAAGCCAGAAGAACGAACGGACTCTGGGGATTCTTCTTGCCTTATCAACATAGTCAACCAGGACTTTTCGGATCTTGATATTCTCTGACATCCCTTCCTTCCTCATATTATATAATACGACAATTCCGGCTTTTTTGTCAATCATTTTATAGTCTATTTTTTGTCAGTAAAACTATTGACAATTAATAAATGGGTGTGCTAGAATATGCGCCAAACCACGGTACACATAAAGACTGAGATGTTATATGGATACCGTTAGTTACTCCGTAGAAGATTCTGTCGGAACTCTCCTCATTAGGGAAGACAACCATTGGTTTGGTTCGCCTTCTCACCTCCCTGAAATCTCGCTCCAGCATATTGGTGATGCGAATCTTATTCCAGAGCTCTCTGCTGTTAGAATGATCGGGCTATTTTTCAAGATTTTTATTAAGTGCCTTTAAAATTTAGAAATCCAACGAGAAAGCGAGCTGTATTTGTTTGGTGGCAATCAGGTTTAATCCCATGCTGGAAAACGATACTTCTCTCAAGGCTCGTCTTGTGTTGAAAGAAGCTCAAGAATGAAAATTCTTTATAGTAAATAAATTAATTTATGGAGAGAACAGAACCGATGGAAGAAAAAATTAAAAACTTTTTTGAAGGGCCTGGTAAGGAAGCTACGGAGCATTTAGGAGCAGGGGGCAATGTAATAATAACAATTGGAAAAGCTTCATACATATTGGAAATTACAGAGGAAAGAGAGATTAAGGTCGGAAGAGATGGAAAGAAGGGGGGAGATATAGAAATCAGCGGAGAAGAGGGAATAGTTAAGGATTTGTTTTCTTCATCTAGCTTTGATGAGTTTTCGAAGAAGATGATTTCCTATATAGGGTCTGGACAAGAACCTGAAGTAAAAATTCTTATGGATCGGACAGACGAAAATTCAGCTAAGTTTCAGCGAGTCTATGCATATTTCCTTCGTAAACTCTTTCTATATAAGTAAGGAGGTAACCGAAATGATGATAGAACGGAAAGAACTACTGACAGGCGGAGTACCCGCAACTATGGAAGCCATACTGAATGAGCAGCCTTTTACTATCAGCGAGGCAGATGAGAAGAGAATATTAGAAGAATTAAGGAAAGTAACGAGTCCTGAAAGAGTAAGGGATGAACTTTATACACGAGCCTATTATCGGGGGGGGGCGTTCACTATTAAAGGCAGAACACTAAGCTATAGATTGCCAGACATAGTGGCATATCCTGAATCTAGCGCAGAAGTTCAAGAAATTCTTAAAATAGCATCGAAGTATAGGATTCCAGTAACGGTTGTGGGTACGCAAACATATCCAATGGGTGGTAGGCCTCTTAAAGGTGGGTTGGTGCTTGATGTGAAAGGTATGAAACGGATACACAAAGTTGATACGGAGCATAGCTATGTGGTTGTAGAACCGGGCGTTACAGTTGAGGAACTAATGAGTGTGATTAGGCCTAAGGGATATATGGTAGCAACCGGGAGCTACCCTTCTAGTTTTTCGGTGCTTTCAACTTTAACTACATTTATTGCCGTGCACAACATGGGGAACAGGATGTGGGACCAGGTAATAGGATTGGAAATGGTTATGCCTGACGGCACAACTCTCTACACAGGAACAAGCGTTGACCCAGATGCTGAACTGTGGACAGACGTTCAGAATTCTTTCCCCGGACTTACCAATTTGTTCAGGCCCTCGTGGACTACTATCGGGGTGATTACTAAGGCAGCCATCCGGATTTGGCCGTTGTTAGAAAAAACAGCCTTACCTGTATTTGGCTTCGATGATTTTGAGCCCGCGTTCAGGTGGACTCATGCTATGTCCAAATCATCTATGGTGGATCAAACAATGGTCTGGAGCTGGATATACGTTGGGCAATATGAGTTTGCTAGACACCGCTATTTGGACTATGTGGAAGCCAGGATGAAATACAATCAAGATCAAACTCCCGAACAACTTAACCTCTTTAACTGCTATGCATGGGCCCAGATGCGCGGCTATAAAGAAGAGGTCGAGGGCGCTGTAGAGACTGCGAAACGCTTGGCTGGGCAATACGGTGGGCATTATCTTCCTGAGGAAGAATTACAGGAGAAGACACCTGGAATCTGGCAGGCCTGGCGAGCTTATCACAAAGAATTTTGGCCTATATTATGGGGCGGGCCTCAGCCAAACATAGGCCCTAAACTAAAACCTGAACCTTTATTAAAGGGTGGAAAGGGTGAGGGACCCGCGATGTCATCAACATGGACGGGTACTACTGAAGAAATAATTAAAATGTATAACGGCCTCAAGTTAAAGCTTAAGGAGTATGGTTATAAGAACTGGCGTTATTATTCTAGGATGTTTAATTCAGGACAGACTGCATGGTTCCGGTTTTTCCCAGCTGTGGACGCTGGCACACAAGAAGAATGGGAAGAGTCTCTGAAGATGTGGGACGAAATTGTAGGGTATGTGCTAGAAAACTATAAGGTATTCGGGGCGAGAGGTGAGTTTTTGTTTGAGGATCCCGAAAACCCTGAGGATATTGTAGGGAGAGCCAAACCAATACGGAGGATAATGTCAGCAGTTCAAAAAGAGTTCGATCCGGAAGGTATTATGAATCCTGTCCAGAAGAAATATTCTTTACTATAGAGAGAAAGGATTGATAAGACAATGAGAACGTTTGAAGTAGAGAGGGCAATTCAGTCTTGTGTGAAGTGTACCATTTGCTATAAATCATTATTTGAGATATGTCCTATTTACGAAGAATTTGGAATTCCGCCGTTTTCGCCTCCGGGAATCTTTTACCTGGCAGATGGCATAGCGAGTAGATACGTGAAGATGTCTCCAGAAACAGCAACAGTGCCTTTCGCTTGCAATATGTGCGGTGCCTGTTCTAAGAGATGCATAAGTGGAGATCTCTTTAACTATGACTATCCTACTGAATTGATCGAGGGTATACGTGAGCAGTTCGTTGAGGCGGGAGAATTACCTGAGAAAATTACCGAGGCACTGACAAACTTCGCTACTAGTGGTAATGCGTGGCGGCTTCCCAATAGTAAAAGGGTTGAGTGGGAAAAGGATAGTAGAGTCACGGTGCCTGACTATGCCAAGGAACAAAATGAGTACCTGCTGTTCATTGGTGATGCTTCCCTCATTGAAGAAACTCATATTATGCCAAAGGCTATAGCAAAGTTGCTTCGAAAAGGTGGAGTAGATTTTGGGACTTTAAAAGAAGGTGAAGTGGATAGCGGCAATGAAGCTCGAGAATTAGGGGAATCAGGGCTTTTCGAAGAACTTGCTCGAGTAAACATCGAAACCTTCAAGAGGTTGCAAGTAAAAAAGATTATCACAATATCACCGCATGATTACAACACATTTTGTAATGATTACCCAAAGCTAGGGATGAAGTTCGAAAAAGTTTATCATTACACCGAAATAATTAGTGACCTGATAAAAGAAGGGAAAATTGAAATATCTGGAGAAATCCCAAAGACCGTAACCTTCGAAGATCCTTGCCATCTTGGAAGGTACAACGGTATATACGAAGCTCCGCGAGAAATTATTAAAGCAATTCCTGGTGTGAAATTCGTTGAGATGCAACGGAACTTTGACGAAAGTTTCTGTTGCGGAGGAGGTGGAGGCCGAATGTGGTATGACCCTGACACTTATAGAAAACAACGAATTTCCGATATTAGGGTCCGCCACGCAAAAGAAGCTGGCGCAGATATTATCGCTACCGCGTGTCCTTACTGTCTTAGTATGCTTAAGGGAGCCGGAAATCTAGGCGATATTTCCGTTAAGGATGTTGGGGAACTCGCTATGGAATCTATGAGTATGAGTCAGTGATGTCAGTGTAGATGGGAGTTATCCTTAGCATATGTTGGCGACAAGCTTAAAAATATGGCGTTAAAGAGTAAAGTTTGTTTATTCGGGGTACCTTTTGATGGGTTGCCTTCTAAGGAAGCTCTCATGATAAAGCATGTGTACTTAAAGGCCAAAGCTTTAGGCTTCCAAGCAAATAAATATAATTACATGGATCCCTACGATTTTTTTTCAGCTAATTTACCCCCCAAAATTTATGAGAAATGCCATCTTTACGGCAAAGTTCCAATACCTTCTTGGCTCCAGCCGAAGCCCCAAAACACTGATGCCAATAAGCTTACTCTTGATAACCTAAATCACTTTGTAAAATCTGGAGGCTGTCTCACCATCGCCAATGATGTTCAGAAGTTTATCAAAAAAAATATACTTCCTGGTATTCCTGGTATGATTGGAGTGGATCATTCCTCTACATATGGCGCTATTTCGGCTCTTACAGAGTATTATGGGGAGGAATTAGGCCTTATTGTTCTTGATGCTCACTTTGATGCTGTGCCGATGACTCTTCGACATGGCCTTATTGAGTATGCAGAAGAGACAAGACTCCACAACGTTGCGCCTAATCTGTTCTCTCAAGGTGAATTTTCAAGTTTTTCATCACAAGGGATTGGGGGATGGAGTACACTAAATGCTGGGAACTTTATACTCCATCTACTCGAGCGGAATTTAATACAGCCCAGGAATCTTATTGCAGTTGGAATTACGGATTATCCCAGCAAAGCCTTTGGGGAAATCGATGACCCCAGAGTGAAAGCTTATATAGACTTTTTTAAAGCGCTTGAGAAGACCGGGGCTTGTTTAATACCTAGGTCAGATTTACTTAAAAATGGATCAAAGCACAGTCTCGAAAAGGCGCTACAAGAATTGAATGTTAAACATGTATATCTTTCTCTTGATATCGACGTAGGTTACTTAGCTTCTGTCTATGCTTGTAGGTTTCCCAGCAGCAGCGGCTTATCGATCAGTCAAATACGAGATGTATTTCAATCGCTTGCCAATTCCTTTTCTAATGGTTTAACACTAGCCGGCTTCGATTTAATGGAAGTCGACATTCACAAACTGGGAGCTAAGATAAATGGTTCGCATGCAGATCAGACAAGTGATGTCGGTAGATTCTTTCTGGAGTTAGTTGGGGAGCTTGTATGAGTAAAGACATAGGCACCCAGCTTAGACTGAGTTAGTCGACGAATTGTGGATAGAGGAGATTGTGAGGATGAACATAGTTGTTCTTGTAAAGCAGGCATATGTTTCGGATTTTCGCCCGAGTATTACAGCGGATGGTAAAGATTTTGAAAAGCAAAGCCTAGTAAATGAAATGAATGACTGGGACAGATATGCTCTTGAGGAGGCAATAAAAATAAAGGAGGAGATGGGTGGCGAGGTTGTGGCGATTAGTGTAGGCGAAGATTGTGATGATACCCTTAGAAAATGTTTCGCTATAGGCGCAGATAGAGCAATAAAGATCTTACTTGATTCGACGGACAGTTGGAATATTGCTGAAAATATAAGAGAGGCAATCGGAGAAGAAAAGTTCGATCTCATCCTGGCTGGCTTCCAATCACAAGATCTGAATAATGCCCTAGTTGGACCGATTCTTGCAGGTATGCTCAATTTACCGTATGCAACCGCTGTCACCTCGGTCAAATTTGAGGATAGAGAGGTCAGAATTAGGAGAGAACTCGAGGCTGGATTTGAAGAGGAAGACACTCTTTCTCTTCCTTGCCTCTTAACGGTACAGACGGGTATTAATCGACCGAAATATCCCTCGGTCAGGAGTATATTAAAGGCAAGGACAAGAGAGATAAAAGAGGTACGTGTCACTCCTAAGACACCCACTTTTGAAATCAAAAGGCTATACTTCCCGGCCACTAAAAAGGGAAAGACAATTGAGGGTTCACCTGAGGAGGTTAGTACTAAAATTGTTGAAGTGTTAAAGGAGAGGGGTGTGTTATAGATGGAAGTTTTTGCTGTTGCCGAGCATAGCCAAGGCGAGCTAGCCTCTATAAGTCTTGAACTCTTACATTTGGCCAATTTGATCAAGGGAAGCGGTAAGAGTAACGCTATTGTCATTAGCAATAATGGCAGAGTATTTGCCGAGCAGTTGGCAAAATATGCCGATAAAGTCTGGGCCATAGAGGATAAGGCACTTGAGAATTATCATCCAGAGCTTTATACAGATATCATTTTTCAGGTGCTTAGCAGAGTGGAAAAACCGGCTCTTGTACTTATTGGTGATACTGCGTTTGGTAAGGAATTGGCACCGTACTTAGCCGCAAAGCTTAACGCTCCTGTGCAAACCGATGTTGTAGGTGTTGAAATATCGGATCGGGTCAGTATCTCTAAGTATATATTTCAAGGTAAAGTCATGGTAGATGTTGAGCTGAAAGCCTCGGAATGCTACGTACTGACGGTGAGGCAGAGCCTCTTCAAAGAAGGTCCCGAAGTAGGGGGTGATGTCAACGTGATTAGCATAAAGCCGTCAGTAGTGCCAAGGAGAAACTTTGTAAAATACATCGAACCTGCGGTTGGAGAGGTTGATATATCGCGAGAAGATGTTTTAGTTACGGTTGGCAAAGGTATTGGAGATATCTCAAAAGTGAAGATTGCTGAAGAGCTTGCCGAGCTTCTCGGTGGAGTTGTAGCTGGAAGTCGGATAGCTATCGACTATGGATGGATTCCAAAGGATAGGCAGGTTGGTATATCTGGTAAAGTAGTTAATCCAAAGCTTTATTTCGGTCTTGGAGTGAGCGGTGCTTCCCAACATGTGATGGGAATGAAAGACAGCGAGCTGATAATCGCAATAAACAAGGATCCGGAAGCTCCAATATTTGAGGTAGCAGAATACTGCGTCACTGGTGATATCCATGAAATTGTTCCTGAGCTAATAAACAAACTTCGGCAAATCAAGGGGTAGCAGGTGAATAAATCTACCTACGAAGGGGGGTGAGAAATGAGGTAGCACGTTACTTATAGAACAAATTGTTAAAGGAGGTTATCTTATGAGAAATAAAAAAAGATTATTTGTATTGCTAGGTAGCTTTTGTCTCATATTCGTCTTGGTAGCAATAACCTTCATGGTAGCTTGTCCTGGGGGTAAGCCTGAATCCCCCGAATCTGTAGAGCTTAAATGCTTCGTTTATACTAAAGGTGGGCTGGGAGAGAGGATTACTGGACCGTGGATAGACGAAGTGTTCGAGCGTACTGAGGGACGTCTTAAGATAAGCCCTATGTATGAAGCTGTCACCTTCGCGGACATGTATGATTCAATTATTGCTGGTACAGCCGATATGGGCTACATGTGGGTCCCTGGAATTAACCCTGGCCGCTTTTCTACGATGGAGACCTTCACTGTTGTCGATTACAGTATGACTTGCGCCAGACCAGCTAAGGTGGCTTGGGAGCTATACAAGGAGTTCCCAGAGGTCCGGGAGCAATTCGCTGATACAAAGGTACTGGCTATAACGAACGTAGTACCATACCCTCCAGGTCTGCCGATTGCCACAGTAAGCAAGCCAATTTATAAGTTAGAAGACTTGAAAGGCTTGAAATTTATGGCAACGGGTGAGGTGGGTGCTAAAAGAGCAGAAGCATTTGGTGCTTCCGCAGTACAGTTAACGCCGCCAGAGTTTTATGAGGCATGCCAAAGGGGAATAGTAGATGGATTAATGGATTTTGACTTGCAAATGCTTGTCTCATATAAGTTGGGAGAGGTCATTCACCACGTCACTATTAAAGGCGGGCGCTTTCACCCATGGTGGTTCGTAATGAACTGGGATTCGTGGAATAGCCTGCCCTCAGACCTCCAAGAGACATTGGAAGAGCTGAGCGGTGATTATTATGTAGACAGATGGGACGACTATATGAATGAAACGACACCAGGCCTTATATCGACCGCTACTGAATATGGTATAGACGTTATTGAGCTCCCGAAAGAGGAGTTGGAGAGATGGGATGTAATTAGCAAGCCGGTGCAGGATCAATTCGTAGCCGACCTAGAGGCTAAAGGATTGCCGGGTAAAAATATTCTCGAACGGATTAGTCAATTGTCTGAAGAATACAATAAATAAGTTTAGAGGCAATCTGAAAAAACAGCATTATAGCTAGTTTTTTCAGATTGCCTCTTATAAGCAACAGGTAGGCAAGTTACTAAGGACTGTTGTAAGCTATCCTGTATATGTTGGCTTTCGTATCGGGGAGCACATTGGGCAGATATTATCACGGGAGTAGCCAGTTGGCTCATGCCTAGACTTATAGGGGTTGACTAATGTTGGGTAGACTGAAAAAGGTGGTTTCTCTTGTAGAGAGGCTCAACCCGCTAATAAGGTGGCTACATAAGGTAAACATAGGGATACTATTTTTGTGGATATGCTTCACCTTTGCCGATGTAGTGCTGAGGTACGTTTTTAACCACGCCGTCACTGGAAGTAAGGAATATTCCGAAATGGTGATGGTTGTTTTAGTCTTCTTTTCACTCGCATACACTCAGCTTGAGAAAAGTCACCTGTCGGTAGACATAATAACCAGTCATCTGTCGCCAAAACCTGCCATAATGGTGAGTGTTGCTACGTATGCTCTCTGCATAGGTGCAGTTGGCGTATTAATATGGCAAAGCATCATAAATGTCCTATCGTTTATAAACTTAGGTACGCAAACTGCAACGCTTGCGATACCGCTTTTTCCTTTTGCCGTGATAATATCAGTGGGTTGCGCATTGTTCTTGGTGGTTTTTTTGCGAGACCTTCTTAATGCCATAATAGAGGGCCTGAGGCTTGGTTTGAGAGGCTGGGAATGGTTTTTGACTTTCGCCATACCGGTCGTGGTAATGGGATTGCTCGCTATGTGGATGATACTGCCGGGGCTGGAGCCGGGCATGGTGGCCATTATTAGTATCGTGGTTGTGTTTGCGCTTGTTTTTTTTGGAATGCCTATTGCTATAGCACTCGCTATAGTTGCCATTGTATTCGTAGGTCATCTCAGCGGTTTAGGGCCCGGGCTTCGGATGGCCGGTCCGGTGCTTTTCTATCAGTCAGCCTCCTATACCTGGAGTGTAATAGTACTTTTCATTGTTATGGGTTACTTTATCGTCGTCTCTGGATTAGGTGCTAGAGCCTACGATGTTGCCTATAAATGGGGGGGGCACCTCCCCGGGGGATTGGCGATAGCTACCATTGGTGGCTCTGCTGCTATGGCCGCCGTGATGGGTACTCCTACGGCGGCAGGAATCGCTATTGGCACAGTGGCTTTTCCAGAGATGAGGAAGCGCAATTATTCGGAAAGGTTGGCCAGTTCGGTCATCGTAAGTGGGGCTAGCTTGGGCCCTATTATACCCCCTAGCGTACCACTAATCATATATGGCATTCTCAGTCAGACGTCTATTGGTAAACTTTTCATCGCTGGTATTATTCCTGGGCTCCTCCTCGCCATCGCCTTTATAATGGTTGTCCTGTTAAGTTGCCTGTTTAATCCCCAACTGGGCCCTCGAGGCGAAAGAACGTCCTGGAGTGCTAGGCTAAGCTCACTACCAGCCGGTATCCCTATAATACTTCTATTTTTAATAATCCTCGGCGGTATTTACATGGGCTTATTTACAGCTATGGAGGGAGGGGGGATTGGGGCTTTTATGGCTTTCATTATTGCCCTCTCTATGGGACACCTAAATTGGCAGAAGTTCACGTTTGCCCTTTCTGAGGGGTTGAAATTCTCAGTTATGTTGATTTTCGTGCTAACTTGCGCCATGCTAATTGCTAATTTCATAGGAATGAGTCAACTGGGTATATTTCTGGGAGACATTATAATAGGGATGGGATTGTCTCCTTTTGCTTTTATGATAATTATTTTGTTGATTTGTCTAGCGCTTGGTACAATTATGGATGCTCCTATTATAGCAGTACTTATTATACCTACAACCTATCCTATAGCACAGCAGCTGGGCATAGATTTGATACACTATGGACTCGTGCTGACGTTAGCGATGAATCTAGGTATGATGACCCCACCATACGCTATGCTCATTTTTACGGTCAGGAGAGCAGTTTGTCCGGATGTCAGCCTCGGTACGATTTTTCGAGGTATAATTCCTTATTGCATTATCACTATAGTAGTGATAATGCTCGTAATCTTTTTCCCTCAAATCGTCACATGGTTACCTAGTCTAATGTAACAGATAATTCTGTTTTTGGAGCTGGTGTTGTTTCTCAGGTTATATGGCTACCCCATTCTCATGTTAATGCTACAGCGGCACAAACTAGCCAAAGTTACCCCTAGTGCGGAGTATTGCTATTTATTAAGTCATTATCCTTAACTGTCCGCGGTGTGGAACTCAAAGGAGAGCCTAAGAGAATGGTAAAAGCGAATCCACCCCGGCCCTTAAAAAGAGGAGGTATTAATGTCTCTACTAAGTCACTGGCTGGTATCTTCAGATTCAAATCTACTTATCTGAAGGTGGCATATTTTATTTATAAAGGGAAGGTGATATAACTGTGAAAAAGGTAACCCTAACTGTAAACGGCCTTTCGCGAGAGGTCATAGCCAGCCCTGACCTGGCGCTTATTGATTGTCTGCGAGAAGAACTTCACCTAACCGGCACTAAGCAGGGCTGCGACCGCAAGGGCCAGTGCGGGGCATGCACCGTCATTGTCAACGGCAAAGCAGTACTTTCCTGCCTGACCAAGGTAGCTAAGCTAGATGGTGCCAAGGTTATTACGGTTGAGGGGCTGGGTACGCCGGATAACCCGCATTTGATTCAGGAGGCCTTTGTCTTATCGGGGGCAATCCAGTGCGGGTACTGTACGTCGGGTATGATTATGGCTACTAAGGCGCTTCTGGACAAAAACCCCAACCCCGCCTTGCCTGAAATCAAGAAAGCATTGGCACGGAATCTATGCCGCTGCACAGGATATGCGAAAATTATTGATGCCGTCAAACTCGCTGGCCAGTTCATCCGCGGCGAAACCACTACGAATGAAGTCCGCAGCAATCTCGGCAAAGGAATGATCGGAGTGTCCCATCCACGTCCCTCTGCCATGCTCAAGGCTTGCGGGTTGGCTGAGTTTGCTGCTGATATCAAGCTGGAGAGTGCTCTGGAACTGGCGGTTGTGCACAGTACCGAGTACCATGCAATTATCAAGTCCATTGATACTGAAAGGGCCAAGAAGATGCCAGGTGTCCTCGGCGTTATGACCGCCGACAATATCAAGGGTACCAACCGTATCCGTGCGCTGGTCCCCGACCAGCCTATCCTCTGCGAGGACAAGGTAAGGACACTGGGCGACCCCATTGCCATCGTCGCTGCAGAAACTAGGGAACAGGCCAGGGCGGCTGCAGCCGCTGTGAAGGTAGAGTACGAACCGTTACCGGTTATGATGAGCCCAGAAGAGTCCCTGGCTGAGGGCGCTTATCAGATTCACCCACACTCACCAAACCTATGCTTTTCCCACCCATTAATAAAGGGGAATGCCGAAAAGGGCTTGGCAGAATCGGCAGCTATAGTTGAGGCTGAATTTTCTACCCAGATGAACCACCAGGCGCCTCTAGAGCCGGAGAGCTGCGTGGCCTATCTTGACGGTAAAGGGGAAGATGCCGAATTAGTGGTTATCGGCCGCAGTATCGATATACACACTCATGCCGCACAGATAGCCGAGGCTGTTGGTTGGGACAAGGTCCGATATAAGGAGCCCTACGTGGGTGGCCAGTTCGGTATCAAGGCTCACATTACATCCGAGTGCATTCCTGCAGCCACAGCCGTGTACTTTAAGCGTGCTACACGTTATATTCCTAGCCTTACGGAATCAATGCTAATCTCTTCCAAAAGGCATCCCTACTCCATGAAGGTGAAGCTAGGAGCCGATAGCAGCGGGCGACTAAATGTTTATACCAACGAGTTCGTAATAAATAAAGGGGCCAACTTTCTGCTCGGGCCGGTTTTCCCGCTACGTTCCATGCATATGCTCAGCGGTTCGTACAACATACCTAATATTAATGCTTTTTTGAAGCTGGTCTATACCAATAACGCCAGCGGTGGTGCCGCTCGCGGGGCCGGGCCACCCCAAGTGGCTTTCGCTCTCGAATCTGCTGTGGACATGCTAGCTGAGAAACTAGGTATTGACCCAATTGAGTTTCGAAAAATGAACTCCTTGAAACCGGGACAATCATGGTCCACCGGCTCAACCGTCGAGCAATGGCCATTCCCGGAACTCTGTGATGCCATCAAACCTCACTACGAGCGAGCGAAAAAGGAAGCGGCAGCCTTCAAGGACGGTCCGGTTAAGCGGGGGGTAGGTATTGCCTGCACTGCCTTCGGCATTGGCGAAGCCGCGGATTCGAGCAAAGTAACTGTGGAGTTGGAACCGGACGGTGGGGTCACTATTTATGCCGCTATCGCCGACCCGGGTGAAGGTAATGATTCAATGCTGACACAGATAGCCGCCCATCTTCTGGAACTACCTTTGGAGAAGGTACGACTTTACACGCGGGATACCGATAAGACCGTAAACATGGGCCCGTCTGCCGCAAGCAGAATGACCTATATGGGCGGCGGTGCTCTGGTCAATGCTATCGAAAATTTGAAGAGGGCTATGGAAGAAGCCGAGACGAAGACTTACGAAGGTCTTAAAAAGGCGGGCAAGTCAACTCGATATGAGGGCACCAAGCAGGTCAAGGGTAGCAACCAGCTCGATCCCGAGACAGGACAGGGCGACTCCTTCGATTCACAGGTACATAACATCCAGATGGCCAAAGTAGAGGTGAATACTGACACCGGTGAGGTGCGGGTTATTAAGATGACTACAGCCGTCGATGCTGGGCCAGTAATCCACCCCCAGAACCTAAAGGGGCAGCTCGAAGGTGGCATGGACCAGGGTATAGGCTATGCTCTCAGAGAACAGTATATTCATGGTAAGACAAAAGACTGGCGCACGTTCAAGTTCCCTACCATAGAAACGTCCTTTGAGGTTGAGCTCATAAAACGTGAAACTTCTCGAATCAGGGGTACGCTGGGTTCAATCGGTATTGGTGAGATGACCATGGTCTCTACGGCTCCCGCAGTTATAAACGCCATCAAGGACGCCTGCGGAGTCAGGATTTACAACTTGCCGGCTACGCCGGAAAAAATCAAGGCGGCACTGGCCGGGGTCAGGGCCTTTGAGGAGACCCTGAAATAACAGAATCGTAACTAACCGTGTTGGTACAGTTTAATAGAGTTGGAGGGCAAGGCTGGCAGCAAGACAGCATAGCTTTACCACTGCGGTGTTCTTGTCTTGTCAAAGCCTGCCCCCACCAGTCGCATGCCAGAGGCTATACCGGCCTGGACTATTGCCCTTTTAAAGTCTTACCCTTAACAGGACGGAGGGGCTTCTGGCATACTATCGCCTTCGGTGACTCGTTCTACGAGGGTGCGGATATCATACGTCCTACCTTCTAGACGTTTGTATGATATCTCGTGAGGTGCAAATAGATTCTCCTCCCGCAGTAGTTCTTCGTCAGTCAGGTATACACCCATTTTCTCCCTCACTATCTCCGACTGTTCTTTCGCCGCTTTACTACGCAGCAGCTTCTCAAGTCTACTGACAGCAAGTACTGGCAGTCCCATGCTCTTGGCTACCAGGTCCGTAATGTCCAATACCTCTAACCTGGCGCCCACTTCCGGTATGCCCATGCTAAAATTGGATTCGCAGGTTGGACAGCCAGTAACTATGACCTCTGCACCGGTCTGCTCAGCCTCGCTCACACGACTGAAATTAATTGCCCGGGTAAGTTGCGGGTAGAGTATGTCGTGTTTGCCACAGCATGCAGAGTGGTCTCTGTTGTGGGGCATCTCTACGAGTTCAAGGCCTGGAATGGAAGCAAGTATCTTTCTAGGTGGCTCGAGGACTCCTCCACCACGTCCAATATGGCACGGGTCATGATATGTTACTTTAAGATTTACAGGGAACTCACAGTTAATCCGTCCCTCTTCGATTAGCTCGCTTATGATTTCGGTAATATGCCTTATCCTGACGTTATATTCTAAGTTCAGTCTTTGAGCAAAGATAGGGTAATAATGAGCGAGACGGATATAGCAGCCGGGACATGAGGTGATAAGTGTTTTTATACCCGCATTGTTAAACTTATTGATGTTATGCTCAACCGCTTCCCAGACTTCGTCGAGGCAACCAACGTTGTAAATTACACCGCCACAGCACCATTCATTAGAACCCAGATAAACTGGCTCGATTCCGGCTCTGTTTAGCACCCTGATGGCATTTATCGGCAGATTTCTCTTACCATAATCAAAGGAAACGGCGCATCCAGCAAAATATAGAAACTCGCCTTCTTCTTTACACTTAATATCCGAAGGCATCCATGCTTTCCTCATATCCTGTGGAATACCTTCAGGGTTATGGTGGAGCACAAAATTGTGAGCTTGTATCTGGTATGGCTTTGGGGGGCTGAAGCCCTCCTGCCAGACAGCTGGCCTGAGCACCAGGTCCCAGTGCTCCTCTATGGGTATCTTAACCTGGCATACTTCATTGCAGTTTAGACACGTGGTACACACAAAAAACATTTCCGCCATTCGCTCGTCAAGCTCGACTTTTCCCTTTAGATACTCCCTCAGGAAATGAAACTTACCTCTAGGGGAGGCACTCTCCCACCCTATAGCACTAAACTCGGTACATTCGCTACGGCAATAACCGCAACTAGCGCAGGCGAAGGCATCCCTCAGCCGGTGTGGGCTCACCCCGTGTACCCTGCCTGTCTCCGGATTAACCAGATCTGGTAGGCCTGCTCTCTCAGCACACTCCCTTACCACCTGCCAGGCCCGATGCCTGTTAATGCGAAAGATAGGACCTCTTGTCTTATCCCTCTTAATGAAATCAGCCAGCGCCTCCAAGGTGTCGCTATCAACAGGTAAGGTTCTCACCCGACGATGCTCTTTTTCCTGGGCTACTGCCTTTTCGACGCTATCTCCGCAGATTGGGCAGAATTTATGGCTTCTACCCAATCTCGCTCCACACTTCCGGCAGCAGAGCTTTATACGAGCCTTTAGATGCTCAATAGTGACCATACCTTGGTCAAAGTCTATATCCTCCACCTTCAAAGCCAGTGCCTCGCTAATACGGCAGCCCAGTCGAAACAGGATGCGAACCAGTAATCTATCCCGAAGGTTCGTGGTTGCCTCCTCCATCAGGACTATATCAGCAAATTCAAGATACGCTTTCATTTGTGGGCGCTTCCAGAGAATCCTTGATTCGGCGCTTAGTCTCGAGGTATCTGCGCTTGATGGTATCCCGGCTTATGTACTGGCCGGTTATTTCCCGGTAAGCCTCAGCCATCCGCGACCAGCCTAAATTATCCATATCACGCATGCGCAAAACTATAGCAAAATCAACAGAAAGCCTCGGCCTGCCCACTTCTATCTACTTACCGGTCATTTCGTCTTTCCCTGCCTCTGTCGTTATACTCAGGATAGCTGTCTTTACCAGATCTCTTATGATTGTTCTTGAACACACGGTCAACTTTGTATCCGTTCAGCCTTCTGATACCCATATGGTCCAAAGGGGAAGATGGTCTGCCATTGATCATGGCCTGAGTTGAGGCATAGTGCACATACCTGCGTACCATCTCCAGCGTGGTATGCCCGAGTATCTGTTGCAGCCGGAAGACATCACCGCAGTTATAGTTTAGGAAATTGGTAGCATAGGTATGGCGGCAAAGGTGAGCGTGTAATCTCTCTACTCCTGCCCTCTTGCCCCACCACTTCAGCAGCAATTTGACGGCATTAGGGCACAGTGGTTTACCATCCAGTGTCAGGAAAACATAGTTATCAGCCTCTATTGAGTCCTCTGGCCGAAAGTGAATGATATATCGCCATAGCATTTTCTGGGCAAGGCCACCGATAGGCACGATTCTCTCCTTTGCCCCTTTACCCATTACCTTGAGATAGCCTTCCTCAATATGGGCATCATCAGAGCGTAATCCGCATAGCTCGCTGACCCTGAGGCCAGTATCCAGAAGGAGCACCAGTATGGCATTATTCCGGCAGCCTAATGCCGTTAGAGGATTCTGAATCTTCACCAGCTGGTCAATTTCAGCAGTGGTCAGAGGCTCAATAAGATTTTGCGGTGCTTTTGGCATTTTGAGGTTATAGAGAACGTGGTCTGTGGTATAGCCTTCAGTAAAGAGCCAGGAGGCAAAGGCCTTTAGCGCCCTTACCTTACCCTGCACGGTGTAGGGCGATAGATCTCTTTCCTGCTCATGGATTATGAATTCTCGTACTGTCGAGATATTAAATTCGGCCAGCACCGGTCTTCTGCCTGTGCCGGTGAGAAACCTGGTAAAACCGGTAATCATCTCTGTGTACCAGGTTATGGTCTTAGGTGACTTACCTTCAGCTTTATTAGATTGCTCAAAATGCAGGATTAATTTGTCCAATTCCAGTTCCGCCATGTTAAGATCACCCCAGTGTAGATTTCTCCTTCTACCTTTAAACATATACTTGCCTGCCTTTCTTGCCAATTGTCCAGCGGGCAAGTAAGAGGGGTGATACGGCAGAATATTCTTAGACGAATCAGGGGGTCACTATCGGCTAAAAAGAAAAACCACCCTAATTCTAGGGTGGTTTTGTTTAGCTTTGATTAGCTATAAATTAGCTTCAACTAAGTAGGCCATACAGGTCTCGAACCTGTGACACCCTGATTAAAAGTCATAATAACATTTCCCCCGATTTTCAGGGCGTTTTCGAAGCTGGAACCAGCCCGAAATTTGTTCAGTTTTTAAACAATCAGGATGACATTGCTTGAAAAATCAGGTTGACAACCTCTCTAAAAATACAAACGGCCCTGAATTTCCAGAGCCATTATCACATTACCACCGCTTATATCTTTTGTCAAGTAGATCATGGCGGTGGGGGTGGTTATGGGGCAGGATTTAAACCAGCAAATTCTTTGTGCTACGTGTTATAATGTGGTTGTTTTAACGACAGAAGCTGCTGCGGAACTGCACCACAGTGACAAGTAGTAATTTACCCAAGTTTAATAAGAATGAACCGCGTTTTTTCTACGGCTATATAGTAGTTATAGCCGCCTTTTTTATTATGGTGGTGTCGTGGGCTACATATAATTCTTTTGGTATCTTCTTCAATGCATTGTTAGAAGAGTTTAGCTGGAATAGAGCTGTTACTTCAGGTGCCTTTTCCCTGTCCATGTTTATATTTGGAGTATTGGGTATTATCGCCGGGGCACTTAATGATAGGTTCGGACCTCGGGTGGTATTGACATTCTGTGGCATCCTTTTAGGTCTAGGTTATCTACTGATGTCACAAATTAGCGCTATATGGCAGCTTTACCTGTTTTGGGGAGTCATAATAGGCATCGGCATGAGTGGCGTTTGGGTCCCACTATTGTCAACTGTTGCCAAATGGTTCGTTAAGAGACGGACACTAATGACCGGCATTGTCATCGCTGGCTTAGGCGTAGGCGGGCTGATTGGACCGCCGGTTATCAGCCGTCTTATAGCTACTTATGGTTGGTTTCTGTCCTGTATCGTACTGGGCATCGCAGTTTTGCTCTTTGTAATTATAGCTACCCAGTTTCTAAGACGTGGCCCAAATCAAATGAGGCAACTTCCTGATGGTGAAACCGAAGGAAATTACCAGGCAACGAAATCAGTCACTAACTCATTTTCCTTTAAGGAGGCAGTTAAAACTACTCAGTTCTGGATAGTATTCGGTATGTTTTTCTGCTTTGGGTTCGGAAGTTTCTCTATCGTAGTACATATTGTTCAGCATGCTATTGACTTGAAAATCCCACCGGTCAGTGCCGCTAACATATTAGCCGCAAGGGGTGCAATGGTTATTTTAGGCAATTATATACTTGGTGCCTTCGCTGACAGAATAGGAAATAGGCAGATTTTCATCATTGGATTCGTTGTGATGTCGGCAGCCTTGTTATGGTTGCCCCTAGCTGAAAAGGAATGGATGCTTTACCTTTTTATTGTTTTCTTCGGCTTTGTTTCTGGAGGAATGGGTGCATCAGAGTCTCCCTTAACAGCGTGGCTTTTTGGGATTAACTCACATGGTTTAATTTACGGAGTTGTTCATGTTGGATTTGCAATTGGAGCTGCTGCTGGTCCACTTGTGACAGGTTATATATTTGAATTAACCGGCAGCTATCAGTCGGCTTTCCTTACCTGCGCTGCTTTAGGCGTTATCGGACTTATATCTGCTGTAATATTAAGACCGACCACAAAGCTGGAGGTTGGGGTGTGATGTGGCATAAGTATAAGGTTAAAAAGAAAGGTAAAGACCGCGTAAACCAAAAGTTGCTTTAAACAATAAAAAGTGCAAGGCAGTAAACCAAATTTTAGTCTGCCCTAGTTGTCTTTTTCCTTCTTTTCCTCGGCCTGACGAGCAAAAGCGGGGTGCTACCCGCTTCTAAAACCTTCTCAGCATTGCTGCCGAATATCCAGCGGCCCAAGCCAGACCTACCGTGTGTTGACATAGCTACCATGCTGAAATCGCCTTCCTCAGCCATCTTTATTATTTCCTCGGCGGCTCCACCTGTCAAAACCTCTTTGAAAACCGAATTTACATTTACACCCTTCCGCTTTAGCCTAGTCTCTATTCTTTTAATATAGCCTTCTCTGCGTTTTCTGGCCTGGTTTAATCGCTTTAAGCCCTCTGTAGTGAAAGTAATGTCTTCGCTCTTCCGAACCCATGCGTGGAAAAGGGTAACCTCTAAATCAAGCTCAGTAGCTATATAGGTTACATATCTGAGTATTGACTCGCTTTCTTTAGAGCCATCAACAGGCACGAGTACCTTAACTAGGCGATCTCTGTAAACGTCAGGCTTGGCTCCTTTAGCTCTTATAAGAAGAACTGGCTTTCCCGTGGCTCGTAATACTTTGTTAGCCACGTTTCCGAGAGCCCATCGCCTCACACCAGAGCGTCCCTGGGTTGACATTATAATCAGGTTAGTCCTGGCCTTATCGGCGTAGTCCACAATCTCCTCGGCAGCGTCACCCTTCAAAATCTCGTAGCCTACCTTGATTTCGCCTTCTTTCTTCCCAGCACTACGCTCCTCGGCATTGGCCTTGGTTCGCTTAGTTATTTCCTTGAGGTAGCAATCATACATATATCGGGATGTTAGGTCTTCTGGTGATAGTACAAGAAGCAGCGTGATTGCGGAACGCATTCTACCAGCCAGTCCTTCAGCGTACCATAGAGTTACCTCGGCTAACTCCGAGCCATCTAGGGGGACAAGTATTTTGTCAAACATTTGGTGCCTCCTTGCTTGATTTTAATCTCCCCTTGGCAAAGCCCGCTGGCAAAGGCTATTTCACTGGTTCGAAAGCGAAGTAGACCCTTTCGGCTATCCACTTCTCCTTGCGCCACTCAATTGGGTGTCCTGGCACATCGAAAACTACAAACCGGACTTCATCGCCCTCTTTAATTCCGCCCGACTCGCAATTTATCACCCGGCTGAAGACATGTCTTACCGGGCTATCTTTACCCAAATCAATCCAAGCGTCAATTAATGGTTCTCCAAAGCCAATCGGGATGGCAATCGATTTTTCCACAAACGTAATAACCTTGCCTTTGGTGGGTAATTCTATCCATTCAAGATCATCCCTATAACACTCGGGGCAAATTACCCGTGGGGGATAGCTGATGTGCCCACACCCTTTACATTTTGTTGTTGTGTACTTCCCTTCTTTGAGGTTATCGTAAAAGGTATGGATTCGGTTAAACTCCTTGGCCTCTATGGGCCATAAATCCAACGTAGGCGAGTAGTGACCCTCAAGGAAAGGTATTCCTATGTTCTCTGTCATGATTCTCCTCTACTTCTTGGGTTCTTTGCTATAGACTACGATTGTATGTTCCACATTAGCGCCACTCAGGTTATGGGTAAGAGCGTTCGCCGCATCCTTGACTTGGAGCACAGCCCTACCCTGGAGCTGTTTCATTATCTCTATTCCTTGGCGGATCCCGGTAGCCCCAAATGGATGTCCGACAGACAAAAGACCACCGTCAGTGTTGGTCGGGATCTTGCCGCCAATCTTGGTCTCCCCGGAAGCCACAAAGGGACCACCTTCGCCTTTGTCACAGAAGCCCAATTCCTCAACTTCGACTATTTGGGAAATGCTGAAGCAATCGTGCACCTGCATAACATCGATACCGCTGGGTTTCAATCCCGTGCTTTCATAAGCCTTTTTAGCGGCCAGTTTCATATGCGCCCAATCACCAAGGTGCTCCCCAGGCCAGTTAGCTGATACGCTGTGAAGTGATACCTGAGAACCACCCCGAATGTAAACAA
>Ga0315548_1000537_pt1 | contig 35054 bp, 32 predicted proteins | sample SalMarSW160110MG_2_FD_202540 | JGI IMG/M metagenome (GOLD analysis project Ga0315548, IMG submission 202540) | Salt marsh sediment microbial communities from the Plum Island Ecosystem LTER, Massachusetts, United States - Salt Marsh Sediment SW1601-110 ... | reverse complement strand
ATTGCAGGAACGATGTTGTCATTTGCGGTGGCAGGTCATATGTACCTGAAATACCTGCCAACAACAGTTACTATTTACGCTGGTTGCACGGGATAAAGCGTGAGCAGTTTTCAGCTGAAGAAAGAAACGCGGAGCCCAACAAGTCTTTTATGACCAATAACTTCCTTATCTCCAGGACAATATTCAACAGGATAAGATTTGACGAGACAATTACCAGCTATGGCCATGAGGATACGCTTTTTGGCTATGAACTGAAGAAAAATAATATAATTATCAGTCATATCGATAATCCCCTTATCCATATGGGACTTGAAACAAATAAAGAGTTTATAAGGAAAACAAAAGAGGGGGTGGAGAACCTGAAACAGATCATGGCACAGAATGGCTATGAGAAAGTGTTCATAAGGGATATAACACTGCTTCACTGGTTTAAGCTGCTTCAGAGGCTTGGTATTGACAGGTTTTTAAGATTCATCTTCAGAAAGTCCGAAAAGAAACTGTACAGGTACCTTGTGAATAATAAACCCCGCCTGCTATTCTTTGATTTTTACAAACTTGGCTATTTGTGTTCTATCAACTAGTCTTTCCATAAATTAAATAGATTATCATTTTTCTTTTAGATTTCATTTTGCAAATATTATTTTTGTCTCGGCTTAATTGCATTAGAAAACCATAAAATGAATATTCACGGTATTATCACAGAAACCATAGTTAAGGGTATAAGGTCTTTATACGGACAGAAAGCCGGTGCGGAACTTATACAGCTGCAGAACACAAGGAGGGAGTTTGAAGGGGACATTACCCTTGTAGTTTTTCCGTTGCAGAAAATATCAAAAAAGACCCCCGAGACCACAGGAAAGGAGCTGGGTGAGTTTTTACTGTCGCAGCTTTCAGAAATTGAAAAATATAATGTTATTAAAGGATTCCTGAACCTGACCATAAGTGACAGCTTCTATCTTCATTATCTTAACTACTGCAATACACAGGAAAATTACGGATTCAGGAAAGAGAGAAGCCCTAAAACATATATTATAGAGTATTCGTCACCTAACACAAACAAACCGTTGCACCTGGGGCATATACGGAATAACCTCATAGGTTATTCGATAGCAAATATACTTAAGGCAAACGGACTGAAAGTGATAAAGACAAACCTTGTTAATGACAGGGGCATACACATCTGCAAATCAATGCTTGCATGGCAGAAATGGGGCAGGGGAGAGAAACCCGAAACATCAGGGAAAAAAGGAGATCACCTGGTGGGCGATTATTATGTCAGGTTTGATATCGAATATAAAAAGCAGGTAAAAGAGTTAAAAGACAGCGGCCATTCACAGGATTATGCTGAAAAGAATGCTCCCCTGATACTCGAGGCACAGGAAATGTTAAGGAAGTGGGAATCAAAAGACCCCGCGGTCATTGAATTATGGACAAAAATGAACGGGTGGGTTTATGACGGATTCAATACGACATATAAAAGGCTTGGAGTGGATTTTGACAGGATATACTATGAGTCGGAGACATATCTTGTAGGAAGGGATACTGTCATGGGGGGACTGAAGAAAGGTGTCTTCTTCAAGAAGGATGACGGCTCGGTTTGGGTTGATTTATCGGGGGACGGACTTGATGAAAAGATTCTTCTGCGCTCCGACGGCACATCCGTTTACATCACGCAGGATATTGGAACAGCACAGATGAGGCAGCATGACTATAAGTTTGATAATCATATTTATGTTGTTGGCAATGAACAGAACTATCATTTCCAGGTGCTTTCCCTTATTCTTGACAAGCTTGGATTCCCCTGGGCCCGGGATCTTTACCATCTGTCCTATGGGATGGTTGAGCTGCCCGAAGGGAAAATGAAATCCCGTGAAGGTACTGTTGTCGATGCTGATGATCTTATTGATGAGATGATTAATATTGCACGTCATATGTCAAAAGAACTGGGCAAACTGGAGGGACTGACAAGTGAGGAGAAAGGAAACGTATTCAGAGTAATCGGACTGGGGGCATTGAAATACTTTATACTTAAAGTGGACCCTGTTAAGAATATGACCTTTGACCCTGCAGAATCCATTGATTTTAACGGGAATACCGGTCCCTTTATACAATATACATATGCCAGGATTAAATCGGTATTGAGGAAAGCTGCAGAAAGCCGCATTAGTGTTCCCCAAAGCATTAATACGTCAACCGGAATTAAAGACAAGGAGAAAGCCATATTAAAGTATATTTACGATTTTCCCGGTATTGTCATAGATGCGGGTGAGACTTACAACCCTGCAATAATTGCCAATTTTACTTATGAACTGGTAAAGGAATATAACCAGTTTTACCATGATTTCTCTATCCTTAGGGCCGAAAATGAGGATGTGCGTGATTTCAGGCTGCTTCTGTCATATGTAGCTGCCAAAGTTATAGAGTCGGCATTCGGACTCCTGGGAATTGAGCTGCCGGAGAGGATGTAACGATTTAGTATGTTTTTACTTATTTTTGTACTTTCGCATTTTTAAACTAACCGTCATGTTTGATAATTTAACAGAAAGGCTGGAGAACTCATTCAGGATTCTGAAGGGGCAGGGCAGGATTACCGAAATAAACGTTGCAGAGACGCTCAAGGAGGTGCGCCGTGCTCTGCTTGATGCTGATGTCAACTATAAAATAGCAAAGAACTTCACGGACAGGGTTAAGGAAGATGCAATAGGACAAAAAATCATGACTGCCGTAAAGCCCGGACAGATGATGGTTAAGATTGTCCATGATGAGCTTGCCAGGCTCATGGGAGGGGCAAATGAAGATATTAATATCAAAGGTAATCCGGCCGTAATATTAATAGCAGGACTGCAGGGATCGGGAAAAACAACATTTGCGGGTAAGCTGGCAAACCAGCTTAAAAATAAGCGGGGTAAAACACCGTTGCTTGTTGCCGGTGACATATACAGGCCCGCAGCTATTGAGCAGCTTAAAGTGCTGGGTGAGCAGATAGATATTCCTGTTTACACTGAAGAAGGTAACAAGGATCCTGTGAAGATTGCAAAGTCCGCAATAAAGGAAGCCAAAAGGACGGGCCATGATACGGTAATTATAGATACTGCAGGACGCCTGGCCATTGATGAGGAGATGATGAATGAAATAGAGTCAATTAAAAAAGCAGTAACTCCCGGCGAAACACTTTTTGTAGTTGACTCCATGACCGGACAGGATGCAGTGAATACAGCAAAGGAATTTAATGACCGGCTTGATTTTGAAGGTGTAGTGCTTACCAAGCTCGACGGCGATACAAGAGGGGGGGCTGCCTTGTCGATTAGAGAAGTGGTAAATAAACCTATTAAGTTCATAAGTGCGGGAGAGAAGCTTGACGCAATAGAATTATTCCACCCGCAAAGAATGGCAGACAGGATACTTGGCATGGGCGATATAGTATCACTGGTCGAAAAGGCCCAGGAACAATTCGATGTTGACCAGGCACGAAAGCTTAAGAAAAAAATTGCCAGGAATCAGTTTAATCTTAACGACTTTGTACAGCAAATACAGCAGATAAAGAAAATGGGTAATGTGAAAGATCTTGCCGGCATGATCCCGGGAGTGGGAAAGGCTATTAAAGACCTTGATATAGATGATGATGCATTTAAAAGTATTGAAGCAATAATATATTCCATGACACCGCAGGAGCGTGAAGACCCCTCGATTTTAAATGGTTCAAGGAGAAAGAGAATATCGGCCGGCAGTGGTGTCAGTGTCCAGGATGTAAACAGGCTTATTAAGCAGTTTGATGATACGCGTAAAATGATGAAAATGATGTCAGGAGGAAAGAACCTTATGCGTATGATGGGTAACATGTCAGCCACGAGGAACAGGATGCCCGGATAACGGAACAAATAATTTATCTAACTATAATATTATGCAAATCATTGATGGGAAAAAAATAGCCGGTGACATTAAGCAGGAGATTGCCGCTGAGGTTGAAAAAATACAGCAGGGTGGCGGTAAAATCCCGCATCTTGCTGCTGTTCTCGTTGGACACGACGGGGCAAGTGAAACATATGTGGCAAACAAGATTAAAACCTGTGAACTGGTAGGGGTAAAGTCTAGCCTTGTGAGGCTGGAGGATACTGTCACACAGGAAGAGCTTCTTAAGAAAGTTGAGGAATTGAATAATGATGATGATATTGACGGGTTTATAGTCCAGCTGCCTCTTCCTGACCACATATCCGAACATCAGGTAATAGAGGCGGTGGATCCGAAAAAAGACGTGGACGGGTTCCACCCTGTTAATGTGGGGCGCATGGTACTCGGATTGCCTTCATTTGTCTCAGCAACACCGGCAGGCATACTTGAACTTATGAGAAGATACAATATCGATCCTTCCGGAAAGAACTGCGTAATCATCGGCCGCAGTAACATTGTGGGCAGGCCCATGAGCATATTGTTATCGCAGAAACGCAATATGGGAAACGCCACGGTTACTGTCTGTCATACAAGAACACGGGATCTTAAAGATATATGTCTGAAAGCAGATATTATTATAGTTGCACTGGGCTCCCCCGAGTTCCTGAAAGGAGACATGGTGAAAGAAGGGGCAATAGTTATTGATGTCGGCACATCCAGAATAAAATCCGATAAAACAAAATCGGGATGGAAGCTTATCGGAGATGTCAAATTTGATGAGGTGGCACCTAAATGCAGCTATATAACACCTGTGCCAGGCGGTGTAGGTCCCATGACCATAGTATCATTGCTCAGGAATACACTCCTTGCTTCAACAAAAAAGATATACAGCCTTTAAAAGTTTCTTAATTAGAAATCTTAATACTTTTTTTATACCTTGCCTAAAATTTTATCGACAAGTATTAATTTTAGATTTTGCATGAAATATCTGAATCTGCTAATATTAGCCTCCGCGTTGCTGTGCTTCAGCTTATTCTCGTGCAGGGAATCGGGCAAGAATGTTCCTGCAGCAGTAAACTGGTCAAGCAGCGATCCCCTGTCAATACCTTTAAGGATAAGACTGCAGAAATACCAGCGTGCCAATCTTGTCAGGAACGCTTCCTTTGAGTCAGGCAAGGCCCTGATCGTTGACACTACGGGTACAACTTTCAGAATTGAAGGGTGGCAGAAAGTAGGTGATAACGTCGAGTGGGTAAATATTGAATATGATTCAATATTTAGTGCCGACGAGGCTGCTGACTCCCTGCATTCAATAAAGATTAAAAGGATATATACTGACGAGACCGATGACAGGGGAGAGGGCGTAATTAGTGATTTCATTAAGGTTATTCCGGGCAATTACTCACTATCCTGTTATTTAAGGCTCGAAGATGTATGCTCAAACAGGGAAAGGCTGGGCACCAGGCTCTACGATGCAGTTAATATAAGGCTGTACTTTTATGATAAGAATAAAATAGCTGTAAGCTCAAGACTATACCTGCCAACGAACGAAATATACATAGACAACTCATTCAAAGGAATATCATTTTCAAACTTCTGGCAGGTAGACAGATTTGACTGGGGCAGGATTAAAGGTAAATCACATAATTATAACTGTCCTGAAGGCGATATACCTGATGAAGCGCGTTACGTTAAAATATTTCTTGGAATGAAAGGAATTGGAACGATGTGGCTCGATAATGTTGACTTCCGCTACACAAAATCAAATTTCACAGCAGCAGAAAGAATGAAATTTCTTACAGATACGGTTTTCTCCAAACACAATGTTATTATACCGCAACCAAAGGAAGTTAAAAAACTGGAATCTATAATATATTTTGATGCAGGTGCCGGCAAGGAGAACCTGCCAAAAATAGTGGTTCCCGAAAACATGTCTCTTGAAACACGGCAGGCCGCACTGCTTGTAAAGCAAAGGATGGAGAACCTTTTCAAGCGTCTCTCAGGTGATGATTCCGATTATAAAATACAGGTTACCACAAGAATATCAGCTGACGAATTGAATAAGTCCAGCCTTATATTCAGTGTGGGTAAAACAGGGCTTTACAAGCGTTTCAGGGAAATACTGCCTGCAGGTGATATAAAAAACATACCACAATCATATTTTATCTATACAAACAGCGATATTAATAACCTGGTATTTCTTGCAGGCGATAAACCTGTAGGCGATTATTATGCAGCAACAACCGCTGTACAGCTGTTTGATAACAAAAAGTATATTTTTCATAATGCCAGGGTTATCGACTATCCTGATTTTGAAAACAGGTATTATAACATTCCGGCATCCATGGAGAAGTCAGCTTTAGCAAAGAGCATATCCTTTATTGACGACTTAACCGGATATAAGATCAACGGGGCATATCTCTCATGTAACGTGGCAGAAGACACGGGTCAATGTAAGACTGTAATTGAAAGCACTGGCGTAAAATATATTAACAATGATGCTTTCAATTTTAAAATCATGCTGGCCCCTCCGGCTTACTTCAGCTATATCGGACATAGCAGAGGGGCTGTCGATGATGAGAAGACCAGCATTGCCAGTGTTAAGCGGGATGTACTCCGAAGCATTTGCAGGAATGGATTTAAAGCAGGGGCCCGGGGTATTGCATATGTACCATATTTTATGACTCCCTATGAATTTAACACATGCAGGACCATACAACCGGTAAACTATCTGGATGACCCCGGGAGAATGACCATTAATGTAGCAGCCATAAATGACCTTATAAAAAGGGAATACCCGGGAAAGGACGTGGAAATACTGCTGCCCTGGTTTAATAACCGGTTGATTGATGACAGCCGGGGCAAGGCTGAGGTTTTGCTGGCAAAAAGTTTTTCAGAACAAGGAAATGACATTTCATGGTTCTGGACAGGCAATTCCTTCTACTCCCTGAGAAATGACAATGCTGACCTTGCACGTATAGCTTCATATCTGGATAATACACCTGTTTACTGGGATAATTCAGTACAGACAACAGATATTGATGCCACCCTTTCAGAATACTGCGGTTATTATCCGGGAAAAATCAGGCTTCTAAACCTCTTTGGTCCCTATGACGATGAAAATGTCAGTTTTATCCTGGGAAAAATAAACATGGAACAAATATTCTTTTGCAGTACCCCCGAATCAGAACTCGACATTGTAAAATTTGCTACTATAGCAGATTTTTCATGGAACACCGGAAGATATGATCCCGATTTGTCCCTATGGAAGGTGCTTTTATCACGATACGGAATTGAATCAGCCAGAGTTCTTATTTTGCTTAACGATGAATATCTAAGTCTTGCGGAAACAATTGCAAAATTACAATCCGAGGGACAGGCGGGCAAGAGTTTTAAAAGGGGAGAGATTTCAATAGAGGAATTGAACGCAGGCATAGACAGGTTAAATGTGATTCTCGGGGAGTCCCATCCTTTGACCGAAGAATTAATATATAAGTTCGATAAAATAATTGAACAGTATAATAAACTAAAAAGTCAATTGAATTTTGATTCAGGAAAGACTCAAAGTATGGAAAATATCGATTAGATTTGTTTTTTTTAAATTATTAACACTAACTTTAATATAAGCTCAGGTGCACTTGACATGAATCAGAATCAAAATAGTTTTTTTGAAGAGGAAGAATACTCAGACATTATAAACAGATTCAAGGACATGTTAAGGAAAAACAGGTCCTGTTACTTTGATTTATATGAGTTTGAGAATATTATTGATTATTATATTAGTAACAATGATTATAAATCCGCACTCCAGTCAGTGAGGATAGGCCTTAGCCAGCATCCCTATTCCTCATCACTTAAGCTCAAATATGCACAGGTTCTCGTTGAAGACAGGAAAGCAAAAATAGCTCTGGATATTCTCGCAGATATTGAAAAGGTCGATTCCTATAATTTCGAGTTTCACCTCATCAAGGGTAAAGCTTTAAATTCGCTCAGAAAACAGGAAGCTGCCGTAAAAGCCTTTGGCGAGGCAATAAGACTCTCACAGGACGATAAGGATGATGTTATTTATGAAATAGCGTTATCATTTATACAAATTGATGATATTAAAGCAGCAGTTAACTACCTGCTGCTTGCTTATGAAGTAAACAGTACAAATCTCCTTGTTATTTACGACCTTGCTATATGCTACGAACGTTTGGATGATATTGAGAAAAGTATTTTTTACCTGGAAAAGTACCTGGATATTGATCCTTTTTCTGAGAATATCTGGCATAATTTGGGGTTATGGTACCTGGCAGCGGACAAATACAAAAAAGCTGTAAGTGCCTTTGATTTTGCCATAGCTATAAGTCCGGATTTTGTTTCCGTATACCTTAGCAAAGCTGATGCACACGCTAACTACGGTAATTACTACAGCGCCATCAAGGTATATAACGATTTGCTGGGCATTGATGGCAATAATGCACATGTATATTGTCTGATCGGAGACTGCTATGAGAAACTTTTCAGGCATGATAAGGCGCTGGAGCATTATAACAAAGCACTGGATATAGAAAATGATTGCTCCAATGCCTGGTTTAGAAAAGGGGTAGTATATTGTCAGCTGAAGAAATTCAACAAGAGTGTTTATAATATCAAGAAAGCGATAAGGATTGAATCAGGTATTCCGGAATACTGGTTCATACTTGGCGACGTATACTCGGAAATGAACAATGTAAATAAGGCAATCAAGGCTTATAATGCCACCGTGGAACTTGATCCTGAAAACTATGAGGCCTGGCTTGCATATGCGGGCGTATATTTTAATAACAAAAAGATAGCCAGTGCAATTAATATCCTGAAAAAAGCATACCGCTACAATAATGATATCTCAGCTGTAAATTACAGGCTTGCTGTGTATTACATATATAGTGGCCAGCCTTCCCTGTCATATAAGTATTTTGAAAAAGGACTGCTATTAAATTTTAAAGAGCATAGTGAGGTCTTATGTGATTTTCCGAGAACAGGGCAAGATGACAGGATAAACAGGCTTATTACTAAGTATCAGAATTTAAAATAAATACAAGATGAATTTAACTTTACCTCATATACCCGGCAGGGCAAAGAGACCCCGCGAATCAGGGATAACAATGGTGATGGATAAAGGATTAAGCATTCAGGAAGCCGAAAACCTTGTTGAATCGGCAAACGAGTTTTTGGACATTGTTAAATTAGGTTTTGGCACCTCTCTTATTACAGCCAGGCTGCGTGATAAAATCAGGCTATACCAGAAGGCTGAAATAAAGGTATATCTCGGGGGGACCTTGTTTGAAGCTTTTATTATTCGGAATATGTTTGATGAATACCTTAAGTTTCTGGATAAGTACGGACTCGGTTGTGCTGAAGTATCAGATGGTTCGATGTATATGCCTCACAGTGAGAAACTTGAGTATATTAAAAAGCTCTCCGAAAAGGTTACCGTTGTTTCCGAAGTAGGTTCAAAGCAGAAAGGTGTCGTTATACCGCATGACAGCTGGATAAGCATGATGAAAAGTGAGCTTCAGGCAGGCTCATGGAAAGTTATTGCCGAAGCAAGGGAGAGCGGTACAATAGGTATTTATCATAGCAACGGGACGGCTGACAAGGAATTAATTGACGACATATCACACCATGTTAATTCTAATGATATAATATGGGAGGCACCCCTTAAATCGCAGCAGGTATGGTTTATAAAACTTTTTGGATGCAATGTCAACCTTGGAAATATAGCTCCCAATGAGGTTATTCCGCTGGAGACATTGAGGTTGGGGCTTCGTGGCGATACTTTTTTTAATTTCCTTCCCGATAGCCTGAAAAGCAAACAACAGGAGCACAAGAAATGAGATATTTACTCTTAAGATTACTGGCAATCATATTTGTTCTTTTTCCTGCTGCTGTTAAATCACTTTGCCAGCTTTCAGTATCAATAGAAATAGTTGATACTTTGTCCTGTGCAGGCATAGATGGTGAACTCAGGGCAGAAGTTACGGGAGGTATTGAACCGTATACTTTTAAGTGGTATGGTCCGGATGATTTTTCTTCTGACAGCCAGAATATAAGCGGACTTTATGACGGGACCTATTTTGTTACGGTTACTGATAACGAATATAACCAGGCGTCAGATACAATTGAAATATATGGCCAGCTGTCATTGATTGTTAATGTTATTGATACTTTTACATGTTATGGCGCAGATGGCACAATAAGCATTATTCCTGTCGGAGGCACACCAGGTTATACTGTCACATGGACGAAATTCCCTGCATATTATCATCTTACCGCTCCCTATGTAGCAGATACAATTTTTAATATGACACAGGGAAGGTACACGGTGGAGCTTACTGATGAGGGAGGTTGCACAGTCGAAGAAGATATTTATAATGTGTACCCTCCGGCTGCAAATGTATATCATGCAACAGAATATTATGGTGATTATAATATCAGGTGTAATGGCGAGAATAACGGTCAGATTCTGATTTTTAATCCGTATGAGGTTATGCTGACTTACAGATTCATGTCACTGGATACCGCTGTTATAGACACCTCATTTCAGAGCAATGCATTTACTATCACTTTTGACAGTCTGTGTGCAGGAGATTATAGATTATCCCACACAAATAGTAAGGGATGTGTCGGAGATATTTATGAAACATTAACGGAACCTGAACCTGTATCAATTGTATTTACAAACAGTGACAGCGTTAATAAGGGACAGGAATTATTAATTTCTCCCCTGATTAGCGGGGGGATGCAACCCTGTAGCTATCATTGGAACACCGGCGAGCACACGCAGACCATTACCGATACATTATTTGCTGATAAAACCTATTCCTTAACAATAACCGATAGTAATGGCTGTACTGATACTGCAGCAATAAATGTGAAGGTATATACTCCTTCACTAAGCTTGGCCGATGAGTTTTACAGATTAAAAATTTATCCAAATCCGGTCGAAGATCATATTACTGTTGAATATAGGCTTACTGAAGCCTCTAATATTAAGATTGAACTTGTTGACATTGATGGCAGGATTATTAAATCATTATATGAAAACCGGCAACTTCCCGGTTTTTACTCACAAAATATTTATCTGGATCAGTCCGGTGTAAATTCAGGTTTATATATTCTTAAATTTTCTGCAGACAGGAAAACAATAGATCAGAATATTTTCATAACAATAAGATGAAAGAATACATAGGATTATTTTTCAAGGGTATGGGCGTTGGCGCAGCCAATGTTATTCCGGGCGTGTCAGGCGGCACCATAGCACTTATTACAGGTATATTTGAAAAGCTGATTAATTCAATCAAATCATTCGACTTAAAAGCACTGGGGTACATATTTACCGGGAAGTTTAAATCCTTTGCCAGGCATGTAAGCCTCGACTTCCTTATTGCCGTATTTGGTGGTGTGGCTGTGAGCATTTTATCCCTGGCAAAATTGCTTGATTACCTTTTCAGTAATTATCCTGTTTATGTATGGGCATATTTCTTCGGATTAATAATCGCTTCAGTATATTTTGTCAGCAGGAGGATATCGCGCTGGCATCTCAGCGTTATAATATCATTAATTGCAGGAACAGCAATTGCAATTGTTATATCGTTTTTAAATCCTGCTGTCGAGAATGATAGCTTTGTGTATCTGTTCCTGTGCGGTATTGTTGCAATGTGCAGTATGATACTACCCGGACTGTCCGGTTCGTTTGTGCTGATACTAATGGGAAATTACAAGCTGGTATGGATAGATACCGTTTCCAGCTTCAACCTGGAAATATGGGCTAAGATATTAGTGCCTGTAGTGCTGGGCGCAGTAGTTGGACTAATAGCTTTTTCGCATTTCCTTTCATGGATTTACAGGAAATTCAGGAACCAGACCATTGCACTGCTGACCGGCTTTATACTGGGATCATTAAGCGTCCTGTGGCCCTGGCAGAAGGCTGTTATCCTGACTGATGCGGCCGGTATTCCGGTGCTTAAGGACGGGGAGGAGGTAATCAGCGGCTTCACAAAGTATGTGCCGGAAGTATTCAACCGGGAAGTGGTAATAGTTATTATATGTGTAATTGCAGGATTAATAACTATATTTTTCACTGAAAAACTGGCGAAACAAAATAACCATTAAAAGAGGGGTTTATGAAGATATACGGACTTATAGGGTATCCCTTAAGCCATTCCTTTTCAGCAAAATACTTCAATGATAAATTCCAGAGTGAGAAAATCGGAGATTGCCTCTACCTGAACTTTCCTATTGAGACAATTGAAGAACTGACTCAGCTGTTATCAGAATACAATGATTTAAAAGGACTAAATGTCACAATTCCCTATAAGGAGAAAGTTATTAAATACCTCGACAAAATTGATGATACGGCAAGATCAATCGGAGCTGTAAACACAATAAAGATAAACCGGATTAATGACAGCATTAAACTGACAGGTTATAATACCGATGCATATGGCTTTGAGCAATCCATTCTGCCGCATTTGAAAGACATACATAAAAAAGCCATAATACTGGGTACAGGGGGCGCTTCAAAGGCAATTGCATATGTATTTGACCGCCTGCAAATAAAATATATTTTCGTATCAAGAAATCCCAGGATGGACAACCATATATCCTATCCCTCTCTTAACAGGCGGCTTATGGATGAGTGCAGGATAATAGTCAATACTTCACCTTTGGGAACCTATCCCGATGTTGACAGATGTCCGGATATACCTTATGAACATATTACCGGCAAACACCTGGTTTATGATCTTATATATAATCCTGAAATAAGCAAGTTGCTTGAGAAAGCATCGGTGAGAGGAGCCAAGGTGATAAACGGTCTGTTAATGCTGCATCTTCAGGCAGAGAAAGCATGGGAGATATGGAACAGTGACAGTTACAGCTAATAGCTTTGAATAGCCATCTCCTGGAGTTTGGCACTTACCTTAATCCCGTATTTTGAGGCATTTGCCTGCTTCATCTCGAACTTAAGCTTATCCCCTACAATTAAAAAATTTATAGCTGATCCCAGATCAATGGCACCGCCCTTTTCAGTGATTAGCAGGGTACTCATGTTGTCAATCTTCGCTACTATTTGTCCGATTTGTTTTGTGCGGCTGAAAGGAATAAAGAGTATGTGGCACTTATTAATTTCATCTACTGATTTTATTTCCTGTACGGAAATATCCTGTGTTCCCACTTTTTTGCCTGTTGTATAACTTGTTAATTCATCTGCAACAGGAGAAGGGCCGAATGTGCCGATAACAAACGGACCAGTTTTGTAATTGGCCGGCCACTCAATTAACCTTGAGAAATTGTAAATAAACATTGCCTGTGCCCGTGGTATGCCCGTCTGCGCAAATATCAAAGCAGGAAGAAATATCAGGAACAATACTGTAATTATGGCAGATCTTTTCATAACCCTTACTAATGTTTTCGCAATTTTTTACGTTATAAAATAAAAAAAGTTATACAAATATAATCCATATAATCCATTATGGATAGTAAAGAAAGTCATTTTAAATATTAATAACAATAGCAAATATTAAATTATATTAACATGGTATTCTATTTTTGTTAAAAAAAGTCCCTGTGGAGGAACCGTGTAGCTGACTTTAACTTTTTGCTCTATAATATTCTTAAATTCGGAAACATCCAGCTTACCGCGTCCGATCAATACCATAGTCCCTACTACTGCCCTGACCATATTCCTCAGGAATCGGTCGCCCTTAATGGTAAAAACAAGCATATCCCCATCCTCACTCCACTTTGAATAAGATATCCGGCAGATATTTGTCTTAACATTGGTGTGGTACTTGCCGAAACTTGTAAAATCCTTTACTTTTTTAAGCCAGGCAGCCGCTTCATTCATTTTTTCAATGTTCAGGCTGTAATAAATGTACCAGCTATATTCCTTTTCAAAAGGGTCATTTGTTCTTGAAATGCGGTATTCATAAGTTCTGGATATGGCATCAAACCTGGCATTTGCATTCTGCCTGACCTTAAATATCTTATATACCGAGATATCGGAGGGTAGAACACTGTTGAGGCTGTAAATTAATCCCGGATCATTGTCCAGTCCCTTGTTATTACTGTCAAAATGGGCCACAAAAAATTTTGCATGGACACCTGTATCGGTCCGTCCCGCTCCTGTTGTCAGTATATTTTCCCTGATAACTGTCGACATGGCTTTATTCAGAATGCCCTGCACTGTAACAGCATTGGGCTGAATCTGCCAGCCATGGTAACTTGTACCTTTAAACGCAAAATGGATAAAATATCTTTGTTTTGTAGCCATGCTTTATATTTATATTGGCAGCCCTAAATTATAAATAATTTGTAACTAACTGACATTTAACATTTTTTAACACAAGTTAATTAATTACATTTCAATAAATTATGTCCATTTAAGAAAAAATAACAAATCATTTGGAATAAATTTTGTTACCTTCGACACGTTTTTAAAAAAATTTATTAATAAAGTTAAAATTAATAATGGTATGTCTGAAATAGCAGTAAACGTAAAAGAATTAAATGAGAAAATACAAAAGGAGAGCTCTTTTGTGGATATTATTAATATTGAAATAAAAAAGGTAATTATCGGACAGAAGCATTTGATAGACAGCTTGTTGACAGGTCTTTTATCGGACGGACATATACTTATTGAGGGAGTGCCCGGACTGGCAAAGACGCTGGCCATAAAGACGCTGGCGCAGACTATTGATGCAAAATTCAGCAGGATACAATTTACCCCTGATTTACTGCCTGCTGACTTAATAGGTACCATGATATACAGCCAGAAGAAAGAGGACTTCCTTGTAAAGAAGGGCCCTGTTTTTGCCAATTTTATCCTTGCTGATGAAGTTAACAGGTCACCTGCAAAAGTGCAGAGTGCTCTCCTGGAAGCTATGCAGGAGAAACAGGTTACAATAGGCTCAGAGTCCTATCCACTACCGATGCCCTTCCTGGTTCTGGCAACACAGAACCCTATAGAGCAGGAAGGTACTTACCCCTTACCTGAAGCACAGGTCGACCGTTTTATGCTGAAAGTTGTTATAGATTATCCTAATCAGGATGATGAACGTCTTATAATGAGAGAAAACCTGGGAAAAGTATTTCCTTCTCCTTCAACAGTCATGAAACCTGCTGATATACTTAGGGCCAGGGAGGTTGTTAAAGAAGTATATATGGATGAGAAAATAGAACAGTATATATTAAATATAGTCTTTGCTACAAGATATCCCGGTGAATATAACCTGCCACAGTATACAAGCATGATAAATTACGGAGGTTCGCCCAGGGCCAGCATATACCTTGCCGCAGCATCTAAAGCTTATGCCTTTATTAAGAGGAGAGGCTATGTTATTCCGGAGGATGTCAGGGCTGTTTGCCATGATGTGCTCAGGCACAGAATCGGACTGACCTATGAGGCCGAAGCCGAGAATATCACTACCGAGCATATTATTACTGATATACTCAATAATATTGAGGTTCCTTAATAAACTGACAGGCATAGAATTAATGAAAGTAACTATTTATATAGCGTTAATTGCATTTGTCCTGGCATTAAGGGTTAATGCCCAGAATTACATTGGCCTTTATAAGGATGAGATCATAAGTCTGATGGACGAGACTCAAAGAGACTTCAGGCTTAATGCAGGAGTTATTAATAAAGCATATAATTATCTCAAATATGAAGATAAGGTAAATGAACAGACATTACTGTTCTTTCTTGATGAAGATGATTGCTGTACCTATGTCAGGCTCATGTCGGACTACGCCAACCTGCGCGATGTACTGGATTCACTGAATAGTAACTACAGCAGGCACAGCGAGGATAAATGGACATACAGGGATCAGGGCAAGACATATACGGTAAGCCTGAAGAAAGAAGAATGGTTTTTTACTGTTAGTACAAAGAAAGAAGAGAAATAATATTAAGTAGTTGATAATAATTGTGGAAGCAACTGAATTACTTAAACGTGTCAGAAAAATAGAAATAAAAAGCAGGGGACTGTCAAAACATATATTTGCAGGCGAATACCATTCCGCATTTAAAGGAAAAGGCATGGCCTTCAGTGAGGTCAGGGAATACCAGTTCGGGGATGATATCAGGAATATTGACTGGAATGTCACAGCAAGGTTCAATCATCCCTACATCAAAATATACGAAGAGGAAAGGGAACTGACAGTGATGCTGATATTAGATGTCAGCGGCTCGCGCAACTTTGGCACACAAGTGATGCTCAAAAAAAATCTTATTACAGAGATATCGGCAGTACTCTCATTCTCTGCCATCCAGAATAATGATAAGGTCGGTGTCATTATGTTCAGCGACAGGATAGAGAAATTTATTCCACCCAAGAAAGGGAAACAGCATATATTAAGAATTATCAGGGAACTGCTGAATTTTGAACCGGTGAGCACAGGAACAAATATTACCGGCGCCCTGAGGTTTCTTATAAATGCTATAAAGAAAAGAAGTACGGCTTTCCTGATATCCGACTTCATGGATGACAATTTTGAAGATGCCCTCAAAATAGCTTCAAAAAAACATGACCTGGTGGGACTGAAAATCTATGATCTGAGAGAGACAGAACTGCCGCCAATCGGACTGGTAAAGCTGCTGGATGCCGAGAGCGGCCGGGATATATGGATAGATACCTCAGAAAGCTATATAAGGGACACATACAGGCATTCATGGAGAAAGCGCAACGAAGATATGGATGAAATGTTATCAAGGTTTGGGGTGGACTATGCCTCAATATCAACTGGCGAGGACTATGTTAAACCATTAATAAATCTTTTTAAAAGGAGAGCCCGGTAAAATATTAGAAATTAAGGTTTATTGTTTGAAAGCATGATAAGATATAAAAAAAGAAAGACTGGTTTATATATAATAATTGCACTGGCATTTTTTTCCCGGGCAGCTTATAGTCAGCTGCTTACTATAAGCATGGAGCTTGATACTAACAGGATACTCATAGGTGACCAGGTAAATTTGTCAATAGAGGTTATAAAGCCTGAAAGCGCAACTGTATTATTTCCGCAATTTGATGCCAAACTTACTGACGAGATAGAAATAGTTAATAAGTCAGAAATTGATTCTTCAAAGCTGGATGATAACAAGGTAGCCCTGTACCAGAATCTAACGGTTACAGCTTTTGATAGCGGACTCCTGTATATTCCGCCGGTAAACTTCGTATACCGCTCCGGTGGATTTACCGATTCTATAAGCTCACCGGCAGAATACCTTGAAGTCCTTCCCGTGAAAATCGATACAACAGGAACAATAAGAGATATAAAAGGAATATATAAAGCTCCCTACAGTTTCAGCGAATTATACCCTTTAGTTTTATCGCTGATTTTTACCGGACTGCTAATATGGTTTATTTTTTATTACATCGACAGGAAAAAGAAAGATAAACCAATATTAAGAAGGATAAGGCCCCCTGAGATACCTCACATCGTTGCCTTGCATGAGCTTGACAAGCTTAAGGCCGAAAAACTGTGGCAGCAAAACAAGGTCAAGTTATACTATACAAGGTTAACGGAGATTATACGCACATATATTGAGAGAAGATTTGATATAATGGCAATGGAGCAGACAACAAGCGAAATACTATATGAATTCAGGGACAGGGAAATTGAGAATGTAAACTATAATATACTGGAGCAACTACTGAATCTTGCGGATCTGGTGAAGTTTGCCAGGGGTGAGCCACTGCCCGAAGAAAATATAACTCTTATGGAGAACGCCTATGAGTTTGTGAGGAACACAAAATTTGTGCCTGCACAGCAGAACGGCACGGGAGATAAAAGAGTAAAAAATAAACAAAGAGAATTAACTGCATAGAGTATGGGTCGGTTTGAATTTGCACATCCTGAGTATTTCTACCTGCTGTTATTATTAGTACCAGCTGTTGCATGGTATATATGGAAAGAAAGGAAGTTCAATGCTACAATCCTCGTATCTACCATTAAGCCGGTACTCAACGCCGGGAGATCCTTTAAAGCTTATTTAAGACATATCCTGTTTGTGTTCAGGTTGCTGGCACTGGTCCTCCTTATCATAGTGCTTGCAAGGCCCCAGTCCACGCGTAGCTGGGAAAAAAGCTTTACTGAAGGTATTGATATCATGCTGGCTCTTGATATATCAGGGAGCATGCTTGCGCGCGATTTCAAGCCTGACAGGCTTGGCGCTTCAAAGGAAATAGCTATCGAGTTTATTTCGGGAAGAAGAAATGACAGGATGGGCCTTGTTGTGTTCAGCGGGGAAAGCTTTACACAGTGCCCCCTGACCACTGATCATAAAGTGCTGGTTAACCTTTTCGGCAACATAAAAAGCGGTATGATTGAGGACGGGACGGCTATAGGGGTCGGACTGGCGAATGCTGTGAAAAGGCTGAAGGACAGTAATGCCATAAGTAAGGTGATAATACTTTTAACCGACGGTGTTAACAACATGGGCTCTGTTGACCCGCTGACAGCAGCCGAGATAGCAAGGACATTCGGGATCAGGGTATACACTATCGGTGTCGGCAGTATGGGTACCGCGCCCTATCCGGTGCAGAATCCTTTTACCGGCGCTGTTATTTTTCAGGATATGCCTGTGGAAATTGATGAAGAGATGCTGCAGGAAATTGCAGATATCACCGGCGGTAAATACTTCCGTGCAACAGATAATGAGAAACTGAGAGAAATATATGGTATGATTGATAAACTTGAGAAATCAAAGATAGATATCAGGGAATACAGCAAAAGACAGGAGAGATACATGTGGTTTGCCTTTGCTGCAGCCCTGGTATTATCAGGTGAAATACTGCTTAAAAATACTATACTTAAAAATATACCTTAAGCTTGTCTAGTATGTTCAGATTTGGTAATAGCGAGTTTCTATATATGCTGGCCGGGATACCGGTCCTTATAATAATTTATATAATTGCATATCAGATTAAAAAGAAGTCGATAAGGAAATTCGGGAATCCTGCAGTGGTTGAGCAGTTGATGCCTGATGTGTCAAATTTCAGATCACATCTGAAGTTTATTATTCTCACCCTGGCATTAATCACCGTAATATTTGCACTGGCAGGTCCCCAGTTTGGCTCCAGGCTCAAAGAGATAAAAAGAAAAGGGATTGAGATAATTATTGCCCTCGATATTTCAAACAGCATGCTGGCGGAAGATATTAAACCTGACAGGCTCGAAAGGTCTAGACAGGCAATACTGAGATTACTTGACCAGATGGAAAATGACAGGATCGGACTCATAGTTTTTGCAGGCGATGCATATATACAGGTGCCTATTACAACTGACTATGCCGGAACGAGAATGTTTTTAAATAATATTAATACCGATATAGTATCACGCCAGGGGACTGCCATTGATAAAGCAATAAGGCTTGCCGGCAACTCCTTTACACAGGATACCGAAACAAACAAGGCAATAATAATAATCTCTGACGGTGAGAATCATGAAGGAGACGCGGTACAGGCAGCGGAAGAAGCAAATGAGAAAGGTATAAAAGTGTACACAATAGGCATGGGTTCACATGACGGGGCACCCATACCCATCAGGGGAGCCTACAATAAACAGGAATTCCTGAAAGACCGCCAGGGTGACGTTGTGACAAGCAGGCTGAATGCAAAGGTACTGAGCCAGATCGCAGCCGCCGGCGGCGGAAAATACTACCATGCGACAAGTACAAATGCAGGTCTGAACAAGCTATTTAATGATCTTAACAAGCTTGAAAAGGCAGAAATAGAATCCAAGGTATATTCTGAATATGAAGAGCAATTCCCGGTGCTGATATGGCTGGCAATCGGATTGCTGGTAGTGGACTTTTTGATACTGGAAAGAAAAAACAAATGGCTTAAGAATATTAAAATATTTAAGGTGAAAATATAGGCAATTATGAGAGTTATATTTTATACAATGTTGGCTTTTATCAGTCTCCAGGTATTTTCACAGAGTGAGAGGAAATTTATAAGACAGGGGAACAGGCAATACAATAAAGAAAAATATGATGCCGCTGAGGTGCAATACCGTAAAGCCCTGGAGAAAACACCTGATTCAAAAAAAGCAGATTATAACCTGGCAAATACCCTTTACAAACAGGAGAAATATGAAGCGGCCGGGACCAAGTATATGAATCTTACAGGAAATGAAAAGGACAGGGAAGAACTTGCCAGGTATTATTATAACCTGGGTAATTCTTTTTTCAAGGGAAATGACTTTGAAAGAAGTATAGAGGCCTACAAAAACTCCCTTAAAAACAGTCCTGCTGATATGGATGCCAAGCATAATCTTCAGCTTGCCATGAAAATGCTTAAGTTGCAGCAGCAACAGCAGCAGCAGCAACAGCAGCAGCAGCAACAACAGCAGCAGCAACAACAGGGCGGGGAAGACCGGCAACAGCAGCAACAGCAACAGCAACAACAGGAACAGGAACAGCAACAGCAGCAACAGGCACAACAGCAGCCTGCAAAAAAGGACGATATTTCCAGGGAAGATGCTGAAAGAATACTGGATGCCCTGGAAAGGGAAGAAGATGATGTACTTAAGAAGCTGCAGAAACAGGTTAAAAAAGTACCGGTTGACAAAAACTGGTAATTAAATAAGAATAGCCAATGAGGCACTGTTTTTTTATATTGTCAGTTTTTAGCATACTATCAGGCCTGCATAGCCAGGATATTAGTTTTAAGGCCTATGCAGCACCTGATGTGCTAAGGACAGGGGAACAGTTTCAGCTTGTTTATGAGCTTAATGCCAATCCCTCGGAACTGGAGATACCCGAGTTCAGTGATTTCCGGCTCCTCGGGGGACCCAGCACAAGCTCAAGCTCGAGCATCCAGATAGTTAACGGTAAGACAACCAGGTCGGTAAATTATTCATATACATATTACCTGCAGGCAGTCAGCGAGGGAACCTATACGATACCGCCGGCAACAGCAAAAATAAAAAGAGACACTTACCAGTCCAATCCCGTAAAAATAGAAGTGGTTAAAGGAAGTGCGCCATCACCTCCATCAGCAACACAGGCAGATGAGACTGAAGAAAAACCGGCGGGTGAAATTGATGTTCCGGCCAGCGAAAACCTCTTTGTCAGATTACATGTGGATAAAACAAGTGCTTACGTGGGAGAACAGATAGTAGCATGGATAAAAATATATTCCAGGCTTAACCTTTCACAGGTTGATCCTAATTTCAAGGGACCTGACTTTAAGGGATTCTTTCAGCAATCAGTTAACATACCTGCTTTAAGGTCCCTGGAAAGGGAAAATGTTAATGGTGAAATATACGGCACGGGAATACTTAGAAAAGTTGTGCTCTATCCCCAGAGGGCAGGTGAAATTATTATTCAGCCGTTTGAAGTTGATGTTGCCTACCAGAAACAAATACAGAGGAGATCGAAAAGCATATTCGACGATTTCTTCGGCCCCTCGGTTCAGAATGTGCCGGTCACACTGAAAAGCCAAAAAGTCAGGTTGAACATCAAGCCGTTGCCCCTGAACAGGCCTGCTTCCTATACTGGTGCTGTGGGCAGTTTCCATCTGGATGCATCAATCAATAAAACTGAGGTTACTACAAATGATGCGATCACTCTTAAGATAAATATTTCAGGTAAAGGTAATGTCAAACTCATTGACGACCTGAAGATAAAATTTCCGCCCTCGCTTGAAACATTTGAACCTCTCGTAAATACTGTTCAGGACAATGCCTTGTCCGGTCGCCAGACATTTGAATATACAATTATACCGAGATATGCCGGAGACTATAAAATAGAACCTGTGGAATTCACATATTTTGATCCTTCATCAAAATTATATAAAACACTGAAAACCCAGGAATTTAATATATCAGTTATAAAAGGCAGGGAGGATACTACCGATATAGTTATAACAGGATTATCAAAGGAAGATATTAAATTGCTGGGTAGTGATATATTTTATATCAAAAGCAAGCCTTTTAAAGTATCAAAGAAAGGCGGCTATATATTTGAATCCCCGGCCTTCTATGCTGCATACCTTGTATCGTTTTTATTATTTATTGCCTTCATAATCATCAGAAGGGAAAGAATAAAACGCAATTCAAACATAAGCCTGGTTAAGAACAGGCAGGCAAACAAATATGCTCGCAGAAGGCTGAGAAAAGCTCTCGTATTGATGAAACATAATAACCATGAGGCATTTTACGAGGAAGTACTAAAGGCAATGTGGGGCTACCTCAGTGACAAGTTGAGCATTCCTGGTGCCCGCCTGTCAAAAGACTCTTCAAGGCAGGCCCTGGTTGAACATAAGGTTGATGATGAACTTATAAACAGGTTCCTGGATATAATTGATACCTGCGAGTACTCCAGGTACAGTCCGGTTTCTGAATCGGAAGGAATGCATAAGCTTTATGCCGATGCAATCAATACAATTATAAAACTTCAGCAAAAATTACGATAATGAGAAAGGCAGTTACTATTGTTGTAATAAACTTACTTATGTCGTCCCTGTTCGCTTTTGAAGCTGACTCGGTAATAAAATTCGGTAATGACTCATATGCGAAGGGATTATATTATTATGCAATTGAAGCGTATGAGCAAGCCGTTGATTCAGGGTATGAAGCCCCGGAATTATACTATAATCTTGGCAATGCCTATTATAAGATTAATAATATTCCAATGGCAATTCTGAATTATGAGAGGGCAAAAAAGCTTGATCCCTATGATGATGATGTCAGTCACAATCTTGCCCTGGCTAATGCCCATGTTATTGATAAGATAGATATAATACCTGAGTTTTTTATAAAAACCTGGATAAGGAATATAGTCAGTTTGACTGGTCCGGACAGATGGGCTGTGATAAGCATCTCTGCCTTTTTGCTGTTCCTCGTATTATTTCTGGTTTATTTGTTTTCTGCAAGGATTGCATTGAAGAAGTTAACTTTTTGGCTGGGGATAATAATACTGTTTATTTCTGTGTCTGCATTCTATTCTGCATGGAAGCGCAAAGAACTACTGACAGCAAAAGACTCTGCTATAATCATTTCTCCTACCGTGACGGCAAAGAGCTCTCCTGCAGAGTCAGGGGTCGATTTGTTTATAATCCATGAGGGTACAAAGATAATAATAGAGGATAGCCTTGACATATGGAACAGGATAAGGATAGGTGACGGTACAGTAGGATGGATCAGGAAAGAAGACATGGAGATTATCTGAATCCTGCAAACTTCCTTAAATCTGTCCGCGGATTGAGGCACATTACAGGTACTTTGTATTTATTGGTTATATATTTCTGGTCATTCAGGCCAAAAAGGATCTTACCCAGCGTAATAGAGCGGCTTAGCATGATAATTAACAGATCCGCATCTATGAAGTTTGAAAAGTCAATAGCTTCTTCCACAAAGGATTTCTTGCCCCGGGCGTGAACAAGCTCAAATCCTATATTTCTTCCTTCAAGAAAATTGGTGGCAAATTTCAGGTTGTTCCTTATCCTGTAATCAGAAACATTAGGGCGGAAAAGATAAACACTGGGAGTATAGATCTTTGTCAGGAAATTAATCCATTTTAGTTTTTCCTTGTTCTCGAACCTGAAATCAATAGGGACAATAACCTGTTTGATAATCTCCCGTTTTGGCGGTGCCTGTATAACTATAAAGGGAATCTTTGAACCATACATCACTTTTATTGCCCTGCTTCCGGTAAACCTCTGAATGCCTTTTGGCCCGCTTGTTTTCATTATCACAAGGTCCGCGTTAATGTTTGTTGCCACGTCTTTTATTGCCTGCGACACCTTTCCCGGCCTGACCATTACCTTGGGCAGTATATGAAACTCTTTCTGTGCTTCTTTGGCCTTCTCAGTGAGCCTATCCTTTACATGTACTTCATCTTTCAGATTGTCAATTATATTGAGCAGAGTTATGTCGCTGTCCAGCAGTCTGCCAATTTGTACACCATGTTCAAGCGCGCAATCTGAAAGCATGGTGAAATCATAGGGGATGAGTATGGTTCTTTTTGTTTCTTTCATGTCCGGAATTATTAAAAGAAGATTGTTGTGCCCAGCTTATAATACTGATGTAAATATAATAGTTATGGTGTTAATATTCAATAGTTTAAACAATATTTTTTTTATTATTGTTTTTATTTTTACTGTTAATTATATAATGTAATTAATTAAATATTAATTAAAGTTACTATTTTTAATTTTCTATTAATAATTTATTACTAACAAAGTTGTATTTCAAATACTGGTGAAATGAACACTGTTGTGCTTATGGTTCTGGCCTTTGCAGGCTATATAGTTGCTTACAGAACATATGGAAGATACATAGCCGGAAAAATACTGGGTGTTTCAGATAAAAACAAAATGCCTGCACACCAGTTCAGGGATGGTGTTGATTTTATGCCGACTAAAAGAAGTATAGTCTTCGGGCATCATTTTACAACAATTGCCGGAATAGGTCCTATTGTCGGTCCGGCAATAGGAGTGATCTGGGGCTGGTTGCCGGCTTTTCTCTGGGTTTTCTTCGGCTCAATATTTATGGGAGGAGTACATGATTTTGCCACTCTTGTAATATCTGCAAGAAACCAGGGTAAGTCGATAGGCGACCTTACAGGAAATATTGTCAATAATTCAACCCGCTATGCATTCCAGTTTCTCATCCAGTTTTTATTGTGGATGGTCCTGGCACTTTTTGCTATTATTGTGGCTACACTTTTTGTTGAATACCCTGCATCGGTATTTCCCGTCTGGTTTCAGATACCTGTGGCCGTATGGCTGGGATGGCAGATAAGAAGGGGAGGGAATGAGTTATTGTATTCAATAATAGCAGTGGCACTAATGTATTTATCCATTATTGCAGGTCCTTATATTGAGATCGAATTTGCATTTATTGGTAACCCGGTGAACAGGAAGCTGTTATGGGGCTTGATTATACTTATATATGTGTTCTTTGCTTCAACGGTGCCCGTAAATAAACTTTTGCAGCCAAGAGATTATATAAATTCCCACCAGCTGATAATAGCTATGATACTGCTGGTGGCAGGAACAATAATTGCCCATCCTGCTATTGATGCACCTGCAATTAATCGTGTTGTACATGATACTGACCCGAATTTACCCGGACTGATGCCCATGTTATTCATTACCATTGCCTGTGGCGCCATTTCCGGTTTTCATTCCCTGGCCAGCTCCGGTACTACTGTAAAGCAGGTAGATAAAGAAAAAGACTCCGTATTGATCGGTTACGGGGGGATGATACTTGAAGGATTTCTTGCCGTCCTTGTTATCATTGCTGTTGTCGGGGGATTGGGGAAAGGGGCATTCTACGACCATTATTCGACCTGGAGCAGAATTGCCAGTGGAATAGACATAAGTCCCAAAATTGCAGCTTTCGTTGATGGTGCTTCTAATCTGTTATCAAGTATAGGTATTCATAAAGAGTTTGGCACCGTACTAATAGTTGTATTTGTTGTGAGCTTTGCCAATACTACCCTTGACTCGGCTACAAGGATACAAAGGCTCTCCCTCCAGGAAATTTTCAAGACTAAGGCGGGAACAGTGATCAGGCCCATAAGAAGCAGGTACTTTGCGACATTTATTGTTGTTTTGCTTGCAGCCATTATAATATACTTTCAGATTACAGCCAAAGAGGCACTCAGGCTTTGGCTTATCTTTGGCGCACTGAACCAGCTTCTTGCCGCACTCGGACTCGGAATAATAAGCATCTACCTTTATCATAAAGGGAAAAATTACCTTGTTGCCTTTATTCCCATGTTGTTTGTGCTTATAACTACCGTGTGGGCCATGATAAATAATGTGCTTGGTTTACTGAAACCCGGTGTCATAGAAAAAAAAGGATCTGCGATACTTCTTGTTATTGCCGTTCTTGTGCTTCTGCTTACGCTGTGGATGCTTGTGAGCGGAGTGAGGTCATTATTTATGAAGAATGTTAAAACCTGATATCAAAGAGTTCAAAATTCTTCATTGCGCCCTCTTCGATCTTTATGTTTTCGATATATGCTGAGCCGGGTCCTTTCCTGCACCATTTAATAAATTCGGCCATATTCTGTTCCTGTCCCTCAGCTTCAATATAAACACTGCCGTCAGGCATATTCCTCACATAGCCTTTAATGCCGTAATTTATTGCGGCATGCCTGGCCGAATATCTGAATCCGACACCCTGAACCATTCCGAATATTTGAATATCTTTATGTATCATTAAAACCTGCATATTACCATGCTAAAATTAGTTGATTTTTTCTTTATAACATTTCATACACTTTTAATATTCTTTAATTTGTTCGGCTGGATTTTCAGAAAAACCAGGAAGCTTAATCTAATAACCCTTTCCCTGACCTGTGCATCCTGGTTTATTCTGGGCATTTTCTGCGGAATGGGTTACTGCCCTCTCACTGACTGGCATTTCAAGATACTTGTAAAGATGGGTCATACCGGACTGCCTGATTCATACGTAAAATATCTGGCAGACAGGCTAAGCGGACTGGACTTTGACCCCCGTTTTATAAATACTGTCACTCTTGTTTCATTCCTCGCAGCATTTGCAATTTCAATATATTTAAATATCAGGGACTACATAAGAAGAGCAAAGGTGCGGCAAAGGGCTATTCACTAAGATATTTGTTTATAAGTCTGAGAAGCTTACCTATTTCAATGGGCTTGGTAATGATGTCATTGCAACCTGCCTTGAGGCATTTCTCTTTTTCCTCCTTAAGCACAAGGGCTGTCTGTGCTATGACAGGTATGTCCTTATTTATCTTCCTGATCTCGAGTGTTGCATCAAAGCCGCTAATATCAGGCAGTTTAAGATCCATAAGTATCAAATCGATCTTATTTATCGATTTGCAAAGGTCAATGGCCTGGTATCCGTTATCGGCATGTATGATCCGCGCATCAGTGTTATGGAGCACAGCTTCAAGAAACCTGTAATTTATCTCATCATCCTCAACTATAATAATTATTCTGTCTTTCCAGCTGTATTGCGACAGGACAGGAGCTTCTTCAATTTCTTCCGGCGTATCATCGTGAGGGAGTTCCTCATAAGGTATCTGAAAGTAGTATGTTGTACCAGAACCTGGCTCTGATTCCAGCCATATTTTGCCACCCATCAGTTTAACGAGACCTTTGGAAATGGTAAGGCTTAATCCCAGTCCCTCAAATTTTTTTATAATCGTTTCCTCAACCTGTGAGAGTCTGTCAAATATATACTTCTGTTCATCTGCCGTAAAACCGGCTCCCGTGTCCTTAACATAGAATATTAACTTTTTATCATCAGCCTTGTAATAACCTATTTCTATTATTCCCCTGTCAGTGAAATACAAGGAGGTATTTATCAGATTTGACAATATCTGGGTTATCCTTCCCGAATCTGTGTACCCTATTATTTCCTCGCTGTGCGGCAGACTAATCTTTATTGTGACATTATCCTTGTTAAGTTTGGATTTATGATGGTTAAAACTGATTAATAACTCGTTAATTAATAAATTGAAGTTGCATGGTGATTTATTGATTTTCAGCTCGCCTGTTTCATATTTTGCCAGTTCGGAAATATCATCTACCAGCTTTTGCAATTGAAGGCCCTGATGTTTAATTATTCTAAAGTATTCATTGCGGGTGCGGGCATCAAGATTACCTATATTCAGCAGTTCCGAGAAACCTACAATCGAGTTCATAGGGGTCCTTATCTCATGTGAGATATTAGCAAGGAATATGTTCTTTTGCATGTAAAGCTCTTCAGCTTTCTCTTTTATCCTCAGGGCTTCCCTTTTGAGTTTTTCCTGTTTCGTAATGTCTGATATAGTACCTAATATAAGGAGGTTCTTGCTGTCATAACCATAGATATTCGTTATGCGCGTTGATAAATTTATAACTTCTTTGGTTTCCGAATTAAACCTCATCATCTTAAAGATGCACTCAGTGAAATCTTTTCCCCCGGGCAGCTCATTAATGTAATGCTCAAGGGTGTGCCTGTCTTCTGAATAGACATTGCCAAGGAAATCATTCAACTTCATGGATAAATCACCGGTCATAAGACCTATTATTTGCGCCGCCATTTCAGAAAAATGCATTATATCACTGTCCTTTTCTTTTGTCCAGTATCCAATATTCTCAAGTTCAAGGACTTTTAATAGCTGGTAACAATAATCATCTTTCTTTTGCATTATCCGCTTTTTTTTCCGGGCCTATGCATTCTGCAGAAAATCCTTTTTAAATATAATTTATGAAGGCTGTGTATGTTGTCTCGTCTTCAAGCCTGGCTCTTGCCAGCAGAATCGTTACTTCCCTTTCTTTCCTGTCTTTGGTTAGTACCTTTGTTTTTTTCCTTTTATTAATAATCTTATTATCACCGGGTCCAACAATAGCTGCCACAAATTCATCCACGTCAATTGTCTTTTCTGAGAATAAAATGCCAACATCCTGGTTGAGGACCTCACTTCTGCCATAACCCCACAATTTCTCTGCAGCTTTATTAAAGAATACTATTTTATTATCGCTTCCAATAGTCACTACTGCATCCGGTAATTCCTCAAGGGTCTTTTCATTCCTGTTTTTAACTTTCTCGATTGCACTATACTGGTTTTTCATTTCAAGCTTTTCTTCCCTCAGTTTCCTTGTCAGTTCCTTTTTGGATTCACGCAACAGCTTTTCCTGGTTTCTAAGTATTTCAGTCTGTTCTCTAAGGTTTAATTCCATCTTCTTTTCATTTGTAATATCCTGGCCGATAAAGAAGATCTTATCTACATCGCCGTACATGTCGTATATTACGCTGAAAGCTCCCCTTATCCATCTTTCCTCGTCATTTTTGGTTTTAACCTTGAACTGTCCCTGGAATCCGACCCCCTTGATTACAGTTTCCCACTTTTTGTTAAAACTCTCAAGCTCAAGCGGATTTATAAGATCAAACACAGAAAGGGATGTAATATCTGTGTTAGTATATTTGAACAGATGTTGAAATGATTCATTGTAATCAGCAATATTACCGTTTATATCAAATTCGATCTTAATACCTGAGCGGTTCACCGATTCAATTATACCTTCCATCTTAAGGCTGAGATTTTTATGTTCTGTAGTATCAAGGGCTAGAAAAAGGATCTTGTCCACCTGACCATTATCAAGTCTTATGCAGGTATATGTCGCCATCGTCCAGAGGTCCTTTCCTGCCTTTGTTATATGTTTCATATATCCTTCAAAGTGCCTGCCTCCCTTGGCAAGGTTATCCCATATTTCCTTAAACCATTCCCTGTCTTTTTTGCCGATGAATTCAGTTATATGTTTTCCTTCCACTTCTTCTGTCATTGAATACCCCAGCTTATTGAGAAACTTGGTATTTGCATACAAAAGGTAGCCTTCCTTATCATATTCGGCGCGAATCATGGTATGATTTACCGTGTTTTCCATAAGCACAAACTTTTCTGCCTGTCTTGTCGCTTCTTCCTGGGTGGCCTGTAATTCTTCCATGTTCTGTCTCATCTCTTCTTCCTGTGAGGTAAGGGCCTGGGCTTGGGCTTTTGTTTCCTCAAGCAGCCTGGTTGTTTTTATGCTTATTTCAGCCATTGATAATGTCGAGGCGATATTCTCCGCAACCTTTTCAACAAAATCAAGCTGGTAGGATTCAATTTTATTCAAAGAAGCGAATTCAATAACTCCGAAAATATTGTCATCTTTTATCAATGGAACAACCAGTATTGACTTGGGATTTGTGTATCCCAATCCGGATGTTACACTAACATAGTCCTCGGGAACATCGGTTACATATATTGACTTTTTCTCTGCCGCACTTGTACCTATCAATCCGTCACCCCAGGCGATTTGTTTATTGGCGAACTTTTTGCGGTCATAGGCAAAGAACGCTGTCATGTCAAAAAACTTCTCCTTGCCGTCGCTGTTTTTAAGCAGATAAAACCCTCCCTGCGTTGCATCGATATAATTTGTAAGCTCCTTGATAATACTGAATGACAGTGATTCAACGTTGTCTATCTCATTTCTGAGTATATCTCCAAACTTTGCCAGTCCCTCTGCAGTCCAGTTCCTTTGTTCATCTTCCTTTCTTCTCTTTAGGTCGGTCTCTTTATTTCCCTTTAACTTGTCCCTTAGGTTCAGTAATGATTTTCCAAGACTATCGTCCTTATCACTTTCGAAATCATGCGAAAAATCTTCCTGTATCAGTTTTTTTGTAAACTCTTCTATTCTTTTTGTCTTGTGTTTTTCGGAATCGATAATTTTCTGCTTCTTATCCATGATTTTTGAAAAATACCTTATGGAAAAGAAGGTGACCACGGGAATAATAATTACAAGCGATAAAATAATGTACTGTATGGGATTTTCAGCATAAAGGCGCATAAAGTCACTCAAAGTATAGGAAAAACTCTCGTGGAGTATTATATCAATAAATATCGCTGCAACAGGAAAAAGCAAAGAAATAATAATAGCCAGAATTGTTAATTGGACAATGGACTCTTTTTTATTTTCCATGAGGACAATATTAAATAACTTTTAAATACAGAAAGACTATATCTAAAAATAATTAATATTTCTTTAAAATAATATTTTTAATAAAACTTTATTGAACAAGCTGCGGTTTTTTATTAAACCTTGGAAGCTTGTATTAACAATATGATTTTTTGTGGAATTATGACTGGTGGTTGTATGCAATCTTTTTCACTGTATTTACGAATTCAAGATGATTCAGGGGTTTCGTAAATATGGCTTCTATTCCGAGCTTTTTAGCCACATAAAGATAGTAGGGCCTGCCTCCTGATATTGCCACTATTTTTATTCGGGGTGCAATCTTTCTCAGTTCAATTATGAACTGAATACCTTCCATTTCAGGCATAACTATATCGGTTATTACAACGTCAAAGGAGTTCTGGTTGGCAAGATGAAGGCCCTCCATTCCGTTCTTTGCCTCCATAATATCAAATCTCTCATTTCTGAAGACATTTCTGATAAGCCTGCGCATCATCATGTTGTCATCAACTATTAAGACCCTTTTCATTTTGCCCATAATTTGTTATTAATATATAACGAAATTCGCTGGGTATAGTTGTTTTTATTAGGGGAACTAACCAAAGGTAATGATTAAATTCAATTATGCGGGGATGAAAGGAATATTAATATTAACAGCTGATATAGGGGCTATCAATCACTTCTTGATTAAGACAGATTCAACCTTCTCTACCAGATAGTCAAGATCAATAGGCTTTTTAATGAAATCAACTGCTCCCATTTCCATTATTCTGTGGACATTCTCTTCGTCAGTTGCAGCTGAAATTACAATAACAGGAGTGTCCCTTGTAGCTTTCTTCCTCCTTAGCTGCCTGAGAAAATCAAATCCGTTTATCTTTGGCATTAACAAATCCAGTAAAATAAGGTCGGGAGTTTGTTTTTCGATTATTCCGAAAGCCTCTTTTGCGCTAAAGGCGGTTTCAATCTTATATCCCTTCTCGTCAAAGACAGCTTCCAGTAAAACTACATTGGTAGTGGAATCATCAACAATAAGTAAATAATTATCTTTCTTAAGTTTCATTACTTTCAGCCCCTCAATTATGTTATATTAAAGTTATAAAAAATTTAATATATAAAACCAAATACATATAAAAATATTATATAATTGGCAAAGCCATAGTAAATATTGGCAAATAATCTGGCCCCTTAGCCATATTCTGGCTCAATACAGGGGAATGCACTGAAAAAGGTGATATATATCACCTTTTTTTAATTAAATATTTTAATCAGTCAACAATTTTTATTATATTTATTTAAAGTTATTAGATATATCATTATGGTCGTAATTAGTGATAAAGGTTATGTAATACCGTTTAGCAGTTGTCTCGGTGAGGAAGAGGTTGAAGAAATTTTGCAACATAGCAATGTTGTGAAATATGATAAAAAGGAAGTTATATTCAGGCAGAATACCCGCACATCCCACATAATGTTTGTTAAGTCCGGACTGATTAAAATATTCAAGGAAGGAAGGAACAACAAGTATATAATTCTGAGAATAGCTATGCCTGACGATTTTCTGGGGCTTATGTCCATTTACGGTGGAGATATGCACCAGTATTCGGCTTCAGCAATTCATCCGTCGGAAATATGTTTTATTGATATCGATGTTTTTAATAAGGTACTTAAGACTAACGGGGAGTTTACACTAAAGATCATAAGCCTTATCAGTAATGACGGACTGTTCATCTTTGAAAGGCTAATGAGTCAGTCCCATAAACAGCTGCCTGGCCGTATTGCAGATGTCATATTGTATTTCTCGGAAATACTGTATAAAAGCGATGAATTCGAATTCCCTTTTACCAGGAAGGAACTTGCAGAACTGGCGGGTACGACCAAGGAGAGCTTTATAAGGACCCTGGCTGAGTTTAAACATGATAAGATAATAAATCTGGAGGGTGCCAGGGTTACAATAAACAGTATAAATATAATCAAAACCCTCAGTCAGTTGGGCTGAATATTAATAATTAATACTGGCAAAAAATGAAAATCCTAATAACGGACGATATTTTTACAAACAGGTTATTGTTATCAGAAATAGTTGAGGATCTGGGCCACGAACATCTCGAAGCTGAGAATGGCAAGATAGCTATCGAGTCACTGATGACAAATGATGATATTAACCTGATACTGATGGATATCGAAATGCCTGTGATGAATGGTATTGAAGCAACGAGGCATATAAGGCGAATGATGGTACCTCCCAAAAATAACATACCTATTGTGGCGCTCACGGCACATAATCCAAAGATATTCTTCGATAATTATAAAGACGTGGGTTTTGATCAGTTGCTGACCAAGCCATACTCAGTGCAGAAGATTATGAATATGCTTGAAGCTTTTATCAAAAAGTGATTGGAGCATCCGCCTGTATTATCTAAACATTATAAAGCAGACCAACAATCTTTTCCAGCTCTATAGAATCAGTACCGTCAAAGTTGTTTAACTTTTTACTGTCAATATCGAGTACTCCTTTCACTTCATTAATCATATTTTTTACAGGGACAGCAATTTCGGAATTTGAAAGCCTGCTGCATGCAATATGTCCCTCAAATTTGTTTACATCCGGCACTATGATTGTTTTTCCCGAATTAATTGCAGCCCAGCACACACCCTTATTTTTTTCAAGCTCTGTGCATGCCAGGGGACCCTGGTAAGGACCTGCGACCAGCCTTCCTTCTTTTAGCAAATAAAAACCTGCCCAGAAGAAGCCGGGCATCTTGTGATACAGCAGGGCATTTATTGTTGCCATGCGGGCTGTTAAATCATCCGTGTTCTTGAAGATTTTTTTGATTTGCTGGTATATTCTCAGGTACCTGTTGGACTTTTTATTCATATAAAGCAAAGATATGCTTTAAATGAATAAAATAAATGAGAGCTTGTGTGAAAAGTATCAGGCGCTTATAAAATCATATACTCTGATTACCTTGAACAGATTGTGGGGCAGAGGTTTAAGAATTATTCTTTTGTTCTCTTTCTGATACAGCACATAATGGTAAAAAGTGAAGCACTGCAGGTTTGTCGGAAATATTCCCAAACTTTCCAGTTCGTCTCCTGAAAAGCATTTGTTTTTTTTAAGCTTCTGAGCCGGGGTTTGAACGATTGATTCCATAGTAGTGCAGTTTGTTTTCAAAGAATAAAACTACTATAAAAAACACCTAGAAGTCAAGTATTAAAGGGTGATATACATCATCAGACCAGTATGATTTACATCATTTATTACAGTATTGTTTATCACCGGCAGGAATAACTTAAACATCCGCCTGAAGCCGAAAATCGGACTTCGGATGTATTATACGGACTGAATAATTTATTTCTTTAAAAGTTTCTTTATGCCGATTATCCTGGAGTTCAATGTGACGCTTATTATATATACTCCCGGAGGTATATCCGCGATACGGCTATCAAGTTTTATTTCCCTGTAACCCTGTGTTATGGGTGTGATAATTTCGAGATTCATCTGCCCGAGAAGATTGCGGAACTGGATTTTCAGATCACCCGAGTATGAACTATTAAAGCAAAGTGATAATTCACCGGAGAAGGGATTTGGATATGCCTCAAACCCCATATATTCTGCCGCTGCTTTATTGTTTGAACTGCTATAAATATCCACAGGATAATACAAATCGTCAATATTCTCGTCTATCCACTGCAGTCGGTCGGTAAGCCAGTTTTTGATATTAAGTATTTCTTCTTCATAGGTTTCTGATACATAGTTAGGAAAAAACAAGGGTTTGTCTATGACCGGCCATACTTCATAATTACGCTGGACAGGCTCATGTATATAGTCTACAATGGAGTCAATAAGTGCAAAAATCGAGTCGGTATGCAGCATGTCCTGCCTCAGTTCATGCCAGCGGTCCTGGAACAGATCGACAACGGCAACATCCTGAAGAATACGGGTCACAGGCAGGCGGTTATTGAAATCAAACTGCCATCCGTATGTTAAATTACCTTCCTGGAATGTTGTATTTCCGAAAGCCAGGTCATAGTCCCACAGGGGGCCGAATTTTATCCTGTTGTCTATATCGGCCCTGTCCTTATAAAAGTATGTGCTGAACAGGTATGCGTCGGCATTCTTGGTAATCTCATTCATCACCAGGTAATCCACCAGGGATGTGTCGCTCATATATTTCCTGATTCCCGAGTCGGGATCTGTAAAATAGTTGCTGTAAAGAACGGCCGCAAACGTATCCAGGAATGAATAGATATATTCAGTTTGCTCGGGCTGTATATTATCTGCCTTGGGGTATACTATCTGCACACCGCTATAGTCTTTGTCCAGTCTCATTATATAACCTCCCGTCACATCTATGCCCGAGATCTCCGTTTCACGAAGCCTTGCAATATTAACCCTTTGCGGATGCCTTTTTATATTTTCGCACAGGCAATAGAGACCGACAAACTCACCGTTCATAATCAATTCGCAGTATTTGCTGCGCACCTGGTAACTGCCGAGCCTGCGGCCGAGATCGAAAATCATGCTGTTACGGAACTGTGCCTTGTCATGAAAAGGCCCCAGCAATATCCAGTCATCATCCGCAGGCATACCCAGAAGCACTACATTAGTATCTATTTCCAGCGTATCTATAGAGATAATGGTTTCGAACCTGTATGAACGTTTCTGGAATTCGGCTGACGATTCACCCCTTACTT
>Ga0315548_1000535_pt1 | contig 35074 bp, 38 predicted proteins | sample SalMarSW160110MG_2_FD_202540 | JGI IMG/M metagenome (GOLD analysis project Ga0315548, IMG submission 202540) | Salt marsh sediment microbial communities from the Plum Island Ecosystem LTER, Massachusetts, United States - Salt Marsh Sediment SW1601-110 ... | reverse complement strand
CCAAAATCGCAGGATTTGAGTTGGGATGAGTTTCTGAACAGCGCTTTAAGGCCCCCGGCCGCCGCGATGCCGGCGCCCACCTCCGCCACGACCGCCTCTAAAACGATTGCCCCCCGTCTCGGCAAGCTGGGCCAAGCGCGGGTCAAGCTCGTAGGGACCGCCTTCGATGGATAATGCCTTGCCGTTGACGAGGGCATCGGCGATTTTTTTATGAGCGGTTTCAAGAACTCGACCGAAGGTCTGGCGGGATACATTCATCTTATCAGCGGCGTCGGCCTGATAAAGCCCTTCGAAGTCAGATAGGCGAACCGCCTCGAACTCATCGATGGTCAGCGTAACGTGCTGCAGCACCGAAAGGGGGATTCCCCTCGGCTTGAAAAAGCTGCTCTGCGGCAGACAGCCCACCTTCCTGAAATTGTGAGGTCTCGGCATAGTTATCCTCGAGCACCAGTTAGTGGTCGCAAACGTTATCGCCACACTGCAGTCGGCCGGCAAGGTAATCGGCAGCCACCTGCTGCGGGTCATTGTCCGGTGCGCCCGTCATAACGTTAATACCGTTTTGGACAAAGAGTTGTTGAGCCCTTTGGCCCATACCGCCGGCAATAATAAGATTAACTCCCATTTCACTCAGCCATTTGGGTAATACACCCGGCTCATGAGCGGGCGGCGTCAACATCTCGGTTTTGTTGATTCTTTTGTCAGCACCAATATCAACGACTGCGAACTGTTCGCAGTGGCCAAAGTGCAACGATAGCTTTCCGTTTGTGACCGGCATCGCAATTTTCATTTTGCTTTTCGCCTCCATATTTATTTTGGGGATTCCAAGATTTTTCATTAACGCCTCGAAGGCAGTTTCCATTGCCTTTTTCGCAGGACTTGGGACGTCGGAGCTTATGAGTGGTTTTCCCAAGTCGCACATCAGAACCAAGTATGGCTCCAGTGGTACACTGCCTAAAAAGGTAGTATTGAGTTGCGAAGCTATCTGTGTGCCGTCAATACCTGCAAATATCTCCGTAGTCTGGCCACAGTGTGGGCAGATAAAACCTGCCATATTCTCGATTACGCCGAGAACCGGCAAGCTCAATTTTCTGCAGAAGGTCACACATTTCTTGACGTCAAGGAGGGCAACCTGCTGCGGCGTTGTAACGATGACCGCCCCATCGATGCCATGTATTAACTGGGCGATTGAAAGCGGCTCGTCACCAGTACCCGGCGGACAGTCCACCACAAGATAATCAAGCTCACCCCAGGCCACATCCGATACAAAATGATTTATGATATTATGCTTCATCGGGCCTCGCCAGATAATGGCTTTGTTTTCGTCATCAAGCATAAACCCGATGCTCATCACTCTAAGCATTTTGTCGTAGATAACAGGCATCATTCTATCATCTGTGCCTTGTATCGTGCCTTGCTCAAGCCCCAGCAGCTTCGGAATGCTCGGGCCATGAATGTCTACATCCAAAAGCCCGACTTTATTACCCCGCATCGACAGCCATACGGCAAGATTGGCTGCGATGGTGCTCTTGCCGACACCTCCCTTACCACTCAGAACCAGAATCTTGCGACTTATATTCTTCATCCCGGTACCCCGTCGCGCTCTATGTTTAACAAATCAAGAACTGACCGCCATATCGATTCAATGCGCTTCTTCAACTCACCGTCGCAGTACTCGACGATGGTCTTTTCCTCAATCTGTGCCTTCGTGACCTCCGCGTCATAAGGTATTGTGCCCGCAACAGTAAGGTTTTGTCCTTTTGCCTCCTGTTCGATTACACGTGTCATATCCGGGTTAATATCGGATTTATTTATGCAAACGGTGGCTGGTATGTTGAAGTGTCTGGTCAGCTCGGCAACCCTGTTCAAATCGTGCCGGGCCGAGACCGTAGGCTCGGTGACAATCAGGACTAAATCCGCTCCGGTAATCGAAGCAATCACGGGACAACCAATGCCGGGTGAGCCGTCTACAATTACAAATTCCCTGTGTTGTTCGGTTGCGATTCGCTTCGCCTCTTTTCGAACCAGCGTTACAAGCTTGCCGCTGTTTTCCTCTGCTATGCCGAGCCGCGCGTGAACCATAGGTCCGAAGCGGGTTTGCGATATGAACCATTGGCCGTTTATCGCCTCTTTGAACTCGATAGCGCCGGCAGGGCAAAACCGAACGCATACACTGCAGCCCTCACACGCAACAGGGTCGATACGATATGTCTTTTCGACGATATCATTGCCGGGACCATCAAATTTCGGGGCGTCGAAATTGCAGACCTCACGACACTTGCCACAACCGATGCATTTGTTTGTTATTATACTTGCCTTTTTGCCGCCGGAAAAATCCCTGGTCACCTCAATTTCGGGCTTCAGCAGCAAATGCAGGTCCGCGGCATCAACGTCGCAGTCGGCGACGACCGCATTTCCCGCCAGGGCAGCGAACGATGCCGTAACGCTCGTTTTGCCGGTGCCGCCTTTACCGCTTATTACTACCAATTCCTTCATTAATTCCCCTTTTTAACCGGTCTCGATCCCAACTGGTGGGATAATACTTCTCAGCCGCTGCCGAGATCGGCCGTCATAGCAGTTAGTTTTTCCATAGTAAGACCAGACACTTTTTGTTGTTTCTTAAAATACCGAACCATCCGTTCAAGGAACGCCTGCTGCTCCTGGGGAGTTTCAAAATGTTTCAAGAGACCTTTGGTTTTCTCTATGTTTGCCTCAACTTCCTGCGGAATCCTTTCGCTATCGTGCCGCACAGCTTCCCGTGGACAAACATCGTGACATCGACCACACCGGATACATTCCTCTTCGTTGATGATTGCTTTTTGGTCCTCTTTCAATGTAATCGCTCCTACCGGACAATCATCAATGCATACGCCACAACCCACACACGCATCCTCATTTACCCAGGGCATATTCTTTGTCTCCTTTTCTATTTGCACAAAATTCAAACTTTACCATTACGACTATTTTCCTGTTGTCTTAATTACCAATCGATAATGAACAGGACAAGTTACCGAACGGGAAACAAGACAGTATTTTTCAGCTAAATCTCCGAGCTGATTAACTTTCTCAGCCAGTTCCTGTTGGGCCAATGTAACTTCTGCTCGAACTTCCACGTTAGTAAACCGAAATCCATCTTGTCCTTTTTCAACCCGGCCTGCAGCGTTGGAACGATATGATAAAATTCCGACATCAGACTTCCGCACAAAATAAAAAAATGTTGTCATCAGGCAATTATTAATTGCCGCGACAAACATTTCTTCCGGATTTAACGTTTCCGGACTTCCTTCAAATTCAGGAGCCGATCCAACGTCCAGTTCCCCCGGGCCGCTGAAGACAGTCTTCGCCGATTCATCACCCCTTTTAAATACCGTATTCTCGAACAAATAACTCTTCTGGCTTCTCATAAGCTTCAACAATTACAATTTTTGTTTTTCGATTACTTGCATACGGACATCGTAGCATTCGCGAACATGAATATTGCTGCCGCTAGCGTAGTATAAGCAAAAATCAGTTTTAATTTCTCGGGTTTTGCCTTGACGGAAAATTTCGCTCCGAGTAAGCCGCCCATCACGGCCACAATTGCCAGCGGAATCGTCCAAGTAGGATTAAAGTCTCCACTAACAGTATGTCCAAGAAAACCCATCAAAGCAGTTGTGGCTACCATAGCTGAGGATGTCCCTATGGCGATCCGCATTGGAACACCACAGGCCAGAACCATTAAAGGGATTTTGAACGAACCTCCTGATACTCCAACCATACCCGCTGCAAGCCCAGTCGCTGCTGTTATGGGAATTGCCAACCAAAGATTAATGGTATATTCGCAGTTATTATAATGGCGGGTCCAAAAGCCAATTCGCCTTCGGTTTTCAGCGGATCGTTCTTGGATGGGAAGCAGCATAAGCAAGCTAGCCAAAACAAGCAAACCTGCAAAAACAAGCTTTAACGCCACGTCGATAAAAGTATGCGCATAGTAACCTCCAACAAATGCCATGATGTCTGTGGGAGGGTCAATTACCAGAGCCAACTTCCAGTCCACTGTTTTGTGTTTCTGAAAAATCAGTAAAGCCGTTACAGCAGTAGCTACGAGAATGAACTGACCCGTAGTGGCTGCCTCGTGCATCGTAGCCCCCGTTGCGATCAAAACAGGAACATAAAAATTGCCCCCCCCACGCCCTGTCATGGCCATCAGTATGGCGATGCACAATGTAACCATAGCTGTTACTACTATTTTCACTTTATCGCCTTCCATAAGCTTCAACAATTACAATTTTTGTTTTTCAGTCAATTCGCGCCACGGTACGCATTAGCCCAAAGGACCTGTTTATGTTCAATTCGTTTAGCGCGAATATCTTCAAATCCAGCCTCATGGAGAGAATCCAATAATTGCTTGCTTGTGTAATACTTCTCATTCCATAACCTTTGGGCCAGGGAGTTGCGCGGGAACTCAACGACAAGCAGTTTGCCGCCTGGCCGCAAAACACGATGGGCCTCTTGCAAAACCACCTGGGGATTTTTCATCTCATGCAAAGCCCAGCACATTACCACAGCATCTATCGTCTCCTTTTGAATGAAGTTAAGCCGCGCTGCATCTTTGCGAATACAGCGAATCCGCCTGCTGTTTTTGGTGACGTTTCGTTTATTGGGGAAATCGTTGCCAGAAATATCCACACCCGTAACTTTTTGCCCATAGGTCCTAGATAGGTACCGGGCAAGCTCGCACGCACCACAGCCCAAATCAAGCACACGATAAGCTAAACGCAACTCTCGGCCGATTCGCTGATACAAACGCGGTTTAACCTTTTCGTAAAAATCATCAGGCATCTTTGCGACGACCATTACAAAACTCCTACGGCGGAAAAACCGTCTCTGGTCTTTCCGTTCTTACGACAGTTCCTGTTTGTTTTTCCCTTCTTCCTTCCATTTATGACGTACAGGCTGGCTGAATCAGGCCGGCAGCTTTCGAATATGCGTTTGCCCTCTATTCCCAGGAAATATTCTGTGCGAACAGTAAAATACTCCGCAATCGCTCTTTCTATTTCATGCAGATTCGTGTGCTTAATCTTTTTTACGTAAGAGTCCGGGGCACGAATCTTTTCTCTAAAAAAGGCGGATTCCGAGTTAAGTAACATAACCAAAAGCTTACCTTTGGGCTTAAGTACTCGAGCGGTCTGTTTTATGGCTTGTCTGAATTTTTCAAGGAACTGCAGAGAAGCTACATAAATGACCACATCAAAACAAGAGGTTGGGAAACTCATCGTTTCAGCCGAGCCAACCACCGTTCGTATAGCGTCAGGAGCACATTGCAAAGCTTCTTCGGAAATATCCAGACCGGTAATGTTAAAACCGTGTTCGGCCAGACCCTTCTCTATAATTGCCGGGCCACAGCCGACACTTAAAACATCTTTAGCACCGTCTAATTCCCGCAGAATATAGTCCATCTCGGCCTTGAAAACACTCCTCCAGAATTCCGTTTTGCAGGATTGTAAATACCTGTCCATACCAGCAAATCCGATATTTAGCCGAAATACTTTTCGCGCCACCACAGAAAATGTCCCCAGAGATTATCAAGCTTATATTCGTCATCTTCCGGGACGCCAGGCCATAACTTGATTTCCTCTAACAGCTTCTGGCAGGGCTTATCTTCCGCCAAAAGCTCGTATGCGCAATTAACAAGCGCAAACTTCTTTTCTGCGTCGTTATCACTCGGATTATGGTCCGGGTGATACTTTAATGACGCCTGCCTGTATGCCTTTTTCAGCACTTCCTTACTCACACCTTCTTCAACACCGAGGATTTTGCATGCCGCACGGCGAGCTTGCAGGTCACGAGTTATTCTTTCCCCGAACTCGTAGTCCTCTTTTATCATCATTCCACGCCATTACACTTTTCACATATTCGTATAATTCTGAAAAATCCTTCCTGTATTCACCTAATACATCTACAATCATCCGGCCGGTTGAGTATATCTCGGCGATACGTCGGTCGTCCGGCAGCTTCAGGCAGATGTCTATGTTTTCAGCCCTGCAGTATTTCTCCACTTTGTCATTGCCGATGTCATAGCGATTAATGACAACAGCAAAGGGCAAATTCATTTTCCTGACCAAATCAACAGCCAGCTTCAAATCATGTAGGCCAAACGGAGTCGGCTCCGTGACCAGCAGGACAAAATCTGCTCCCTTGACCGCCTCAACCACCGGACAGGATGTGCCGGGTGGGACATCGATTATCGCTAAGCGATCTTTTTTTATGTGCTTTTTCACTTCTTTAATCAAAGACGGCGTCCTTACGTGTCCGATGTACAATTTGCCCTGAACAAAGTTGACGGCCCCGGCTTTCCCAAATTCAATGTCTCCGATACTGAGTGGTCTTGGCTTAATTGCATCGGCTGGACAAACCAGCATGCAGCCGCCGCAGGAATGGCAGAGCTGCTCGAAGGTCAAAACGTTGTGCTCGCCAATGCATACGATTGCGCTAAACTGGCATATCCGGCCGCACCTGCCGCATCCGGTGCACTTATCCAGGTCAACCGCAGGAACTTCCACATTTACCCGCGAGGTGCTGACAATTTCCGGCTTCAGGAAAAATTGGCCGTTCGGCTCCTCGACGTCGCAGTCAAGATACTGTACCTTTTCACCGAGCAGTGCCACAGTGTACGCAAGGTTAACCGCAATCGTGGTCTTTCCTGTCCCGCCTTTTCCACTGGCAACGGCTATTTTCATATCAAACTCGCCCCATAGTCGTATTAACTCTATTCCAATCAAATCCTTTGGTCTTAAACCAGCCATCTTCCGGCAATGCATCAAAGTCAACGGGTTTCGGGTTCTGCCATTTACCGTCCTCGGATATTTCCCACTTAGTGTAAAGGTTCATAGGTGGCGCTGTTTTGTCTATCCTGTAACCGGCCGGATGAAACCCAATACTGATTTCTGTGGCTTTGAATGTTTGCTCCATTATCTATCTCTGAACAAGGTATTATAAAGTTCTCTTCCGACAGAACCTATTTGGATGTTTCAATTAATCTTACAATTCTTTGGCAACTCTCCGGAAGACTCTGCTGAAATGTATCATCCTGTGGTAAGGCCTGTTTAATAAACTCTTTAGTAAAGGGTAAATAATTTATAGTAGTTACTCCTTTCTCAGTATATGCTATTATTTGTTTAGGCTGCAATAATACAGCTGCTCTTTCCATATTACTGCTCGTAGACTTGTAAGACCTCTCATAATTACACACCATAATCTGATATAATTGAAAATCATCATCCACACTAACATTTTGCTTTCTGTATTCTTCCCTCACATCAAAGACACGCCGAACACCAAAATTAAATCTCGGGGCGTTTTCTTTTACACTTTCAATAAAGTCCTGTACCGTTTTTTCGCTGGTGGCAGTAAAATAATTTCTATTTTCCACTCTTTATATCCTTTCCTGGTTATAAGAATAATCAGCCACTACCCCCAAATAATCTCCTTTTTTTGCCCTCCTGGGCCCACAATTCTCTGCGAATAACACTTTTTTCTTTCTCGGTTAAATCAGCAAATTGGAAATTGGCTGTTTCCACAAAACGTGCCAGTCCTAAATTCTTTATACCTTTTACATCCGCAGCCTGCATATTTGTGTATTGTAAGCTTACTCCGGAAAGGTCTGCTCCTGCTAAGACTGTGCCGATTAAGGAAGAAAGATATAAATCTGCCTGTCTTAAATCTGCGTTTTCTAAATTTGAATTTCTCATGTTCACCTGAGCTAATTTTGCGTACCGAAAGTCAGCACTTTTGAACTGAGCGTTTTCGAAATATGCTCCCATAAAAGTGGCATGTTTGAAATTCGCATTATTAGCCTTCAGAAAGGGCAGATATAGACCGTCTGCATCTAACTTCCTGAATTTAGAATTTTCCACAATCAGCGGCTTTTCTTCGAGGTCTGCATCCTTAAGGCAAATTTGCAGATCGTTAAATCTTTCATAGCCGGACAAGTCGAAATCCTGCTCTAATTCTATGTTCGAAAAATCCCTTTCTCCTGATATGACTTTTTTCACAAATTCCTGGCCTTTCATAAAAATCAGTTGCTTTGCCATAATTTCACCTTCCTTTATAATTATAGATATGGGATGTCGCCCTTAAACGTTGGAGAGACATCAAAGATAGTTTTGTTTATCATCCCCCTGATAGTAAGAGCAAAGTTCACGACCCACCAAAGAGTAAATACTATTGTCAAAACCACGGCAAAATTTCTTAATAATGGCAAACTTAGTGATTTTGCGAGGATTAAAGTGGCAATAGTATATGCTGCCGGCGGAAAGATAAATGCCCAATATCCTAAGGTAACAGGAACCCTCTGTTTCAACATGTATAAAGCAATTGTAATCAGCGCATAAATGAGCCACCATAGACCAAAACCCCAGAGCAATAAAGATATGACTTTAATAAAAGGAGCAAGTGTGTCTGGAGCTATAATTGAAACACCACTTTTTCCGAGTACAGGTAATATCGTGTTTATGGCGACAATACATACGCCTACAGGAGCGACACCTATCATAAAACTTGGAGCCACATCCCTGCGGGGGAAGTTATAAAACAAAGCTCGAAATAAAACAATCGTGTAAATTATAGTCGTAAGAGGGATAGCAACTCCTAAAATCAAGGTATTAAGAAATAAGATGTTTTTTACATGAGCCTGGCTTGTCATATGTAAAGCCCAGAAATTACCCGTGAAAACCAAAACAAAAAGACCGACCGGAGCTAAAAACCAGAAACCTAAAGCCCTTCTCGGCCGAGCGTGATTGCCGCTGGTTACCTTAAAAGGCGTAAAGAAAATGAAAAATATCCCCACCATAAAAGATATCCACCAAAATATGACAGCTAAATTATGAGCGAAGTTTTTCGCAATAAACGAAATAGGAACATTGAACAAACCAGTAGCGCATATGGCTGCTGCGATGGAAATAGCTGAATAGAACTGGATCAGGCTTGCATGCCTCCATTCCTTCAAAATACAATCCATACCCACTATAAACCTGACGATAAGAAAGACCATAGCTGTAAAAAAAACTGCGATTGCAAGTGTCAGGAAGAAAACAGCCAGACTGTGAAGGAAACCTTCTGGTTTACCCGCAATAAGTTGATATATATTAGCTAACGCTCCCGTACCCATCACAAATATAAACCATCGGGGAGAGAACCAACGCAAGATGTATTGTGCAGTGAGTTCGTTTTTGGGACTGTTTTTCGGCTTATCCGACATCTGAATTTCCTTTTCGAGTTAAAATTTGTACTGTATTTGTAAAGAAAAATAGTCGGCTTCATTATCTTTTTCATATACATGTTTTACTACACCTTCACCCCATACATGGCTGTAAAATGCCACAATATCACATTGTGGGTTCAGCGCGTAACTCAACATAATACTTACCTCTTGGGACAACGCTTTATGTCCTCCACCATCTCGAGGAATATACCCGGAAATGTTACCGCTTTTCTGTGTTGGGCCAGTCCCCATGTACCATCTGTCCGCACTTTCATCCAACTCGACGATATGGTAATCCATTCTTGAAGTAAGCTTTTCGCTGGGTTTGGTAATCAGTTGCACAAAAAAATCTCCGCTGTTTTGAAGGTCATAATAGGGGTATAATTGATACTTTCTCGTTCCTGGAGCCATCTGGAAAAAGGTTTCATGATCGCCATCAGACGGATCGCTGTCGCCTGAACCTATAAAATATCCTGTTCTAAGCCAGGGTTTCCAAGGCATCTTTGTAAACTGATAGCCAATTTCGCCGGCAATTGCGTAAGCTTCATGATCTAATTCATACCAATCGCCGGATTGCACACCTCCCCATAACAGAGTGTCCAACTGGCCCGGCCCCCAATCATATATACCTAAAATATGTCCTCCATACATTTGTATATCTATATCAGCATGAGAACAAGTTGAACACACATTATCAGGCCGCTGAGTACAATCTCTCTTGTCGTCGTAGTTATAGAAAAACGCAGCGAATTCAGTGTTGGGAAACAACACACCCTTTTTAGCCGTTAATGTGGTAGTAATAATGTCAATATCATAAATAGTTTCATCAATATCTTTTTCCCAACCGCCCTGAGTAGGATAGAAAAATGAAGTGGTCAAATTAAATTTTTCATCATCCCATCCAGCCACAACTCCATCAAAACTTCTGCCAAAAGCCGACCAACCAAAGGGGCTTATCATCCTGTCCGCAAGACGCATATTCTTCAGGATATTGAATTTTCCCCCATCTTTCTTATCCTGCACTTCGAGGCCGTCACTGTATTCGAATCTACCTCCCTTAAAGAACAGTTTCGTATCAAACAGATTACTCAAACGAAAATAAGCCTGGTGAACACCAAAATCATAGGGGTTCTCTTCCGGATTATGAAGATAATACAAACCACCCATACCAAAAGGGCCGGTCTTATTTGAAACTGCATCGTCTGGCAAACCAAACATATGAACATATTGAGGCTGAAAGAAAATTTCCACGTTTTCTGAACTATATTTCAGGTTTAGGCGAGTCCTTTGAAAAGCAAAACTATAGTCATTATTTGTATTAGTGCCTTTATTAGTTCCAAACCAGTTCCAGTAAGCATATCTGAAAAGCACACTGCCCCCTAAGGTCATCCTCTCATTTTTATCTTCAGACTCGTATATCTGAAATCCTCCCTTGGAGAACGAATAGGGCCAATCTTTAGCTCTAACATTCTCGGCTTTAGTATTAGTAACAAAAAGGATACCTACTGCTATAGATAAAATATTACACATAGATTGCGTGTCTCTAAATGTCTGCTCTATCATTCACCTGCGCTATAGGGTTTCCTTAAAGTGTTTTCGAATATAGTGACTGTAGATAGCTCCCGCTGGATTGTGGGCCAATACTCGGTCCTTGGCGATAAGCGTTGTCACAGAAGCGTCTGAGACCTTCGCAAAAATAGCATCGTGGCCAACACAAAGCCCGCACAAAACATTCAACTGCGTTTTTGCCTCGTTGAGCAACTGGGCCTGGCCCGCCGGGTTACACATGACCTCTTGGCTTTCTGGTGAAATATGTGGCAAATCAAAATCCTTCTTGCTGATTCCGCAAACTTTACAGCAAACTGATATCACTTCAAAATGCTTAGAAAGAATCTCGTCGATAATCTTTGCTTCGTCGCTTAACCCTATACAAAAGGCCAGCCCTATCTTGGAACAGCCCAACTGTTTGGCAAACAGGATTGTTTCGTCCAAACGTGTCTTTTTACAATAGTACTTCGCTTCTATTGTTGAACCGGCCTTATGCAATTTGGCTATGGCATTCCTGTACAACTGCTTGTGGCTGTTTGCTCTGGCAAAACAATCTTTGCCTTGCCGACATTCTTTAGTCTCACACTTAGCACAGGCAGGCACGGAGTTCTTTGCCGCCATAACTACTCCTTCGGTAAATTAATTACCGCCGGTACCAAAATGTGATTGGACATTTGGGCCGGAGGCCTCGGTTAATTTACCACTTTTGAAAAGCTCAATTGCCTCGGAGACCTTCCCTGATACACCGGTATATATTTTAATACCAGCAGCAGTTAAGGTTTGTTCGGCGTTGGGGCCGCAGTTGCCCGTCAGCACGGCTTGTGCCCCCGCGTCGATTACTGTCTTCGCCGAACTTACTCCGGCGCCGCCGCCGACAGCTACGTTGGCGTTTTCAATCGGCTCAGACTCCATCGTATCGGTATCAATAATGATAAAACACGCTGCCCTTCCAAACCGAGGGTCAACCTCAGATTCCAGCGCCTTTCCAGTCGATGTAATTGCGATTTTCATAAAATATCCTTTCTAAGACAGGGGGCATGTACCAGTCGGACAGGAACTGCTTGACTGGCTGCCTTGTCCAACGGAGAAACCCGAAAACATTTTCTGCACATCTGAACTTCCACATTTCTCGCAGACGTGTTTGCTCTTGCTGCCGCTTTTCTCCAAGAACTCCGTTTTGTGCCCGCACTTATTGCACTTGTATTCGAATATAGGCATCGTTTACGCTCCTCGTTAAATCATCTATTTCACACGTTATCTGCTTTCACGCCGGCTAAAGAACAAACAATTTGCATGCCATCTTCGATGCTTTTAGTTATATGACAGTTGTCAGCTGCTTCCAATATACCCTGCCGCTGTCCCTGGGACAGTTTTGCGCCAAGGTGAATTTTGGTATCGATTCCGACTGTGCGAGATATCTTGGCTCCTGATGCTGCAGTGCCTGACGGAGTGGTTTTTATGCGGCGGCTCAACTCTATCTTCATATCATCGTAGGAAATACCCTGCTCCCCGCAGAACTTGGCGACATAACCGCCGATACACATTCCGATAGACGCCTCGAAAAGCTGAGCCGGCCACATCCCGTCCCGCTCGTCATTGCCATCGTCACCACGTCCGGTTGTGACGGTATATCCTCTGCATACGGCTGAAAATCGGAATCCGTTTTCATACTTGACTAAAACTTCCACTGGCGGCATCTCCAACAATCAAAGGTTTTTTTGCAATTTAGCGTCTGCAGTTATCATAGACACACAGCAACCCTGCCAAGGCCGGAAAACCATAAGTCCGCGATTGTCGATTTCTTACTTCCTGCTGCCTTTTTTCAGTTCGTCAATCATTTCCCGGACTTCTTCGCTGCCTTCCTCGTAACGCTTTTGCTCATCCGGCGACAGCTCATAAAGCAGTCGCAGGAATTCGCCGGCGTGAACCCGCTCCTCATCGGCGATATCCTTAAGGACGTCGATAGCCAGTTTGTTGTCGGTTGATTCGGCCAATTGCATATACAACTGAACCGCCTCGTATTCGGCTGCAACCATAAATCGAATCGCCCTGACCAGTTCGGCCTCGGTAAGTTTTCTGTCATTTGCAAGGCCGCTAAACGGATTCCCAAATTCAGGCATAGTTCTTCTCCTTCGCAATAAAACTGAAACAACAGCAACAGTTTACAGACCATAACCACTGCAAGCTACACAAAGTTATTGCTGCAACACAGTCCTTTTACTTTTTACCGGTCTGTTTGCTTTCCAGCTCTTCTATGCGCTTTGTTATCCCGTCAAGGGCGTCCTTGAAGTACTCGGCCTGGCTTTTGAGAACATCGACTTCCTGAGTTGCCGTCATCGGCTGGGGTGAATTAGCTGCATACGGTTGCCCGACCCAGGGCCCGGCCGAATACCCATAGCCGGCTCTTGCCCAGCCAAAACCACGTCCAAATCCTCGGCCACGCCCGCCGCCTCGACCTCGACCCCAGAAACCTCGTCCGCCAACCGGATTCATATATCCCGGCATACTATAGCCGGCGCAGTAGCCGGCCGCTCTTCCTGTCATCGGCCCCATACCTGCAGGACCTGTTCCATCTCCAAATGGCATTTTTAATCTCCTTTCAAATAAAAGTTAATCACACTTGTCTTGTCATTCTTGTTCCACACTTCGGGCACACCTGCTGTGTGCAGGGCTGGCCTGCAATGTGGGCTGCTTTCGTGCCGCAGTTTGGGCACACACAATTACCGCCAGGTCCTGCGGCAAACGGCCCGCCCATTTGACCTCGGCCTCCGCCGCCCTGACCTCTGCCTCGACCCCGGCCGCCGCCGGCAGGCCCTGTTCCATTTCCTCTCGGCATAAAATTATCTCCTTCATATCAGGATTTCTTTGAGATTGTTCCGGCCCTGTTCCTTGCCAGAACCATATCTCCGATTCTGCAGTCAAGGTGCTCGGCCACAACCGAACACTTGGCCCGCAACATAAAAAACATATCCTTACCAATGTCGTTGAGGGTCTCGTAGTTGCCCTGTCCTTTTGCGATTATCAACTCCGCCCTGTCGAATCTGCCGCGAAATTCCTGCGAACAGCTGTCGAGTATCGTTCCGGGTGCATCGGAGCCATTATCAATTACTTCAACCACGTCCGTCATTCCGGTTATAACAGCATCCTCCATTGTAGCGTCATTGAGCACGGGGCCGCCTTTGACTACAAAGGTCACTTTCGATGACGGCAGCCATTCGACCAACAATCGGTCAAAGACAATTTCTCCGGCATTATCGCCCAGATACAGGATTTCTTTTGACCGGCTGACCGCCTCTTTGAACTGCGCCAGGGCACCCAAATCCAAAGAACCCTCCAGTGATTCGGTCACTGCCGTCTGAACGTGAGACTCTTCCACGTCACAACTCACTCCGAAGTCGATAATGTTGCCGGCGATGGCCAGTCGCACCGCCGTCTCGAACGGCTCTGGTGACCGTTCGATAAGCACTCTCAGGTCAGGGTACATCTGCATAGCCGCTTTGTTGAACCGGTCCTTGATGCCAACGTATGGGTCAGGATTGCCTGTAAGCTCACGAATGTAACGATGTATCTGCTGAGCCATCGCAGGAGGACTTTGCATCAGGTCGGCCTCACTGGCCAACCTAAGGGCCTGCCGCAAGACCCGGAGCTGGACCTGCTTATCATCAGAAGTTATCCTGGCGGCGTCGAGCACCTGGCGAATAAAACAGGGAATACAGTCAAAATACGTTTTCATGCGCCCGTCGGCTTGTTAATCCATTTCCCTTTGTACTTATGGCTAACTATACCCTATACCTATATTATGGGCATATGCTCATAATTAGTAAAGAATTTTTTTTTAGAATTTGCGAAAAAATTTCAGGTCCGGTAACTTCGTCTTTACCGCCGCCGAAATATGCGTGAAATCAGGGCTCAGATGGCTAAAATGGTCAACCATGGCTGATTTTTGAGGACGCTATATGAAGATACTGGCAGATGAGAATATACCGTTTGCGGCAGAGTGCTTCGGCTCAATAGGCGAAGTCCGGACGGTAGCCGGCAGGCGGATAACCGCCGAAGCAGTCGCCGACGCCGATTGCCTGCTGGTGCGAAGCATCACGCCGGTCAATGAAAAGCTGCTCGCCGGCAGCAACGTCAAATTCGTCGCCACCGCAACAATCGGCTTTGAGCACATCGATACCAATCACCTGAAAAAACAGGGCATCGGCTTCGCCTCGGCCCCCGGCTCCAACGCTAACTCCGTCGCCGAATACATAGTCGCAGCACTGCTATCAGTCGGCAAAAAACACAATATAACACTCAAAGGCAAATCCATCGGAATCGTGGGCGTCGGAAACGTAGGAAGCAGGGTAGAAAAAAAATGCACGGCCCTGGGGATGAAAGTCCTGCTTAACGACCCGCCTTTGCATCGTCAGACCGGCGATGCAAAATACCGCCCGCTTGAGGAACTTTTCGATTGTGATTTCATCACGCTACACACGCCCCTCGCCTTCGAGGGACAGGACAAGACTTTTCATCTGGCGGATGACAAATTCTTAGCGTCTTTAAAACCCGGCTCCTGTGTAATAAACACCGCACGTGGCGGTGTTCACGATACCGCTGCACTAAAAGATGCAATTAAATCGGGAAAACTCCGCGCGGTTATACTCGACGTATGGGAAAACGAGCCGAATATCGACTGCGAGCTTTTACGCGCCGTCGATATTTCGACGCCTCATATCGCCGGCTACTCCTTGGACGGAAAAATCGCAGGAATGATTATGATATACAAGGCCGCCTGTGAACATTTCGGCCTTGGGCAGAAGCACGGAATAGAGGATTTCCTGCCTGCGCCGGAGGTGCCGAAAGTCACAATTGAAAAAATCGGCTTCGACGAGCAGGAGGTAATTTACGAAACCGTTCAGCAGGTTTACGCCATCAATAGAGACGACTTCAATACCCGTGAGACACCTTTAGTCGATGCGGCTAAACGAGGTAAATTTTTCGACGATTTGCGAAAGAACTACCCCGTCCGCCGGGAATTCCAGAACACAACCGTAGTGCTCGAACAGCCCTGTCCCGCTGTCGCAGTGACACTGAAAGGCATCGGATTTAAGATAAACAGTGAAAAGCCGAAATGAAAAACTCGAATGGCCCACGGGCAGGCTGGATTTTTCAGCCGGCTGTGTGGTGATGGGCGTGCTGAACGTTACGCCCGACTCGTTCAGCGACGGCGGCAAGTTTCTCAATACGGATAAGGCCATCGAGGGCGCACTGAAAATGGCCGCCGACGGTGCCGCAATAATTGACGTCGGTCCCGAATCAACCAGACCAGGCGCCGAACCCGTCTCCGCGGACGAGCAGATTCACCGGGCGATACCCGTTATTGAGGCGATTGCGAAAAAGACGAAGGTTTGTATCAGCGTCGATACGACCAGTCCAAAAGTCGCTAAAGCCGCCCTCGATGCCGGAGCAAATATAATAAACGATATTACGGCACTCGCAGACGAACAGATGGCTAAGCTCGCCGCCGAGCGACAAGTTCCCGTTATCCTGATGCATATGCAGGGAACCCCTCAGACAATGCAGTTCGAGCCGAAATACGATGACGTAGTAGCCGAAGTGCTGAGGTTCCTTTTAGACAGGGCAAAACGAGCAGAGCAGTCCGGCAAACTAAAAGAGCGAATCTTCATCGACCCCGGCATCGGCTTCGGAAAGACCGTTGAGCATAATTTGACGCTTTTAGCCAATATCGACAAGTTCGTCAAAACTGGCTATCGCGTTCTGGTCGGCCCGAGCCGAAAACGCTTTATAGGACAATTGACGGGCAAAGAAAATCCCGCCGACCGCGTCTTCGGAACAGCCGCAGCCGTCGCAATATGCGTCGCAGCCGGTGTCTCAATCGTCCGCGTTCACGATGTTGCCGAAATGATGAACGTGGTAAAAGTCGCTAACGCTTTACGAAAAGAGGCATAGGATGAATCAGGAAACAAAACAGTTCGGCGGGGACAAGAAGCTGCCAATGAGGACGGCGCTGGCTCGGCTGGAGAGAAAATTCATAGATGCCAATGTGCGTCGGTTTCCAAAATGGATTGAGGGCTATCATCTGACGCTGATGACGCTGCCGATATCGGCTGGGCTGGTTGTTTTCGGGAATCTTGCACGCGAGAACCTCTCCTGGCTGTGGCTGTCGTCGCTTATGCTTGTCCTGCAATGGTTTACAGATTCATTCGATGGCGCTTTGGGCAGATACAGGGACACGGGAATCCCCAAATGGGGCTACTATATGGACCATTTGCTCGATTTTGTGTTTATGTGCTGTCTTTTCATCGGCTATTCATTTTTGCTCGAAGGCACAAGCAAACAAATCGTGTACTTATTTGTTCCTGTATTCGGCTGCTTTATGGCAAGCTCGTTTCTTTCATTTGCCGCGACGAATGAATTCAAGATTACATATCTGGGCACAGGCCCGACCGAAATCCGCATCGGCTTTATCGTTCTAAACGCCCTTATAATCTTCTTCGGCACCGCCTGGATTGAAAAGCTGCTTGCATATATCCTCGCCGCGGCTATAGTGTTGCTGTGCGTGGTTGTATTCCGCACGCAGAAGTACATCTGGAACACGGATATGAAAAACAAGGCAGACAGGGGCCGGGGCACATAATCTCAGGAGCAAACCAATATGAGCAGTCATTTGGGGATTGTAATACTTATAATCGTGGGGCTTGTAACCGTCTTTAGCGTCATTATTATAGCCGCAATCGAAGCAAGACGCATAGACAAGAGCAAGACGTCACTGCCCCCATCGGTTGAACAGAACAAGCGAGACAAAACTTAAGCTTGACCTAATTACTGCCAAGGGCGACTTTCAACACTTCGTTTGTGTTCCTGACAAATTGAAACTTAAGGCCTTTTCTGGCCTCTTTGGGGACTTCGGGCAGGTCTTTTTTATTGCGTGCGGGCAGAATGACGGTCTTAATGCCGGCCCGTTTCGCAGCCAAGATTTTCTCCTTCAGGCCTCCTATAGGCAGCACAAGCCCCCGCAGCGTTATCTCGCCCGTCATCGCAACGTCCGGCCTGACCGGTTTTTGCAGAAGCAGCGAGACAAGTGAGCTGAACATAGCGACGCCTGCGCTAGGGCCATCCTTGGGGATGGCACCTGCAGGGACGTGGATGTGATAATCATATTTACTGAATCGCTTCGGGTCGATTCTCAGCTTGTCGGCGTTTGCCCTGACGATTGAAAATGCGGCCTGTGCGCTTTCCTTCATCACGTCGCCTATGTGGCCGGTCAACTGCAGATTACCTTTGCCCGGCATCAAAGCCGACTCGATAAAGAGTATCTCGCCGCCCACCGGCGTAAAGGCAAGCGCGGTCGCCACACCTGGAATCCCCGCCCGAAGCGCCAGCTCCGACTCGTATTGCGTCGGGCCTAATATCTTCGCCAGGTCGTGCGGACCAATCGTTGCCTTTCTCTTTTTGTTCTTGGCGATATCGGTCGCCACCGCTCTGCATACGGCGGCGATATTTCTTTCGAGATTTCGCACGCCCGCCTCTCGGGTGTAACTTCGGATAATCGAGACAATCGCCTCGTCCTTTATCGTCAGCCGATTCTTCGCAAGGCCGTGCTCGGCGAGCTGTCGCGGCACGAGATACTTTTTGGCGATATTGAGTTTTTCGCTTTCGGTGTAGCCCGGCAGCTCGATGATTTCCATCCTGTCGTGCAGGGCCGGCGGAATCGGCTCGGTGTAATTGGCCGTGCCTATGAACATCACGTTCGACAAATCAAACGGCTGGTCGAGATAATGGTCGGTAAAATTATTATTCTGCTCCGGGTCGAGCACCTCCAATAGCGCACTTGCGGGGTCGCCCCTGAAATCCGCCCCGATTTTGTCCAGCTCATCGAGCATAAACACCGGATTCCTTTTGCCCGTCTTGCGCAGCTCCTGCAGGATTCTGCCCGGCAAGGCGCCGATATAGGTCCTGCGGTGTCCGCGGATGTCCGCCTCGTCCCTTATCCCGCCGAGCGATATCCGAATGAACTCCCGGCCCATAGCCCGTGCGATTGATTTTCCAAGCGAAGTCTTGCCCACGCCCGGCGGCCCGACAAAACACAGTATCGGGCTTTTGCCTTCGGGGTTGAGCTTGCGCACCGCAAGAAACTCGATGATTCGCTTTTTGACCTTCTTCAAATCATAGTGGTCGCGATTGAGAATCCGTTCGGCCTGGTTTATGTCAATTCGGTCTTCGGTCGCCACCGACCACGGCAGCTCACATACAAAATCCAGATACGTTCTTATCACACTATACTCAGGCGAGACGGGCATCATTTTGCTGAGCCGGTCGAGCTCCCGCACCGCCTCCGCTTCAACCTTCTCAGGCATCTTTGCCTTTTTGATGTTCTCGCTGAGCTGCTTTAGCTCTTCGGTCCGTCCATCGTCCTTGCCAAGCTCGGTCTGAATCGCCTTCAACTGCTCCTGAAGGAAATACTCCCTCTGGTTCTTTTCCACGCTCTCTCGCACCCTGCCCTGAATCTTGTGGCTCAGCTCGAGAACCTCAAGCTGATTGGCAAGCGCAACCGAAATCTGCTCCAGGCGTTTGGTGGGGTTAAGCTCTTCGAGCAGCTTTTGCCTTTCTCCTGTTCGTAGACTGATATTCGCAGCAAGGTAATCAGCAAGTGCAGACGGGTCTTCTATCTCCTCCAGCAACGCAGCTATCTCTTCCGGCACGTTGGGGCTCAGCGCTATAACCCGATTGGCGGTCTGGCGAACGTTCACCATCAGGGCCTGCAGTCGCTTCGTCATCTTTGCAGTTGTTTCGAGCAGTCGGACTCTGGCCTTGAGATACGGCTCGGTCGCAATCGGCTTGGTCACTCCATAGCGGGCGATGCCGTGAACGAAGATGCTCATCGAGCCCTGCGGCGCCCTGATAACCTTCAGCACCGTCGCCGCAGTTCCCACTTTATACAGATCAGAAAAGCCCGGCTTGTCAGTGTAGGGTTTAAGCTGCGTCAGAATGCCTATGACGGTATCATTGGGCCTGGTTACTTTCAACAGCGCCTTGCTTGCCTGCCTGCCGACCGCCAGTGGCGCAACCGTCCCCGGATAGACGACCGCGTTTCGAATAGCAAGGATTCCAATCTCCTTAGGCAGTTCAAATTTCTGGTTGTCGGAGCCGTTGTTGTCCTGCAGTTCACCTGACCCGCCCGCAACCGGCTCGATTGCCGACTGCTCCGCAGGTGACATCTCACCCGGCCAGCCCTCTCCTTCAAACAGAAAATCTTTTAAGATGCTGCCCATATTTCCTCCAGCGCACAACCATTCGGCGGCAAATCGGCTGGTTCACAATCCGAAGGCCCTCACTGCCGCCGACCGAATGATAATCGATGCCGTCGCCATTTGTCCACACAACCCTAATATACGCTTCGGTCTGCGCAAAGCCAAAATTTAGCAAAAATTCGATAAAGCCCTCGCCTCCGCCCGCTTATTCAAGGTATCAATCCCCCGTGCAACTAAGACTGTTTTTACTTTATCGCCCCGTGATACATCTGCAGTGACTTTACTTTGCCGGGGTTTTTGCAGTATGCCTCGATGCCTTTGGCGGCCGCAGCGGCAGCGGCCGTGGTCGTGACGTAAGGTATCTTGTACCTTATAGCCGCCTTACGAATGTATGAATCATCATATTTACTCAACTTGCCGGCCGGCGTATTCACAATCAACTGAACGTCACCGTTTTTAATCCAGTCCAGTATATTAGGCCTGCCCTCGTGCATCTTCAGGACGACTTCGCTGTCAATCCCGTTTTCCTTAAGAAAGCGCCCTGTCCCTTCAGTCGTCACGATTTTGAAGCCGAGCTTCGCAAATTCCTTTGCCGGCTGGATAATGTCCCTCTTGTCAGGGTCGGCAATCGTGACAAGAACCGTCCCTTTTGAAGGCAGTGCCAGTTGAGTGGCCTCCTGCGCCTTGTAATACGCCAGACCAAACGAATCCGCCAGCCCCAGTACCTCGCCGGTCGAGCGCATTTCCGGCCCCAGCACCGGGTCAACCTCGTGGAACATATTAAACGGAAAGACCGATTCCTTGACTCCGAAGTGCGGGATTTGCCTTTGTTTGAGACCGAGGTCTTTTAGCTTCTTGCCTAACATAATCTGTGTTGCGGCCCTGGCCATCGAAAGCCCGCAGACCTTCGACACAATCGGAACCGTTCGTGATGCCCGCGGGTTGGCTTCGAGCACATAAACCTTGTCGTTTGCTATCGCATACTGCATATTCATCAGCCCGACAACATTCAACTTCATCGCAATCTTCGCGGTGTATTCCGAGATGGTCTCGAGGTGCTTTTTCGAAATGCTCACAGGCGGAATCACACACGCCGAATCGCCCGAATGAATACCGGCAAGCTCGATATGCTCCATAATTGCCGGTATAAAAGCGTCGGTGCCGTCGGCAATCGCGTCTGCCTCGGCCTCGGTGGCGTTTTCGAGAAATTTGTCGATAAGTATCGGCCTTTCCGGAGTCACGTCCACTGCCGCTGCGACATAATGACGCAGCATCTCTTCGTCATGCACAACTTCCATACCTCGCCCGCCCAGCACATACGAAGGCCGGACAATAAGCGGATAACCGATTTTTTTCGCCAGTACCAACGCCTCTTCGAGATTGCTCGCCATACCCGCCTCGGGCATCGGTATGCCGAGCTTCTTCATCATATTGCGAAACAGGTCCCTGTCTTCGGCAAGGTCTATCGCATCCGGCGACGTCCCGATTATCTTAACACCCGCCTTGGCAAGCTCGCCGGCGATATTCAAAGGCGTCTGTCCGCCGAACTGCACAATAACTCCGTCGGGCTTTTCCTTCTCGTATATGCTAAGCACATCCTCGACGGTAAGTGGTTCGAAGTACAGCTTGTTGGAAGTGTCATAATCGGTCGAGACGGTCTCAGGATTGCAGTTGACCATAATGGATTCATACCCTTCGTCTCGCAGTGCAAAAGCCGCGTGCACACAGCAGTAATCGAACTCTATACCCTGCCCAATCCGGTTGGGGCCGCCGCCCAGAACCATAATCTTTTTGTTCTTGCTCACGGACACTTTATCCGGCCCGTTATACGTCGAGTAGTAATACGCGGCATTTTCCACGCCGCTTACCGGAACAGCATCCCACGCCTCCACAACGCCAAGGCCCGTCCGCTGTTTTCGAATCCTCTCTTCCGGCACACCCAAAAGCTTTGCCAGATAGCGGTCCGCGAAGCCGTCCTTCTTTGCCTTCGTCAATAACTCATCCGGTAGCTTCTTGCCTTTGTACTTGAGGATTTTCTCCTCAAGCCGTACCAATTCTCTCATCTGCTTAATGAACCAGTGTTTGATATGCGTCTTTTCAAAAAGGGTGTCTATATCAGCCCCCTTGCGCAGCGCCTCGTACATAACAAACTGTCGTTCGCTGGTCGGCGTGTTAAGCATCGTCAAAAGCTCATCCAGCGGCAGCTTATTGAAGTTCTTCGCAAAGCCCAGCCCGTATCGGCCCGTCTCCAGCGAGCGAATCGCCTTTTGAAAGGCCTCCTTGTAGTTCTTGCCGATACTCATCACCTCGCCGACCGCCCGCATCTGCGTCCCGAGCTTGTCTTCAATACCTCTGAATTTTTCAAACGCCCAACGAGCGAACTTCACTACAACATAGTCACCCGACGGCGTGTACTTATCCAGTGTCCCCTCACGCCAGTACGGTATCTCATCGAGCGTAACGCCCGCCGCAAGCATCGACGAGACCATCGCAATCGGAAAACCCGTCGCCTTCGACGCAAGCGCCGACGAGCGCGATGTTCGCGGATTGATTTCGATTACCACTACACTGCCGGTTTTGGGGTCATGGGCAAACTGGATATTTGTCCCGCCGATGACCTCTATGGCATCCACTATGTCATATGAGTATTTCTCTAGCTTCTCCTGTAACTTCTGGTCAATCGTAAGCATCGGTGCAGTGCAATATGAGTCGCCCGTATGAACTCCCATCGCATCGACGTTCTCGATAAAGCAGACGGTAATCTTCTGTCCCTTGCTGTCCCTGACGACCTCCAGCTCAAGCTCCTCCCAGCCCAGCACCGATTCCTCAACAAGTATCTGATGAACCAGACTGACAGCCAGCCCCCTCATTGCAACGGTGCGCAGCTCTTCTACGTTGAACACAGCCCCTCCGCCGGTCCCGCCCATCGTATACGCCGGCCGAATAATGATGGGATAGCCGAGCTTTTCCGCGATTTGCTCGGCCTCCTCGACACTGTAGGCAAGCTCGCTTTTGGGCATCTCGATACCCAGCTTATTCATTGTCTTTTTGAAGGCCCCTCTGTCCTCGCCCCGCGTAATCGCGTCAACCTGCACGCCTATGACCTTGACGCCGTATTTGTCGAGCACACCCTCACGAGCCAGCTCCGACGACAGATTCAGCCCCGTTTGCCCCCCGAGGTTAGGTAAAATAGCATCGGGCCTTTCCGCTTCGATGATTTTCGTCATAGTCTGAAGATTCAACGGCTCGATATAAGTGACATCCGCCATACCGGGGTCGGTCATAATTGTGGCGGGATTGGAATTGACTAAAATGATTTTGTAGCCGAGCTTGCGAAGCGCTTTGCACGCCTGTGTGCCGGAATAATCGAACTCGCACGCCTGGCCGATTACTATCGGCCCCGAACCGATTATCATCACCTTCTTAATATCGCTGCGTTTGGGCATTGGGTTTTTCTCCTTCTCCTTGATTTTCAGCGGTCTATCACCCCGGCAGTCTCGGGGCTTTGGCGGGCTACACTATATGAAAAGAGCTCTACTGTCAAATGTGAAACATGCCGGCCACATATAAAATCTCAATTTACCTGTAAGAAACCATTTTCTGTGGTTACTATTAATAACGAGGACAGGTAATAAGAATCGTGATAGCAGATTCGGAAAGAACGTTTAAAGATTGGCTGGGAAAACACCAGGGCCTGCTCTACCGGGTGGTTCGGGCATATACTCACACTCCCAACGACCAGGACGACTTGTTCCAGGAGATTTGCCTGCAGTTGTGGTTGTCGATTCCTCGGTTTGAAGGAAAATCCAAAGCTTCAACGTGGGTATACAGAGTGGCCCTGAACACGGCCATGGTATGGAATCGCAGCGAAAAAAGAAGGCGAAAACACACCAACCGACTAATTACGTTTCCGGCTGCCCGGAACAATCCGGCCAGGCCCGATGAAATTATTGAACGTTTATATGACGCAATCAGAAAGCTGCCGAAAGTGGATACCTCTGTCGTCCTTATGCACTTAGACGGCTTGGCATATAGCGAGATGTCTGAAATACTTGGCATCTCAGAAAGCAACGTCGGCGTGAAATTAAACCGAGCCAAAAAACAACTGGCTTTAATTCTGGATGGGCTTATCGATGACTTTTGACGAATTACAAAAAACCTGGCAAAAAGACGCGAGCGACTCAAAGCTGACTATTGATTCCAATATACTCCTTCGAGAAGTTAAAAGAAACAGGGAATCATTTGCATCGATTATCCTCTCACGAGACGTCCGAGAGATATCGGCTGGTATCTTTGTTGTTTTATGCTTCTGGGGTTTCGCCGGTTTCTTCTTATATCACGGCCTAAAACTGGTCGCCTGGACGTCGGCACTGTCGACTATATTTTACCTGTGGGTGATACTGTTCTTTATTATCGACCGTGCCATTCAAAGGAAAAAACGTTCCGCACCTTGCGAATCACTAATGGAATACGCTGAAGATTCTTTGGTCCAAGTCAATCACCAGATTTGGTTGTTAAAGAATATGTTCTGGTGGTACCTCCTGCCGCCGGCCATAGGATTGGTCATCTTCTTCGGTTCTACCGCCTGGCAGACGCGCACCCTGGGGAAAATAGCACTAATACGACTTTTCTTAAGGTTGACTTTAGGTGCCCTCATTTTTTGGGGTGTTTATTGTTTGAACCAGTGGGCCGTCCGCAAAGATTTGAATCCGCGTAAAGACGAGCTTGAATCCCTGCTGAAAAATCTTGGCAATGACTCAAATACCTAAGTCATCACCACCTCACGCTCCGCAAAATACGAGCTGCGGGCAAAGGGCGCCGATATTACCCAGTTGAAGCCAAGCTCAATCGCCCTCTGCTTCCACCAGTCAAATTTCTCAGGCCTTATGTATTCGACGACTTCGAGAGAATCTCTCGATGGCTTTAGATACTGCCCGATTGTGATTCTGTCGCAGCCGACGCTGCGCAAGTCCTTAAATACCTGCTCGACTTCGTCATCCGTCTCACCAAGGCCCAACATAATCGATGATTTTGTCGCAACGCCATCATAGGACTCTTTTGCAAGTTTCAGCAGATTCAGTGATAGCTTATAATCTCCTCCGCTTCTTGCCTTCGGATACAACGATGGCACTGTCTCGACGTTATGTGCAAATACAAATTCTCTGTGACCTCTGTGTTCTCTGTGGCTTAAAATCTCTGTGGCGAGAATCTCAATCGCCTCCTCCTGGCAATCGCGAAAATCAGGCACCAGTATTTCAAACCTCACTTCTGGACACTGTCTGCAAACTCCACCAATGCAATCCCGGAAGTGAGCTGCACCGCCGTCGGGCAAATCATCCCGGTCAACACTGGTGATTACAAGATATCGCAGGCCAAGCTTTTTCGCCAGTTCAGCAACTCTGCCCGGCTCAGTCGGGTCGGGCGGTGCGGGCCTGCCCTTTGCCACCGAGCAGAATCGGCAGCCCCGCGTGCAGATATTGCCCAAAATAAGCACTGTTGCCGTTCCTCTCGACCAGCACTGGCCGCGATTCGGACAATTGGCTTTGGTACATATCGTCTCGAGACCGAGCGAATCAAGAATATCGCTTGTCTTGTTATATTCCCCGCCCGCGGGCATCGGCCTTCTCAGCCAATCCGGCAGTCGTCGTTTATCATCTTCTGTCTTTTGTATTCCGCCTTTTGTTTTCCTGAGGTTTTCGTGCAGCAGCTTTTTCAGATTCTCCTTCACATCTTGCATCGAGCATTCTTTTCCGGTTTCGTTTAAGACCGATGTCATTTCCAAGTTTTCAAGGCCGCAGGGGATAATGTAATCGAAGATGCCTAAATCGTTGCTTATATTGATTGCCATCCCGTGATACGTTATCTGCCTTGAGACTCGAACGCCAATTGAAGCGATTTTCTTCCGGCCCACCTGTGGCGAGTCTTGTCGAACCACCCACAGGCCCGGAAAGCCCTTGCGCCTGCCGGCTGCCACGCCGAGTTCTTTTAGAAGCTCAATCCCAATCTGCTCAAGAGTGCGAATATATTCGTTGATTCCCAGCCGAAGCCGCTGCAGATTCACTATCGGATAAAAAACTATCTGTCCCAGATTGTGGGCCGTCGTCCCGCCGCCCCTGCGAATCTCAACGACGTCGATTCCTTTTTCAGCCAACCTTGCCGGCTCAATCAGCAGCTTGTTGGCGTTTTGTCTTGCCCCCATCGTTATCACCGGCTTATGCTCGACAATCAGCACCGTATCGCCGATATCGCCTCGCCTTCTTTGCTCGACCAGTCGATGCTGCACGTCCAGTGTCTCGCGAAAGTCCTGCAAACCGCAGTCATGAACTTGCATGGAACCTATCTTTTTATCCACCGTCAAAATATTCATTAGTTCAACACCGGTTCTATAAATCAGGAAAATCCATTATAACATACAATTCCACAACTCATCTCGGATGATTTTATACCTGTCTGCCTGTGTATGTGTCACTGTCATTGCCGCTTTCGCACCAACGACAATAAAACACGCTATTCTTTCGGAATCAACATATGAGCAGCATCGAACATCGTTACCCAACCAGTGCCGAGCACTAATCCGGTCATCTGACAGCTTTCTGCGTCGATTCCATATTGTGTGAAGATGCTGAGGCAGTGAGACGTATGAAGCTTCCTGCAGAAAAGATAGTCAGCCCAAAAACAAGCAGGGCTTGCCCCGCTTATTGAACGGTGCAAGCCCTGCGAACTTGGCTGTAACTCTAATTAGGCCACCATTTTGGTGGGTCTAACCACTGGTCTACAAGCACTGAATAATCTTCGAAGTTAACTCTGTTGCTTGGTATGAGGTCCGTAGGTGCATCCAGCGGAACGTATCGCTGTCCTGTCCCATCGGTGGCTATCCACGCAATCTCATCGCCGCTCAAGGCATAGTCATAAACCTGGAAATCGTCGATGGCACCTGCCCAATGAGCCCAGTACAGTTGACGTGCCCCGATGTAGAACGCCTCCGGAACCGTCAGATGCGACGGCATATTACCATCGGTGAGGGGGGCGCCTACGATTTGGCCATCGTGCCACATTTCGATGGTTTTAGTGTCACCATTAAAGGTGAATGCGTAATGGTTCCACCGCCCGCCATAATCGGCGTATTCCTCTGTGCCGGTTCCTGTCTGGAAATCATTTCCATCCTCGGACCATATAATCCACAACGTAGACGGGGGGTCTGGGGTTGGACACTTCACTTCTACAACGTCGCCCTCGCCCCACGGACTGCCCTGGCCCTGTAGACCGAACGGGCCTGGCCAGCCTTCGGCGTTCCAGTTCACAATGTCGAGATTTACCCACAGCGAGAAGGTTACTCCCGGCTTGGTCTTTAAGAAATCCAGCGTGTTAGGCGATACTTCTACAGCTGACTCGTCGGGCTGATAGAAGTAAATACATCCGTTGCCGTCACGTCCGCCGTCAACGAGCCACGTATAGTCCTGCCTGTTGAGGACAGTACCATTGGCGTCTATACCGACACCTGGAATCTCATTGTGTGCGGTGTCTAAATTGCCGGTGGGAAGCTCAAACTTGAACCAGATCACCGGGCTGCTGGGGGCAACAGCATTCGGGTAGACAAGGTTGGCGTCGGTAATCAGCCAATCGTTGGTGAAGTAGTCGAGGTCGTTAATGTCTACGTAGCAGTCGCCTGTGAAGTCGGCAGTCGGCCCGTATTCCGGCACGCACCGCTTCGGATACAGCCGGATGTCGTCGAACACAACTGTTCCAGTACCGCCGCCCGTGGTGTAGTAGTTGCATCTTACGCCGGAACCTATACCCAATATGTCGACGTTATTCAGGTCTACATTATTGGGCGATGATGCAAGCTCTGACAGGGCGATGTTCCATTCCTGAGCATATGGTCTCACCTGAGCATTAGGATCCGGATGAAGGACCATTTTGTAGCTGCCGATGTTGTCTATGACCAGCATGTACATCCTGTCGAGAGTTGGGTCTGTGTCATTGACGAACGACCCCGTAAATGGTATCGAAAGTGCCTTTACGTCATCGGCAAGGAGGGCATCGGGTGTCCAGTCACAAAGGCCTGACCCGTCATTGCAGTCGTATTGCGCCTCGGAGAACAGGTAGTACGTAGAGAGAGGACTGTTGTTCTCATAGCTGAATCGCATAGTTCCCAAATTAATCTGAGCAGTCCCAGCTACCTTATACGTGCCAGCATCGCAAGTTAGTTGCATACCCGTTTTCCAGCTCTGGTTGAAATCGTTTGCGTCAATATAGCGTTCGAAATCATCTACAACGAGGTGGTCAGGCATAGTGAAGTTCCATACATCACCCGTTTGCGTGTTACCGTCGTCGACTTCATCGACACGCCAGTAATAGGTCTGGCCCGCAACCAGGCTGTAGTCAGGCACCAGGGAATTCAGCATATACTTGGTTTCGGACTGTTGTGGTCCTCTGTAAATCCCGGTTGTGTCGGAGGTGTTGGCATCGTTGACCTCGTTGGGGTCCGTGCCGAAGTAGATAACATGGTTGGGTTCTACAGGCTGCCAGCTAAGACTGAGGTCGTCGATATAGAACGTCGCGACTGTGCCTGATTCCGGTACCGGACCATAGGCCTTGCCGGATGTGCTGAACTGCCAAACGTCACCTTTCGTGATGATATTTGCATCGTTGATGTTGACTTCATCGACACGCCAATAGTATGTGGCTTCGTTCTGGAGCTGCATGATATTGGAAGAGTCGTAGCTGTTGGCGCCAACAACGACCGTAGGAGTTGTGGCTGTGTTAACATCGTCGAAGCTCGTCCCGAAGTATAAATTATGAGTATTCGGGTCCTCGCCGTCGCCGGGTACCCATACCAGCGTGACAGGTATGCTTACCCTTATGTCGTAGTCCCTTGGTGTCGGCGTATTTGCCTTGCCGTCATAGGTCTCACCGTAAGCCGCAAACACGTAACAAGTGTGTATTCCCGAACACTGAGGACGGTAGTTGGTCGGGTCCGTTATCAACGCTCCTCCATACATCGTGTAGCCATTACCGTTGAATACAGGAATCTCGGACCCGCCTCCGCGGACCCAATATGTCTGATAGCTAGCCTTTTCAGCGGGCCAAAGTTCAAACGCGTAGACGTGACCGGTCCTGAGTGCCACCTGGTCGAATTCCGAGAAAGTTAATTCAACGAAATGGTCGGTGTCGTCACCGCCATCCCAGACAAACTGCAGTTCAGGGGAAAAGTAATCATAGCCTGGATTGGGCCCCTGATAAGCAGGCGTGTAGCTGCCGGGAAGCTCTGCTCCGCCTGTAACATCCCAGAGATGAACTTCCAACGCCTTTGGCTCTGGTCCCCATGCGTACAGTAGAACCGAAATTCCAGTCAGCAGGAAATTTTCCTCGGGTATAAAAGATTGGCCGCCGCCATTGTCGGTGCTGAATGATTCTTGAGTTCTATCAGGGCCGCCATTTACTACATCCGCCAACTTGCCCGCTGAGGATCCGCTTTCGTATGTTTGGATAATCGGAGTCCCCGGAACATTCGTGTCTGCTGTGCCATGGTCAGTCATTACCACGCCACCATAGCATGGAACAGCCACTGCTATCACTACCAATGAAGCAATACAATAAAAAAAAGTTCTCTTTAACATATTTATCCTCCTTACTACCACCCAAATCCTCTCAAATTCCGGGTACTTAGCTACGTCGCTAAGTCCAGTTTGAGACTGATAATATATCATCTCCATCCCAAAAAGTCAACTGACAATATATCATCTTCGTCCCAAAAAGTCAATAGTTATGTAAAATTATTTACTCTTTCGCTACATTCGTGTGCGCCGCGTCGAGCATTCTTATCCCGCCGGTATCAAGCTGCAGGATAAGCCCATTTTCCGGGTCAACGCCCACACAGTTGCCGATAAACCGCTTTTTATTGTAAAAAAGCGTAATCCTGCGGTGTAATTGCGTGCTGAGCTGCTGCCAGCGTTCGACCACCTTTTGCCTGTCCTGCCCGGCTATATCCAGCCAGTGCTCAATTGAAACAAGAAGCCGCCTAATCAGCGAAATCCTGTCGGTAGTGCTGTTCGTCTCAATATCGATGCTCGTTGCGCTCTTGCGCAGCTCCAGCGGGAAAGATTGCCTGGTCTGGTGACAGTTAATTCCGATTCCCATGATGTAAGCTATTTGCCTGCCTCTTCTTTTCGACTCGACAAGTATCCCGGCCACCTTTCTGTTATTGAATATAATATCGTTGGGCCATTTTATCTTCGCCTCACAGCGGGCACATCTGCCGATTGCCTCGGCCGTCGCAACAGCACAACAAAGCGACAATAACTCGGCCTCAATATCACATTCCGTCAGGAGTATTGAGCACAGGATACTGTCACCGTAAGAGCTGAACCACTGGCTGCCGCTCCTGCCGCGCCCCGCCTGCTGCTCTTCGGCAAGGATGACAAGGCCGTCGTTGGCTTTGTCTTTCGCGTATTCTGCGGCAATATCGTTTGTGCTCGCGGTGCTCGTGTAAACGACAATTCTGCTGCCTATGCGCCTGGTCTTCAGATGTGCTTTTATCTTGTCGCAGTCGAGCGAATCACGTGCCGGCATCGCCTCACTCACCTGTCAATCGCAATATCCACCGCCGTCGCCGAATGCGTAATCGCCCCCACGGCTATTCGGTCAATCCCGCTCTGCGCAATCGCCGATACATTGGTAAGTGTTATATTGCCCGATGCCTCCAGCATCGGCTTGCCTCCCTTGCCGCACATCCTGTCCCTCATCTCAACGGCGTGCTTGAGCTGCCACTGACCCATATTGTCCAGAAGCACGATATCGATTCCCGGTATTTCGAGCACGTAGTTAAGCTGCTCATCGACGTGGTCAACCTCGACCGCGACGAATTTGGCATGCTTTACCTTTCTCGCCTGCTCGATAACCTTCTTCAGCTTGGGCTGAAATTTCCTGCCTAATTGAGCTAAGTGATTATCCTTAATAAGTATCCCGTCGTAAAGTCCGAGCCGATGGTTGTGCCCGCCGCCGCACCGCACCGCATATTTCTCCAGTATCCGCCAGCCCGGCAGCGTCTTGCGAGTATCGTAAATCTTCGCCTTTGTCCCCTGAATCGCCCGAACGTATTTGCGCGTCGTCGTCGCAATGCCGCTTAGCCGCTGCAGAAAATTCAGCACCACGCGCTCAGCCGTCAGTATCGAGCGAAGCGGCCCCTCGATAGTTGCAAGCCGACAGCCCACATACGCACGCTGCCCATCCTTGACAAGCACCTTCAACTTCAAGTTCTTGTTATATATCCCCAGCACCTCCCGCACTACCTGCATCCCGCAAACCACTATCTCCTCGCGGGAAATGATAGTTGCCTTATCAATAATATCATCCCCGAACAATAGCTCGCTGGTCATATCTCCCTGCCCGACGTCTTCCTCTATCGCCAGCTTCAGCAAGGGTCTTATTTTCTCAAGTTCAAGCTTCGCCATATCAATTCCCGCCTTGACCCTTAAATCTCTTTAGTTTCTTCGCCGCGAAATGGTCGCGTTTCTTTCGCCTCGAATCCAAAATCACCATTTGTGGCAGCTCCTTTAGTTCCCTGAGTTGGTCCCGCAACACCGCGGCGCGCTCAAAGTCAAGTGCCTCAGCCGCTTCCAGCATCTCCTTTTCTATCTGGCCCGCAAGCTCAACCTTCTCGAACTCATCTGGCTCAAACTGCACCGCCTCACGCGCCTTCTGCCTGGCCTTTAGTTCCAGAGCCAGCCCGCTACGTATCTCCTTGCGTATCGTCTCAGGGGTTATGTTGTGCTCTTTGTTGTATTGAATCTGAATTTTACGCCGCCTGTCCGTTTCGTCAATAGCTTTCTGCATCGACTCGGTGACCTTATCAGCATACAAAAACACCGTCGCGTTGACGTTTCTGGCGGTCCTGCCTATCGTCTGTATCAGTGACGTCTCGCTCCGCAGGAAACCCTCCTTGTCCGCGTCCAGTATCGCCACCATTGAAACCTCTGGTAAATCCAGTCCTTCCCGCAGCAGGTTTATCCCCACCAGCACGTCGAATTCCCCCCGCCGCAAGTCCCGCAGTATCTCCACCCGCTCTAATGTCTCAATCTCGCTGTGCAGGTATCGGCACCGCACGCCCTTTTTAGCAATATACGCCGACAAATCCTCCGCTAACTTTTTCGTCAGCGTCGTTACCAAAACCCTCTCGCCCGCCTTGACCCGCTTATCAATCTCACCCATAAGATGTGGGACCTGGTCCCTGGCCGGATGCACAAAAAGCTCCGGGTCAATCAGACCGGTCGGCCTTATTATCTGCTCCACCACCTCATTGTTGCACGCCTCCATCTCGAACGGCCCGGGCGTCGCCGAGACAAATATCACCTGATTCCACTTCTGGGCAAATTCCTCGAACCGCAAAGGCCGGTTGTCCAATGCACTGGGCAGCCGAAACCCGTGTTCAACCAAAACCTCCTTTCTGCTCTTGTCGCCCGCCCACATCCCCCGAAGCTGTGGAACCGTCACGTGCGACTCATCGATGAACAGCAGAAAATCCTTCGGAAAATAATCTATCAGTGTATAAGGCCTCGCCCCCGGCGGCAGTCCCGCTAAGTGCCTGCTGTAATTTTCTATCCCGCTGCAATAACCCACCTCCTGCATCATCTCAATATCGTATTGTGTCCTTGCCCGCAGCCGTTGCGCTTCCAGGAGCTTTCCCTGTCCCTCCAGCTCCGCCAGCCGTTCTTTCAGTTCGGCCTTTATGCCATCGAGCGCAGAGGTAATCTTCTCCGCCGGCATAACATAGTGCTGCGCCGGGTAAATGAAAACCTGCTCCTCCTGCGCCAGTATCTCACCGCTTACCGGGTTTATATAGCTTATCCGCTCTATCCGGTCGCCGAAGAACTCGAACCGCACCGCAAACGACTCATACGACGGCTGCAACTCCACCACGTCGCCACGAACCCTGAACGTTCCCCTCTGAAAATCAATGTCGTTTCTCGTGTATTGAATGTCCGCCAGCCGACCGAGCAGGTCGTTGCGCTCGATACTGTCCCCTGCTCGCACGGCCACAACGCTGGCCTTGTAATCCTCCGGGCTGCCCAACCCGAATATGCACGACACCGACGCCACGATGATGCAGTCGTCGCGGGCCGACAAGCTCGTCGTCGTCGAAAGCCGCAGCCGGTCCAGGTCGGCATTTTTCGACGCGTCCTTCTCGATGTATATGTCCCGCTGCGGTATATACGCCTCCGGCTGGTAGTAATCGTAATAGCTGACGAAGTATTCAACCGCGTTGCCCGGAAACAATTCCTTGAACTCCTCGTAGAGCTGCGCCGCAAGAGTCTTGTTATGCGATACCACGAGCGTCGGTCGGTTGTAAGTTTCTATGACGTTTGCCATCGTAAACGTCTTGCCCGAGCCGGTCACCCCCATTAGCGTTTGAAACTTCTTGCCCGCGCGCAATGCCTCCGTCAGCCGGCCTATCGCCTCCGGCTGGTCACCCGCGGGCCTCATAACGCTATTCAGCTTGAATTCTGTCATTTGCAGCCAGTCCCCCGCCTCCCTGCAAATCGCTGATTATACCCTCCAGAGCCCCTAAACTCAACAAACTCCACCGCTCCGTCTTCACGTCACCCGCTGCTCAGAACTTCTTCTCCAAATCTGCAACCGATATGACCTCTACCCCCTTTCCTCTCAATTCCTCTATCACCTGCTCGTCGGTCGTAATCCCAAGTCCCTTCACTGCATCCCGCAGCAGGTACACCTTGATTCCGCCGATTCTGTTCAGCCCTTCCACAACCTGTCGGACGCAGACATCCAGGGCCACTCCGAAAACCACCGCCTTGTCCGGCCTCAGCATCTCGACAAGCCGGGCCGTGTTCGGATTGCTGAAAACGTCAAGCTCTTCTTTCCTTATCACTATGTGAAACTTCTTCCCGCAAATAAGTTCGGCTAACTCGTCGTCGCTTAGCCGCTCATCCGGCACAATGCCTATCGGCAGCTCACCAAGATACCCGACCCGCTCGCTTCCGGGTTTGTCCGCCATACAGTGAGGCGGATAGGTATTCTTGAAATCCGGCGCATCAGAAAGCTCTTTGTTGCCTTCCTCGTGCCAGTCCGACGAGGCGATTATAGAGTAGCCGTTGTCCAGGGCAAAACGCCTTGCTTCGCTGACGTTATCTATTATGCCCTCCGCCCCCGGAACGTAAAGCCGGCCCTCAGGCCTCATAAAATCATACTGCGTATCCACATCTATGAATACCGTTTTCTTCCTCATATTAGTCCCCTTTCCATGTCGCAATAACTTAATGAGCCGCAAGCCGCTTCGCAAGAGATTATTTCCTGATTCGCAAAAACTTGTTAGAATGCCGCGAGTTTCGAAAATTACCGGAGTTACAGACTTATGGAAAATTATAGAAAAGAGCTTTGGTTCGATACAAAAACACGAAGACAGCTTGTCAATATAACTCCGCAAGTTGAGCAGTGCCTCGCCGAATCGGGTATCAGGGAGGGGCTTTGCCTCGTAAACGCAATGCACATCACGGCAAGTGTATTTATCAACGACGATGAATCAGGCCTGCATCAGGATTTCGAGACCTGGCTCGAAAAGCTCGCCCCAGAAAAACCATACTCACAATATCGCCACAACAACGGCGAGGACAACGCCGATGCGCACCTCAAGCGCACCATAATGGGCCGCGAAGTCGTCGTCGCAGTCACAAATGGAAAGCTCGACTTCGGACCCTGGGAGCAAATCTTCTACGGCGAATTCGACGGTAAACGAAAAAAACGAGTGCTGGTGAAAATCATCGGCGATTAAACGACGCTGCCAATGAATCTCCTGCTGTTTTTGCTCAAGGTATTTGTGATTTCCTTCTCCGGCGCGATGCAGCCGGGACCGGTTACCGCTACAGCCGTTTCACTCGGCGCCCGAAACCGATGGGCGGGCGTCCTTCTGGCAATCGGCCATGGCGTCATCGAATTTCCCCTGATGATTCTCATCATCCTCGGCCTCGGCGCAATTTTCCAGAAAACGATGGCACAGGTGTTTATTGGTGCAGCCGGC